>JAABUP010011301.1_pt1 | contig 10215 bp, 8 predicted proteins | sample 5559201 | NCBI WGS metagenome assembly JAABUP01 (sample SAMN10711887, study PRJNA513373) | rock metagenome | isolation source: Antarctica rocks | place: Antarctica | reverse complement strand
CCTCGGACGCATCGCCGAACATCCCATCCATCAGATCGACGCCCTGCTCCCCTGGTTCTGGATACAGTAGCCGAACCCACAGTCAGAACTGCACCGCCAAAGCCGTGGCCTACCGCTGACGCTTACGGTCTGCCGCCGCTGACGCCTTGTTGGCGGCCAGATCGACGGGGTGCAACACGTAGCCAAACAGTTCATCCGGCTGCGTTGGAAAAAACCGGAAAGCAGAGTCAGTGACCCATTCAAGCTGCATCTGCTCGCCATCTTTTTCGATAGCCGCCTCGTGCGTCCCGGTGCGTTGATTAGGCGGCCATATGATCGTGTAACCGGCGGAAGCGAGCGCGGCTTCGTCCGCCTTGACGGCGCTTTCTTGCCGGGCAGCAGAGTCGTGAAAGATGTCAATGTCACCCGAGAAGCGCGGGCCTTGCCGGTTGATGGCGATGCCGCCCGCGATATAGCTGTCTGGACTGCGCTGTGCTGCCAACAGCCGCAACACGTCCGACTGGAACTTACTGATGGGCACGGCAAAGCTTTTCGATGCGCTCGGCGAGCCGCCGTCCATCCATACGTCCATGCGTGCGCAATGCTTTGGTGATGGCCAAGGCGTTCGCCAGAGTCGGCTGCTCAACCGGGCGCATGTTCCACAGTGCGCGTACGCCATGCTCGTCGAAGGCGCGACGATAAAGGCTCGCGAGGTCCTCTGGCGGTGATAGCTCTGTTCCCATGGAGGTCCAGAGTAGCATATGATGCCGTCAAGCGGCACGAAAGCGGGCGCACACGACTGGGTCCGATCGCAACGCGGTTCTGACGGCCGCTTCGCCTGCTTCGTCCGTGACAACGAGGACGCGGCGGAAAAATGCTTTCTCGCCCCGCGCCCGTTGCAAGAACAAGCGGCTTAGCGCATCTGCCGCTGCACTGCGCGGTGCGCAACAGCCGCAGCCAGCCGGGTGGCCTGTGTCAGCCAACCCATCGCTCAGCACGATGTCGCCCTCGCACGCTTCCGAGGCTGCGCCGAAAACCACCCCGACCCGTGCATCGACCATCATCGCCATAGGATAGACATAAGGATATCCTTATATTATACACAAGCCATGGATGCACTTCTAACCGCCCTGCGCGCCTGCGCCGAACCGACCCGGCTGCGGCTGCTGGCCCTCTCGGCGCGCGGCGCATTTTGCGTGATGGAATTCACCGAAATCCTCGGTCAGAGCCAGCCGCGCCTGTCCCGCCACCTCAAGCTGCTCTGCGATGCCGGGTTGCTGGAGCGGGTGCGGGAGGGGGCGAACGTCTGGTTTGGCCTGCCGCCCGACGCCGGGCTGATCCAGGACCTGCTGGCGCGGTTGCCGGAAGACGACCCGGTGCTGTCCGCCGACCGTCGCGGCGCCGCCCGCGTGCTGGCGGAACGGGCGCGGATTGCGTCGGAGAGCTTCCGCCGCCAAGGCGCGGACTGGGACGAGATGCGGGCGCTCGACCTGCCCGCGGCCGACGTCGAGGCAGCGCTGCTCAGGCTTTTGCCGGGGCCGCGGCTGGGCCGGGTGCTGGATATCGGCACCGGAACCGGCAGGATGCTGGAGTTGCTGGCGCCGCGCGTCACCGCCGGGCTGGGCGTCGACGCGAGCCGCGCGATGCTCGCACTGGCGCGGGCACGGCTCGCCAAGCCGGCGTTGGCGCACTGCACGGTGCGCCAAGCCGACATGTACCGGCTGCCGCTATCCGGCGGCTACGATGTCGTCGTGCTGCAAATGGTGCTGCACTACGCCGAGGACCCTGCCGCAGCGCTGGCCGAGGCCGCCCGCGTGCTGGCGCCATCCGGCCGGCTGATCGTCGTGGACCTGGCGGACCATGGCCGCACCGACCTCGCCGAACGCTTGGCGCACCGTTGGCCCGGCTTCACCGACGCCGCCATGAGCGCCGCATTCGATCAGGTTGGCCTTTCGCCGGCCCCTCCCCTCTTGGTGCCCGGTCCGCTCGAAGTCCGGCTCTGGTCCGCGACGATGCCGGCCCGCGCGGCCACCAACACCCCCGAACTCGTCTCTGAGGACGCCTGATGACCCGACCCCATCTGCTCGATGCGCTCCGTGACCAAGTGCTGCTGTGCGACGGCGGCATGGGCAGCCGCGTGCAGGCGCTGACGCTCGACATCGAGCGCGACTACTGGAACCAGGAGAACTGCACCGAAGTGCTGAACCTGTCCCGTCCGGACCTGGTGCGCGACATCCACCGCGGCTACTTCGAGGCCGGCGCCGACATGGTGGAGACCAACACGTTCGGGGGTTCGCCCATCACCCTTGCCGAGTTCGACCTGGGCGAGCGCACGCACGAGATCAACAAGGTTGCGGCAGAATTGGCGCGGGAGGCGGCAGACAGCTTCTCGGACGGGCGGCACCGCTGGGTGGTCGGCAGCATCGGGCCAGGCACCAAGCTGCCGTCGCTCGGCAACATCGCCTACGACCCGCTGGAGGCGGCGCTGGTGGCGCAGTCGCGCGGGCTGATTGCGGGCGGGGTGGACGCGATCCTGATCGAGACCTGCCAGGACACCCTGCAGATCAAGGCGGCGGTGAACGGCGCCAAGATCGCCCGCGCCGAGGCGGGCACCGACACGCCGATTTTCGTGCAGGTGACGGTCGAGACGACAGGCACGCTGCTGGTCGGCCCCGACATCGCCGCCGCCGCCACGGTGGTTCACGCGCTCGATGTTCCGCTGATCGGGCTGAACTGCGCCACGGGACCGCAGGAGATGTCGGAGCATGTGCGCTGGCTCGCCGCCAACTGGCCCGGCCTGATCTCGGTGCAGCCCAACGCCGGGCTGCCGGAACTGGTGGACGGGCGGACGCACTACCCGCTCGACGCCGAGCAGATGGCGAGCTGGATGGAGCGGTTCATCCAGGAGGACGGGCTGAACCTGATCGGCGGCTGCTGCGGGACGGACACGCCGCATATCCGGGCGCTCGACGCCATGCTGCGCCGCCGCGGCGAGGGTTTCCGCCCGGCGCCGGTGCTGCGCAAGCCGGTTTGGGTGCCGAGCGTCGCCAGCCTGTATAGCCAAACCGCGCTCCGCCAAGAGAACAGCTACTTCTCCATCGGCGAGCGCTGCAACGCCAATGGCTCGAAGAAGTGGCGCGAATTGCAGGAGAAGGGCGACTGGGACGGCTGCGTCTCGGTTGGGCGCGAGCAGGTCGCCGAGGGGTCCAACAGCCTCGACCTCTGCACCGCCTTCGTCGGCCGCGACGAGGTTGCCGAGATGAGCGAGGTGATCACCCGGTTCACCAGCAGCGTCAATTCCCCCCTGGTGATCGACAGCACGGAGACGATCGTGCTGGAGGCGGCGCTGCGGCTGCACGGCGGCAAGCCGATCATCAACTCCATCAATTTCGAGGACGGCGAGCAAGCCGCGTACGACCGCCTGGTGTTGGCCAAGAAGTTCGGCGCAGCCGTGATCGCGCTCACCATCGACGAGGAGGGCATGGCCAAGACGCCCGAGGCCAAGCTCGCCATCGCCCGGCGGTTGGTGGAGTTCGCCTGCGACAAGCACGGCCTGCCGCAGTCGGACCTGCTGATCGACCCCCTCACCTTCACCGTCGCCACCGGCAGCGAGGACGACCGCAAGCTCGGCCAGTGGACGCTGGAGGGCATCAAGCTGATCCGCGACGCCTTCCCCGACATCCAGATCATCCTGGGGCTGTCCAACATCAGCTTCGGCCTCAACCCGGCGGCGCGTGCCGTGCTGAACTCGGTGTTCCTCGACCACGCCGTGCGCGCCGGCATGACGGGCGCCATCGTCCATGTGAGCAAGATACGCCCGCTCCACCTGATCCCGCCCGAGGAGGTGCAGGTGGTCGAGGACCTGCTGTTCGACCGGCGGCGCGAGGGCTATGACCCGTTGCAAAAGCTGCTGGAGATTTTTGCCGAGCGCAAGCTGGCGGACGCGGTGAAGAAGGTCCGGGCCGACACGGTCGAGGGCCGGCTGAAGGACCGCATCGTCGACGGCGACCGCAAGGGGCTGACGGACGAGCTGGACGAGGCGATGCTGACCAACGCGCCGCTCGACATCATCAACAACGTGCTGCTCGACGGCATGAAGGTGGTGGGCGAGCTGTTCGGTGCGGGGAAGATGCAGTTGCCCTTCGTGTTGCAGTCGGCTGAGACGATGAAGGCGGCGGTCGCCCACCTGGAGCCGCACATGGAGCGGGTGGCCGGGCAGGAGAAAGGCACGATCGTGCTAGCGACCGTGAAGGGCGACGTTCACGACATCGGCAAGAACCTGGTCGACATCATCCTAACCAACAATGGTTACCGGGTGGTTAACCTGGGGATCAAGGTGCCGCTCGCCGACATGGTTGCCGCCGCCAAGCAGCACCACGCCCACGCCATCGGCATGTCGGGGCTGCTGGTGAAAAGCACTGTCGTGATGCGGGAGAACCTGGAGGAGATGGCGCGGCAGGGACTGGAAATCCCGGTCATGCTGGGTGGTGCCGCGCTGACCCGCAACTACGTCGAGGACGACTGCGTGCGGGCCTACGCCTGCGGGCGCGTCGCCTATGCGCGGGATGCGTTCGACGGGCTGAACCTGATGGACAAGGTGACGGGCAACGGCTTCGACGACTACCTGGCGGCCGTGCAGGCCAAGCGGTCCGGCAAGGCGCGCAACACCCAGCGCACCCTGGGCCAGGCCGACCAGCGCGCCTTCCGTCCGGTGGACGTCGCCGCCGTGCAGGCGCGGCGGCGAAGGCTGACCGCCGACGTGCCGCCGCCCACGCCGCCGTTCTGGGGCGCGCGGATGATCGAGGCGGCGCCCAAGGCGGTCATCGCGTTCCTCAACGAGCGGTCGCTATACCAATTCCAGTGGGGCTTCCGCAAGCAGGGCAAGACGCTGGAGGACTTCCTGGGCTGGGCCAAGCAGGAGTTGCGCCCGGTCATGCGCCGGATGCTCGCCCTATGCGAGGCCGACAACATCCTGCGGCCCCAAGCGCTGTACGGCTACTGGAAAGCCGCCGGACAGGGCAACGACCTCATCGTGTTCGACCAGGACGGCCAAACCGAGCTGTGCCGCTTCGCCCTGCCCCGGCAGCCCAAGGAAGACGGCGAGTGCATCGCCGACTTCTTCCGTGATGTCAACGACAGCGAGCGCGACGTGATCGGCCTGCAAGTCGTCACCGTGGGGCAAAAGGCGTCCGACACGGCGCGGCTGTGGTTCGAGGACAACCGCTACCAGGACTACCTTTATCTGCACGGCCTGTCCGTCGAGGTGGCGGAGGCGATGGCGGAGTACGCCCACAAGCGCATCCGGGCCGAACTCGGCTACGCCGGCGAGGACGACCGTGACATCGAGCGCATGCTGTCGCAGCACTACCGCGGGTCCCGCTACTCGTTCGGCTACCCCGCCTGCCCCAAGCTTGAGGACCAGGCGCCGCTGCTGCAACTGCTGGACGCCGGGCGCATCGGCGTTTCCTTGTCGGACGAGTGGCAGTTGCACCCGGAGCAGTCGACCAGCGCCATTGTGGTGCTGAACCCGCGGGCGAAGTACTTCTCCGTCTAGCCGCCGCCTGCTAAGGGGCGGTCCAGCGGCAGGCGCAGGGGCGGCATTGAACCAGGTGGGGCGCATCGCCGGCGGCACGATCGCCATCGGCACCGGAGTGTTGGCGATGAAGGCGGCGGCCTGGTGGCTGACCGGCAGCGCCGCGCTGTACTCCGACGCGCTGGAAAGCGTGGTGAACGTGGTCGCCAGCGTGGTCGCCTTCGCGGCCCTGCGCCTGGCGGCCCGGCCGGCGGATGCGAACCATCCTTATGGCCATGACAAGGTTGAGTTCTTCGCCGCCGTGATCGAGGGCGTGCTCATCATCGTAGCCGCCGGGTCGATCCTGGAGCATGCTTGGGAAACTTGGAACCGCTCCGGCCCCTTGCAGCAGCCTTGGGTTGGGCTGGGCCTTAACGCTTTTTCAACCGTTATCAACGCAGGATGGGCCGGCGTGCTGCGGCGTGCGGGCAAGCGGCACCGGTCGCCTGCGTTGGCGGCGGATGGGAGGCACCTGTGGACGGACGTTGTAACCTCGGTCGGCATCACGGCCGGGCTGGTGCTGGTGGTGGAGACCGGGCTGCAATGGCTCGACCCGGCGCTGGCGGTGGGGGTCGCCATGAACGTGCTGTGGTCCGGAGTGCGCGTCGTGACCGACAGCGTCGGCGGCCTGATGGACGCGGCGCCGGCGGGCGTGATCGTGGAGCGCATCCGGCTGTTGGTCGGCCAGCACGCGGACGGCGCGATCGAGGCGCACGACCTGCGGACACGGCACGCCGGGCGGCTCACCTACCTCGAATTCCACCTGGTTGTCCCCGGCGACATGCGCGTGGCCGAGGCGCACGCCATATGCGACCGCATCGAGGCGGCGCTGAAGGCCGAGGTCGAGGGCCTGGTCATCACCATCCATGTCGAGCCCGAGCTGAAGGCCAAGCACAGCGGCGTGCTGGTGCTGTGACGGCGCCTTTCGGATGAGGGCGTGGGTTGTGCCGGCATCGGCGGTGCTGCACCTGTCGGCGCTCGCGGCGCTGCTGCCGTGGCCGGCGGGCGAGAGTGCAGGCCGCGCCGAAGCGCCGCCCATTGAGGTCGAACTTGTGCAGCAACGCGACGCCGTGCAGGGCGCCAGGCCCGCGGATGCGGCGAGCGCGCCCGTTCCAGTTGCGCACCCGCTGTCAGCCGACGCGGAGGCAGGGTCCCGGCCGGCCGGCAGGCCGCCTATGGCCGCAGAGGCTGCTCCGCCGGTTGCGGTGAGCCTTGGGGATGCGGACGAGACCCTAGACGGCATGGACGTGACCGGCCAGGGCATCGTTCCGCCGGGTCCGGACAACGCTTTCCGCAACCAGCCGCCGGCATACCCCATCCAGGCGGCCCGGGTTGGCGCGCAGGGAACCGTGGCTCTGCTGGTCCACGTCTCGGCCCAAGGCCTGCCGCAAGACGTGGCGGTTGCGGGCAGCAGCGGCAGTGCGACCCTTGACCGTGCGGCGCGCAACGCCGTCCTGCGCTGGCACTTCACCCCGGCGCGGCTGCAGGGTGCCCCGGTGCCGTTCGACTATCCGCTCGACATCCGTTTTGTTCTTGGAGACCGACAATGATCAGGATCGACCGCGTGGTGACCCGTGGCGGCGACGGCGGCGAAACGTCGTTGGGCGACGGCACGCGAGTGCCGAAGGACGCGCTGCGCGTCGAGGCCTACGGCACCGTCGACGAGGCGAACGCGACGATCGGCCTGCTGCGCCTGCACACGGCGGCGGACCCGGAGGCCGACGCCATGCTCGGCCGCGTGCAGAACGACTTGTTCGACGTGGGCGCAGACCTGTGCGTCCCCGGCGTCGCGGGCGAGCGCCTGCGCGTGACCGACGCGCCGAGCGTGCGGCTTGAGGCGGAGGTGGCGGCGATGAACGCCGCCCTGCCGGCGCTCACCAGCTTCATCCTGCCGGGCGGTACCCCGGCGGCGGCGCATGCCCACCTGGCGCGCACCGTTGTGCGTCGGGCGGAACGGCTGGCAGTGCGGCTGTCGCACAGCGAGGAGGTGAACCCGGCCGTCATCCGGCTGCTGAACCGCCTATCGGACCATCTTTTCGTGCTCGGCCGCCGGCTCAACCCCGGCGGTGACGTCCAATGGACGCCCGGTGCGAACAGGTAGGGAGGCGAACAGGGTGGGTCAGGCGTCCCCGGCGACATAGGCCTTCAAGCTATCGACCTCCTGCTCCTGCTGGCTCAGCCGGGCCTTGACGACGTCGCCGATGCTGACAATGCCGAGCAGCTTGCCACCGTCCATGACCGGCAGGTGACGGAACCGGCCGGTGGTCATCATCTCGGTCGCCTGCGGCACCGTCGTGTGCATGGTCGCGGTGTGCAGGTCGCGGGTCATCAACTGAGCCGCGGTCATTTCCAGCGTGCGCTTGCCGTGCTCGGCCAGGCTGCCGACGATGTCGCGTTCGCTGACGATGCCGAGAAGCTGGTCGGCGGCGTCCAGCACCACCACCGCGCCGATGCGCCGGGCGGCGAGCTGCTGCACCACCTCGGCGATGCTGGCGGTGGGCGCGACGTGGGCGACGTCGTGGCCCTTGTGCTTGAGGATTGCGGCGATGGTCATTGCGGTCCCCCCTGATGGAAGCAGCGATGCTGCACGCAGGGAGGGCCGGATTGCAAACAGTCTTTTAAGGCCGCAACAATCCGGCGATCCAGCCCTGAACTACTCGGCCCCCGCACTACTCAGCAGCGTGCGCCATGGCCGGGCTGAGCTGGGTGGCGACCAGTTCGGCAAAACGGCCGCGCTGCGCGATAAGTTGGTCGAAGCTGCCGCGCTCCACAACGCGCCCCTGGTCGAACACCAGGATCTCGTCCGCCTCGCGCACCGTGCTCAGCCGGTGCGCGATGATGAACGTCGTGCGGCCCTTCATCAACGTGGACATCGCGCGGGACACGCGGGCCTCGGTCGCGGCGTCGAGCGCGCTGGTCGCCTCGTCCAGGATCAGGATCGGCGGGTCCTTCAACAGGGCGCGGGCGATGGCCAGGCGCTGCCGCTGGCCGCCGGACAGGGTCGCGCCGCGCTCGCCCACCACGGTGTCGTAGCCCTGGGGCTGGCGGATGATGAACTCGTGGGCGTCCGCCTGGCGGCAGGCGCGCTCCAGGTCCTCGTCGGTGGCGTCGAACCGGCCGATGCGCAGGTTCTCGCGGATCGAGCGGTTGAACAGCAGGCTTTCTTGGAACACGACGCCGATCGAGCGGCGCAGGCTCTCGAGCGACACGTCGCGCAGGTCCTGCCCGTCGATCTCGATCGAGCCGCGCACCGGGTCCCACAAGCGTTGCAGCAGGTTCATTGCGGTGGACTTGCCGGCGCCGGTCTGGCCGACCAGCGCCACCGACGTGCCAGGCTTTGCTGTGAACGAAACGTCGGCCAGGATATCGGGGCCGCCGGGATAGGCGAAGCCGACGCCCTCGAACCGCACCTCGCCGCGCGGCGCCGCGAGTTCCGCCGCGTTCGGGCGCTCGGGCACCGACGACTTCGCGTCCAACACACCGAAGAAGTCCTCAAGGATCGGCATTTGCAGGAACAGGCGGGAGGCGAACTGCACGGCGGATTCCATGCGGCCAATCAGCAGGGTGGCGAAGCCCATGAAGGACACGATCTCGCCGACCGTCGCCTTGCCCTGGATGTGCAGGACGGTGCCGATCAGCACGATGGCGATGACGGCGAGCGTGCTGGCGGCGCGGGTCAGCACGTTCACCACGGCCCACCAGTTCAGCACGGGGAATTGGTAGCGGATGACGTCGTCGATGATCTGGCCGAACAGCCGGCTCTCGGCGGCGAGCCGGGTGAAGGACTGCACGACCATCACGTTGGCCAGGGCGTCCTGCGCGGTGCCGGCCAGGTGCGACTGGTAGTGCTCGACCCGGCGCTGCCCGGCCTCAGTCTTGCGCACCACCACCAGCGTCAGCACGACGAAGATGACCACCAGCACCACGAGGGTCATGGCCAGCCGCCAGTTCAGCAGGAAGGTGAACGGCAGCAGCACGAGGACCGCGACATAGGTCGAGAGCTGGTCCTTGAAGAAGGTGAGCCAGAGGCCGAACAGCGCGTCCGACCCGCCGAGCATGACCTTCATCAGCCGGCCCGAGTGGATGTCGCCGTGGAACGACAGCGGCAGCGACAGCACATGGCCGAAATAGCGGTTCATGGTCTGCAGCCGGTTACGGTGCGCCATGCGCTCGGAGTGCAGCGCGGTGGCGATGTTGGCGCCGATGGCGGCGGCGCCCACGGCGAACCAGATGCCGAGCAGGATGGCAGCCTGCGACCAGAGCTGGTCCGGCGGAAGCGTGTCGGACCGGGTCAAAAGGCCGATGACGCGGCCGAACAGGACGGGGTCGAGGAATTGCAGCCCGGCCACGATGATGTTTGCGGCGCCGAGCATAATCGCCAGGCGTTTGTCGTTCCGCAACATGGCCAGAGCCTGACCGTAGGTCTTGAGAAAGCGCATGAAACCACCCGCTGGATGCGTAGATGACTAGGCCGGGTGCGACGCCGCAGCGCCGCGCTGTTGAGTCCTACGGGCACATCACGGCGAGAACAGGGCAAAACCGGGGAAATCTTGCGAAAATGGCGTCGTCTAGCAGCCTGTCGGACTTAAGCAAAAATCGGGATTTTTTGGAATATTATGTCTCGCGTTCGCTTGGAAACATAGTGGAATTGCGCTCAGATCGGT
>JAABUP010011299.1_pt1 | contig 10215 bp, 9 predicted proteins | sample 5559201 | NCBI WGS metagenome assembly JAABUP01 (sample SAMN10711887, study PRJNA513373) | rock metagenome | isolation source: Antarctica rocks | place: Antarctica | reverse complement strand
GCAGGGCGTGGTTGCGGCTGAACGACTGCTGCAGGTCGCTCAGCTCGTCGCCGTCCGCCAAGCCCTCCACGGTGCGGACCTTGCGGCCGTCGGCCTGGACGCCGAAGACGAGGCAGGCGCGGACGGGCTCGTCGTCGAGCAATACGGTGCACGCGCCGCAGATGCCGTGCTCACACCCGAGGTGGGTGCCGGTCAGGCCGATGTCGTGGCGCAAGACGTCGGCCAGGGTGCGTCGCGACTCGACCAGGAGCTCGTGCTGCTCGCCGTTCACATCGAAACCGATCAGGTGAACATCTTTCATCGCTGCTCCTGGAGTACTTGGCGGGACAAGACGGCCACGACATCGTCGGGCGTCACGGGAATGTGGTCGAGCTCGGCGTCGTAGCCACGCAGCGCGTCGTTGACCGCGTTGAGCACGGCGGCGGGTGCGCCGATCGTGCCGCCTTCGCCCATGCCCTTGGCGCCGGTCTCGGATAGCTCGCAGCGGGTTTCCAGGTGGTGCAGGGAGAACGACGGGATCTCGGCCGCGGTGGGCATCAGGTAGTCCATGAACGTGCCCGACTGCGGCTGGCCGTCCTCGCTGAACAACAAGCGCTCGTACAGCGCCGCCGCGATGCCCTGCGTCACCCCACCCATCACCTGGCCGTCGACGATCATCGGGTTGACGAGGACACCGGCGTCCTCCACCACGATGTAGTCGATGACCTGCACCCCACCGGTGCCCGGGTCGATCTCGACGAGCGCCGCGTGCACAGCGTTGGAGAACATCCCGACCGGATCGGCTTCCCCCCGGGCCTCCAGCAGGTAGGGGTGATCCTCCTTAAGGGACTGCGCCCGCCAGTGCACCGTTTCGGCGATCTGCTGCATCGAGATGCGAGCGGCGGGCACGCCGTGCACCTGCGCATGCCCGTCCACCAGCTCGACGTTGGAAGCGTCGGCCTCGAGCAGCTCGGCGGCCACCGCACGAATCTGGTCGGCCAGCCGGTTGGCGGCCACAGACGCAGCGCCGCCGCCGATCACGATGGACCGGCTGCCGAAGGTGCCCCAGCCGTAGCTGGACTGGTCGGTGTCGCCCTGGCGCAGCTTGACCCGGTCGGGATGAACCCCGAGACGGTCGGCCACGATCTGCGCGAAGGTCGTCTCGTGGCCTTGCCCGTGCCCGCAGGTGCCGGTGGTGACGACGACGTCGCCGGAGGGATCCATCTGGATGTGCACCACGTCGTAGCCCGGTGTCATCTGCATCTTGCGCTGGCCCATCGTGGCGGTGCCGTAGGCGGTCCGTTCGGAGAAGCAGGCGAGGCCGATGCCGCGGAGTCGCCCGGTCGGGGTTCGCGCCGTTCGCCAGCCGGCCTTCTCGATCTCCTCGTCGCACACTTGTAGCGACTCGAGGTAGGAGCCGGGCTCGTAGGTGATGCCGTTCGGGCCGATGTAGGGGAAGTCCTCGGGCTGAATGAGGTTTCGCCGGCGCAGCTCGAGCGGGTCGATGTCGAGCTGCTTGGCGGCGGCCTCCATCAGCCGTTCCATCACCAGCACGATCTGCGGCCGGGAGACGCCGCGGTAGGGCGCGGACGGCGGCTTGTTGGTAGCAATCGCCCGTCCGCGCGCGGAGTAGTGGCCCACCTTGTAGACGCCGGGTAGCTCGGTGGCGGCCATCAGCGGCTCCACCCCGCAGGTGAACGGGTAGACGGAGTAGGCCCCGATGTCGCACAGGACATTGGCGTCGAGCGCTTGGATGTGTCCCTCGGCGTCGAAGGCGGCCCGGATCTGGTACTCCTGCTCGTGACCGTGGAAGGACGCCGTGAGGTTCTCCTGCCGGTCCTCGCTCCACCGCACCGCCTTGCGGAGCTTGCGCGCCACCATCGCGGCCGCCACCTCCTCGCGGCCGAGGACGCACTTCAGGCCGAAGCCTCCGCCGACGTCCAGGGCGATGACCCGGACGGAGCGCTCGGGTAGGCCCATTGCGTGGGCGACGCCGGTGCGGACCTGGTGCGGCACCTGGGTGGACAGGTGCAGCACCAGCTGCTCGGCCCGGTCGTCCCATTCGGCCAGGGCGCTGCGCCCCTCCAGCGGGCAGGCGCTGACCCTGGCGCTCGTGAAGGTCTTGTCCACCACGAGATGCGCCCGCGCCAGCTTGTCCTCGACCTGCGCGTCCTCGAACATGGGCAGATCGAGCAGGACACCGTCCGGGGCTTCGGCGTGCACCGGTCCGGCGCCGGCGAGTGCGTCGTGCAGCGACAGGACTGCGGGGAGTGGTTCGACCTCGACGTCCACCAGCTCGGCACCGTCCTCCGCGGTGTAGGGATCGTCGGCCACGACCACCGCAATCGGCTCACCCGCGAACCGGACGCGGTCACCGGCGAGCAGCGGCATGGTGGTGGTGACGAACTGTTCCCGCTCCAGCGCCGCGGCGAATCCCGGGTTTCCGAGATCGGCCGCGGTGAACACCGCGCGGACGCCGGGCAGCGCGATGGCTGCCGCGACGTCGATGCTCATGATCGTCCCCGCGGCCTGCGCACTGCGGACGAACGCCAGGTGCAGGGCATGCGGGTGCGGGAGGTCGTCGGTGAAGCGGCCGCGCCCGGCCACCATGCGGGGGTCCTCCCTGCGGAGTAGGCGCACCCCGGTCCACGGCGCGCTCATGCCAGTTGGCTCTGTGCGGAGGTGACGGCTTCACCGAACGCGCGCGCGGTCAGGGTGCCAACGAGGTGCTTGCGGTAGGCGGCGCTGCCGTGGGCATCGCTGGACGGCGTGGCCAGCTCGGCAGCCATCCGCCCGGCCGAGGCCCAGGTGGACGCCGTGGCGGGCTCCCCTGCGAGGGCCTCCTCGATTTCGGGGATCCGGAACGGCTCACCGCTGACGCCGCCGAGGACCACCGACACGTCCGAGCAGACCCCGTCGGTGACCTCCACGGCCACCGCGGCGGCGGCGATGCCGAAGTCCCCTTGACGCTGGGCGAACTCCGTCAACGCGGCGTGCCTGCGCGGGCGGGGGAAGACGATCTCGGTCACCAGCTCGTCGGGGGCGCACACGGTGCTCAGAAATCCCTGGAACCATTCCGCTGCCGGGATCTTCCTGCTGCCGTCGGGGCCGAGCACTACGATGACTGCGTCGAACATCCGGGCCAGCAGACACCACTCCGCCGAAGGATCGGCGTGGGCGATGCTGCCGCCGATGGTGCCGCGAGTCCGGATCGGGTAGTGCCCGATCCACCGTGCCGCTTTGGGCAGGACCGCAAACCCGTCGGTGATGTCCGGGCCGGTGGCCAGCTCGATCGTGCGGTGTCGGGTCAGCGCCCCAACGCGCAGCACGTCGCCGTCGCGGCGGACGTAGTCGAGCTCGGCAACGTTGTTGATGTCGACCAGTGCGCTCGGCCGCGCCAGCCGGAAGTTCATCATCGGGGTCAGGCTCTGGCCCCCGCGAGAATCTTGGCGTCCTCGCCGAGCTCGGCCAGCGTCGCGACCGCCTCCTGCGCCGAGAAGGCCCGGTGGTATTCGAACGGGGGTGGCTTCATCCCTGGGTGCTCCGATCAGTCCGAGGTTTGGTATACCATATCTCAAGCCCCGTGAGGATGGTACTGATGACCGAAGTGCTGGTCGATCGATGGTGTGACGCGTTGCGGGTCCGCCTCGACGGCGCCGCGCGACGCAACGCCGTGGACCTCGACACCGTCAATGCCCTGCGCTGCGCGCTTGAGTCCGAGCCCAGCACGCCGTTGGTCCTCGGCAGTACCGACTCGAGCATCTTCAGTGCCGGCGCCGACGTAAAGGTCACCGATTCGGTCCGTCAGCAAATCAGCGACCAGCTCTATGGCTGCTACCGGCTGATGCTCACCCGACCGGGCCCGGTGATCGCCGTCGTCGAGGGTGCGGCCGTCGGCGGGGGCGCCCAGCTCTCCACCGCGGCAGATCTGCGTGTGGGGGGCCACGACGCCCGCTGGCAGTGGGTCGGCCCCGGACACGGACTGGTCGTCGGAGGTTGGATTCTGCCCGCGCTCGTTGGTCGTGCGCGCGCACTGGAGCTGACCCTCACCTCGCGGTGGATCGGCGCCGATGAGGCCGTGCGGTACGGGTTACTCCCCGAGGTACAGCAAGACCCTTGGGCCGAGGCCGCCAGGATGGTCGGGTACCTGCTGCGGCTCGACCAACACGCGCTCGGGCAACTCAAGCGGCTGAGCCTGGACGACGGCCTGCTCGACCGGCTCGCGGCCGAGCAGCAGAACAACAGCAGCTGGGACGGCCGGGCACCCGCGCCTGCGCACTAGCGAAACAGAGAGGCGACAACGTGAGCTGCACACCGATCGCGGCCGAGCACTGGAGCTGGCTGCGGTGGTCGCACGCGTCCTGGGAACGCCACGCGCACGGCCGTCCTGCACCAGAGCCGGCCGGCAGTGCGCACACCGTGGCCTCCCAGCTCTGGGACACCGCGGCCCGCTACCCCGACAAGCCTGCGGTCAGCGTCGACGGTACGGGCCAGACCTTTGCCGAGCTGCGGGACGCCGCCGCGGTGGTCGCCGGGTGGCTCGGCGAGCGGATGCAGGTGGGCGACCGGATCCTGCTGGTGGCCGCGACCTCGGGTGCCTGGGTGCAGGTCTACCTCGGTGCCGTCACCGCGGGGGCCGCCGTGGTGTTGGCCAACCCGTCATCGAGCAAGCACGAGCTCGCGAACCTCGCTCGGGACTCGGGAGCCGTCCTGGTCGTCGCGGACGAAGACACCGCGGACCGCTGCGCAGACCTCGATGCACCGGTCGTCTCACTGGCCAAGCACCCTTGGGCCAGCAGCCCGGCGGTGAACGGGCCGCCTGCGAGTCTGACCGGCACCAGCCTGGCGCTGCTCGCGTACACCTCCGGCACCACCGGCCGGCCGAAGGGCGTGCCGCTGACCCATGCGCAGCTTCTCGCATCCATTGACGCAGCACTGTTCTCCTGGGACTGGAGTGCGGACGACGTGGTCGTGCACGCCCTGCCGCTGTATCACCAGCACGGGCTGGGGGCGCTGCACGCGGCGCTGTGCACGGGGTCGTCCGCGGCGATGCTGTCGCACTTCGACGCGGGCTACCTCGCCGCCACGGCCCGCGCGGCCAAGGCGACCGTCCTGTTCGCGGTGCCGGCCATCTACCGCCGCTTGGTCGACGTGCTGGACACGCTGCCGGCCACCGACTCGGCGGCGTTGCGGTCCCTGCGCCTGCGTATCTGCGGCTCGGCGCCGCTGGACGACGATCTGGCCGCGAACATCGCCGACCGCCTCGGGGCGCCCGCGCTGGTGCGCTACGGCATGACCGAGTCCGGACTGGACGTGTCCCAGCCCCTCGGCGGTGCCGAGCCAGCCACCATCGGAATCCCGTTGCCGGGCGTCGAGCTGCGGCTGGTGCGCAACACGGTTGAGGTCGGCGTCGGGGTGGAGGGCGAGATCCAGCTGCGCGGCCCGCAGGTGTTCGACGGCTACTGGCGCAACCCCGACGCCACCGCGGAGGCGATCACCTCCGACGGCTGGCTACGCACCGGGGACCTGGCGATACTGGATGCGCCCGATGCCCAGCTGCGCATCTGTGGGCGCAGCAAGGAGCTGATCATCACCGGCGGCCTCAACGTCCACCCGCGCGAGGTCGAGCTCGCGTTGGAGACGCACCCCGACGTGGCGGAGGCCGGTGTCGCGGGAGTGCCCGATGCTCGGTGGGGGGAACAGGTGACCGCCTGGGTCGTGGCCCCGGCAGGTGTGGCGCCCGACACGGCAGCACTACTGGAGCACATGCTCACCCAGCTGGCCCCGTACAAGTGCCCGAAGCAGGTCTACGTCGTCAGTGCACTGCCCCGGACGTCGCTGGGCAAGCTGCAACGGGCGCGGTTGGCCGCCCCGATGGTGACCGAGCAATCGCGATGACCACAGCCGCCGACCACGCGGTGGAGGCACTGCGGCGCGCGCCCGCATCGGCCACTGCGTGCGCGTCCGCGCCGACGATCGCCCGCTCCCGCGCCAAGACACCGTTGGGCGCCTCGTGGGGGGATTGCGCCGACTGGCCGCTGGCCGACGGTGCGCCGACGTCGGTGGAGCTCACGAGGCAGGCCGTCGACCGAGCACGCCGATGGCCGGGTGTGCTCACCGATCTGGACCAGAGCGGTGACCGGGCGCTCGAGGTTGCCGCCGAGGCGGACCGCCGCCGGGGAGCCGGTGCACCGCTGGGCGTCCTGGCCGGGCTGCCGGTGCTGGTCAAGGACAACGTCGATGTGGCGGGCCTCGTCTCCGGGCAGGGTGGAACGCTCGGCCGCCACCGGGCGTCCGACGACAGCGCCGCAGCTTCGCGGTTGGCCGGCCAGGGGGCAGTCCTGCTCGGCCACACCGCCATGCACGAGCTGGCGTGGGGGCTCACCACGCCGGGGTGCCCGAACCCGTGGGGCGTCGGGCTCACCCCTGGAGGGTCCAGCGGCGGCGCCGCGGCGAGTGTGGCGGCCGGCATCGTGGCCGTCTCGATCGGTACCGACACCGGCGGATCGGTCCGGGTCCCTGCGGCGCTCTGCGGCGTCGCCGGGCTGCGACCGACGCACGGGACCGCGCCCCTGCGCGGCATCGCTCCGCTGGCCCCATCGCTGGACACGGTGGGTGTGCTGGGCGCCACCGCAGCGGATTGCGTGCTGGGCCACGAGCTCCTCGCTCGGCCGGGTACCGCTGCCCCGGGTGAGCTCAACGGCCTGCGGATCGGGGTGCTCGCCGGCTGGCAGGGGCGGGTCAGCCCGGCGGTAGCCACCGCGATCGACAACACCTGCACGGTACTGCGCGAGCACGGGGTACAGGTCGTCGAGCTGGACCTCCCGCAGGCGCGCCTCGCGCCCAGCATCGCCTATGTCCTCATGCTGATCGAGTCGACCCGCCAGTGGCTCGCCGAAGCAGACCGTGATCGCTCCGCGGTGGGTGCCGAGGTGCTCGCCCAGCTGCGCGAGGGCGCCCGGATCGATGACCCCAGCGTGTACCAGTTGGCCTCGGCCCTGGCTCGCGCCCTGCGCGTGCAGGTGGAGCACACGCTGCACGAGCACCGGCTGACGGCCTTGCTCTCGCCGGTGACCGCTGCCGCCGGAGTTTGTGTGGACGCAACTTCAGTGGCGGTTGCGGGCCGGGAGATGAACACGGTCGACGCGCTGTCCCGCTACACAGCCCTCGCATCGGTGACCGGACTGCCCGCGCTGTCGGTACCCGCGGGGCTGGCGGCGGGGTGCCCGGTCGGCGTTCAGCTGATCGGCGCGGCCTACGACGAGCGGGCACTCGCCTTACTTGCCCAGCCCATCGAGCAGGGCCCAGGATTGGCCGTAGCCGCGCGTCGAAGAATTCTCGAACCGTTTCTCAGAACCCCTTGACCGGTCCGGCGGTTGATATTTGGTATACCAAATAGCAGACGAGCAAAGGATTACACCATGGACTTGAAGCTGACCGGCAAGATCGCGTTCGTCACGGGCGCCAGCAAGGGCATCGGCCGTCAGGTGGCCGAGCACCTGGCCGCCGAGGGCTGCGACGTCGTGATCACGGCGCGCGGACAGGCGGAACTGGAGAAGACGGCGGCCGAGATCGCCGAGAAGAGTGGGCGCAACATCGTCGCCCTGGCCGGTGACATGAGCAAAAGCGACGACGTGGAGCGCTGCGTAGCGGCCGCCAACGAGCAGATCGGCCCCATTGACATCCTGGTGACCTGCGCCGGCTCCTCCCCCGGCGGGCTGCTCGAGGAGCTCACGGACGAGCAGTGGATGCAGAGCCTCAACCTGAAGTTCATGGGTTACGTCCGGACCGTCCGTGCGGTCATACCCCAGATGAAGGAACGGGGCAGTGGGTCGGTCGTTCTGGTCGTCGGCAACGACGGACTCAAGCCGAGCTACTGGGAGATGACCGCGGGCGCCGCCAACGCCGCTGACCTCAACTTCGCCTCCTCCGTCGCCGAGCAATACGGCCCCTACGGCGTCCGCGTCAACACCGTCAACCCCGGCCCGGTCAACACCGACCGCTGGGACGGTCTGGAGAAGGCCTTCGCCAGGGACATGGGTACCGACCAGGCGACGGCGCGGCAGCGGGCCAACGACTCGATCCCGCTCGGTCGCATTACTGAGCCCCAAGAGGTTGCCGCCCTGGTCACCTTCTTGGCCTCCGACATCTCGGCCAGCGTGCACGGCGCGCATGTCCCGATCGACGGTGGCCAGCGCAAAGCCCTGATGGACCGCCGATGAAGCTGTCCAACATCTTCCAGATCGACCGCCCCATCGACGAGGTCTTCGACGTCTTTCTCGACATCGAACGGGTCGCTACCTGCATGCCCGGCTCGCGCCTGACGGGCATGGTCGACGACAGCACCTTCGAGGGTGAGGTCAAGATCAAGGTCGGTCCACTCGCCGTCGCCTACGCCGGGCAGGCCACGTTTGTCGACGTCGACAAAGATGCGCGGCGCCTCACGTTGCGGGCTAAGGGCCGCGAGAAGCGCGGCGCAGGCAACGCGGACGCGCTCATCGGCGCGCAGCTGCGTGCACATGGCAGCGGCACCGAGGTGGTGATCGACACCGACCTGAGCATTCGCGGCAAGGTAGCGCAGTTCGGCCGGGGCGCGATCGGCGAGGTGGCCGGCGGCCTGATGCAGCAGTTCGCGCACAACGTCGAGACCCTCTTGGCCGGTGGTGGGGGCCCGACTGTGGCCGCTGCAGCGCCCGAGCGTTCTGCTGCCCAGGCTCCAGCTGCCCAGGTCCCAGTCGCCGAGTCCACCGACAGCGCCGCCCTGGACGGGTGGGCCCTGATCGTGCTGCCCCTGGTGCGCAAGGCGCTGCCCACCGTGGCAACCGTGCTCGCCTCCGGCGTCGCGTCCTACCTTGGCGCCCGCGTCGCCGTCGGTCGATCCAGGGGAAGGAGATAGCGCAGTGGCGTTCGCAATCACCGACGATGGTGTGCAGCTGTACTACGAGGAGCACGGCGCGGGAACTCCGCTGCTGTTCATCCACGAGTTCGCCGGTGACCACCGGTCCTGGGATGCCCAGGTGCGCCACTTCTCCCGGCGCTACCGGTGCATCGTCTACGGCGCCCGGGGCTACCCACCGTCCGCTGTGCCGAGCGACCCGGAGGTATACGGCCAGCTGCGCGCCGTCGAGGACGCGGTGGCTGTGCTTGATGCCGCGGGGGCGGACACCGCTCACGTCGTAGGCAACTCGATGGGCGGTTTCACCACCCTGCACCTCGGGTTGCGACATCCCGAGCGGGTGACGGCGCTGGTCGTCGGCGGTTGCGGCTACGGCGCGCATCCGGACAAGGAGCCGAAGTTCCGCGCGGAGTCGGAGGCGATCGCGGTGGCCTTCGAGACCGAGGGCTCAGCCAGCGTCGCCGAGTGGTACGGCGTGGGGCCTGCGCGCGTGCAGTACCAGGGCAAGGACCCGCGTGGGCACGCTGAGCACGTGCAGGTGCTGGCCGAGCACGATGCGCTCGGTGCCGCGCTCACCATGCGTGGTGTGCAGAAGTCGCGGCCGTCGCTGTACGGGCTGTGCGAGGAGCTCAGTGGTCTTGACGTGCCGGTGCTCATCGTCGCCGGCGACGAGGACGACGGCGTGCTCGAGACCAACCTGATGCTCAAGCGAACGCTCCCGCGCTGCGGCCTGGCGGTGCTTCCCCGTTCCGGGCACGTCACCAATCTCGAAGAACCGGCGCTCTACAACCAGCTGGTGCAGCAATTCCTCGGCCAGGTCGAGCACGGTCGGTGGGGACCGCGCGACCCGCGTTCGTTGTCGAGCTCCACCACCGGCGCCAAGTAGTTCCGCCCCGATATCGCGGGATTACCGTGCCGAAGTCGTAACCGGTGCCACTGCGCCGTTGGAGCGCCGCGGGTGCTACGACTACCGCGGCAAAGCCGTCTGAGACGGGCCGGTCGCGTAAAGGCATACAAGCACGCGGTCGGCAGATTGTACGTAAATAACGATTGATACGATCTGCGCATGGATGATGAGCTTGGTCTGGCTCAGGCGCGGACTCAGCTGGCCGATCTGGTTGGACGGGTGAGCTATGGTGGCGCGCGCATCGTGCTCACCAAGCACGGCAAGCCCGCCGCGTCGCTGGTCTCGATGGACGACCTGGAGCGCATTCGTGACGCCACGCCCGCGATCACCCCACTCCATACCCAGACGTGCGACATCCAGGCTCCGCGCGAACGAGTATGGCGGGCCATCACCGACGCCAGGAAGCGCGCGGAATGGTGGCAGGCGGTAGACC
>JAABUP010011298.1_pt1 | contig 10216 bp, 10 predicted proteins | sample 5559201 | NCBI WGS metagenome assembly JAABUP01 (sample SAMN10711887, study PRJNA513373) | rock metagenome | isolation source: Antarctica rocks | place: Antarctica | reverse complement strand
CATGACCTCCTGCAGGCCGCTACCAACATGCATCGCCGCCTCGCCCATTCCAGACGCAAACGACAGCCGTATGTCCGCTATCCCGTGCGCGGCTAATTTAACGCCAATGGGGGTGAGCCGGCGCCCCTCCGGCACCGCGACCACGGCGCCCTCGGCGTCCTGATCGGTCTTGGAGCGCCGAATGCTGACCCGCAGCCCTTGCTTCTCCCAGACGAGGTCGGCCACGTCGAGCGCCACCAGCTCGGAGCGGCGGGCGGCAAGCGCCATGCCGAAGGCGATCAGCGCGCGGTCGCGCAGGGCGGCAAGGCCGCCGCCTTCGATGGACCAGAGCAGGCGCATGACGACATCGGCGTCCGCGGCGCTGTTGCATGGACCAGGGATACGGGCGCAGTTGCCCCAGCCCCGTTTGTAGTTAGGCGATGCGGACGGAGATCGGGCGTCCGAGCTCCAGCATACGGTTGAGGGCATGGACGGCGACCGCCACCTCGGTCGTGTGGCGCTCGTCCGTGCGTGAGCGCAGCCCGTCCCCGATCACCTGTTTGAACCTGCCGATAGCCGCCTCAACTCGCGCCCGTTTCGTGTAGCCGGACGCCTTTTGCCAGGCCGCTCGTCCGTGCTCGGCGATACCTTGCAGGTGGCGATCCCGCTTTGTCGGCTTGGTCTCAGCCGTCTCGCTCGGCACGGCCGTGGAACGCGGCAGCACGATGATCGCCGCTTCAGGATGACGCGCGGCAACCGCGGTGGAAACGCCGTCCTGATCGTAGGCGCCGTCGGCGGTGAAGGAGGCCACGGATCCCGGCACTTGATCGAGCAAGGGGCCAACCTCGGCGCCGTCGTCCACTTCCTTAGCGGTCAGCGCCGCCGCGACGATCTGCCCGGTGTCGGCATCCAAGCCGATATGCAATTTGCGCCAGGACCGGCGCGTCTTGGCGCCGTGCTTCTCGACCAGCCACTCGCCTGCGCCACAGAGCTTCAGGCCGGTGCTGTCCACCAGTAAATGCAGGGGCTCGCCGTCACGGCGCGACCGTGGGCACGGCACCTCCAGCGTCTTGGCCCGGCGGCTCAGCGTGGTGTGGTCCGGCACGCAGAGAGAAAGCCCGAGCAGGCCGATGATGGAGCCGATCAGGCCTTCGGTCTGGCGCAGGGCCAGGCGGAACACGGCCCGGAGCGTCAACGCCGTCAGGATGGCCAGGGGCGAATACCAGGGCTGCCCGCCCGGGGTCGTGCACGGTGCCGCTCGCCAACCCTCGACCGCCTCGTCCGTGAACCAGACCGTCAAGCTCCCGCGCTGACGCAAGCTGGCGTCATAAGCCGCCGAGTTCAGGACCTTGTGCTTCTGCTTGGGAATGTGGAGGCGGCGGTCTTGGTTCAGCTTGAAAGGCAAGATGGGTATCCAAGGTCGGGTCAGGGCCGAGCTTCCTACGCCGGGCCGGCTCCAGGCGCCAATCGGCGGGTCCATGCAACAACGCCGCGGGTGCGGGTGACCCGGCGACCGCGCTACGGCTGCCGTGCCTGCGAGGGCGCCGTCGTGCAGGCGCCGGCGCCGGAGCGGCCGATCGATGGTGGCATGGCGACCGAGGCGCTGGTCGCACACATCGTGGTCGCCAAGTTCTGCGATCATCTGCCGCTCAATCGCCAGGCTGGGATGCTGGCGCGCCAGGGCATCATCCTGGACCGCTCGACGCTGGCATCCTGGGTCGGCCGTGCCTGCTGGTGGCTGACGCCGCTGTATGACCTGATGCTCAGCACCGTGCTGTCCTCGCCCAAAGTGTTCGCCGACGATACGACGCTGCCGGTGCTCGACCCTGGCCGGGGCCGGACCAAGACGGGGCGGCTCTGGTGCTATGCAGTCGACGACCGCCCCTGGTGTGGCCCCACGCAGCCGGCGGCAGCCTACGTCTACTCGGAGGATCGCCGCGGCGAGCGCCCGGCCGGGCACTTGGTCGGGTTTCGCGGCGTGTTGCAGGTCGACGGCTATGCCGGGTTCAAGCGGCTGGCCGGCGACCGCGCGGACGGCTCGGTGCGTCTCGCGTTCTGCTGGGCGCACATGCGCCGGCCCTTCTACGAATTCTACACCTCCACGCAGTCGCCGCTGGCGGCCGAGGTGCTCGCGCGCATCCGCGAGCTCTACGCGATCGAGGCCGAGATCCGCGGCCACCCCGCCGAACACCGCCGGCAGGTTCGCCACGACCGAAGTCGACCCATTGTGGACGCCCTGCACGCTTGGCTGCACCACCACCTCGGCCGCGTGTCCGCCGCCTCCGACCTGGCGAAAGCCATCCGCTACGCGATCACGGGCGAACCTCTCGGTTCGACCCGGCACTGGGCTGGGCTGGGAGTGTTCCTCGATGATGGCCGCGTCGAGATGGACTCCAACGTCGTCGAGCGCGCCATCAGACCCAATGCCTTGACGCGCAAGAACGCGCTGTTCGCGGGCTCGGACGGCGGCGCGCGAAGCTGGGCGGTCGCGATGACTTTGATCCAGACCGCAAAGCTCAACGGCGTCGAGCCGATGGCCTGGCTTACCGACGTGCTCGAACGCGCCGTCTCGGGGCGAACCAAAGCGCATGCACTGCACAGCCTGCTGCCTTGAAACTGGCGTGCAAACAGCGACGCTGACCTGCCCGCAACCGCCTGACCGACGACCGCCCGCGCTTAACAGGCCAGCCAAACCCGGTCAGATCAAAACGCCAGTGATGCCCCCATTCTGCCGACAGGCGACGCCGGTCGCCGCAGGCGATGAACCCGATCCGGCCGCTCTGTATGCTCCTACGACCATGCGTACGAGCGCCCTCACCGTCATCAACCTTGAACTCAAGCAGCCGCACAACGTCCATCGCCTCAGTGCAGCATAGTCAGCCAACACAGGGGAATGTGATGCCGCCGCTCCGCTTACGGTCCGGGATGGGCTGGTCGCAGAGCATCTCGGCGTCGCCGGGCCCGTCCTGCAGGAGGCACCGGCCGCCGCGGGCGGTTCGCTGGTCAGGACGCTGGACCGCCCGGTGCGGCCGGACGGGCGCTCGCTGCGCCCGTTCGCGCCACCCCTGCTGGGCGAGGTCGAGCGCAATCTCGCCGAAACCCACCTGCTCGACCCCGACCACCCCGAGTCGATGGACGAGGCTTTCACCCGCACGCGGCGCGTGCTGCGCCTGGCGTTGCCCTACGCGCTCTCGGCCGCCTCGCTCGCCCTGGCCGCCATCCTGCTTGTCCGGCGCGTCCGCAGACGGGTCACATCTTCTCCTTGATGCCGGCCCGGATCAGCCACCAGTTCACCGGGCAGGCGGTGAGAAAGCCGCAGATCATCGCGATCTGCATCATGAACCAGAACTCAACGGTGTCGGTCCGCAGCTCGGTCCCGAGCAGGTTGCGGAAGAGGTAGAAATAGGCGAACGCCATGAAGCCGTACATGCCGACCTGCCAGGCGGTCAGCGACAGCGTGTCCGCCTTGATCGCGGCGATCAGGCCCGGGCCGAACGACAGGCCCCGCATGGGCGCGATCGTGAAGTACTGGAAGACGATGCCGAACGCGTAGGCGAACAGGTAGTCGACCACCCAGACTGCGAACATCCGGGTGCCGAACAGGCTGCCATAGCCGAAGGCAACCGCGATGGCGGGCACCGCGAACACCAGCCACTCGGCCACAATGTCGCCGAGCGTGCAGCCGCTGCCGCAGTGCAGCGCGCCGTTGGCGACCATGACGGAGAATGGCGTCTCGCGCTTGTTCGGCGGGTCCTGCTTGCGCTCCATAGCAGCGTGCATCTTCTCGTGCGTAGCGAGCCGCCCGTAGGTGAAATACTGCCAGAGAACCCAAACGGTCCCGAACAGCGCCGTTACCGGCCAAACCACGTTCATGATCCACATTTGCTGAGGGTGCCGCGCCACGTCGGCCGCAGCGACGATCGCGCAAAGAGCGCCTAGCAGCAGGGCAGCGATCGAGAGGTTATGCAGCCAGGCCGGGATCAACACAAGTTTGCTCTAACTCGGCGCCGGGCGACGCTGCAACCCTCTGTGCAAACAACCTTCCCGTGTGGAGGGGTTGTCTGACGAGAGCGTGACCGGCAAGCCGCGTTGTTGCCTGCTTTGCGCCGTGGCGCCCGCTACAGTACGGTTAGCATGGAAGGCGACGGTCCGCCATCAGCGGACTGAGTCCGCCGCCTGTCGAAGGCCCAGGCGGGAGGGTGATGGATCAATAGATTGGGGGGCAAGATGAGCAGGAGACAGCGCCGCTGGGTCCTGGGGCTCGGCATACCAGCCGCCCTTATCCTCGTCTTGGTGGTTGCGTGGGATTGGGACTGGTTCATCCCGCTCGTGGAGTCCCGCGCCTCGGCCGCCATCGGCCGCAAGGTGGCGATAGCGCACCTGCACGTCCATCTTGGCCGAAGGACCAGGCTGGTCGCCGATGACGTCGAGATTGCCAATCCTGCAGGCTTCCCTGCGCTTACACCTTTTGTCCACATCGCGGCGCTTGGCGTCACCGTGGATGTGCTCGACTACGTCCTGCACCAGCAGATCGCCATTCCGCTGATCGACCTCAACCAACCATCGGTGCAGGCCATCGCGCTACCGTCCGGCCAGGACAACTACAGCCTGCACCTCTCGTCATTGGGCAGTTCATCGTCCTCATCAGCCTCGCCCCAACTGGGCAGGCTCACCATCGAGGGTGGCCAGGCGCACGTGGTGCTGCCAAAGCTTAAGGCCGACTTCCAGCTTACGGTGGAAACCAGGCCGGCAAGCGGCATCGTCGCCCAGCACGGCCAGCCGCAGGAGGTCGTGGTTGACGCCCATGGCACCTACGCTGCCCAACCCGTCACGGGGACGCTGATCGCCGGCAGCCTGCTCTCGCTACGCGATACGGCTCAGCCGTTCCCGGCCGACCTCCACCTAGCCAACGGCAGCACCCAAGTTTCATTGATCGGCACGGTGCAGGACCCCCTAGCCTTTGCGGGCGCCGACCTGCAACTGGCGCTTGCCGGCGAGACGATGGCCAACCTGTACCCGCTGACCGGCATCCCGATCCCGGCGACACCGCCGTACCAGGTTCACGGCCAGCTTGGCTACACCGACGGCAAAATCCGCTTCGAGCACTTCGACGGCACGGTCGGGCACAGCGACCTTGAAGGCTCCATCGCGGAGGCGCCGGGCCAGCAGCGGCCGGACGTGACGATGGACCTCGCCTCGCGCCAGGTCGACCTGGCTGACCTCGGCGGCTTCATCGGCGCGCCGTCGGCGACCGCCCGCCAGGCCGGGCCCGAAACGGAACACAGCCGCAAGGCCGCGGAGGAGGCCCGGGGCGGAGGCCTGCTGCCCGCGACCCCGATCGACATCCCGAAACTGCAAACGGCCGACATCCACCTGCACTACCGCGGCGACCACGTTGAGGGCCGGTCCATGCCGCTGGACAAGCTAACCGTAGTCATGGACGTGGTGGACGGGGCCATCACCCTGCACCCGGTCAGCTTCACGGTCGGCAACGGCAACATATCCGGCGACGTCGCCATCACCCCGCTGCCGGACAAGCGGACCCACCTGAAGGCGAATATCGACCTCAATCGGGTCGACGTGGCAACGCTGTTCGCGGCCACGCATGTCTTCTCCGGCGCCGGCGCGATCGGCGGCAAGGCCGACATCGATGCAACGGGTAATTCGATCGCAAGCTGGGCGGCCGATGGCAATGGCGGGCTGTCGGTTTCCATGAGCGGCGGCAATGTCAGCGCCGTCCTGGTCAGCCTGACGGGGCTCGAGTTCGGCAACGCGCTCGTCGCGGCGTTCGGCCTGCCGCGGCAGGCCAACGTGTGGTGCTTCGTGAGCGACCTCGCGCTCAAGCGCGGCCTGGTCGAAACCAGGACGCTCATGCTGGACACGGGTGTCGCGATCGTCCGCGGCGCCGGCGACATAAACCTGCGGGACCAGCGGATCGACTACCGCATCAGCGCCCGGCCCAAGCACTTCAGCATCGGCTCGGTCCCGACCCCGATCGACATCACCGGTACGCTGGGCGACCCGAGCATCAGGCCCGCGGCCGCTCCCCTGGCCGAACGGGGGGCGATCGCGACGGCGCTTGGCTTCATTGCGCCGCCCTTGGCGCTGCTCGCGACAACCCAGCTTGGCGTCGACGACCCGCACCAGTGCGCCGACCTCGTCGACGAGGCCAAGCAGGAAGCGCGATCGGGGACAGAAGGGGCGCCGCTGGCAACCGTCGGGGCCGCGCCGTTCTCGGCCGATGCGGCGCCTCTGCCGCCGAACCCCGGACGCGGCCTCCCTTTCGACGTGACCGGGAAAGGCGACGACGCCGTGCGGCAGCTCAACCAGGAGGAGTTGGACAGGCTCGCGCGGGGGCGGCGCTGAGCCGCGACCGCGGATGCGATCTTCGGGCAACTCGGGCATCTCACCTGGTGGCAGGAATGCGACCGGGCGCTCGTGGTCTTCATCTATGGCTTCGTCATCGTTCGGGTCGCTGGCCGGCGCGTCTTCGGCAAATGGGCGGCGCTCGACATCATCGTATCGATCATCGTCGGTTCGAACCTGAGCCGAGCGTTGACGGGAGGGGCATCGCTGGGCGGCACCCTCGCTGCAACCACCGTGCTGATGCTGCTGCACTGGATCCTGGCCCAGACTGCAGCGCGGTCGGCGTGGCTGGCCGGCATCCTGGAGGGAACGCCCATCGAGCTTGGACGGGGCGGCTCCGTGGACCGTGCGACCATGCGCCGGCATTCCGTCAGCCAACGCGACATTGAGGAGGCCCTTCGTCAGTCGAGCCTTGAAGAGGTCGGCAACACGCGCCGCGTCGTTCTGGAGCCGAGCGGCAAGATCAATGTGCTCAAGAGTTGAGCAGTGCCGCTACGCGATCAGGTCAATTGCCAGCAGGAATTTAGTTGCGGCAATGAACAAGCGCCTCATGCCGGGGCCGCCAAACGCGCAATTGGAGCAGACAGAAGGGGTCGGGATGTAGCCAAGCGGGGTGCGGTCCGGTGCGATGACGTGGATGCCGTCGGCGGCCGTGGTCCAAACCCAGCCGCGCGCATCAATGGCGAACCCGTCCGGATAGCCATGGTCGGTGTGGCAGAAGAAGCGGCGGCCGGATAGCGTCCCGTCAGCGGCGACGTCGAAGGTCTGGATTTCGTGAGTGCTCCCCGTTTGCGGCCCGGGTATTTCGTCGAGCGAAAGCGCAGTGTCAGATATGTAGAGCGTCTGGCCATCGGGAGAAAAAAACAGGCCGTTGGGCTGCTCGAAGTCGGCCATTCGCCGCAACTCGCGGCTGGCCGGGTCAAATCGGTAGACGCTGCGGTGGTCGAGCTCGGGTTCGGCAAGGCTGCCCTGGTTGGGCATCAGCAGGCCGAAGGTCGGGTCGGTGAACCAGATTGCGCCATCCTCCGCCACCGTGACGTCGTTCGGCGAGTTGAACCGCTTGCCTTCGAAATGGGTGACGATCGGCTCGACGGTGCCGTCGCCGTTGGAGCGGCTGATGCAGCGCCGGCCATGCTCGCAATGAACCAGCCGGCCATCCGCGCCAAGCGCGTTGCCGTTCATGAAGTACGTGCCGTCGATCGCGACCGTGACCCGGCCGTCGCCGGGGTGCCATCGCAGCAGCCGGCGGTTCGGCACGTCCGACCAGTAGAGACAGCCCTCCGCCGGATGCCAGATCGGGCCCTCGCCGTGCAGGGTTCCTTCATACAGCCGGAGCAGCGGGGCGGCCGGGGACAGAACCTCAGCCAGCCGGGGATCGTCGATCTGCACGCCCTGGAATGGCTCGACTGTCTCCGGCGGTCCCGGCCTACGCAGCAGCCGTCCCGGCAGCAAGGAACTGTCTTGGGTCACAGGCGGTGCTCCCTCATGTCTGAACCTGCTGCAGGTGACCATCCGGGTCGCCGATCAGCCGCGCCTGCTGGCCGCGCCAGACGATGCGTGTCGCGGCCACGTCGTTGGCTCGCAGCGCCGGGCCGGCCTGGCCCTGCGGGGTGCGATAGCCGAGCAGTTCGAGATGCGGCGTGCCATCCTGCGGGTTCATCGGGATGACCGCGACCTCGACGCCGGGCAGGCCGTCGAGGCGTTGCTGCGCAGGCCCCTCGTTGAGGGGGCGCTCGCCGGTGCCCAGGCCGAGCGCCTCGTAGAAGGTCGCACTCGCCTCCGCATCCGCCACGCTGATCGCAGAATGGTCGATGCCGAGCCCGATCTGTCCGCTCAGCCTGCGCTGGTCCCGCCAGGCATCCGGCGTCTTGTCGTCGGGGAACTGCAGCAATTCGAGCGGATGGCCGTCAGGATCACGGAACTTGAAGGCCTGCACGCCGCCCGAGGCGCTTGGCAAAAGCTGTGGACCTCCCTGTGAGATCGGAGTGATGCCGCGCAGCCGGCCATAGGCGCTGTGCATGTCATCCACAACAAGGGCGAGATGCTGGAACCAGAGCGAGGCCGCATCGCCGTCCGCCGGGTAGGCCCGGCCCGGCTGTTCGAACTGGTCGATCCACAGCGTCTGATCGCCGAGGCTCAGCACTTGGCGCCGTCCCGGACCGGACAGGCCGAGCAGCGCCATCTCGCTATGATCGATCGGCTTATCCGCCTCGTGCGCCGCGAAGCCCAACACGTCGCGATAGAACTGAACGAGGCGGGCAAGGTCGGCCGTGACGAGGGCGAAGCCGGCGACGGCCTGCAGAGGCTGCTCGCTCATCGCGTCACTCTCCTTTCCCGGGTGTCCGCTTCTCAGCTCATGTGGCAGGGTTCATGTTTCGAGTCGACGTGCAGCTGCACCGTCATCAGAACGGCGGGCTGATCGCCGATGGTGCCCGAGCGATGCCCCTTCCGGCCGTCCACACCCGCCTTGCAGCCTTGGTCCTCGCCAAACGAGAAGTCGCCTGGCTCCTGTTCGATGCGGGTGCCGTCCATGCTCTCGATCCACCAGCGGCCCGACAGCACGACGATCCATTGCGGCGCCGGGTTCTCGTGCCAGTCGCCCACCCAGCCGACCGGCTGCACCGTGACGACGACGGTCGATGGGACGCGCCCGTGCTTGTTGTTCCATTGCGGGTCGGCCCCGCCCACGCCTTTCAGCTCGAACTCGGTCAGCGCGCACTCCTTCTGGTGGCTGACGCCGTTCTCGTCGGTCCAGAGATGCCAATAGGGCACGCGCGGCTTCGGTCCGCTCTTGTTATCTCCTCCGCCCTGCCCGCCTTCGGCCACCATCGTCGCGATCGGGTTTTGCATCGCCGGTCTCCAAAGATCAGTTCAGCGGCGCGGAGGCCGCATAAGGGTGGGACGACGCCAGAGGGTCGCTCACGAAGGCGTACCAGTCACGCCCGTCGAGTCCGACCGTTATCAGCAGGAAGCCGGATGCGAGGGAGAAGTTCTTCAGGAAGTCCCAGAACAGCTCGCGGCCCTTGCTCTCGCCGGCGCGCCAGAAATCCCCGGGTTCCCAGAACCGCTTGAACAGCACCGCAGTCATCGCGCAATAGCCGGCCATGATAAACGCCGCGAGCCGGTCCGCCAGCCCGGTCAGGATGCCGAGCGGCATGACGAGTTCGACGAACACGCCGACCAGGATCAGCGCCGCCGCGACACGGTGCGACGAAAACACCTGCAACGCCTGCTTCACGGCGCCTTGGAAATTGAAGATTTTGTCGAGCGCACTGGCCGGGAAGAACAGCACGACGAGGCCGTAACGGACGATCAGGATGACGACATTGGACGTGGTCATGACGCCGCACCCCGCGTGATCCAGCTCCCCCGAACAGCCCTCATAGCTCGCCGCGCTTGGCGAGGATGCCGATCCGTGACGCCGTCCGCATGGCGATTGTCTGAATCGTCAGCGCAGGATTGACCCCGCCGACAGTCGGGAACACCGACCCATCGCAAACCCAAAGATTGGGGATGTCCCAACTGCGGCAATCGGCGTTGACGACGCTGCGCGCCGGGTCGTCGCCCATCCGTGCCGTGCCGCCCAAATGGTTGGTGTCGTCCTCCTGACGGAACATGTCGCGCGCACCGATCGCCTCGATCGACCGGCCCATCTGCCCCAACGCGTGCTGGATCAGGGCCTTGTCGTTGTCGCCCCATTTGTAGGTGATCTGCGCCACCCGCAGGCCGTACTGGTCCCTGTCGTCGGCCAGCGTGACGCGGTTGGCCTCGTCGGGCAGCATCTCGCCAACCATCTTCACGCCGATCATGTGATTGTAGTGGAGCATGGCGTCGTGCAGCGCCTGTCCCCACAGCCCGCGCGACCCGGTCT
>JAABUP010011297.1_pt1 | contig 10216 bp, 5 predicted proteins | sample 5559201 | NCBI WGS metagenome assembly JAABUP01 (sample SAMN10711887, study PRJNA513373) | rock metagenome | isolation source: Antarctica rocks | place: Antarctica | reverse complement strand
CGGGCCGTCGCGAGCTGGTTCGTCGCCGTCAGCCGGATCCGGGACCGGATGGTGGAGCTGAACCGGTCGATCACCTGGGTCCCGGCCAACGTCCGCGACGGGCAGTTCGGCCACTGGCTGGCCGGGGCACGGGACTGGAGCATCAGCCGGAACCGCTTCTGGGGCACGCCGATCCCGATCTGGACCTCCGACGACCCGGCCTACCCGCGGACCGACGTCTATGGCAGCCTGGACCAGATCGAGGCCGACTTCGGGGTCCGCCCGACCGACCTGCACCGGCCGTTCGTCGACGAGCTGACCCGGCCGAACCCGGACGACCCGACGGGTGCCTCGACGATGCGCCGGGTTCCGGAGGTGCTCGACGTCTGGTTCGACTCCGGGTCGATGCCGTTCGCCGCTGCCCACTACCCCTTCGAGAATGCCGAGCAGTTCGAGTCCCGCTACCCGGCGGACTTCATCGTGGAGTACATCCCGCAGACCCGCGGCTGGTTCTACACCCTGCATGTGCTGGCCACCGCGCTGTTCGACCGTCCCGCGTTCAGCACCTGCGTCGCGCACGGCACGGTGCTCGGTGACGACGGCCGCAAGATGAGCAAGAGCCTGCGCAACTACCCGGACGTCAACGAGGTGTTCGACCGCGACGGGTCCGATGCCATGCGGTGGTTCCTGATGAGCTCGCCGGTGTTGCGCGGTGGGAACCTCCTCGTCACCGAGGCGGGCATCCGCGAGGGCGTCCGGCAGGCGCTGCTGCCGCTGTGGAACGCCTGGTACTTCTTCAGCCTGTATGCGAACGCCGAGGCTGTCGACGCGCGGACCGACGCCTGGGCGGCGACCGGGCAGCTGGACCGGTACGTCCTGGCCAAGACCAGAGCACTGGTCACCGACACGACCACCGCTCTGGACGGTTACGACATCGCCGGGGCGTGCGCCGGGGTGCGGGACTTCCTCGACGTGCTGACGAACTGGTGGATCCGCCGGTCCCGGGACCGGTTCTGGTCCGGGGACCGGGTGGCGTTCGACACCCTGGCGACCGTGCTGGAGACGGTGTCCCGGCTGCTGGCCCCGCTGCTGCCGCTGACCGCCGACGCCGTGTGGCGCGGGCTCACCGGCGGCGCGTCGGTGCACCTGGTCGACTGGCCGTCGCCGCCGGCGCCATCGGACCAGGCTGACGAGGCCGCCGCCGACGGGGCGACCGACGAGGTGCTGGTCGCCGCGATGGACAGCGCCCGCGCGGTCTGCGGCGCGGCGTCGGCACTGCGCAAGGCGCGTGGGCTGCGGACCCGGCTGCCCCTGCGCCGGCTCACCGTCGCCGCCCCGGACGCCGGGGCGTTGGCCGGGCTCACCGACCTGATCGCGGAGGAGGTGAACGTGAAAGAGGTGACGCTGACCACCGACATGGCCGGGCACGCCCGGTTCGAGCTGACGGTGCTCGCCCGGGCGGCCGGTCCGCGCCTGGGCAAGGACGTGCAGACCGTCATCCGCGCGGTGAAGGCGGGCGACTGGACCACCGGCGCGGACGGCACCGTCACCGCGGCGGGCATCGACCTGCTGCCGACCGAGTACGAGCGGCGGCTGGTGGCCGCGGACCCGGCGGGGTCCGCCGCGCTGCCGGGCGAGGCGGGGGTCGTGGTGCTGGACGTCGAGGTGACGCCGGAGTTGGCGGCCGAGGGCGTGGCGCGGGATGTGGTCCGCGTGGTCCAGCAGGCCCGGCGCGAGGCCGGGTTGGACGTCTCGGACCGGATCAATTTAGTCCTCCACTCACCCGCTCAGCGCGTCTTGGATGCGGTGGTGCACCACCGAGACTTCATCGCCACCGAGACCTTGGCGCCGAGCCTGATCGTTCGGCCACTGAACAGGCCGCACGTTCTGGCGAACGGGCGTCAAGTGCTGATTGTTGGCGGCGTCCCGGGCTCAAGCCGGTGGATGTCCTGGGATCTCGGGGACGGCTCGCAGGTCGAACTGGAAATCGAGGTGGTGCAGTCGTGATGGCACGGCCGCCCGACAAGGTGACTGTGGAGTTGGCGGGGCAAGCTGCGACCGCGGGTCGGCCGCGCCGCGCCCTGACGTTCTCGGTCGCCGTCGGCTGGCTGCTGCTGGACGTGCTCACCAAGCTGATCGCGGTCGCCGAGCTCGTCCCTGGCCGGCCGGTCGACGTGGTCGGCGGGGTCGTCCGGTTCGATCTGCTCCGCAACCCCGGCAGCGCGTTCAGCCTGGCGACCGGCTACACGGCCGTGCTGTCCCTGGTGGCGGTGGCGGTGATCGTGGTGGTGGTCCGGATCGCGTCGCGGCTGCGCAGCACCGTGTGGGCGCTGGCGTTCGGGCTGCTGCTCGGCGGCGCGCTGGGCAACCTGTCCGACCGCGTGTTCCGGGCGCCGGGACCGCTGCGCGGCCATGTCGTGGACTTCATCGCGCTCCCGCACTGGCCGATCTTCAACGTCGCCGACACCGGCATCACCGTCTCGGCCGTGGTGATCGTCGTGCTCAGCGTGCTGGGCCGCTCCTACGACGGCACCCGCGTGCGGTGAGGTGGGTCGTCGCGACGCTCGTCGCCGCGCTCGCCGCGGCGGTGACCGTCGTAGCGCCCGGTGCGTTCGGGCTTGCGGGGACGGCCGGCTGGGCGCAGCTGGTGACCCTGCGGGGCCTGGTCGGGGTCGCCGCCGGGGTCGTCGGCCTGGTCGGTGTGCTCGGCGTCGGCGTGGTCGGTGCGCTCCGATCGCGCCGGACGGGTCAGCGCCCGTGGCGCTCGCCCGGGCTGCTGCTGGTGGCCGGCCTCGGCGTCCTCGGTCTGGCGGTGGCCGCCGCCCAGACGGGAATCCTGACCGCCAGGGGAACGGGGACCGACCCACTGCCGGATGCCGGGCGCTCCGACGGGCAGCTCACGGTCGTCGTCGCCAACACGCTGGTCGGAGCGGCGGAGCCCGGACCGTTGGCCGAGCTGGTCGCCCGGGTCGGCGCCGACGTCGTGTCGCTGCCGGAGACCGACCCGGCCGCCGGCGCGCGCATCGCCGCCGCGATCGCCTCGCGGGGCATCGCGGTGCACGCCTTCACCGCGCCCGCCGTAGGTCCGGTGTCGGCGACCACCCTGCTCGTCGCGGACCGGCTCGGGCCGCACCTGGTCGTCACCGGCCCCGACGGAGGCCCCGGAGCGGTCGCGGTCCGGCCGGTGTCCGGCGACGGTCCGCTGATCGCTGCCGTCCACCCATTCCCCCCGTTCGGGATCGCGGCGACCGCGACCTGGCGGCATCGGAGCCGCCAGGCGGTCGACGTCTGCCGATCGGTCCCGGACGCGGTCGTCGCCGGAGACCTCAACGCGACCCCGGACCACCCGGCGCTGCAGCACCTCGCGCCATGCGTCGACGCGGCAGCCGAGCGGGGTGCGGCAGCGGCCTGGACGTGGCCGCAGAGTCTCCGCCCGTCCCTGGCTGCGCCGTTGGACCATGTGCTGGTGACCGGGGCCTGCTGGGCGGTGGTCGCGTTCTCGACCGCGGCCCTGCCCGGTTCGGACCACCGCGCCGTCGTCGTCCGGCTGGCCCGCCGCTGACCCGCTGACCGGCTGACCGGCTGACCGGCTGACCGGCTGACCGGCTGACCGGCGAGCTGACCCGCTGGCACGCTGACCGGATGACCGCTGCGTTCCCGTCGGTGCCCGGACTCGTCATGCGCGACCACACCGTCGACGTCCCGCTGGACCACGCCCGCCCGGACGGGGAGACGATCAGCCTCTACGCCCGCGAGGTCCGCGCCGCGGAGCGGGCCGGGGACGACCTGCCCTGGCTGCTGTTCCTGCAGGGCGGTCCCGGCGGCGCCTCACCCCGGCCGACGGCCCGGACCGGCTGGCTGGCCGAGGCGGTGCAGCACCACCGGGTGCTGCTGATGGACCAGCGGGGCACCGGCCGGTCGACCCCGGTGACCGACCGGACCCCCGCCGGGTTCACCGACGCCGCAGGGCTCGCTGACTACCTGGCCCTCTTCCGCGCCGACGCGATAGTCCGAGACGCCGAGGTGCTACGGGCCTCCGTCGCCGGCGGCGCCCGATGGACGACGCTGGGCCAGAGCTACGGCGGGTTCGTCACGTTCACCTACCTCTCGCTCGCGCCGGCCGGGCTGGACCGCTGCCTGGTCACCGGCGGCGTCCCCGGACTGACCGCGACCGCCGAGGACGTCTACCGCCGCACCTGGCCGAGGGTGATCGCGGCCAACGCCGAGCACGACCGCCGGTTCCCCGGCGACCGGGCGGTGCTGAACCGGCTGCGCGACAGCCTGCGGGTCCGGGTGGCGGCCGGGGACCCGGTGAGGCTGCCCGGCGGGGACCGGCTGACCGTGGCGCGGCTGCAGGCGATCGGCATCGTGCTCGGGATGGGGGACGGCTCGGCGCAGCTGCACTACCTGCTGGAGACGGCGTTCGACGGCCCCGAGGTGGCAACCGCGTTCCTGGTGGAGGTCGAGCGGCGGACCCGGCACGTCGCCGAGCCGCTGTACGCGGTCCTGCAGGAGCTCGTCTACTGCTCGGGAACCGCGTCCCGCTGGGCCGCCGAACGGGTCGCCGCCGAGTTCGGCGAGGTCTCACCAGACGCACCGGACCTGCTGCTGACCGGGGAGATCATGCCGTCCTCGGTGTTCGCCGACGAGGCGGCGATGGCCCCGTTCGCGGCGGCCACCGGGCTGCTCGCGCAGCGGTCGGACTGGCCCGCGCTGTACGACCTGGACGTGCTGGCCGGCAACGAGGTCCCGGTCGCGGCCGCGGTCTACCTCGACGACCCCTACGTCGAAGCCGGCCTGTCCCTGCAGACCGCCGCCGCGGTGCCCAACGTGCGGACCTGGGTCACCAACGAGTACCTGCACGACGGCATCCGCGCCGACGACCGCGTCTTCGGCCGGCTGTACGACATGGCCACCGGCCGCGCCTGACCGGCCGGGTGCGACCGGCCGCGCCTGACCGGCCGGGTGGGATCGGCCGGGTGCGATCGGTCGGGTGGGATCGTGGGGTGGTGACGAGCTCCACGGCCGGCGGGCAGACGCGTTCGCTGCCCCTTCCGGAGGGGCTGGCCGGGGAACGCGTCGACGCCGGCCTGGCCCGGCTGCTCGGGCTGTCCCGGACCCGGGTCGGAGACCTCGCGGCGGCCGGACTGGTCCAGCTCGACGGCGTCGCGGCCGGCAAGTCCGACCGGCTGCCCGCCGGGGCCTGGCTGGAGGTGCAGATCCCGCCGACCGGTCCCGGCTCGGCCCCCCCGCCGTTGGCCGTCGTCCCGCAGCAGGTCGAGGGCATGCGGGTCGTGCACGACGACGACGACCTGGTCGTGGTGGACAAGCCGGTCGGCGTGGCGGCGCACCCCAGCCCCGGGTGGACCGGGCCCACCGTCGTCGGCGGCCTCGCTGGTGCCGGGTTCCGCATCAGCACCTCCGGCGCGGACGAGCGGCAGGGGATCGTGCACCGCCTGGACGCCGGGACGTCCGGGCTGATGGTCGTCGCCAAGAGCGAGCACGCCTACACCGTGCTGAAGCGGGCGTTCCGCGACCGCACGGTGGACAAGGTCTATGCCGCCGTCGTCCAGGGCCGGCCGGACCCGTCCTCGGGCACGGTGGACGCCCCGATCGGCCGGCACCCGTCCGGGGACGCCCGGTGGGCGGTGGTCGCCGAGGCCGACGGCGGCAAGCGCAGCGTCACCCACTACACGACCGTTGAGGCGACCCGGCGGGCCTCGCTGCTCGAGGTGCACCTGGAGACCGGACGCACCCACCAGATCCGGGTGCACATGGCCGCGCTGCGCCATCCCTGCGTCGGTGACCTGATGTACGGCGCGGACCCGACGCTGGCCGCCCGGCTCGACCTGCACCGCCAGTGGCTGCACGCGGTCCGGCTCGGCTTCGACCACCCATCCACCGGGCAGCACGTGGAGTTCGCCGCCGAGCCGTCGCCGGACCTCGCGCACGCCTGGGAGCAGCTGCGCGACGGTGACTGAGCAGGCCCATGACCCCGTCGGCCGGCGGCTGCGCTCGATGGGTGACCGGCATCGCGGCCACCTCGCCGACGTGGCGGCCGTCGCGGTCGACGAGGGCGGCGGCTCGCTCGAGCCGGCGCGGGACGGCGCGGTCGCGGTCAGCTGGGCCGACCTGGGCGACCGGCTGGTGGTGCAGGTACACGCGCCCGGTGGCAGCGGCCGCTTCGACACCCCCGGGCGGACCACCGAGGACGCCGACCTGGTCGAGGCGCTCGTCGACGCGGTGGTGGCCGGCCGGGCCAGCGGCCTGACCGCACGCCACCACGCCCGCGTCGAGCTCCGCCTGGCCAGCGGTGTCATCTCCGACGGCGACGCCGCGGGCTGGCCCCGGCGGGCCACCCGGGTCGACTTCCGCGCCTACCGCGAGCGCACGCCGGTGGCCGCCCGCCGCCGCTGACGTACGCACGGCCGCCCCGCCCCCTGTCCGGCACAGACAGCCGGGCGCCGCCAACGGGCCCTTCGAGTCGGGGAAAGCCCGTCCGATGTCTGTGGCGGACGACAGGCCGGCCCGGCAGGCGCCGGACACGCGAAGCGGCCTGCGGGAACCGAGCGACCGGGAACCCAGTGGGTGCTCGCGCCTACGCTCGCGGGGTGCCGGACAGCTTCGTTCACCTCCACGTCCACACCGAGTACTCGATGCTCGACGGCGCCGCGAAGGTGGACGACCTGGCGCGGGAGGCGGCCCGACTGGGCATGCCGGCGATCGCCATGACCGACCACGGCAACGTCTTCGGCGCCTACGACTTCCACCGCGCGATGACCGCCGCCGGGGTCAAGCCGATCATCGGCACCGAGGCCTACGTCACCCCCGGGACGAGCCGGTTCGACCGATCCCGCGTCCAGTGGGGCGGTGGCGGCCGGGACGACGTGTCCGGCGGGGGCGCCTACACCCACCTGACGCTGCTGGCCGAGACCACCGCCGGGATGCACAACCTGTTCAAGCTCAGCTCGCGGGCCTCGATCGAGGGATTCTTCTACAAGCCGCGGGTCGACCGGGACGTGCTGGCCGAACATGCGCAAGGGTTGATCGCCACCACCGGGTGCCCGGGCGGGGAGGTGCAGACGCGGCTGCGGCTCGGCCAGTACGAGGCTGCCCGCCAGGCCGCCGCCGACTTCCGCGACATCCTCGGGCGGGACAACTACTTCTGCGAGCTGATGGATCACGGCCTCGGCATCGAGAAGCAGGTCCGGACCGACCTGCTGCGCCTGGCCCGCGACCTCGACCTTCCGCTGGTGGCGACCAACGACCTGCACTACACCCGCGCGGAGGACGCAAAGGCCCACGAGGCGCTGCTGTGCGTGCAGTCGGGCTCGACGCTGGCCGACCCGAACCGGTTCAAGCTGGACGGCCACGACTACTACCTCAAGACGCCGGCGCAGATGCGTGCGCAGTGGTCGGAGCTGCCCGAGGCGTGCGACAACACCCTGCTCATTGCGGAGCGGTGCTCTACGGAATTCCGGGCGCAGGAGGGGCTGTACATGCCCAGGTTCCCCGTCCCGGAGGGACAGACGGAGCGCAGCTGGTTCGACGTGGAACTCGAGCGGGGCCTGGCGCAGCGCTACCCGGCGGGGATCACCGACGCGATCCGGGCGCGCGCGGACTACGAGATGGGCGTCATCCACCAGATGGGGTTCGACGGTTACCTGCTGGTGGTCGCCGACTTCATCAACTGGGCGAAGCGCGAGCACATCCCGGTCGGGCCCGGTCGCGGGTCCGCCGCCGGGTCCCTGGTCTGCTACGGCCTGGGCATCACCGACATCGACCCGCTGCAGCACGGGTTGCTGTTCGAGCGTTTCCTCAACCCCGAGCGGGTGTCGATGCCGGACATCGACGTCGACTTCGACGACCGCCGCCGCAGCGATGTGATCCGCTACGTCACCGACAAGTACGGTGACGACCGGGTCGCGCAGATCGTCACCTACGGCACCATCAAGGCCAAGCAGGCGGTCAAGGACTCCGCGCGGGTGATGGGGTTCCCCTACGCGCTCGGGGACCAGATCACCAAGAAGATGCCGCCACCGGTGATGGGCAAGGACATCCCGCTGTCCGGCATCTTCGACCCCGGGCACAAGCGCTACGGCGAGGCGGGGGAATTCCGCGAGCTCTACGCCGCCGACCCCTCGGTCCGCGAGGTCGTCGACACCGCCCGTGGGCTGGAGGGGCTCAAGCGCCAGTGGGGCGTGCACGCGGCCGGCGTCATCATGAGCAGCGCGCCGCTGATGGACGTGATCCCGGTGATCCGGCGCGAGCAGGACGGCGCGATCATCACCCAGTTCGACTACCCGACGTGCGAGGCGCTCGGGTTGATCAAGATGGACTTTCTCGGCCTGCGCAACCTCTCCGTCATCGACGACGCGCTGCGCAACATCCGCGACAACCGCGGTGTGAGCATCGATCTCGACGCGCTCGGCAGGACGCTGGACGACCCCGCGACCTACGAGCTGCTGGCCCGCGCGGACACCCTCGGGGTGTTCCAGCTCGACGGCGGCCCGATGCGAGCACTGCTCCGGTCGATGCGGCCGGACAGCTTCGACGACATCTCCGCGGTGCTGGCGCTCTACCGGCCCGGGCCGATGGGGATGAACAGCCACAACGAGTACGCGGATCGCAAGAACGGGCGCAAGAAGATCGCCCCCATCCACGACGAGCTGGTGTCGCCGCTGGGCGAGATCCTGGCCCCGACGTACGGCGTGATCGTCTACCAGGAACAGCTGATGGCGATCGTGCAGCGCGTCGCCGGGTTCTCCCTCGGGCAGGCCGACATCCTGCGCAAGGCAATGGGCAAGAAGAAGAAGGAGATCCTGGACCGCGAGCGCCCCCGCTTCGCCGAAGGGATGGCGGCCAATGGGTACTCCCCGGCGGCGGTCGACGCGCTGTGGGCCGCGATGGAGCCGTTCGCCGACTACGCGTTCAACAAGTCCCACACCGCGGCATACGGCCTCGTCTCCTACCAGACGGCGTATCTGAAGGCGAACTACCCGGCCGAGTACATGGCCGCGCTGCTCACCTCGACCCGTGACGACAAGGACAAGTCCGCGTTGTACCTGGCCGAGTGCCGCCGGCGGGGGATCAAGGTGCTGCCCCCCGACGTCAACGACTCGGTCGCGGACTTCTCCAGCGTCGGCACCGACGTCCGGTTCGGTCTGGCGGCGGTCCGCAACGTCGGGGCGAACGTCGTGGACGGGATCGTCGCGGCACGGGCCGAGCACGGCCGGTTCACCGACTTCGCGGACTTCGTGGAGAAGGTGCCGCTGGTCGTCTGCAACAAGCGGGTGCTGGAGTCGCTGGTGAAGGCCGGCGCCTTCGACTCCCTCGGGCACACCCGCCGGTCGCTGGCAGAGGTGCACGAGCGCGCAGTCGACGAGGCAGTGGAGCGCAAGCGCAACCAGGCCGTCGGCCAGTTCGACCTGTTCGACGCCCTGCTCGGTGGCGGGGCGGGGCCGGCCGGGGGGGCGGATGCGCCCGGGGCCGGCCGGGTCGGGGTGGTACCCCGGGACATCGCCGAGTGGGACAAGACGACCAAGCTCGCCCTGGAACGGGAGATGCTCGGGCTGTACGTGTCCGACCACCCGCTGCTCGGCATCGAGCACGTGCTCGCCCAGCTCGTGGACTGCTCGCTGGGTTCGCTGACCACCTCGGGGGACCTGGACGCGGACGCGGGTGCGGAGGCGGGTACCGAGTCCGCCGAGGACGGTGCCGTGCCCGCGCCGCCACCGGCCGCGCCGGCGGCACCGTCGGCCGCCGACTGGAAGACCCGCAACGCGGAGATGGTCACCGTCGGCGGGCTGGTGACCGGTCTGCAGCGCAAGCTCACCCGCAAGGGCGACCCGTACGCGGTGGCAACCCTGGAGGACCTGGACGGCTCGCTGGAGGTCATCGTCTGGCCGAGCACCTACGCCGTCGCCGGGCACAAGCTCGTCGAGGACACCGTCGTGCTGGTCAAGGGCCGGGTCGAGCGGCGCGACGACAGCCCGACGCTGATGGCCGCCGAGATCACCGTCCCGGACCTGACCGCCGTGGACGCCCAGCCGCTGCGCCTGCTGCTGCCGGACCGCCGGTGCACACCCGCGCTGGTGGACCGACTCAAGGAGGTCCTGCTCACCCACCCCGGGATGGCGGAGGTGCACCTGCACCTGGAGTCGGCCGACCGGACGCTGGTCCTGCGGCTGGGCGAGCGGTTCCGGGTGGGTATGTCCCCGTCGCTGTCCGGTGACCT
>JAABUP010011296.1_pt1 | contig 10217 bp, 12 predicted proteins | sample 5559201 | NCBI WGS metagenome assembly JAABUP01 (sample SAMN10711887, study PRJNA513373) | rock metagenome | isolation source: Antarctica rocks | place: Antarctica | reverse complement strand
CGGCAGACGCTGGCTGAATCGCTGGATGCGTTGTACAAGGCAGGGTATAGAGCAGTATGACAAACATATGGCAAAGCGAATATTCATATTTTCCTCCTATTCCTCGACTGATGCAATTGTTTTCTCTCCTCTTAAGCTTTCTCTGGATCGCTGATACCACCATTCGTAATCACGTATGTTGCCTCGCGCTCAGGACAGTCTCAGTACTGTGTCAGCCAAGTATTCTACTGCTCAGATGAAAAGTGAATACTGACCAGGGGAATCCTGGATCTTGGCAACCCTCTCTTCACCTCTCCCTTTACGCAGCAACACTCTTGTAGTCGAAGCATGGGCTAAGATATGCCCACCCACAGGTTTGCGTCCATCTGCGCCAGCAAAGAGAGCACTGGCACCAGGGTCTGATTGGACTTGGTTCGTCTGAGTAAAATTGTTAGCTTACTGCCAAAGGCGAACCATGGAGGTGGAAGTACCATCAAAACGCAAACATTGAACTCCTCAGCCATGTGCGTGAGCTTGCTCAAGAACTGGTTTAGCTTCTGCTGCCTATCAGCCAGCTCACCTCGGCCGCAGTAGTCCACTCGGAAGCAAGCCATGATGCTGTCGATGATCAGGAGGCGGAACTCATTGGTGGCGAAGCTTGATGAGAGGGTGTTCAGGAGTTCGAGTTGGTGCTAGACAATTATGTGAGCAGAAGCAGTAGTGCAGAGTCGGAGTATGTACCTCGCTGTTCAAGGCACGAGCATACGAAATGTTCTCTTGAGCTTGGTCTGGGTCCACTGCTTGCTGTTAGCCAGCTGATATGGAATGAAGGGGACGGAGAGTCTTACTTCCGAAGCGCTCAGCAATTTGTGCGATCCTAGTATCATCAGCAGATTGTCAACGAGCTGTCAACTGAGTATCGGGTGTGCGTAATTGGCTACCTCTCGGGCCTGAAGGTGCCTTCGGTGTCTGCATGACAGAACGCTGTCAGTCGGGAGAGTGCAGCTCCATGCAGCGGGGAAGAGAATACCGATGTATGCCACCTTGCCATTAGCGCCGCCCATGTCCTGCTGGCGTCAGTGGTGGTGAGTCCAGTAATGTGTTGGGCTTCGTACCGAAGGCATCTGGCGCGTGATCAGCCGGAAGAATTCGATAGGGAGATGATCATGTACTTGAGCGACGACAGACATGGTGTGAGAGAGCTGCGTCTTTCCACATCCTGTGGCACGTCAGGCATTACTTGCGGCAACCAACATCAAGAAAGCTCACTGAAATCTCCGTAGACCTAAGAGAACATCTCAGACTGGCTTTGAATTGGATGAGGCAGCTACTAGACTTTCATACCTCGCTGATGCTCATGCTCTGGAATCCTCTGCCACGTCGTCAGATGCAGCAGCGTTGATTTCCACTTTCTCGTGACTAACCCTCCGAGAATGGCATCCAGCTGCTTGCTACCAGTCGAGATCTTGCATACTCGCTTCCTCTGATGACCGAGCTCGATGGCTGTCATGAAGCCTGATGCAGACGGCTTTTTATGTAGCCTGATCAGCAACACACTCTGCAGGACAGAATTGACAGGGTGGAAGCCACTGGAGGACAAGACAGCTAAGGTAGTTTACCTGACATTTGCCAATAGCCTCCTTGATCTTCTCAACCTTAACCTCGCTGAAGCCTTTGACCTTGAGCAAGGTCTTCCGTGTGGCGGCGTGGACGGACTGATGGCGTTAGCGGGCTTGAATACATCTTTGGATTGGATAAATGAGAACGGAGACAGCTTACAGCAACGGTGTAGTAGCCATTGGCCTTGAGCTTGGTGATGTCTGCTGCACCAACGCCTAACATGGTTAGTGGCTGATTGTGCAAAGAACTCATGATTTATGAATCATACCATGAGCTTGGATGCCATCGATATCGACGATGAAGTCCTGGTTGATGGATTGTTAGTTGTAAGTCTCTGCTCGAACGACGTTGTGCATACATCATCGGACTCGTCTCCAGCGTTTGAAGCCGTCATTGTGTTGCGGTGGAGTGTCGGTCTACAGGAGGATGGAAATAGCGGATGAGGTATTGGAGAAAACGAAGTCTATGTAGGAAAATAAAGTGCTGTGAAGAAGAGGAAATTGTTTTCTGGAAATACCTACTGGAAGTTGAGGGCTGCCAAGACCGAATTTTCAAGGGAAGATCTCTCCACTTTCGAATATTTGGGAATGAAATAGCACTTGGAGACTTTAATGGACAAACTTGCTGAAAAACGACGGGAGAGGTGACGGATCTTCCTTGTAATGGAAAAGTTCTCATCTTCTGTCACAGTGACTAAGGAAGAAATGTGCGTGACCAACTTTGACTATCCAGATCTTACTATGAGTACCCTAGATGGTGACTAGAGACGCATAGTAGAGCCGAATAAAGTGACAAACATCCTTTCTTTCCATCAACGATCCCCTATCCTAGGCTTTTTCGTATATCCTGGCTGCACTCTTCCATGCGCTCTCCATCTTCCACCGCTCCTTCAGGTCCATCCAACTCTCCTTCTTCGCAGACGCACCAGCAAAGCAAGATCATTAGAATATATGGATGACGCCGTTCGTTACGTCTGGGGTTATGCCGGATGCAGAATACCGTAGAAGTGATTATTCCAATGCTTTTGAGGGGGTCGTTAACGTTGGATGCTGGTAAAGGTAAAAGAAATTTGTCTCGCAAGCGATGGAAACGAGCGTATGTTCATAATACAGTAAGAAAAATCGATCTTCGGCCGTGCTTCAGTTTGAAGTATTAGGCGACAGCCGTGGCGGGTGCTGGTGTCGATGCTGGCTCTACAGTGCCGTCGACAGGGGGCTGACCATTCGTCTCGGCGGTGGTGCAGTCACGAGAGATATGACCAGCTTGGCCACACTTGTAACAGACTTTTCCTGCAGAGTTGAGGGGGCCGCCATTGGGGGCGGTGCAGTCGCGCGAGATGTGACCCTGTATTTCTCAACTCTCTAATTACAGGACTATTCTCTTCCGAGTAGCAACTCACCAGCTTGCCACAAGCGTAGCATTTCATAGCCTGTGCCTGACAATCACGAGCGTAATGATTGGGTCCTCCACATTTGTAGCATGTCGCCGGGCGCTGTCCACCTACGCCTCCTGCAAACCCTCCACGGAAACCACCAGCGAAACCACCACGAGTTGGGATAGCTCCACGGCCCGCTCCAAGAGCCGGTCCGGGCTGAAAGCCGGTATTGGGGCATGATCGCTGAAACGAAACGTTAGATTGAATCTGCGATGATTTGAGACAGGGCGACCCATACAGCCAGATGACCCGGTTGCCCACACGAGTAACAGCGTCCACCTCCGGTCCCTGCTCCGCTTATACGCAGTGTAGGGCAGTCAGCTTGGACGTGGCCGAGACCCTGGCAATGATAACATTGCTTGGCTATGCGAGTGTCAGTGTCCGCGCCGTGGAAGGGGTCCGGCTCTTTGTAGACTCACTATCGGTAGTCCGAGGGTGTGGGCATCCATTTGACTCGTGTCCTATTACGGGCGTTAGGTGGTATTCGGAAATTTCGGTAGCTTCACGATAGAGCCGCAGGTGGAAAATGTACCGGGCTGTTTGCCTGGTGCGATATTAGCGCATGCATGAGCGAAATTGACGTTACTTGGTGACATACAGTTATAGCACAGACGCTCCGACGATGAGCATACCTCTGCATCAAGTCAGCTTTGCCCCAGACCTGGTGACTGGAGTGCCACTGACCTGCATAATGCCCAACATTCCCACACTTGTAGCATGCGCGGCGCGATAGTGAAGACATATCCAATGTTTCTCCCTGCAATCCTGGAACACCAGTGTCAGAAACCTGGATGCTGAATATGCGGTTACCGTATTGCCAGGGTTCGGAGGGTTCTGTATCCATGGCGGGGTTGTTGAGAAATGGATTGTATGGGGTGGACTCGTGAAGTGAGGTTGGGCAGTGTATAAATAGTAATATGGTAGTGTCTTTGTGCGTAGATTTTCATACCTTTCGCTTTCTAAGACCTGTGTAACCCTGAGAAAAAAGAGGCCATCAGCGCTTCACTCCTCGAAGATTTCCGGCTGCAGGGCCCCAGCAGCGCGAGTGTTTTGGGAAGCATACCTTGCAACCTGATCTCCTGCCCTTCAACCGCACAGCACTTCCTTCCTCCCAAAGCACAACCCGCTATGTACGATCAGCTCTGAGAGGCGAATGTAGATACTAGATATGCAGAAGGTTTGGAGAGCCAGGCTCCTCCAAAACAAAGGCCCTCGGCCCCTCGGGTATTATACGCTTTACTATATACGGCATCGTGGTACAGCGAGCTGCTTTTGGGGGCGGGCTTTGCTTGGCAGGAGTTGGGAAGGCAAATGTTCAAATACACGTGCGGCCAGAGAGTCAAACATTGGAGAAGGTTTTACGTTACTTTCCTGTTCTAGACCATCTACTATAGCATCGCTAAGCTATCTGCGCCTGCAATGCATATCCACGAGCTTCATAATGCGTCCTAGGATTGGGTCCTAGGATTCGGTCCTGAGCAACCTAATCCTCCTTCTCGATGACCGCAGGCGCCTTGATCGTCCTGTCTTTGAGGAAGTCGAGGCCTTCGCCGCCCTGTCATGAAGTCAGCACAAGCATTCTGCATCAGGGTTGAGAATACATACGTAGCTGATCAAAGGCGATATTTCAACCCCCGTCGCCTCGCTCTCACTCGTGACGGAGCCGCCAACATTCTCGATCCATCTCCTACCTTGGTCCAGTATGTCTTTCTTGCTCGTGTCTGGGTCGTCTTCCCCAGTGCCTTTGGCGTTCTTCAGGGGCGAGAATTCGTCCTCCCGCTTTACCTCCATGCATGCAAACTTCTTAAGATCGAGCATTGGGAAGACATCGAAAACGAATTGCTCGAGCTTGATGCCATTCGGCTTGTCAGGCTTGATCGTCTCTCCCTTCTCAGTGTCGACATAAGGTATCTTTTTTCTCGCAACGTGATGTGGAAGATGGTGTGCCCACTCCTCGATGGTTTCCAAAAACCTGAACGAGTAGTAGTGGTTAACAATGTTTGCTGCTCGGAATTTGAGAATCTCTGGCTGTTTTGAATCTTTGGCTTCCGCGGTAGCATTGTCAATTTCCGAATACTCTACCACATCAGGCTTCCCATTCTTCAGTAGTATCAGACCAACGGACTCCTTTGCACTTCGTTTTCGGACTACTTTAGTAGCAATGTCCACGTCTTTGGATGCAGAGAAACCCAAGAAAACAGGGTCAGCCACTTTGACTAGGCAGTTGTCAACGCAATAGGCATGGATGTGTTTGATGCCACGCTTTCGCATGTCCGTTCGAACATTGGACGTAAGCAGTGCTCGATATATGCCGCCGTTGCCATCGGGCGCGACTGCCACCTATAACAGCGTAAGAAGTTGCCATAGCTGGTTCCGAAATCATGATGTACCTTAGATTTGCTCTCCAGTAGTATTCTACCCTCACTCGAAATGCAAGGGAGAACTCCTTGTTCGAAAATGACCACATCGTCCTTGCCCAAGCCGAAGTAGCTATGCTCTTGGAAGAATTGTTCTGTTGGCCCTCTTGTAGGTCCGCTAGTCATCACATACCAGGGTATGACGATGTCCTTCTTCCCACTCTTCTTCTCTGCCAACTGCTGGACCCTCCAGATCCGTTGGGCTTGTATTTCGAAGAGTGACTTCTGGCTGGGCAACCCGATATTGAAACATCCTTTGGGCGCAGAGCTCCCCAATCGTGTCCCTTGTCCACCAGCCATCAAAACTACAGCAACCTGTCCTTCGGCCACAAGATCTAAGCCCGAATTGTGCCATGACTCAATGTCTGCTGCCTTAGAATCAAGTATCGACGCTGTTGCTGAATCGGGTAGTGGCTCGAGCTTGGTTTCCTCTTCTTTGTCCGAGCTCTGTGGCTTTAGTGCCTTTTGGGTAATGTCATTGACGTAGTTGGGGTCGATCGAGGACAGGCGCTCATAGAGGCCTGCTTTTTCGGCGGTATTTAGCTCGTCATAGAAGGACAAGACCTGCTCTTGACCAGCATTTTCATAAAGTTCCCGTAGTTCCTTGAATTCCTGCTCTGTGGGCTCTTTTGCGGGGACGCCCTCATCTTTCGAGCTGAGATTGAGCTTCTCAAGAATCTTGTTCATTGTTGATGCCATTTTGTGGACTGCCGTATTCAGACCTTTCACTCATTGATCAGCACTAGCATTCAATGGATATTGTTTCATCAGCAAAAGTTCAGGGGATGAATCTCTTCGGAAGGACACGCCAAGGACAAAACAATTTGCAATGAGGGCCCCGGATCTGCCTGGGAGCCGCCCTGGGAGATCCCCCCAACTAGCGCCTAAATCCACTCACGGGGCCCCTTTAGGGACTCGCTTAGGGGCTCGCTTAGGGGCTCGCTTAGGGGCTCGCTTAGGGGCTCGCTTAGGGGCTCGCTTAGGGGGGTTCCCCCCCATTACAAGTTATCTTACCCATGGCAGGCATCTCGCTCTGTCACTATTCATAGACCACGCCTTACTCTAGTTTGAATGAAACAAGGAAAATTCATTGTGGGAGCTGTAGAGATATTTCGATTGAAGACTCATCCATATGCTATGGCTGTGGGTATACCGCATGCACTCTTCGGCCCATGAGACGCAGGCCACTGCTGCTTTGTATACACCAACTCCTTCTCATTCAGAGGCTCACTCAAATATTTCTTTTCTCAGCTCCCGCCAAGCTGGCAAGGAGCTTCTAGCTAAGTACTCGCAATGCGTGGTATCCGTCCTTCGTAATTCATGGCCTGACATAAAGCGACAACACTACCATCTTCGTCGTTAACGTCTCCTTCTGCGGTCGTCATAGTCGTCTCGTCGGTTGTCCTTACTTCTGGCCCTTCTCCGACGGTCGTCGCTTGGGGGTGTGCGCTCCCTACGTTTTCCATTCCTCCTGGGACTTCGACTCCTCGAGTGTTTGGGCGCCTCCTTTTCTCGTTCGGGTAAACGGTCTTTCCCGTCGCGGACAGAATCCTTGTCAAAAACCATTCCGTAGCCATTATATTTCTTCCGTTCCTCGTCGCCTTTGGAATCCGCAGCTCGAAATTGCCTCTTCTTCTCGAGGCTCGAGATGCCTCCAAAGCCTCCTCCGTTCTGCGCCCGCTTCGAATTCGTAGATGTCCTCCATTTGTCCGATAGCCTTGAGACCTGAATGACTAATCAGTACGTCGCAGTAGTCAGAGATAAGTTGGTACGTACACTCTGTGAGAAATCTACATGTATGCGGTGGTCATCTATCAACACCCCCTGCATCTTGAAATATGCCTGCTCGCAATCCTTCTGATTCTCAAACTCGATGAACGCATATTGGAGACTGTCACGAGTACGCTTGTCGCGAATGACTTCGCAAGACACTATAGTACCGAAACGGCTGAATATGGTGTCCAGGTCATCATCTGTGGCAGATTGGCAGTCAGTACAGGGCCCGTAGAGATCGTTGATTTGGAGGTCTGACCTTCTGTAACAGGGTTGAGCTTGCATACAAAGAGGACATTCTCGGGGGGCTTGACCTCAGCATAGGGTAGATCACCCACAATCTCCAATGTTAGAGCTTGAGCTCTAGCTTCCCTCTCACGCCGCAACTTCTCCCGAGCGTCCTCCTCTGCTGCATCGTCAAACCCCTGGGAGGCATCGCGCTTCTGCTCCACCTCATCATTGGCTGAGACCTCCTCGCCGGCCAAGCTCTCTTCTCGGGGTTGCTCGTCATCTGTAGGCATTGTGATGTCTGAATTATTCAAGAGCAACGGTGGCAATAATCTTGCTGCAAAAATTCAGGTCACATGTTTTGTGCTAACCAGATTATCCCTCTCTGGAGGGTGGTGTGTGTTCGCCGGAAGATAATTTGAACATCGCATGGGATGGTGAGTGGTTGAGGATGTGCCAAGCTTACTAAGGCGCTAGGTACGAAAACGGTCTAGCCTCGGATCAATCGAGGGGAAAATGCAACTTCCTTCCAAATCTTTACCACTCACGTTCACCCGGAATTGTCAGCTCCATGCATCAAGAACGAGATCAATGTGCAGCACTGCCAGAAAATTGCCCGGTAGAAGCTGCTTCAGAGGCCTTGGAGGCCAATTCAAGTGGCCAGGGCGTCATTTGCATGACTAACTTTGCATTGAATGATAAAGCTGATACATTTCAAGATGAGAATAATGCAAAGCATTGGCTATGAGCATGGTGCCCGAGAATGATGTCAGACAGCGCTGCATCTGATCAAATTCGTTTCGTAGGTCTTAAGGCGTGACCATACTAGGATGAGTTCCGTCTCATCAAAAGAAAGGAACCCCTAACCACAGCCTACGTCTTGAGCATCTCATCTTTACGCACGCAATTACTAGCGCACTTTTTACAAAACTTGGGGCTCTGACCCACGCCTCAATGCATCGCGCAACCGCGCCGGGGAAACATTTCCATCTGTACTCTGCGCTGCAGCTATCCGTCAGCGTGCTAGGAGCCACGAAACAGTTGGACTCTTTTATCGTTTCAGCTGTTTCAAATTATTTCAATTGCCGATGAGTTTCTCTAGTTGGACGAAATTGCCACCTGGAAACGACTCATGCGCCGCCAGTGCCTGATCTGCGCAGGTACCGCAGGAAACATTGTATGACAGCTACCGTCAGGGGCTCTTAGGCCAGGGGCTCGGGTCATCTTTTTCACGGAAAGATTAGCGGTTTGCGGTGAAGGTTGGGATGGTATCTTTGCATTTCGATTATCCAGATCTGGATCGAGCCAGCTGCAGAAAACAGCTCTCCCTCGTGCTCACCCGTGTAAGGCCAATGGTCTCACCCACGAACGGATGCTTTGCAGCGAATCAAGCTTTACTGGAATGGAAAGCCTCCAAGTTTCTTTCAATTCAACCCCATGCTCCCGTAATCCCCTGTTTCTGGTGGAAGATCTCTCTAAGGCTACGTCATTGGAGGTAAAATGGTTCAACGACTTGGTACTTTCATCCCTGGAATGGTGTTGGCCGATATATTAGAACGTAATTATTTGGTTTGCACCAATTTTGAACCGGCCACAGAGCTGCCCCATTGGCTGTAAAAGACGTCTACGAATAACCTGCCTTACTCATAGCGGACTAAATGTCCTTCAGTCTGACTATTATCACCGAGCTGTTACGTGCGATTCTCTAGTGCTACTCGTTGGGCTGAGTCGCATGGTAGCCCTCTTCCCCAGTCTCTATAGTAGGTATCTGGGAGGTTTTTGGGAGGGCTGGAGTAGTCAAGGATAGGACCTAGTCATGACTCACTCCAGCTAAAGCCTCGATTCAGCCTGAATCGCCAGTTCATGATATTCGAAGTTGGTCACCGAGGAATCTATCGCAACTCTTTGATAGCGGTGCGTGTGGGGCCCATGCGGCCTAAAGTTGTTTGCTAATTGGAAATAGAACCAAGCAATCAAAGCAACGAATAACTCGCCGCAGACACGAAGAATTTCTTTCACCTAATTCTATTCTATCACAATTTCAGTCCAGCTACAGAAGATAATCAAACATTACAAGATGGAAACTCACATAATTCTCCACCGCCTTGTGTCAAAGGCCTGATCTTGCCTTGTTTGCTCCCAGCAGACCGATTCTTTGGAATCTCAACGTTGGGAGCTTCTTGGGCATCGAAATTGCATCTTTCAAGTTGCGGCTCTTCAGCCTCACTTACTTTTCTAGGCTCTTTTCTGAGTAGCGTATCATAGGATGGCTTGCGGGGGACATATCGGCCGTACCGAATGTACGGTTTTTCGGGAGTCGATCCGATCTGACGGTCTGGCATCATGCCTTACTTCTGCTGTAGAAGTTTGCTTTGATGAAATCTTTCGTGCTGGCGAGATTTTGCATTTTAACATATGCAAGCACCCGGTGGCGCGGTACCACCTCAATTTGCCCTGCTGAAACTCAGCCTGGCCTTTGTCTTCCGTATTGATAGCCGTTGACTGGGACCAGATACGCCCTAACGGGGTCAAATACAGGTCACTTTTGTTTCATTTCGTATCATCGTGACAGCAAAGCAGTCGCTCCGCAGTCTTCTGACTAACATAGCTTCATTGCACCACTTCCTGATCGAGCATACGACTGCCGATACTTATAGATTTCGCTCCTCAACCTAAAGCTTCGGTACTTCTCGGTCTACTAGACCAAGTGCTGTTATCTTAACACTGCAAATCTGTTGGCAAGGAATATTCTTTCAGGAGAATCT
>JAABUP010011294.1_pt1 | contig 10220 bp, 13 predicted proteins | sample 5559201 | NCBI WGS metagenome assembly JAABUP01 (sample SAMN10711887, study PRJNA513373) | rock metagenome | isolation source: Antarctica rocks | place: Antarctica | reverse complement strand
GTTCCCAGCCATCATCACAGCAACGACAGCAATAGCCGCCGTGGCTAGTCACTTCCTCTACGCGAGTCTCCGTGCTGAACCTGAGAAGCAAAGGCTGTCAGATATGGGTGAAGCAGGCGCTATATTTTCTGGGTTGGACTTTGGAAGGCCCGAGGCGAGGAAGACGGATAATCTATTGCAGGCACAGGGAGAGAGGCCGATTGGATTAGCTGTCGACGTCGAGGTAGATGAGCAGCGGATATGATGATCTGTGCAGCTCATATAAAATCAGTCATGATATTACAAACGACGTGACCAAGTCTTAGGCGGTTTCCGATCTTAATTGAGGAGTATGTACAAAAGTTGTAGTAGGTGGGTATAATATGCCCTGATCGAGGAGTATATACATAAGTCGCTGGTAGGTCTATTATGTCCTGATCGAAATTCCATCTTTCCATTCAAGCCCATTTGCCCAGTAGAGCCATCAGTCCTACTCAATCGTCAGCGTGATTTCAAGACCATGACGAAATACAACTCACCGGCTCCCAAACACATCATTCCAAAAGCACTCATCACAACCCTCAGCTTCGCCCTCCTCATGACCGTACTAAACATAAACTCATGTGCCATCAACTCCACCAGCCCTGTGTACATTAATATTCCCGCGCTCATCGAATCAAATACCCCATTGACAATGAGCGCCGTCTGACTGCCTGGCTTATACGTCTTGCGCAACCCCAGGCCCACTGCTATCGCTATCGGTGTACTCAGTCCGTAACCTAGGGCGAGAATGTATGGCGTCCAGCGTTTTGATTTCGGCCATGGGGTCGCTGCGAGACGCGATCCGAGACCGAGTCCTTCGAATGTTTGGTGGAAGATTAGGACGACGTAGAGGGTGTTGAAATCAGAGCCAATGACGGCGAGGGTGAGTCCAATGAAGATGGAGTGGAAGATTACGCCGAATTCGAGGATGAAGATTGCGGTCATCTGAGCCGTATAGTCCTCTACCTGGTGCTGTGGCTTGTCTTGGATGACGGTAATGAGGGGGTCGGGCGTATTTGGATTGGCGCCATCGTCGTGTTCGATGTGCTCGCGTGTGTGGCTGAGGTGGTCTTCGCCTGGTGTGTGCCTTTGGCTGTTCGAACCAGATCGGGTACTGCGTATTTGCAGATTTGTGTGTTCGTCAGGTTCACCAAGTTTACCCGTTTCCTCTTCTTCGTCTTGGTCATGGGTATGTCCGAAGGTAGCAAATCGCATAGCCATTAATTCGATGAAAAAGAGGAGGAAGATAGTCATGAGGGCGATGCCTTCGGCCCAGTTGTAGTCGGTGATTGGACCTGTAAGACAGGGCTTTGTGAGGGCATCGTTGGCTGGAGCCATGAGCTGTTAAGATTCTATCAGTTCGGACCTTCTAAATCGGAGGTACGGAAGTGTACGTGGATGAAGGCGGTTGCTATGATGACGCCAGAGCCGAAATATTTTGCTATGAAGAAGGCCCATTCTGGCACTCCTACACCTTTGTGACGAGCAGCGTAGACGGGAAAAGCAGCGCCTGTGTGAAGATGTCAATCAAGGCAGCTAGGGGAAATCTCCCGTCCGGGCTTACCGAACGACGAGCCCACAAGGATCACGAAGATGGCTGATATTCGTACACCTATTCGTCCATCGAAATCATTGCCTGTGGAGCATGCTGGCTTTGAAGCTGCTGCGGCAGCTGCTTCCGAGGTGGCCGCTACGGTTTGGTAGGCTTGTCGAGCGACGACATCAACCACTTGCTGAACGACGGACATCTTCCCCAGCCGCCCGCTGGCCACGAAGGTGGGAATGATCTGGCAGTGGTGATAGGAATAACGGCAGCAGTATTCTAGAGAGGCTCAAGGCTTGTAGAGTCGTTGCTGCAAGGAGAGAGGATCTTCCAATGGTTCCAATGCGTCACTTGAGTTCTTTTTGTGAAGGTTCAAATCGCGATTGACTCTCCCAAGTTACTGGACATTATAGGTGGAATGTGGAAGGGACAGTGAAGGTATAATATGTACAGTTGTAGAGGGCAAAGACAAGGACAAAGACCGCCAAATGGTACACAGACAAAGACAAAGGAAAGATGAAAGATGACGAGGAGTGTACAGGTGGGGGCAAAAGAATGGGATTGACTTTTGTGATGTCGCATTGGTCCGAGACGGGGCCCTCACAAAGGTACACAGGCGCTAACGAGGCTCGCCCCGCGTTCGCCAGAGGGGAATTGGCCCGAGGCCGGCGTTGCTTCCTCAAGGCCTACAAATTCATCATTTGAGTGCATAGTTGTAGCTCTCTCTGCATGTTCGTCGATGGTGCCATGAAATCTGGGACCTCACAATTTGGACTCGCATGATTGGAAATAGACTGGCTGAGATAGACTCCAAGTCGTGTCAGATGGATAGATACATCAGGGGACAGCCAGCACCTTGTTGAGAACAAGAGCCTGCAGCTTGATTATGACTGCTCTGTCCTTGTACTTTATTAAAGATGCCCGACGTGCATGTAGAAACGTGCCCTTCTCGACGTTGGGGATGTTTGGAAGAGCTTGTTGGTAGCATACTGAGGCTATAACTCTGTTGTTGCCACTGTTCGCTGAGTCTCAATGGTACCCTTTCCAAGGCTTGTGGCCCTCAAAGAGTCTCCATTATTCAATTGTCCCGGGTCGGACCATGCCATTGTCATTTCACTGTGTCGAAACAATGGCGTTGTCCCATCAAAAGATATCCGTGGCCACCATGCTGCCCAACTGCTTGTTCTTTTTTGAATACACATAAAGAAATACGCACAAAGATGGCCTTGTGGGTATTGTTCTCGATTGCAAAGAGCTTGCATATAAATAGCCATCTTCACTCTTATTCAAATGTCAGGAATCCCTCGCACCGAGCATACACAAAAGATTGCCCAAAGCCTCCAGCAGTCACCGACAGAACAAAGATCAGAGACCCTCAACCCCAACCCATGCGACTTAGGCTAGTCGTACGCAACAACATCACTCACCATGTCGTTCGGCCTCTCAATCCTCGATGACTATCAATTCGATCCTGACTTCCCTCTTCTGGAATCCATCCCTTTCGAAGACCCTCTCCCGTCCGAAGATCACAGTAATGCTTTACTTGACGGCTTGATTGCCTCCAAGACAGCATCACCTGACATTTGCGTCTCGCCAAGTGAGCTGCGCAAACCCTCGGTGTCAAGATGGGCCCCACTCAATCAACAATCCCTCGCTGGTGCGCAGCTTCCTCTTGGGCCTCCAGGGCCTACTCCAACGCCTCTGCAATCGTCTTTGACCTCGCCAACCCAGCGCGAGGCTTCAAGGTGGGTGCCAATTACTTCTCCGACTAATCTTTATCCTAGGGTCCAAACCCCCCCGGCGCAATTCCAATATCCTAACCTAGACTCTATCTACGGTCAGCCACAGCATTTGGTCAATAGCGGTCCATATTTCGGTCCCCCACTACCGCAGGCTCCAATCCAAAACCACTTCTTGCCGGTCAATAGCTCAATACACTCTCCTCCAATGAGAATGTCGCCTTTTCCGACACCCACATTTGGCCGCCAGTATCAACCGATATCTCCGTTCTCCGACCTCAACGCGCCTAACGCTGAAGACTTGGCGTTGTCCCCTGTTCTTGGCTTCGGTAGGAATGCTTTGGCTCCGGCTCCAGCTCCAATTCCAATTTCAAATCCTCAGCCAGCACGTAAACGAAAGGGGAGCATCCATCAGTCAGACCTCGAGACCTCCGACAGCGGCCCAGCGCCTTCCCCAACCCCATCAGACATGATTTTCACGGGCCGAAGACCAGAGAAGTCAAGAAAACTTGGGCCACCATACAAGCACAAGCAAACCGAAGCGCGGAAGATCGTCAACGAGAAGAGAAAGGCAATCTACCACGGATCAAAGCAAGATGCTCAAAGCTCCGACGAAGATTGGTACTCTGCACCCGAGGCCTCGCAAACAGGCAACAAGAAGGGCCGTCCTTATGTGCACAAACAGACCAAGGAGCGCCGCGAGAAGAACGAGAGAAGGCGACAACAGTATCAGGCTTACAAGGACGATCCCGCGTACAAGGCTAAGTCGCAACAGGATAGTAAGGCTTACTATGAAAATGTCCGCAAGTTCACGAGGAAGAATTTGAAGCTGGTCAAGGAGATTCAAAATACCAAGGAATTTAAGGCTGCGCAAGTTGAGGAGAGTGAGTACAGTGATGACGAGATGAGCCAGGATTCGGATGGAGATTTCATGCCGAGGAGATCCAGTAGGAGGTCTAGGAGATAGAGGACACTGCCTGCGAATGAGCATCCGTGAGTCCGTTTCTGACATGCCCTCGTGTTTCTCAGTCCTGGCGTTGTTTGGGGAATCTGGGGTGAAGCGGGAAGGTGAGTGTAGTCTTTGGGCATAGATACCCTTATAATCTACAAACACTGTCACTACCGATATACCGATTGTTCCCACTCGTGATATGTGAGTTGATAAGATACTTTGAAGTAGACAGCGTCAAGACCTTAGGTATGGAAGTTCAATCCGGAATTTTGACCTCCAATAACAGTACAAAGACTTGCCCATGCTTATTGTGACATTTCTGTACTTAGTTTCCTAGATAAGATGATTCGATAATTGGGGAAACCCAATCGAAGTGGACATATACCTCGATCGAATATTTAATGGAGTTCCTCTAATATACCTTTGCTCGAGTGTGGGCTGGCTGAGAAGGAGATATCAGTGGTAGATAGAACATTCCACGAGCTGTAGGCTGTCTGCGATAGTAGTTATTTTCCCCGTCGCATCGTCGTAGGATTATGTGATCTGTGGGAGATGGCTCATGTGATATTATAAACCTCGATTAGCGTAACAGCCTGTGCCATTCTCCCTTGATCTATTCTTGTATCACCGAGGTCACATGAGTCATATATTTAGCGTCCATCATTTCTGATGTTTGATAGAAAATCAGTGCCCGCACCTAATTCACCGTGGCACTGCTCAATTCGATTGCATCTGAAGCAGCTGAGAATTTTTGCAAACGATATCAGCCGCTGGATAAATGCATGTCTGACTTTTATTTAAGTCGAAAGGGCGGGAAGCGATATACAGAGCTACTTCCTAGCGAAGGGTCCGGCAAAGTATGCCAAATATCGAAATTAGCGATGAAGCGGCGGTGCTTACCTACCATCACCAACGTAGTAAAGCACGCCCGAAAGCTCATAGATAAGGTACATCGAATGTACCTCGAGATAGCGATTTGGTTTGGCAAATTGCACCGTCTTTCAGCGGAGTGTAGCTCCGAAGATCTCAATTGCTGTAAGATGGCAATCTCAGTATCGAGATTTGCCCGAGAAGCAAGAGTAAAACAGATCTTGGTAGCATGAGAGGGCCAAAGTAAAAAATGTGTACCCTTTCAGCCTTTGTGGGGCAAGAAGAGACGAAGTCTTACCTAATCCGTCTCTGGCGTGCCGCCCCATTTCGATGACGGAGAAGATGCTAGCCCGAAATCAAGGATATTTGACCCCGCATGAATGCGCCAATCACAGTCTCCCGCTGCGGCTGCTCCAACATCTTCCAAAGCTCCTCCTTCCTTCATCTTCCTCTTCCCACATCTTACTCCTCATCATAACAACAACATCTCTCACAACCTCATCAGTCTTCATTCACCTCTATCAGAAGTACAACAATCACTTCAACTATCATCGTAGCACTCTACGACAATGACAGGCGTCATGGAAGCTCTCAAGCATCATGCATCCGTCGCTCCGATCCCGACCGTACGTTTGCCTCCGCTCCAACAAGGCAACATTATCGCTTCTCTTTGTATTCCTTTTCTTGAATATTGATGACTGACAGCACAGTAGGTTGTGCCCGGGGATACTCCCATCTACCAGGAAGCTGGTGAAGTTGGCAACCGTACCCTATGGTCTGTTTACTCTACTGCCCTCAACAGGCAATCATACTTATGAAGCATCAGGGTCGTCTTCGTCATCATGATGATCTCCTCTTTGGCCTTCTACATCATGGCATTCCGTGTCCCAGTGGTAAGTGCCAAGTCGATGCCCTCGAGCGGCGAGCTTCCAAAGACGTTGCCGTGCTGACCCACCTTGTCTATAGCAAAAGCGCCTCTTCCACATCCTAACGGCTTTCATCACCACCTTCGCTATGATCTCCTACTTCGGCATGGCCGTCCATGACGGCGTTTCCTACAACGAGATCATCATCACCAAGTCTCAGAAGCACTTCCCCGACATCCACCAGACCGTCTACCGCGAAGTCTACTGGGCCCGCTACGTCGACTGGAGCCTTACCACCCCACTTTTGCTCCTCGATCTCTGCCTTCTCGCTGGTCTTGGTGGCGCCAACATCCTCGTGGCTATCGTTGCCGACATTATCATGATCTTGACTGGTCTCTTCGCTGCCTTCACCGTTGAGGAGGGACCTAAATGGGGATGGTATGCTATTGCCTGCATTGCATACTTGGTCGTCGTGTACCAGCTCGCCTTCAATGGGCGTCACATTGTTCAGAACAAGGATAAGAAGACTGCTACCTTCTTCAGTGCTATTGCCGGTTTTACTTTGATCCTGTGGACTGTTTACCCTATGTAGGTGATCGTTCGAAGACGTCTGTGAACGAGGACTGACATTATATAGCATCTGGGGTATCGCTGATGGATCTCGCAACATCAACGTCGACGCTGAGATTGTCTCCTATGCTATTCTTGATGTCCTCGCAAAGCCAGTCTTCGGATTCTGGCTCCTTTTCACCCACGATGCCATGGCCGAGTAAGACGCATGAATCTCCTGCAAACCTGATGTTCGCTAACACTGTGCCAGCACTGCCTCCGTGGAAGGTTTCTGGGCCCACGGCATGACCAAGGACGGTGCCATCACTCTCGGTGGTGAGGACGAGGGCGCGTAAACACAACGCCAAGGCTGCTCAAATAGGTCATGATCCGTTGCATATGACTTCACTTCGAGCTTTCACGATCGGATCAAATTGTTACGATAACACAGAAAGGAGTATTGTGGATATCGAGCGATCAAAAAGTGGTGGAATTCTGGCTTGCTTAACTTCTTCACTTCCTTATAATTTCCTTACTGCACTGTGAAATATGTCCTATCAGCCAGTTTGCGAGGGTTGTAACATATCGATAACAATCAGCATATGCAGTACTACAGCTTCTTGCATGCGATTTGAGTCGTGATATTTGTGACCCGCATATATTGTCTTTCCTTCTTTCCCATGGCGACCCTTCGTCGCACCTCAACGGTGAACTCCACCTTCGCCAATGTTTTGCCACGCAACCTCGGTTTGTTTATCAAATAGCCCGAAGGTCACTTCGAAAATCTCACTTCTTCGACCTTCCACCTCCCACAACCCAAAACTACATCCACTGGCATAGCTAAAAGCCCCTCCACAGAGCCACAGCACGAATGGGCCGCGGCGCCTACGACACCTCTGGAGCACCAAAGCCTAAGCCACCCAAAAAATGAGTTCAGAGGAAGTCCTTGGGCTGAAGCCCCTCGGCGTGAGCATTTGCCATTTTCTTACTTTGCATACATCGGTAACTTACTTACTGGCTCCTGCAGATGCCATTGCGCGCTGCTGCTGTCGCTGAGAAGCCAGATGTGTTGAAGCTTTACCTTGAGAGCAAAAACCCTGTCTTTCTCGATTATGGAGAGCTGAGCGCTGAAAAGATTGCTTCTGCTGCGGTGTAAGTCCACTTCTATATGGTATAATCTGTATCGTGCTGCCGGTTTGTTCAGCCTCGCTAGACCGGACCCCTTGCTAGACTAGACCAAGAATTATAGTCGTGGCCCGGCTGTTATTATATTCTTTTAACAAGCAACTATCCGGATACAAAGATGAACACTAACTTATATATCTTAGCTCTGTACTCAAAGAGGCCCAACGGCTAAGCAAGCTCTCTCAAGTCTTGTCAGTAATGGCAATAGAAATCTACTCCAACACTGATAACCCAAACCTCGACGGCATCACGATCGAAATCGCTCGCTACAAAGGCGAAATCACAGCCGCCTGCATCACTGCAGCGATGGAAAAAGCACGCCTCTCATTGCATATGATTGGTCGTAGGATGTTCTCGCAATATACTACACTTAACATTTTGGCCTTCGACCAACCGGGCAGCTCAAGCAATTTCAAAGGCGTTGATTTCAACATGAACGCTTGTATGACTGAATTATCGTTCCTTGCCACTCCTATTAGCAACCATGCGCCAACCATGGATATCGGAAAGGAAGCCTTGAACGGGCCGGCGCTAGTAAACGTCAAGAAGACAGGCGAGGCTATCGAGTGTCTGTCAATGATGTCTGCGACCTACCTGTAAGCTTCTCCCCTACGTGATACCTGAGGGTCAACCGCAAGACCAGCCACACTGACATCCCACCAATCAGCTACATCCTCACCCATTTCCTCACCCTCCACACAATCCACCACACCTTCCTCGCCCACGCCGTTCCCGCAATCCTCTCCATAACCACCAACCTCTTCAACAGCATCCTCCTAGACGAACACGGACTCCTGCCCGATGACGAGCTCCTCTCTACCCTCTCGAACCGCATTCTCGAGCACGTCGTCGCACAGCTCCCCCTCACCACCTCTCAAGATCCCGCGGTACGCTGGAACAATATCATAGTGACAGCAAGCGGTGTCGTGGTTACGTTTTTCTGTAGCCATATGGGGCGCGTGACGGAGGGGTATGATGTCTTGGGCCCGGTGGATAGGTGGATTGGTGTCATGGGTGATACGTTGGGGAAGTTGGATAGGAGGGCGGGGAGAGTGGGGGATAGGGATGTGGAGGCTGTTGTGGGTAAGGTTAGTGGGAGGTTGTATCATTTCGTGCGCAAGGGGCTTGAGGTGGGGTTTGATAAGAGTGGGAAAGAGGATGTGGGGAGGTGTGTTGGTGCTATTTTCGATGCTATCAAGGCGGGGAGGCTTGAGGAGGTGTATGGATGAGGTGTTGGTTGATGGAATGGAGGAGGCATAGACTACAAAAAGCGAAGCAAAGCGTTGCTTCAGTTCTTTTCTGTACGATAGCATGAGCGGATGTCACTAGGACTCGCGGTATTTCCATGGTCTTGCGAATCCGGGAAGTCCTCCCTATAGCTAGGCTCCGGAAGCAAGAACAAAACATCACAGTCAGCAAAAGCATCAGCTAGCCACTTTATGAAAATATCAAGCACTGCTCATTCATTTGTATGCGAGTTTGAACCAAGACAATACGTGCAATGGCAGTATCTTTCGGACTATGGACAATGATCATTTCACAGGTCTTAGCCCTCAGCTTCAGGCCATCCTAGGCTTGACGACTACTCAGATTGTCTGAGTAATAATTCATATTCCTTGAACAGGCGACCGTCGCAGGGAGTGGCTCTCAATGTGTTACCACACTCCAAGCTGAATCAGCACTAAGGTAAGGAAACCCCATTGGGTCAGCGCTGTACAGTAAGATCCGTACTTACCAATACTCCATGGTGTGACCTCCCACGCGCCACCCAAGTCACGCTGTAAAGCACACCCATCCGCACTCGGTCCATACCTCAAGGTCTATTCGCCTCATCCGTGAAAACAACAATTCGACTATTCCCCAACGCTCCGCTTGGAGCGAATATCAAATATCATGTCAGAAAGCCAGATCGAAGAGGGCGATAGCTTTTCCAATTTATTGTGGTTGATGAGCTCCACATCTCGTTTGATTTTGATACTACCTGAAGAAGTTGTGAGAGCGTTTGTGGCGAGGTTTTGGCCTGAGGGGCGGGGAATGGTTACAAATGCAAACTTGAAGAATGTGCACCATGGTATTCATGCGGACGAGAGAGGTGAGTAGGGCATGCAACTGAGATAGACATGCGGTGTTGACGAATGGAGATCAAGCTTGGATGTTGGACCAAGATTGGTGAGAAACGTAACAAGATGGGACAGAAAACGCACCTTGAAAACATAAGATGGATCTCCATGAGCCGCTCTCTAGCCCAACGTTCATGACAAGCCTCTTGATACATTCGTTGATGGTTAAAGGAGTGTATTAGCTGCAAGTCGACGGAATTGAAAGCATGGAGGTTATTAGAGCTAGCTGAGGTAATCTTAATTACGAGAATTGGGTCTGATAATGGCTGTGACCTGGAATGTCTTCCTGGCTCCGATTCGCTGCTATGAAGGAATTTTGAAGTCACATCTGCTCAGACCAAAATCCATGCGATTCTGATGGATTGACTTCTGTCA
>JAABUP010011291.1_pt1 | contig 10221 bp, 22 predicted proteins | sample 5559201 | NCBI WGS metagenome assembly JAABUP01 (sample SAMN10711887, study PRJNA513373) | rock metagenome | isolation source: Antarctica rocks | place: Antarctica | reverse complement strand
GCTGTCTCACTGCGTGTGTGGACCATCACGCCAAAAGCCCGGCAGGGGTGAGGCTTCCCACTGGCCTGCCATGCGCAGGTGGATCCTGAGCGCGGACCCCGAGGCGGGCCTGGAGATGCTGGTGCAGGCGCGGCCGCCGCTGGCGCCGGCCGCCGTGCTGCCCATCCTCTCCGCCCAGGTCGGCGCGCCGGGCCCGCCGCGCCGCCGCTGCCTGTGCGAGCGCGGGGCTCGTCTGCATCCGTTCATTGGCAACAGAGTGACTGAGCTCAGATGTCAGCGCGCCATCTATGACTGGTGAGCGCGCTCTGGCAGCCACCTGTAGCACAGCTCCTGGCAGACCGCTCGAGGCCGCCTGGTGAGGCTCACGAGCTTGTGGACGGGGTGTGTTCCCAGCCTTCCCCAAGCTTCACAGCCTCTTGACATGTGACGGCAGTGCTTCTTCGGTGCTTGCATGCTCAACAACACACCCGCCTGATCGGCCAGGTGCCCGCGCTTTGCGCGCCCTACCTGGAGACCGCGCTCGCGCTCGGGCTGGCCAGCCCGGCGGAGTTCCACGATGAGCTGGCGCGCATCTACCTGCGCGCTGTTATCGATGCCAGCGGAGGGGCCAGCGACGCAGACGGTGCGAGGACAGCGGCGCTTTTGTGCATGCGAGTCAGAAGGCGCCAAAGCTTGCCTTTCCTAGCAGACTCCTGTCAGGACGTCAGGACGTCTGAACCGGGGTGCTGAGCCGGTCAGCTCGTTGACTGCCGCTGATGCTGTACCTCGCGCCTGCCATGCTGGAACGGGGGCAGCATAGAGAGGAGGCCTGGTTGGCAAGCGCGCAGGCTTGCGACCGGCGCGGTCAGCTGAGGTGCTGCAGCTGGCCAGCCGGCCAGACCCCTACACGCGCTTGAAAGAGCTGGTGCGCTGTCATGCATCCATGCGTGTTGAGAAGACAGGCTTTTTTGAAATTAAGCGCCTGCTAAAGTTTCAGTGATGTCAGTGTGTTCGTGCATGGGAAAAGTGTTTTTTTGGGCAAGAGAAAACGAGATATCCTGCATATGCTCTTCACATGCATAGTACTTTGAAAGAGCGCAGTGCGTGCCAGACTTGTCTGCATGTCGCTGCATATGGCTTGGGGCAATGCAGGTGACAACATCGGAGTACATAGACGCCGCGCGGCTGCTGCTGCTGGTGCCCAAAGACGGGTTCCTGGAGCTGCGTGCGCTGCTGCTGGAGCGCCTTGAACAGCACATGGAAGCGCTCAGGTGCAGTGAGCATGGTATTGTGTGTTATGATAACAGCACCGTGCTTGCAGGAAGCCTGCTGCACCTACATTACTGCATCCACACACTTATGTGTGCAGTCAACTTTATGGCCACCTGCCTGTAAACAATGCGCGCTCCCAAGGTATGTCACATCTATGCCCTCCTGTTGCGGCAGTGTTCTGCCGACGCCAGCGTTCAGCTGCAAGCTCTCGCAGGTATGCAAGTCCTGCATTTGCGAAGAAAGAAATTATTCGATACCTCAGGTGCAGACCTACGTGCACGCATAGTGCACAAACACACGAGTGTGCACGCACTCTGTGTCAACATCGGCGGACCGCAATGCATCTAAAAACCAACTTGCCCAATTTGAGGCACCGCGCCGCCTGTGCCGCGGCAGGATCTACGTGCACGGCATGCAGGCGCCGCGCCTGGCGGAGGCCTACTGCGACCGCCTGTACGAGCGCCGCGCGGCGGCTCTGGCCGCGCCGGCCGGCGCCGCCGGGAAGGGCCGCGCGCTGCTGCCTGCCTGGAGCCGCCGCGACCTGCAGCCCGGCCAGGACATCTACCTCGCGCTGGTGGAGGTGCGCTGATGGCCGTGGGAACCTAGTCGAGGAGCACAATTGCTACCTGAAATCGCACACACCGTAGCCAGGCAGCAAATCGTGTTTGCCCCGAACACCAGCACATTGTTCAAAGAAATACGTGCTCACAGGAGTGCCGAGGGGTATTGCAGCGTGTGAGGCCAGTGCCTTGGTTGCTTGTGGCTCATGTCAGGTGATAAAAAAGCGTGCAGCACCTGGTCACACTGCTGAGCTCTACACCTGCACTGTGTAGCAGGCAGCCGCGCTGCGCTGAGGGAGCGGGTGATCTGATGGACAGTGAGATAGATGAGGCGGTGGCAGGTGTACCTGGAGCGCGGCGGCGACGACGGCGCGCCGGGCGGCAGCGCCCCGGACAGCAGCAACTGGGAGGAAGTGGCGCGCCTGCTCAGCCGCAAGCACGGCCGCATCGACTCCCTGCACGCGCTCAGCCTGCTGCCTGGACAGGTGGGACCCCTGATATGCTGCTCCGCTGCTGGAGTGCTCTGGTAATTGCCAGGCGCTGGTATACATGCTCTTGCCAGGACGTCTCGACGGGGTGTGAAGCATCGCGCCTTTGCTCGCGCTGCTGGCATACACATACGTGCCCATTGCATCTCAGCCTTTCCGAGAGCACCACTACAGCAACACTGATGTCTTGCCAAGCATGCGATTCTTCAACACAGTGTTCACATTGTGGCGTGTGCTGCAGGTGCCGCTGCGCGCAGTGCTGCCCTTCCTGCAGGGCGGCCTGCGCAGCGCGGGCGAGCAGCGCCGCAACTCGACGGTGGTGCGCAGCCTGCGGCGCGCAGAGAACCTGCAAGTTCGTGAGGAGCTCATCCGTTGCCGGCAGCGGTGCGTCGCCCCTGCAGGCACTCGCTTCGTGCTGAAGAGAGCTCTGCCATTGCTGAACAGTGCTCCCGCCATCCGTCATGAGCCCGGATTCACATGTGCTGCTTCTAGCAGTGGCATGCAGCATCACTGACGTGTTACTGTCTTGCAGTGTGTGGCCCTTGCAATGATGCAGCGCCTGTCGTCCTTTTCCGGTGCTGGCAGATGCTAGACATATAATGGCCATGTTGAGATGGCCTGTATGATGTTGGAGCAGCAATCAGCTACCTTTTCTGTCGGTGCCAATCAGTCTGTGTTGCAGCAAACAAGCATTGGCACAGAAAGCAAAAGCTTAATTAATTGCACTCTGCTGCAGGAGCGTTGTCGTAACGTTTGAGCGAGCATGCCACCTGTGCCACAAGCGCATCGGCAGCTCTGCGTTTGTGGCCTATCCAGACGGCGCGCTCGCTCACTACAGCTGCCATAAGCGGAATAGCAATGGCGCCGCCGGACAGAGCCAGGGCGCGCCTGTATTTGACATATCTGGCTGAGTTCTGCTGTTTGGGCATGTATGTTTTGGGTTTTCTGTCTTTTGGGCTTTGTTGCTGCCTTGGGTGCATAGATGGGTCTGCATATAGAGGAAACACACAGTAGCTGCTTACATGCAGTGTGTGGAACATTGCCAGGCTTGAGCATGCGAGCAAGGTTGCACATGCGCATGCATGCCCTCAAACTCCGCTTGATGTCACAGGAAGGCCAGGCCAGGATGCGCCTCCTTCATCTTGCTGCCACAGGTGGTTGCTTGTGAGCAGCAGTCAGTGGCAGCACGAGGTTGCGCAACTTGCTCACCCAGTGTACGCACCTGAACTCGGCATCCAGGCGCATGCATTCACCAATGGCCTGCTCGTCCTGCTCATGCGCCTACTCCCGGAGTTTGCTGAGCTCCTGCTCCAGGCCTGCTACCTCTTTCTTGGCCTCATCATTTTCAGCCTGCTGCAAGCTCAGCATTGCCTGCAAGCTCCGAAGCTGTCGCAGCACGCGCACAGTGTCATACGCTGGGGGACATTGCCTGCCTTGGCTAAGCAGAGGTGGTCCTCACCTCTGCAAGCAGCGAGGTCGAGGCTGCCTCGGCCTTTGCGGCTGCCGTCTTTGTTGTCTCAAACTCCTCAAGTGCTTCTTGTAGATCAAGGGCGACCTGCTGGCGCTTCACCTCCAGGTCCTTGAACGCCTTCTCGCCTGTGGTATGGTCGTTGGCGCAGAGGCGTGGTCAGTGCCTCCAAAGGCCACAGAACAGGACCCACAGACAGTGCAGGGCCGCGCACGCTGTGCGGCTGCAACTTCAAAGGGCTTGTTGACGAGCTTGGAGAACGCCTGCGAGGCTCCCATCGTGCAGTAGTGTCAAGTTCATTGCCTCAAGAGACATGAGGCTTGAGGACATGCGTCCAGTCCAGCAGGGTCACATCAGGGTCCAGATCTGAAGCTGAAAGTGCTCACTGTGCTACTTCAAATTTGTCCTCGTTGTACCTTTTGCAGCTCTCAGGCAAGGCGTGTCATGGGTATGGCCGGTTGCAGGGACCTGCTGTTTGAAGGCCTGTGCGTGCACTTAGGAGCTGACTATGAGGTGCTACCGGACTGCATCGGTAGCGGGGGCACCTCCCGCGTGTACGAAGTGTTCTGGCGCTCCAAGGGCATGCATGCGGCAGTGAAGGTGCTCATAGAGCCACTGGAAATGGTGCAGTGGCTTGTGAAGGTGCGCAAACTGTGCTAGCAGGTTGCTACATCCTGGCTGACGCAGTGTGGCACCCTCACTCGGCTGCGAGCTTCCTGCTGGACGCGTAGAGGGAGTTTGAGATCACCTGTGACCTCAGCAAAACGTGGGAGCCTGGCAAGGGATGGGGCACCACCTCGCAGCCATGCCAGGCGCCTTGCACCACTCCCGCAGACCTGTTTGGAGTCCCACGCTGCTATGGGACTGGTCAGTTCGCACACCCCGGCTCGGGCAAGCAGCATGCCTACATCATGCTGCAGTTGCTGGGGCCGACCCTGCACGACCTCGTCTTCCGTGGCAAGATCACGCGCGACAACTTTGTGCAGGTGCTGCGATTGTTGATGTTGTTGATGGATGTTCCGCAATGGAAGGTTGCATACACCTGGTACATGCAAGCAGGCCACTGACTGTGTGCATAGCGCGCAGTATGCAAACGGAATGCTGTCGGCGCTGGAGCGCATCCACCGGCGCGGCTGGGTGAGCGTCCTGCACGGCTGCTGCATCGGCCTCGTATTCGACCAAGCCTGACAGGGATGCGCTCATGTGCAGGTGCACTGCGACGTGAAGCCTGACAACTTCTGCGTCGACAACAAGCGCTCCACGCGCGTGCTCGCCATCGACCTGGGTCCGCACGCATGCTCATGCTGTGTGTCAGCCATGTCATGCTTTGAGGTATGCCGAGGTTTTGCACGCACCATAACCCCGCAGGCGGAGCCATGCGTATGCCTGATGCGCCTGACCAGGCTAATGAGGAAGTGGAGTTCTTTGGAACGCCGAACTATGCCAGCCTCACCGGGCTGCAGTGCTTGCGCTGCTCCCCGCGCGATGACCTCGAGAGCCTCTGCTACAGGTGCGGCATGAGCTTATTTACATGCACAGCCTGGTCGATATGCACGCGCCACAGTAGCATGTCGAGCGCGCAGCTACCTCCACATGTGGGGCGGCGGGCAGCCCTGGTACATACAGGAAAAGCCAGCGTATCGGCCCAGCTGTGCGCGCCTCTCACCCCGCTTCCATGCAGGCAGGGCTCTGCCTGCATCGTAATTTAGCTGTTTGAACAATCAGCAATGCAGGTCCGCGCTTTCACAGCCACGAGTCTTGCGCGCATGGGGCGACAGGCAAGGGCTACAACGGGGCTCAGCTGGCTGGCATCCTGGCCGAGCGCAGCGCGCTGTGGGAGCGCCTGTGCGCGCTCGGCGGCTGCGTGCCTGCCTTCCTGCAGCGCTGGCGGCAGCGCGTGCTGGGCATGCACCCCCTGGAGGTGCCAGACTACCGCGCGCTGCGCGAGCTGCTGGCCCACAGCGTGCACGAGGCGTCCGTGTGGGAGCCGGAGCGGGCGCTCCAGGGCTTCCGCCGCGCACAGATGCCCGCACCCCCGCCCTGGCCGTTTGACGACTCGCAGGCGGCCAGCAGCGGCCCGCCGCAGCTGAGCGAGGGTGGCAGCTGGGGGAGTCACACCTGGCCCATCACGGACCTGGGCGACCAGACCCCCGAGCCTGCCGCCGCCTGCGAAGCCGCAGCCGCCCTGGCGCCTGACATGGCCAGGCCTGCACGCAACAAGCGCATGCGCCCGGCGAGCCCCGCCCGCGACGAGGCCGGCGCACAGAACACGGTGGCCAAGCGGCTGCAGCTTGGCGCGGCGTGCGCAGCGCTGGCATCAGAGGAGTAGCGTGGCGGCGGCACTGCCTGCATGACCTATGTATGCAGTGCAAGTCGTGCTTGCGGCATACATGCCACACCTGCGCTTCACGCAGACTGGGGCACTGCGCACTTTAGCGCTCTCAGTACTGGAATCGCTTGGAACTGCATTGCGCAGTGAACTCGGTTGGCGGAGCTCATCACGTGAACAGCTTGTCTTAGTTCTGCTTACAGGGTTTCTGTCTTCTAGCATGTCTGAAGGCATCTGCACACGCCACGCTCTATCTCCAGTCGCGGACCTGACAGTGCATTAGGTGCCGCTAATGCGGCGCTGCAAAATTCTCACTTTACGGTTTCCTGAGAAAGCATGGTGCACTCAGACCCAGACTCTTGCAACATCGGCCGCGGTCAGACCTCCATCACCATGAAAACGAGCATGCACTGTGGAATAGCAAAAGTTCAGAGCGCAAATGAACATGGGGACAATTGTTCAGCAGCCAGAAGCAGAGGAGCAGCTATCACTGACGTCCGGCTTTGAGCCTAGCACTCTGAAAGCAGCGCTGCCCGGCAGTAAACATGCCGACAGAGCGTCACTGCTTAAAGCGTGCCTTGCCAAGCTCTCCATTGAACGCGCCTATCCATGCGTCACGTCACTGCGGCTGGAGCCCGCGCGCCACATCCACCACAGTGGCGAGCGCGAACAGCAGGAACAGCGAGCCGCCCACGTACTGCACGGTACGCTCGGCCACATAGCGCCCCAGGTATGAGCCTCCCAGCACCTGCCCGCCACCATGGTGAGTGCTGAGCAGCGCACTGTGGCAGCGCGCACACTGCTCAGCAGCGCAAAGACTGCTCGGCAGCGCACGCCTGCGCGGCTCCCACTAGTGCTCAACACAATGAGCATGGCAAGCCTTGTGCACACTAAGCGGCTGCCCCGTAAAATGCAGCAGGCGGGGGAGCTCACCGCGATGCCGGTGGCCACGCCGTGGCCCCCCACGGCGCCGAGCACGACGCCCGCCGGCGAGGACGAGGCTGCCAGCGCGATGGTGGCCAGGAAGGACTTGTCGCCCCACTCGGCCGCAAATACCAGCGCGAATGTGGACAGCAGCAGCGTCGCGCCTGCACGGGACCCCGCTCACTACTTGAAGCGCATGCGGGTGCGACACCGCATGCAAGTGCTGTTCACTAGCATGCGCTGCTCCTTGGCAGATGCAAACTGTCAGGATTGCTGCAGAAAAACTTGGTGCACATGCTCGGATGGGCAAGAAAATGTCTGCAGCGCAATTTAGAGCTGCTCTAGCCCAGACATTGCTCGCATCGGCCTTTCAAGACTATTTGCGGGCGATGAATACCTCGAAAGTGGCCTGTGGTACATATCTAAGAAGCGCAAAAAAGTGCTAACATTTGCATACGTACGGGAGTGTGGGCACCACACCATCTTTCTGCATATCCTCAACGTCCTTTGCCGCATCATCACGCTCCTCCTTCGCACTCTCATCTGCACTGCCAGCCTCCTGCGAATTGTGCATGTGCATGCAGGATATCACACTTGATCGATGTACGTTCCGGTCTGGACTGGCAGCCTGCGAGAAACTGTTGTGCTGGACGGGACTGCAGTCAAGATCTGGAGCACGCGCACACGTTTCCGACGCAGAACAACGCAACGCCTATGCATGCCTTCCAATATGAGCTTCCTGATGTCGTTGGACTGCGCTTGGCTAGTCCTCGTCCTCGGGCACCACTCCCTTGCGAGAGCCAGTTCCCTCAGGCTCAATGTCTGATCTGAAGGAGGCCTAAGCTCACCAGGCTCATTACTACCCGCTATTCATGCGTGTCGGCACACTCATTTGCAAAGCGCTTACCTGCAGCGTGCGCACGCCGAAGAAGACGAGGAGCGCGACCGCGAGCAGGTCGTCCAGCGGCACGCTGCGCCCGAACGGCAGGAACTCGTCCAGCTGGTGCAGCACTTGCCCCAGCGCCACCTGTGCCAGGGCATGCAGCGCGTCGGTGAAAGGGCACCTGTGTCAGGGCATGCAGCGCGTCAGCGACAGGGCGCGCACGTGCGAGTGGGGCAGGGTGCTATCAACGTCTCGCACACGGCAGCAAACAGCCACCATCGTTTTCAAAGTAGGCAGCAGACATCGCATCACCATACATGCATACATGCACGCCCAAGGTATCCAGCTCAGTTTCAGGGAGCTGCAGAAATAGACCTGATAGTACGCTTCTGCGCTAGTACAGGTCACAACCCTCCTCGCCTGCTTACACGCAACTACCTAGGCAGGCTGCTGCCTATGTGGACATGTATGCACTGGATGTGGCAGCCGTTGCAGGGCATAGGGCTGACAGCAGGTTGCCGTACACATAGGCGGCGCTGTGGAGAAGCAGGCAACACTTCCGCACCGAGATGACAGTCATGATGGCCAGTGCGCCAAAGGTGCCGGCGAAGACAATGCCGCGCGCCTCCTTCAGCGCAAGCAGCACAGCAATGAAGAACGTCTTGTCGCCCAGCTCTGAGAAGAGGATCAGGAGGAACCCCGACACAGCGCCTTCCCTGAAGGGGCTGTCGCCCAGCAGCCCTGGCACCCCACCGCGTGTTCCTCAGGCTCTGCTTGTGTGCAAGGTCTTTGTGTGGCAGTGCACAACTGAGAACGTCATTCACAGCACACCATACATACCAAAGGTGAGCAGTGATCACTTTGAAGCTTGTCGCTCGAGCTTCACACTTCATTGTGCAATGCACAGTCACATGGGGCCTCCAGAACTCTGTGTATTGGTCCTTGGCAGGCTCCACTAAACACCTGTCGGCTGTGCAGAGGCGTTCCCTCCAGTGGGCGGGCAGCTTGCCAGGGATGAACGCCGAGGACACTTCGGTGACGGGGGCGGCAACCGCCAGGCCTTCAGCAGCGCTGGCTGCTCCAGCGCAGCCAAATGCCGCAAGCGCTACCAGCGCAGCACTGCTCGCCAGGCGCCGCGCCTGCAAATTCAAAGTCGCAGCGCGTGTGGCTCAGATGCATCCAGCCACTTTGCGCACTAACCCCGTGAACGCTTCGGACCTGCAGTGCGTCGCCTGCTGCACTCACTGTGGTGTTGAGCGACACGCCGTCCCCTCGCTGAAGAGCATCCGCGTGCATGCATTGCGTCACGCCGTGGCTTGCAGGCGCCTCAGTGAGCTGCAAACCACGGCCGAGCGCTGATAACGAACTCGCTTTCCTCCTGCGAGTGTGCGTGGGCCAATGCCTGCGGGCACCTTGCGCTACCGGCACCGCAGCACCATCTGCAGCAAAGGGGTGTACACACGCGCACGGTCGCAGCAGAGCGGCCTTGGACATCGTGGAATTGGTCATCACCCCTCCCTCCCTCCCTCCTCTGGCTCACGGCCCCGACCCTAGGGAACCCCAGCTCAGCGACTTGCTGAGCTCCTCCTGGCGGCCTCAAGAGGGAGGTTGCACAGGAGGAGCTGTCACGGTGGTCAGCTGTACTCAGCAATCGCAATGGCTGCGTTGCACCTGCACGCGCCCGCTTCTGCTCGTCCCGCACAGGTAGGCGCTGCACCTTGTGAAATTTCCTGCACCGGCACAGGGCTCTGGTAGCCAATGACGCAGTGTCTGCTTGCTTGCAGGTGGTACGCACGGGGTTGCTGCGCGCTCGCCACGCTGCATGCACTTGCCCCAGCAACCACAGGCACTTGCCTCGTGCGGCAGCAGCGCGACGGCAGCGCGTCTATGCGGCAGAGGTGCGCCACTGTTGCTGACTGTTCAGCAAGTCACCACGGCCCCGCGGGGCCAGGCAAGCTGGTTTGCTCCACTGCTAGTCAACACCGCTACCATCGCTTGCCTCTGCTGCGTGGCGACAGGCTACGCTGCATGACCACACACACGTCTCTGCAGCATGTTGTCACACACCGCAGTGTGTGTTTCCAGGGCAATGCGTTGGCAGGAGGAGCAGCCGTGCAGACGAGGACTGGCCGCAAAAGCCCCCTTGTGGGGTGTGCGCCAGGTAGCGCAGGAGGCAGAGGTGGAGCAGGTGGAGGAGGCTGCGCCCGCGCCCGCCGCGGACGCCGAGCCGGCGGCGGAGGAGGGGCAGGGCGCTGAGGCGGAGGCCGAGGCCGGGGCCACTCCTGCTGCCGAGCGGCCAGCGGTGCGGCGGCCACGTG
>JAABUP010011290.1_pt1 | contig 10222 bp, 9 predicted proteins | sample 5559201 | NCBI WGS metagenome assembly JAABUP01 (sample SAMN10711887, study PRJNA513373) | rock metagenome | isolation source: Antarctica rocks | place: Antarctica | reverse complement strand
GCGGCGGGTGGGCCCGCGCCCGTCGGATCCCGGTCAGGACGGCGGCGACGGCGGGGTCGCGGGTCGGGGACGGGTGCCCGGCGTCGCGGTGGGCGGCGGCGATCGCCGCGAGGCGCCGGGCCAGGGTCGCCGGCTGGTAGACCGGCCGGTAGAGCCCGGCGCCGGCCTCGGTGCGGACGGCCTCCAGATCGGTCAGATACAGCCGCACCGTCCCGATCTCAGCGGGGAGGGCGGCGCGCCCGGCCAGGGCGCACCACCGGGTGAAGTGCTCCCAGTCGCCGGCGTAGGCGGTGCGGGTGCGGGCCGAACGGGCGGCGGCGGCGTGGGCGTCCGCGCGGACCGCGAGGGCGGCCAGCGCCGCCGCCCGCTGCTCGGCCACCGCCTGCTCCCCCACCGCGACGGTGCCGGACCCGAACTCATCCGGCCCGGGCGCATCCGGCGCGGGAGTGTCCAGCTCGGACGTGTCCGGCCCCGAGGTGTCCGGCGCGGCTGGTGCCGGCCCGGGACTCCCGAAGCTGCCAGGGAGTGCAAAGTAACGGAGCGTGACCACACCGGCTCTGGTGGTGGCTCGTTGTCTCGTTCGTGCGGCGGGACTGGGAGCCTGAGGATCTGATCGCGCACTGGACGTTGCTGGCGCGGGACTGGGACCTGGTCGCCAACAAGTCCGGAGCCACCCGTCTGGGGTTCAGCGCCGTGCTGAAATTCTTCGAGATCGAGGGTCGCTTCCCGGAGTACGCCTCGGAGGTCCCCGAGCAGGCCGTGACGTAACAGCGCCGCATCGACACCGACCTGCTCGGCCACATCCAGGTGCTGCGCCGGTTCACCCGCGGCGGCGGGCCGAAGCACCCCACCTACCAGGCCATCGAGGAACTGGGCCGGGTCATTCGCACGATTTTCATCTGCGAGTACGGCGCCAGCTACGAGCTACGCCGCGAGATCCACGAAGGCCTGCAGGTGGTGGAGAACTGGAACTCGGGCAACACCGACCTGCACTACGGCAAGGGCGGGGACCTGACCGGTCCGGACCGCGAGCACGCCGAGGTCTCCATGCTCGCGCTTCACCTCCTGCGGGCCTCGCTCGTCCACCTCAATACCGCTTTGGTCCAAATCGTCCTGTCCGGGCCGGAGTGGGCCGCGCGGATGACCGACGCCGACCGGCGCGCCTTGAGTCCGTTGTTCTGGACCCACGTGAACCTCTACGGCAAATTCGCCCTGCACATGAGCACCCGGCTCGACCTCGACGCGCTGCTGGCAGCCGCACGCCCCGCGAGTCAGACCCCCGCCGCCACCTTTGCCGACACTGCCGTCGCTGGCCCTCCCCGGCCGCGGTGACCTCCTCGTCGGCCCAAGGCGATCCCAGCCGCCCGGGGCCGCGCGGGCGGGCAGAAGCCCAAGCTCGGGCCCAGTCAGCCCACCTCGCCCGGCTGATGTACGAGGAGACCGACGCCGACGGCAAACGTCGTTACACCGTCAACCAGATCGCCGCCGGACCCGCCTGCCCCCACGAACACGGCGCCAAGCACCTCGGCGGCTGGACGGTCCGCCAGACCAGCCCCGGACACTTCGTGTGGACCAGCCGCACCGGCAACGACTACCCCTCGGCGGCGAAGCCGATCATGCCGTGGCTCCCGGAGCCCGATCCGCCACCCGACGGGCAACGGTCCTCGGTCGAGCCCGACGAGTACGCCGCCGACGCCCCGATCTGGGCCAACAACCCCTACCCGGGCCCGCGAGTCCCCCGGCAGCGCGGGCGCGCACCCGACGACGCGCGCGCACCCGACCACGCCCGTGGTCCGGAAGTCACCGGTCCGCGGCCGCCACCGGCCGACGACGACCCACCCTTCTGACCCGGCAGCACCCGCGGAACCGCCGATCGACAGCGTGTCGGCCGGCGGCTTCCGCATGCTCGGAGACCCTCTGGTCAGCCGAGGTTCTGCACGTGCTGGAACCCGAAGCGGCCCTTGATGCACAGGTGTCCGTGGGTCACCGAGTGGTCGGCGGGCGACGTGACGTTGACGATCGAGCCCTGCTGGACGTGCATCTCGAGGTTGCAGCCGACCCCGCAGAACGAGCAGACCGTCGTCGTGACCGTCTCCTCTTCCGGGTGCCAGTCCTCGGCCTCGCGCAGCTCGTGCTCGCGCACCGACTTCAGGGCGCCGGTGGGGCACACCCCGATGCAGTTCCCGCAGTAGACGCAGGCCGAGTCGGGCAGCTCGACGTCGTACTCGGTGGCGATCCGGGCGTCGAAACCGCGCCCGGCGGCGGAGATCGCGAACGTGAACTGGGCGTCGGTCCCGCAGGCGTTGACGCACTTGTAGCACATGATGCAGCGCGAGTAGTCCCGGACGTAGAGGTCGTTGTCGATCTTGACGGGCTGTCCGACGGTGGCCGCGACGGCCCCGTCGGGCGCGTCGTGGTGGCCCGCGTGGCGGCGGTCGCGCTCCCCCGCCGCGGTCGGCGGGGCGGGCGGTCCGTAGCGGGCGGCGTCGACGCCGTACTCGCCCATCCACCGCGCCACGTCGGTGCTGGCCTGGCTCATGTCGACCGACGAGGCGAGCAGCTCGAGGACCATCCGGCGGCTGTGGTGGACCTTCTCGGAGTCGGTGCGGACCGCCATCCCGTCCTCGCACTTCCGCGCACACGACGGGACAAGCGTCCGACCCCCCTCGACCTCCACGACGCACACCCGGCAGGCGTTGATCGGGTCCATGTTCGGCGCCCAGCACAGGGTCGGGGTGTCGGCCTGGGCCGGCGAGCCCTGGTCGTGCAGGGCGTCGAGGATCGTCGCGCCCTCCGGGACACGGACCTCGGTGCCGTCCAGCGTGAGGCGGACCATCCGCCGGATGCCGCCGAGCATCACCGGGCCGGACGGCAGCCGCTCCTCGGCGCCGCGGTCCTGCGCGACCGGGTCGACGACGGTCGGCCCGACCGGCGCGGGCGACGCCACGGTGCCGGCCTCGCCGCCCGGGGCCGGGCCCTGCGGGTCGGTGACGGCGGCGCCGCCTGCCGCCTCGCTCGCGCCGTCGACCGGGAGACCCTGCGGAGCGCCGGACCCGCCGGACGGCCCCACGGGGCCCTTGCCCCCGGGGGCGCCCTCGGTCGGAGAGTCCGTCCCGGTGTCGGCCGAGGCGCGATCCGAGGTGGTCATCAGTGCGGCACCTTCCCGTTGCGGGACCCGTTCTGAGCAGGGGAAGCGGGCGGGGCGTCCAGCAAGCCCAGAGCCAGCGCGGAGGTGACCGCGGTAGGCGCGGTCTGACCGAGCCCGCAGATCGACGCGTCGCGCATCACGCGGGCCAGGTCGTCGAGCAAGCCGAGCTCGGTCTCGCGGGAGCCGAGGGGGGCGCCGCGCTCCAGGCGCGCCAGCGCCTCCTCCTGGCGGACCGTGCCCACCCGGCACGGCACGCACTGACCGCACGACTCGTCCCGGAAGAACGCCGCGATCCGGCGCAGCGTGCCGGTGAGATCGGCGTCGGTGTCGAACACCAGCACCACGCCGGACCCGAGCGTCGCGCCGATGTCACGGGCGCCCTCCAGGGTGAGCACCACGTCGAGCTGGTCGGGCGTCACGAACCCGCCGGCCGCGCCGCCCAGCAGCACCGTCCGCATCTCCCCGCGCACCCCGCCTGCCAGCTCGAGCAGCTCCGCCAGGGTGGTACCGAACTCGACCTCGTAGACCCCGGGCCGGGCCACCGCCCCGGACAGGCAAAACAGCTTCGAGCCCGTCGAGCGCTCGGCTCCGACGGCCGCGAACGCCTGCCCGCCGACGGAGAGGACCTCGAGGACGTTGGCGAGCGTCTCCACGTTGTTGATCGCGGTGGGCTTGCCGAACAGCCCGGACACGCTGGGGAACGGCGGCTTGTTGCGCGGCTCGCCGCGGTAGCCCTCCAGCGACTCCAGCAGGGCCGTCTCCTCGCCGCAGATGTAGGCGCCCGCCCCGCGGCGCACCTCGATGTCGAAGGCGAAGCCCCCACCCATCACGTCCGCGCCGAGGTAGCCCCGGGACCGGGCGGCCTCGATCGCGGTGGTGAGCCGCCGCGTCGCCAGCGGGTACTCGCCCCGGATGTAGAGGTAGCCCGTCGTGGCGCCGGTGACGTAACCGGCGATCGTCATGGCCTCGATCAGCGCGAACGGGTCGCCCTCCATCAGCACCCGGTCCTTGAAGGTGCCGGGCTCGGACTCGTCGGCGTTGCAGATCAGATAGTGCGGGCGTTCCGGCGCCTGGGCGACGCCCTCCCACTTGACGCCGATGGGGAACGCGGCGCCACCCCGCCCGGTGAGCGAGGAGTCCTTCAGCTCGGTGATCACCCGGGTGGGGCCGAGGTCGACGGCCCGGCGCAGCGCGGCGTACCCGCCGTACGCGCGGTAGTCGTCGAGGCTCTCGGGGTCGACCACGCCGATGCGGCCCAGCAGGCGCAGCGGCTCGCTGCCCCGCGACACCGGACCGGGCAGCGTCGCCCCGAGCCCCGTCTGGGGCGCGCTGATCGTGGTGTCGGCGAACGCCCGGTCGGCCTCGGCGGCGACCGCGGGGCCGGTCGCGCGGGTCGCGGCCAGCACGTCGGCCGCATGCGCCGGAGCCTGACTCAGGTCGGGCTCGCCGACCCGCTGGTGCAGCACCGCGGGCGCCCGCTCGCACAGGCCCAGGCACGGGCTGCGCACCCAGCACGAGCCCGGCACCCTCGCGGTGTCGGCGCCCGGGTCGGTGTCGTCATCGGGGGCGGGCCCGAGGTGTGGCGTCCCGCCCTCCGGTCCGAGCTCCGCGGTGAGCACCGCGGCGATGTCCTCCCCGCCGTAGGGCCCGCAGGCCACGTCGTCACAGACGTGCACGACCCGCGGGGCGCGCGGTTCCACGGAGAACATCGCGTAGAAGGTGGCCACGCCGTAGATCTCCGCGGGCGGGACGGACAGCGTCCGGGCGATGTGCGCGAGCGCGCCCTCGGAGATCCATCCGACGGCGTCGGAGACGGCGTGCAGCACCGGGAGCAGCAGGTGCCGCCGGGCTCGCGCGGCGTGCCCCGCGTGCGCCGAGCGCCGCGCGCGGTCCGCGACCTCCGGCGGTTCGGTGAGCGACGCGAACGTCGTGTCGATCGCGTCGCGCTCGACCGTGGTGGGCTCGGCGTCCGACAGGTGCAGATCCACCCCTATCCTCCCGCCACCGGCAGGGGCGGCGCGGACGCCGGTGCCGATGGTCCGGCTCCGATGCGCTGCGCGTCCGGTGCCTTCTCGATCCGGATCGCGGTCGCCTTGAACTCCGAGGTCCCCGACTTCGGGTCCCAGGCGTCGTTGGTCAGGACGTTGACGTCGACCTCCTCGGTGAAATGCGGCGTGAAGGACGCCAGGCCGGGACGCAGCGACGGGTCCACCGCGATCGGCGCCTCGACCGACCCGCGCCGCGACACCACCCGCACCCGGTCGCCGTCGACGATGCCCAGACGAGCGGCGTCGTCGGCGTCCATCCGCAGCGACTCGCGGCGGCGCAACGGCGAGGAGTACCCGCCGGTCTGCACGCCGGAGTTGTAGGCGTCGAGCAGCCGGACGGTGGTGAGCCGGATCGGGAAGTCGTCGTTCAGCACGTCCACCGGGGCCACGTGCTCGACCGGGGTGAACGGCGCCGGGCGGCCCAGCTTCTCGGGGTCGCGCTCCCACAGCCGGGCGTGCATCAGCGGCGTGCCCGGGTGGTCCTCGCTCGGGCAGGGCCACTGGAGACCGCCCAGGGCGTCCAGGCGGGCGTAGCTCATCCCGGCGTGCCAGTTCAGCGACACCGAGCGCAGCTCGTCCCACACCTGCTCGGCGGTGGGCTCGCCCCAGTCCTGCCCGAGCCGGTCGGCCAGGGCGCAGATGATGTGGGTGTCCGGTCGGGCCAGCCCGGGCGGCTCGATGGCCTTGCGGACGCGCTGCACGCGGCGCTCGGAGTTGGTCACCGTGCCCTCGTACTCGCACCAGTCCGCCGTCGCGGGGAACACGACGTCGGCCAGCTCGGCGGTCGCCGTGCGGAAGATGTCCTGCACGACCAGGCAGTCCAGGCCCTCGAGCATGTGCCGGGCGTGGGTGGCGTTGGCCTCGGACTCGGCCGGGTTCTCCCCGATGCAGTACAGCGCCCGGAGCTCACCGCGCTCCATCGCCTCGAACATCTCGGACAGGTGCATCCCGGGCTCCGGCGGGATCGTCGCGCCCCACGCGGTCTCGAAGCGGGCGCGTGCGGCGTCGTCGCCGAGGTCGTAGCCGCCGGGCAGCTTGGACGGGATGGCGCCCATGTCGCCGCCGCCCTGCACGTTGTTCTGCCCTCGCAGCGGCACCAAGCCGGACCCGTAACGACCGACGTGCCCGGTCAGCAGCGCCAGGTTGATCAGGGCGAACACGTAGTCGGCGGCGTTGTGGTGCTCGGTGATGCCCAGCGTCCAGCAGATCTGGGCGCGGTCGGCGCAGGCGTAGGCGTGCGCGAGCTCGCGGATCGTCCCGGCCGGCACGCCGGTGATCTCCTCGGCGCGCTCGAGCGTGTAGGGCTCCACGGTGGCCGCGTAGTCGTCGAAGCCGGTGGTGGCCCGGTCCACGAAGGCCCGGTTCACCAGGCCGGCGTGGATGATCTCGCGGCCGACCGCGTTGGCCAGCGCGATGTCGGTCCCGACATCGAGGCCCAGCCAGGCGTCCGCCCAGTGCGCTGTGGACGTGTGGCGCGGGTCCACCGAGTACATCCGGGCGCCGCGCTTGAGCCCCTGAAGCACGTGGTGGAAGAAGATGGGGTGGGTCTCACGGGCGTTGGAGCCCCACAGGACGAGCAGGTCGGCGTGTTCCGCCTCCACGTAGGCGGAGGTGCCGCCGCCAGCACCGAACACAGTCGTCAGACCGACGACGCTGGGAGCGTGTCAAGTGCGGTTGCAGCTGTCGACGTTGTTGCTGCCCATCACCGCCCGGGAGAACTTCTGGGCGGCGTAGTTCATCTCGTTGGTGGCCTTCGAGCAGCTGAACATCCCGTAGGCGTCGCCCGGCACGCCGCGGAACCCCGCGGCGGCGCGATCGAGGGCCTCGTCCCAGGACGCCGGGCGCAGCACACCGTTCTCGCGCACCAGCGGTTCGGTCAAGCGGACGTGGCGTGGCTTGCGCATGGCGGGTCCTTCCGTGGCGGGATCCGGCCCGTACGACCGTAGGCGTCCGGCGGCGCGAATGCGACGCGCATCACAACGTTGATCTTGAGACTTGGGATCGGGATCTCCGGCGATGCGGGTGGCGACGCTGGCCGGACGGACGGTGGGACCGGACGTCCGCCACCGAGCTCGACCGGGCAGTCCGTCGCGCAGGTCGGTCCCGCCGGGAACGCTGCGGGTGATGTCCGAGCGTTCCTTGGGCGAGCCGAGGAACAGGTCCTCGGCGGCTTCCCACTCGCCCTGGTAGTACAACCGGCTCGCCGACGCCACCGGCGGCGCCGCCGCCTCGGCGGCCGGGCCGCCCGGGCTTCGACCTCGACCGCGCCCGTGCCGAGCGACGCGCCCGCGCCGGCGGCGGACCGGCCGTGGACACCGTCTCCGACGTCGAATTCGGCGGCGTGGCCTGCCGGCTGTTCCGACCCACCACCGGCGCGCCCGTCGCGGTCTACCTGCACGGGGGTGGCTGGGCGTTCGGCGGCATCCCCGAGTCCATCGTTTTAAGACTTGGGCAAAGGCGTGTTCGGCGAGTATGGTTCAGGTCATCTGATGACCTGAAGGGTTCTGGTGAAGTCGGTACATCGGGGTGGGCTGGTCGACCAGGTGATCGACCAGGTCGGGCACGAGATCACGACCGGCCGGTGGGCGGTCGGTGACCAGTTGCCGTCCGTGGCCGATCTCGCGGTGGAGCTCGACGTGGGCCGGTCCACGGTCCGGGAAGCGGTGCAGGCACTGGCCCATCGGGGGGTCCTCTCGGTCCGCCAGGGCCGCGGAACGTTCGTGGCCGCGACCGGCGTGGAGGAGCCCGGGTGGGGAGCGTGGCTGCGCAGAGCTGAGGTGCTCGACGTCTACGAGGCCCGCCGAGGCCTCGAGGTCGACGCCGCCCGACTGGCGGCGCTACGACGGACCCCGGACGACCTCACCGCCATCGAGGGCGCCGCCCGGGACCGTCGAGACGCGCGCGCGCTCGGTGCGATCAGTGAGTGGGCCACCGCCGACCTCGCTCTGCACCGTGCGGTGTTCACCGCCACCCACAACCCGGTGCTGGGACGGCTCTTCGACGCGCTCGCCGCCGCCATGACAGCCGCCTTCGAGGACCAGAGCGCCGACCCCGAGTCGACTGTGGACACCGCGGACGAACACGACCGGCTCGTCGAAGCCATCGCCGCCGGCGACCCCGACGCCGCGATGGCGGCCACCGCGGGCTACCTCGATGCCTGCGAGTCCGACCTGCGACGCCTGCTACCCCCGGCCCTGCGTTCCTCGTGACCGCGACGACGACGGCTCCCGTCCGGCCGCGGCGCGCGGTGGCGCTGGCGGTCGAGCACGGAGTCGACGACTTCTACCAGGGTGTCGTGCCCGCGCTGGTCCCGCTGCTGATCGTCGTGCGCCACTACGACTACACCCGCGCCGGCGGGATCGTGCTGGCCGCGACGCTGCTGTCCTCCGTGGCCCAACCCCTGTTCGGGATGCTCGCCGACCGGGTCAGCACCCCCTGGCTGCGCACCGCGGGGATGCTCACCGCCGGCGCCGGGATCGGCGCGGTAGGACTCGTGGATTCCTACCCGGCCACCTGGTGCGCGGTCCTGATCTCCGGGCTCGGAGTCGCGGCGTACCACCCCGAAGCAGCACGCGCCGTGCACGCCACCCACACCGCCGACCGGGGCATGGGCTGGTTCAGCTTCGGGGGCCTCGCCGGGTTCGCCGCGGGCGCCCCCGTCACCATCGCGGTCCTGGGCACTCTCGGGCTGACCGCCAGCCCACTGCTGGTCCTCCCCGCGGTCACCACCGCCCTCGTGACCGTCGCCGCCGCACTCCACGAGCGCGGCACGCGCAGCGACCACGCGACCCCTCCGCACCAGGCGACGGCCGCCCCCGTCTCCCATCGCGCAACCGAGGACTGGCGACGGTTCGGCTGGCTCACCGCCGTGGTCATGGTCCGGTCGGTGCTCTACTACGGGATCAGCGTCTTCCTCGTCGTCTACCTGACCAGCCACCTGGCCGCCGACACCGCGACCGCGGCGATCGCGCTCAGCGCGTTCACCGCAGTCGGGGCCCTGTCGGTACTGGTCAGCAGTCGAATCACCGCCCGTCTGGGACGCGCCCCCACACTGGTCGCGAGCTACCTCGCCGCCCTGGCCGCGCTCGCCGCCCTACTCGCCGCACCCACCCCGGCGCCGGCAATCGTCTCCGTCGGCGTGCTCGGCGCAGCCCTCAACATCCCCGTGCCCGTGCACACCACCCTCGGACAGGCCTACCTCCCGCGCCACCTCGGTCTCGCCTCCGCAGTCACCCTCGGCCTCGCCGTGAGCACCGGCGGGATCGCCTCACCAGTACTCGGCGCCCTCGCCGACCACCACGGCGTCACCACAACCCTCACCGCCCTGCTCGTCCTGCCCGCCCTCGCCGCCGCACTCACGGTTCCCCTATGGGCCGCACGCGCGAGGAGCCAATAACCGCTGACTACGACAGCCGTGGTGGGTGTGCGGGGTCAGGGAGAGATCGATCTTGCTTTCCAGGGATCGGTGGCGGCAGGCTGCGGGCCACTCCGTGCCAGTAGGCGGCGGTCTGGCTGGTCCGGCGGACCACCGGGTCCGGGGCTGGTGGGGCGGGCCAGAACTGCATTGTCATGCCGTCATGCCGTCATGCCGTCATGCCGTCGACCAGGGGTGTTCGCGGGGGGCCTTGGGGGAGTAACAACGGCTGGGACACCGCGATGGGTGGCGAGGCACCGCAGCGGAGGGAGGGACGTGGTCGACGATGACGTGTTGGTGGGACGGGTCGGGGTGTTGACCGCGGCGACGCGTGGCGGTGGTGGGCCGGGGGAGGTGCAGGTCGTGGTGCGTGGCGGCGAGGAGACCTATTTCGCCTGGTCGACCGAGCCGCTGGCCCGGGGCCAGACTGTGCTCGTGATCGACGCCAGGCCCGGAGCGAACCTTGACGTCGTGGCTTGGCTCGACCCCAGGGTCGTTTCAAGATCATGGGATCAGCTTGAGGATGGTGAAGGGGCGGTTCATGGCCCGCGTCGCCCAGCGGGTTGCTTCGGTGATGTCGTGTCGGCCGGTGAGCCGTAGGGCTCCGATGGC
>JAABUP010011289.1_pt1 | contig 10224 bp, 17 predicted proteins | sample 5559201 | NCBI WGS metagenome assembly JAABUP01 (sample SAMN10711887, study PRJNA513373) | rock metagenome | isolation source: Antarctica rocks | place: Antarctica | reverse complement strand
TCCGGCTGCATCCTGGATGTGGACCGCTGGGTCATTCCGGTGCACCTGGGCAACCACTGGACCTGCGCAATGGTGGACCTGGCCGCGCGCGCGCTCGTCTACTACGACTCGTACCACGTGCGCACCCCGCGGCCCGCCCGCCGCGCCCGCCGGGCGCTGGTCAGTGAAGTCGTGGAGGTGGCGGGCTCGGGTTCGCCACAGGCCTGCCGTTCCTGTCTGCACAGTCGTTGTGTTGTATGCACAAAGGCCTGCTGAACCCTATTGGTGGTAGCCAGGAACCTTGCACTTGAAGGCCCTGACCGTGAAAAGTGCGGCCTTCAGCACGCGCTGACCTGACCAGACTTGGCTGCGGCGAGCCAGCCTATATTGTCAGTGGCAGTGCGGCGGCACTTTTACATCTCACTAAGGGCGCGGGGACCTGCGCAGTCTGAGGAGCGGGAGGTCATGGCGGCGCTGCGTGCCTACGTGCGCGACGAGTACAAGGACAAGCGGCAGCAGGATGTGGACACGTCGACGTGGCCAATCCTGTGCGCGCCTTGTAATCTGCAAGGCTGCTTATGATAGGCATGATAGGCATGCCTGATAGGCATGCTAATGAGTCCATGTGATATCGCTTGTCAGGCGCCTGCTTACCACCTCGGCACCTCTCGTTTGAGCACCGGCAGTATGCGGGTGTTGTAGGTCGTACGATAGAGGCACATATATGAGCATCCCCCGGGCTGGGGTCCTAGATACATATATGACCATGTGCTTCACGCGCAGGTACCCCAAGGACATCCCGCGGCAGCGCAACGCGGTGGACTGCGGCGTGTTTGCGCTGCAGTTTGCCGACCACGCTGCGCGCAACGCGGACATGCGCTTCAGCGAGGCCGACATGCCGCTGCTGCGCCTGAAGGTGGCGGCGGAGATCGCGAGCGCGCGCCTGTCTTGAAATACCACAGTTTTGGGGCAGGACGCTGACGGCTAGGGCTTGTGCAGCTGCCGTTGGCAGCTGTGGACGTCGGGGTGGCCTGCGGCACACCTGAAAGCATGCGGCTTGAGCTGCGCATGCCGCACCTGCCTGTGTATATGTATGATGCACAGCGGTTGAAGTTTTGCGGTGGCCCTATGGCCGGTGCCTGACAGCATGCAGACCCTCCCTTGGGGATCCTCTCAGCTCCCCGCTCTACGAGTCCTGCGTGACAAGTGGCAGGCCTGCACCTGTGTAATAATAGGCTTGCAACAGCTACAGGAACCCACAAGTGCTTCTCATACGCGTGTCTGGGGCCCGCGGTGGCATGTCAGGTGGGCAGCTTTCTGCTGGGCATGCTGGACATGCGGTGTATCGCAATCTGCTGAACGTGTAATGATGGAGGAAGTTGTTGTGACTCTGCTTCTTTGCAACCGCCTTTGCAGCGTGTCTCTTGGTCCTCGGTGGAGAACTGGCTGAAGTAGCCTGCGTGGGCAGCTCAGCCATGCGGCTGCTCTGTTACCAGCCTGCCAGCGCTCACCCCTTGACTATCACCTGACGAGACCAAACCTGCTGGGAGTGCCTGAAGAACTTGTGACTTTAATAAGGACGCGACAACACCAGCCGAGGCTTTGCTCTTCAGGACAGAAGGCAGTGCATCCTCAAACAGACACTGGCTGCAACCACGCTTACACGTACCGGGACAAGGGCCTATTGTACGCCTTTCCTGCCGCTGCTCAGGCCCTCCACCAGCTGCGCGCCAACGCAGGGGGTGAGTGGCTCAGAGTGGTGCGCAGGACTGCCAGCAACCTTATAAGCATGCTTGGGCAAGCACCTGCTTGACCGGGGGCGGATTGATAGGTTCCCTCGTGGAGAAGCGCTGCCGGATTGGCGGCACCACTATTGGCAGTATGATGCCTGCAAAGCACAGTGTCAGAAAGCCTGTGAGGACGTGCAGCGCGTGACAGGGCACTGCGCACTGCGTTTCAGCTTCAGCGCACCAACACTGGCTATGATGCAGCTCCACGCTATGATGGGTTCCTTGTGCATGAAGTTGCGGACGGCATAGCCGAACGACATTATGAGCGGCGGAGTGCGTGCACGCAAACAATATGTGGCTGAAAGTAGCGGACTGTCAGAAAGCGCAAGTACGTAGCAGCGCACGTAATAAATAAGTCTCCGCCTCAGTTACAGCTCTCAGACCTCAGTTGTACACGGCCTGAACACTTTCCCAAAACCCTTTCAACCCCAAGCTTGCCGGGCTCAAGGGGCAAGGCCTGCTTTCTGCAGGCTGCTTTCTGCAGGACGAGCAGGATTGTCATATCCGATACACAACCGATCAGCCACTCATCTCAGCTTGCAGTACCTGCTCCAGCGCTCCAGCTGCATCCTGTCCTGTGACACGCATCACTGGGGCTCGCTGCTTAAGTTAGCCTGCAAGTGCCTTGCCAGCGCGGGTGTCGCACGTAAGTAGAGGACGCTGCCTTGCCAGCTCTCAAGCGTGCCTGGGCAAGAGGCCCTTACCTCCGTACCCAGCAGCCGCGGGCGCGGGCAGCAGGAGCGCCATGCCGCCAAAGGCAGCTGAGAAGCAGAAGAAGGCGCAGGACAGGGCGCGGGCAGGTGAGCGGCGGCCGTCGGCCTGATGCTCGCCCGTCGCGTGTCCGGGGCGCCGTCTATGGGACTGACGCACCGCTGTGCCTGCGCAGATGCAAAGAAGAAGGCGAGCGCGCCCGAGACCTGTCTGTCCTTGGCGCTCTGCTCCCGCTTGGGCCCGCAGGTCAGATTTCACAAGCGTGCTGCCCAGGCTGGCCGTGCAGAGCTCGTGCGTGTGCCGCTGCGCAGAACCTGGACGACAAGACGTTCGGGCTCAAGAACAAGAACAAGAGTGTAAAAGTCCAGCAGTGCGCACCGCCCCGTCGCCCCCTTGGCTGCGAAGCGCGGCCCGGGCGCGCTCGAGTGCAGGAGCGGCCGGGCCCCGCAGGTATGTCAAGACGCTGGAGAGCACGCTGCAGAACTCGATGAACAAGAAGATGGGGACCGACACCAAGGCCGCCAAGAAGGTCGCGCCCGCCGCCCGCTGCGCTCCTGTTCAGAGCCTTCCCCCCTTTCACGTCACCGGCTGCTCCACAAGCGCGCGGCACAGCTGCACAGGCCTCCTAGTATCTAGCGAGCCAGCAGGGCGCCGTGCCGAGCAGCGCGCCCTGCCCTCACGCCCCACATGCATGCCGCTGTGCTGTGGAGCGTGGCGGCCGCGCGCGTGCTGCCAGCAGCCGGCCAGCGAGGTGCCGGCAGCGGCGCTGACTGGGCTGGCGACACTGTCACCAGCTCGTCCTGGTGAAGTCAGGCGGGGTAGGAGGTGCAGTGGTAGCGCGAGTCAGATGACGGGGCGGCGGCGCTGAGGGCCTGAGGCGGAGCGCTGAGCGGCTGAGCGGCATGGGGGTGCCCCGAGCAGGATCAGAAGGAGCGGGAGGCGCAGCGGCAGAAGGAGTTGGACGAGCTGTTCGCGGAGGCGATCAAGCAGCCCAAGGTGCCCGTCGGTGCGCGCCCCCTGCGCCCCTGCGGCGGCGCCCGAGCCGGCCCGCCCCTGTCCTGCGTTCAATGCAGCTGGCAGCGTGACGCGCTCGTGTTTCACACGGCGCACTGCGAAAGCTCGCATGCAAGCTTTGGAGCAGATTCAAAGCAGTGCCCTGCCTTGCGTGCCAGCTGTGCACGGCAGCATGTGCAGGGCGGGCAAAGGCGACGGGCGGGTGCATGTGGGCGCACCCTAGCTATCCCTAACCCTACGCTACCACATCCCACGCCAGGCGTGGACCCCAAGTCCATCGTGTGCGAGTTCTTCCGCCACGGCAAGTGCACCAAGGGCTTCAAGTGCAAGTTCGCGCACGACCTGGCCGTGGAGCGCAAGGGCGGCAAGATCGACATCTTCTCCGACCGGTGCGCCCGCCTGGGGACGCGCGCGCCCGAAGCGCGGGTGCCGCCTTGGTCGCCCGCGACGGGGCCAGGGTCACTCCGCGCAGGGTGTGCTCTTCACGAGCACTTTGCGGCTTGCAGTGCGTGTGCTTGTGGACTGGTGTGTGGATTCGCTACACTGTAGCAATTAATGTAATGCTTGACCAGTGTATATTATGTGCCGACTGCAAACTTTGCGAGGTGGATTATTGTTCGCTTATACTTTGGCCTTGCTGAAAGGGTATCCGCAGAAAGTGTACTTGAGCTTAAGGCCGGCGCCCGGCAGGCGGGAGGACGGCGAGGATGGCGACGACATGGACGAGTGGGACCAGGCCAAGCTGGAGGCGGTGGTCGCGCAGAAGCACGGCGCCGAGAAGTGCAACGCCAACCGCGCGACCGACATCATCTGCAAATTCTTCCTGGACGCGGTGGAGGGCAAGCAGTACGGCTGGTGCGCTCCATGCCGCGCGCACCGGCTGCACCTCTGCCCGCCTGTGCCAGCTGCACAGCAGTGCGTGTGTGTGAGCATGGCGGCGGCTAAAGCCTCAGAAGGAGTGTATTTGTTTTGATGAGACTCGGACGGCGCATGTGCTCCTGTATCATGCGCGGTGCCACTACCCCAGGCGCGCGTGGCGATGGCCGGAACGGCTGAGCGGCGATGGGGCACGCGTGCCTGCAGGTTCTGGCAGTGTCCAAACGGCAAGGAGTGCAAGTACCGGCATGCGCTGCCGCCGGGCTACGTGCTGAAGTCCCAGATGAAGGCGCGCGCTGCGTCGCGCACCGCCCGGCCCGCGCGGCCCTGGCGCCTGCGAGCTGCCGCTGCTCTGAGCTGCCGCTTAGAGCCTCTGGGCCGACCAGGCAGTGCCGCAGTGTGCAATTCGGGCCCGAGTGCGTGCGTGCAGCGCCCGCCTGTACGACTGGCAGGGCAACGCAAGGGCGTGCAGAGGATGGCTAGGGTTCAATGAGGGTTTATTGAGGGACAGGATCTGCCCTGCGCGCGCAGGAGCTGCTGGAGGCGGAGGCCGCCAACAGCAAGTCGATCGAGGACGTGATCGAGGAGGAGCGTGCCAAGGTGGACGCGCGCACGCCCATCACGGAGCAGGCGCGCGCGCCCCTGCCTCGCGCGCTGAAGTGGGATGACAGCAGGCGCCCAGCTCGGTGTTGGCATTTCCACCCGTTTGTGTTTTGTAGTCCAAGCGCTTCTATGAAATTCATTGTGAGTGAATGAGCTGTGCTATGTGTGTATATGGCGGGAGCATGCTGAGTACCTGCGCTCAGCATGGCGCAGGTTGTCAAGAAGTTGGTGGGCGACTGAGCGAGCCATGAAGCGTGTTATTCTGACATGCGCTGAGCATGGCGCAGGTGTTTAAGAAGTGGGCGACGGAGCGCGCCGCGGAGCGGCAGCATAAACGCGACGAGGAGCTCGCCGAGCGCAAGCGCAAGGGCATCCTGAGCGGGCGCGAGATCTTCTCGGAGGTGCGCCCCCAGCGCTCTGGGCTCAGTAGACGTGTGGCGAGTGCATGGCTGTCCCAACTGTCTGCATAGGTGGTTGCTGTGCATGTACAGTGCGCAGACACAGACGAGAAGCTGGGCAAGCGGTGCCGGCCTAGGCTCGTGTCCACGCGTCGGGGGCATGTTCAGTGGCTGCTGATTGCCCACGAAGACATGCTGCTGCGTCTGCTTCTTGCCGGCACGGCACCGAGTCTGAGTCAGTGTCATAGATGCCGACTGCCAAGTGCTACGGCCTCACCATGCGCGTGCCGGGCGCGGCAGGAGGGCTTCCTGGCCGAGGACGACCTGGGCGCGTCGGACATGTACGACCGCGAGGACGCCGAGGCGCAGGAGGTGCGCATTTGCGCGCACGTGTGGACTTAATGACCTAGTGCTGTTGAAAGCTTTGGCGTGAGATACACGGATGTGAGGTTTGCGGCGGCAATTAGGTGGCACGGTGCGCTTTTCATATGAACTTTTCTGCCTGGATAGCTGTAGGGCTGTTTGCTGGCAGGCTGCAGATCTAGAGAGGCATGCTCTGCAAGATGCCTTGTGTCGCCGATTGTAGTGTCGTGCAATGCATCGCCCTGACAGCATCAATCTGTAGGATGCAACGCCCATTTGTGCATGGCCCTGCCGTGCAGGCGCAGTAGCACGCCCACTGCCGTAGACAGAGCGATGACGCTCGCTCTGTGGCTTGCTGCTCCCGCGCAGGCCGCCTTCGAGCGCGAGCGCGCGCGCGCGGAGGCCGCCAACGCCGCCGCCTGCGCCGCGGCGGGGCGGCCGGCAGAGCCAGCAGGAGGCGCTGGAGCAGGGCCGTCCGGCTCGGGCGCTGCACACGCGGCCAATGGCGGCAGCGCGGCGGCGCGACTGTCGGCCGAGGACGCGGCGCTGTTCGAGGACGACGTCGATGACGAGGAGATCGATGACGAGGAGCTGGACGAGTTGGAGGCCAGCGTTGCGGCCAAGGCGGCTGTCGCATAGGTCGGCGTGGGCTGTCCTGCAGGGTGTGCAAGAGGGTTTTGGTCAAAGTTTGGGCAGCAATGCGGAAGCTGTCCCGGGCCGGCCTTCTAGCATGTAGCACTGGAGACCATGCCGCGCTGGCGAGAGTGCAGGGTTTTTGGTGGACCAGGGAGCTGGAACCGCATGCAGAGTGCGCTCGTGCACATGCAGCCTGGTAGCACCTACACTTGGCACTGTGGGTTTTATCTCTGCTGTTGCCGCAACTTTGGTGGAGAGCGACCAGGTGAAGCAGATTGACCAGGTATTTTGTGAAACTGGGCGTGGAACAGCCATTTTTAGGAAAAGTCTGGTCGCCCCAGTTTTGTAAGCAGCTGCATCCGTTTGCAAATTCTACACATGATGTAATGTCATGATGCAGAGCCGGATCTTGTTGTCTTGGCGCGGGCGGGACTCGAATGTCTTGCTGCTGCTGCAAGTCCATGCTACTACATGGTGTGCCGGCAATGCTTCTCTCTGTACGTACACCGCCCGCACAATACAGACGGATGCTAGCCTCCCGGAGACCCGGGAAGCGAGCATGACCTTGCTTTCTACCAAGACAAGCACACACAGAAGACTGGGAACGAGAGGCTGCGATCAATGTTCCAAGGCCACGCCAGCAACCTGGCGCAGCAGCGGCATGACCTCGCTGCCCGGGAAGCGGCCCAGCGCGCCGCGGGCCGCGGCCACCTCGTCAAACCTGGTGACGCTGTCGCCAAAGCCTGTTCGACGATGCACGCTGCCACCCCCTTCACCCTCCATGCCTGCTGTCACGGCAGGCGCGGCTCCCGTACCGTCCATTGCATACCTGGAAACTGGAAATGCGGGCGCGCCAAACATATCAGAGTCACTCTGCCACAGCGTCCCCACATGGAGGCTCTGCGGCTGATCCTGTTGCGGCACAGCAGGCGCAGCTGGCCTCGCAACCGGCTCTGCCGAGCCCCGCGACGAGCGCAGCGACTCCTGCATGCCGGCCGCCGATGCGACGTAGGGCGTGCCAAAGGGCCCTCCGGGGCCCTGCAGGCTGTCCCGGCGCGCCGCCGCGGCCGCGAGAGCTTCGGGCGACGGCTGCGCCGAGCTCGGCGCCGGGTGCGGGATGGGGCCCAGGTCCGTCGCGGCCAGGGCGGCGTGGCCGCCCAGCGCCTCCACCACGTGCCTGGCACCCCAACCAGGCGTGTCAGCGCGGTTCCCGCCCAACCAGCGGATAGTCCAGCAGCGCTGGTCGACACGGAGCAATGCAGGGCGCAGGGGCGCCGAAGATCCGGATTGGGGCCAGTGCTGCGAGGCCGCCTTGCATCACTACCACGTGCCTGGCCAGCTCAGGACGCCACCATCATGCACCAGCAGGCATGACTTCTGACTGCTCCGCGAGGGCTCCAAAGACTTGAAGCGATGCCGCAGTGCTGCGTGTTGACACACAACAGATGCAGCGGCTCATGGGGGCTCTGCATAGCAAATCTGTGCACGCCAGCGGCCCTCACCGCACGCGCCCGAGCGCCATCACGCATGACCGCTCAGTGAGGAGTGCAAGAATCGGGAAGCGACGACATGAGCCTCGGTGTCAACACAGGACAGCTGCAGCGGCTTACAGGGCTCTGCCGAGCAGATCTGTGCACGCCGCTGGCACTCACCGCACGCGCGCGAGCGCCAGCGGCGTGCCTAGATCTGCTAGGCAGAACCCCATCAGCCGCTGCGCCTTTCATGTGTCGACACCCAGCTTCGCGTCGTCGCTTCATGTTCCTTGGAGCCCTCACGGCGCAGTCATGTGCAGCGACCGCGACATAGTGCAGGCCGATGCGCGTACTTAGCTGGCCAGGCACGTGGCGGGGCGAAGACGCAGGGCTGGGCATTGACTCGCAACAGGTGCGGCGGCTGATGGGGATCTGCCTGTCAGGTCTGTGCCCGCCAGCGGCGCGCACCGCACGCGCGCGAGCGCCAGCGGCACTGGCTCGTGCGAGTGGTCGCCGTACACAACCGGGGTAGAGTGGTCGCCGGTCACGCACACCGCAAAGCGCCCGCGGCCTGCGGCCTCCGCCGCCGCCAGGCGCGCCAGCAGCTGCCGCGCCATGGCGTCCACCGCCTCCAGGTAGCGCACCTGCGCGGGCGCCGCGTCTCCGGGACAGCCCACTGTCCCAGCGCACTTTACGCCAGCAAGCGTGCCTGTTCCCGGTGAGAACGCGCCCCCAGGCGCCCAGGATATGGTCCTTGGCAAAGGTCAAAGGTCGCTCGCATGCATTCTTTTCTCTTTTCTTTCCCCTCACTGCTGCCTCAGCAGCCAGGACATTGTTTGGTAAGAGTGCATATGTCTGGTGAGATGCTGGGCATACCTCACTCTTACCATGCATCCATCTGGCGTCAGCCCGGCGCCTGCAGGCGCGCTGGCGGGGCACCGCGGCTACCCGGCAGCAGGCAGGTCGGGGGAGCAGGCTGCGAGGACGGCGCGTCCACCAGCGCGTCGCCCCGTCTGCCAGGGCAGCGCACCTTCAGGACAGCGTCCCGGTCGTGGCCCGTGTCGTCCACGGCCTTGACGTGCAGGAACGCGAAGCTGTGGCGGCCGCCCGCCAGCGCCGCGGCCACCGCCGCCGCCTTTGCGTGCAGCTGCGTGCGGTAGTCGCCTGCGCAGCCGCGCTGCCATCAAGCGAAGTGGCGCTCCTGCCGGGTGTGCGGGCGGCGCGCTGCTCGCAACGGCATCCCCGCAGCCAGGCATGAAGGCAGCTGCACGCGGCTGCAGCCTGGAGGATGGTGCTGCTGCAGCATGTCACCTGGGGTACCACACCCTCAAAGCAGCAAGCACCAAACAGCAAGCAGCAAAGCAGCAAAACCGCCCGGTCAGCATGGGTCTGCAAAACCCGTCAACGCAAGCAAGCAGCCGCCCCGGGTGGACCAGCGGCAGAGGCAGAGGCGGCGGGCCGCGCCTGTGGCGCCAGGCGCGGTCAGCCGGTCCACGCCCAGCGACATGCCCAGGCCCGCAATGATCTTCGTGGGCGCCAGCATGCAGGCGCGCAGGCCGTGGCGCTCCAGGAAGGGCTGCACCGCAATCCTGCCATGCGAGCACATGCATTGCAAGTAAGCAAGCGCACGCTAACGCCAGACGTCCCTCTCCAGCCACGTTGCTTCACCAACATGCACTGAACTGTGATATCTCAGCCAGGTCAGGCAAAAAAGTGGCTCTCCGGCAGACTGGACGTGCCCTTGGATGTCAATCATGCCTGTCAATCATGCCTGACATAACCGCCTCGGCGCAGCGGCCTTCAGCAGCCGCTGCAAGACACACGTGCTCAATCTGCCTGCAGGGATATCCTTCGCTTCCGGGAGCGCGCCGTGAGCCGCAGCCGCGCAGCAGCACCACGTTGGCTGGCGGCTTGCCCTCGCGCGCCCGTTGCGCATTGATGGGGTGGCCCTGCGCGTCGTCTGCGATTTGGGAAACGCATCCGAGGCTGAGCACAACATGTAGGAAAGCCTACTCTGCGCAGGTGGGCAGCCAGAGCAGCCGGGCTGCAGCACCTCCAGGATGCCGCGCATGACCGCCGAGAGCTCATTCACGACAGCAGCGGTGTGCGCGGCCTCCGCGCTGTCGTCCAGAGGGCGCACGACCTGCGCGCCGGTCCATGCCTGTGAACACAGGCGCGGCCGCCAGCTGCGACGTCCATCACACGCGCTGTGGCCAGTAAACCCAAGCTGCCAATCCATTGAGCTACAATACGCTATGCATGCACCCCACGCCATGACTCGTAAGCTTAGAAATGAATGTAGTACAAGCCACAGACTTTATGCCTCGTGTTTGTCAATGCGAGCTGAGTGTGCGCATGCGCGCATCGAAAGCCGAGCATGGT
>JAABUP010011288.1_pt1 | contig 10225 bp, 9 predicted proteins | sample 5559201 | NCBI WGS metagenome assembly JAABUP01 (sample SAMN10711887, study PRJNA513373) | rock metagenome | isolation source: Antarctica rocks | place: Antarctica | reverse complement strand
ATTATACGATGCAGAAAGAGGGCGGAGCGCTGGAGTTCCAGTACTTGAACATGCTGAGCGCTCATAGCAGTTACTGGACAAGGCAGGACTTTGTGAGGTTCTTGGTTGTGGAGATTGGGAGGACCCCGGGAAAGACGGCGACTGTGAGCAGTATCAAGGCTGTGAAGAAGCCATTTGGAAAGAAGTGAGGACATGTAGGCATAGCGACGGTGTTCATTGGGTTTTTGGAGCGCGGACTATACCCCTAGAAGTATTGCTTTGCTCTTGAGCGCTACGATTATATCCCGAGACAGCCGTTCTTGGGACTACCACCTACTTCTCCCTCTCTATTTCCATGTGGGTCACAATTCCCACTTTTTATTTGGCCTCCTGTCAGTAAACTTGCGAGCCAAATTTGGGGCAGCCTCCCTCAGATTGACACAAAACGTCATTCTTGAGCGGCGGACTGATGTTCTTTGATCATTTTTGCGGCTACTAGGCTGTTTCTCTTAATATTGGAATGGTCAACCTCCTCATTCCCTTGACCAAACCCGCTCTTCTTGAGCCTGATATGCCAGCCTTTTGGCAAACATAGAGAATAATTCTCGTATGTCTGGGCCATGTCTTCAGAGTGCGGTCCGTTGACCGACTACCCTGTCACACTATTTCTTCCATTCTTAGGCAGAAACATGGTCCATGAAACCATATTGTCTCGCGCTTGACTCGGAAGCCCCATGAGCACGGTCAATTTCTCTCAAAAGTTCTTCAAGCTTTTCATCGTCATCTTCCGTGTGAGTTTTTTGGTATGCCTCGACCGCGCGCTTTCATCACCCCTGCTCAAGTCCCTTGCCCTCCCTCTCCCCAAGAATCTTCGCGAATACGTCGACCCCCTCTACACCCAACGCTGTGCCCACTCCCACTGCTACAGCACCCACACTTCTCATCCTCCGATACCCACCAGCGTCACTCACACCTCCAACGCCAATGATCTCAATACCTTTCAGCTTCTTGTGCGAATCTAGCATATCCCTTAGCGTCGACACATTTCCGAGAGCGAGCGGATGGAGCGCCGCGCCAGCTAAGCCGCCTATGCCTGTGCAGCTGGAGGAGTTGAGTGCCGGTGCTAGAACTTCGTTCAAAACGAGGGAATTACCAAGTGTATTTGTGGCTGTGATGAAAGAGATCGGGCAGGGATGGTCTCGAGAACATTCTAGAAGAGCGGAAACGACTTCATCGAATTGGGTTTGGTAGGTGTAGGGTGGTGTCTTGATGCCTACTTCAATCGCATCTAGTATGTCGCTAGTATGTCTTCCGAGCTTGTTGAGGTACTCCAGCAGTGCCTCCTTAGAGTATGCGGGTGGTGGTTTGCCAGCTATGTTGGGGCATGAGAGTTTTATTTCCATAAGTAGTCTGGGCTTCCACTCGAACTCCTCTTCGAAAAGCGCTTGCAGACCTGCGATCGCGCGGTAGTGGTCTAAGATCTCGGAGGAGCTACCGGTTACTGAGACGATGATCGGTTTTCGGTGGGAGCTGTTTTGGAGGATTGTGGAGATTGTGTAGAGGTAGAAGCTTGTTGAATAGGGACTGTAGCCCAGCGTATTGAGACTTGACACGGAATTAGATGCCCTATATTCGGGTTCGTGAGGCGCTGCTCGCGCGCTGTGATGTGTCACTTTGTGATCTTTGTCACCAAAGAAGCAGTACTGGTGGGTTTCATCGGCGTGGTTGAAGCCATCGCTGGTGGAGGTACGAGTCGTGACCGCACCGGTATATGGGCAGTTGTACAAGGCTTGCAGATCTTTTTCGTCTGTAGCCCACGGGTTTGCTGAATTCAGCAGTGGAGGGTTGAAGTTTAGAGGCATGACGAGAAGGAGGTATATGCAAAAGTCAAAGTATCTCTTATCAGATGTCAATTTGTATCAACCATGCGGACAAGGCTCTGATCATCGGAAGTCTTCATACAAAATTTACAATATCATAAACTGCCACTGTTCAATCAAAGCAGGCACCAAAAATGTCGTATGAAAAGTGGCAGATGTAGATTCCACAGGGCTGTCATTATATAGAATAAGACAGGTCTGAATTTCCAGGAACGTCCGAAATGACAGTCAATGTCCCAGACTAATCGCAAGTACAGAGCAGATGAACAGCAGACGTGGAGCAAACGCCGAGCTGAACCCCCAAAGTGGAGTGGAATACTAGCGCCATCATATCTTGGCAGGATGACTCGGCAGTTGATGTTGCTGACAAGGCAAATGCTCGTACTTTCTCCCACACTCCTCGAAGAGCCTTGAGGATAGCTTCGGGAGGCCGTGCAATCGGGAATGATATGCCTGGACTCCTAGCTCCGTCCACCGCGTAATCCCTAGTCTGGCAGGGTCGCAATCAGGTAAATTTCTTTCTTCGTTCCTGATTCAGAGTCTAATCATCTGGGCAGAGCCATGTCAATTCTATTCACGGCTGAAAGCTAGATATGGATGAAGGAGCTATACTCCATGTTACATAAAGTCGAGATGAATGTTTCTCGACAGTTCGAGAGGCTTGATGCCGGAGATCGGTATGCTCTGCACCTATGCCGGTGCCATCGGAATAGGAGTACTCTCTTTCGGCTTTACCATGAAGCCTATGGACACGTAAACAACAGAAATCTCAGCTAGATAGTTGATGTGTCCTCTGAGACATTCACCACCTATAAGAAGGATCTCGAGCCCAGCTCAAACGCAGCCGACTTTATCTACGCTGTTTCGGAGAGCAGCCAGCTCAACTCGTCTGCTTGGCGACTCGGTAATAAATCAGGAAGTACCCCACCTGGCATGAAGTTATGATTAGAGAATTCAAAGCCAGGAACAACGGTCTAGCAATTGATGTTAGGAAAGTTGCTTGCAGTAGATGAGCTTTGGGAGGCTTCGTGACTTGATTACCGCACTAATCAGCAACCCTTCGCTCTGACACTCCCTTCGGGTCCGGCAGGAGACACTCGCCTTGTATAAATCCACGGGCCATTGTAGCCGCTCACCGCGCTGAATGTCTTGTCCAACAACAAGTGTTTCAACCCTCGCTTTCTGTCCGTCTTGCTTCTCGTCTGAATGAGTTATGATATAGCGCTCACGTCCTTTGTGCAAAGTGTGCATAGTTTGCCCTTTGTTTCTGTGGAATACACCTTTTGGACTTGCAGGGGTTAAGAGATAATAGATGATTGTACATGCTAATCGGGTGGAGTCGTCATTGTCTGTGTTGGCGGATTGTTGCTTTGCGCTGCCATTGCTCGATTGGAAAAGATTGGGTATACGCAAGGGATCGCGGTCGGTCTCGGAAATACATCTTCCTTCCGGGTGCTTTTGCGGCTTGAGCTTCTTGATGACAGCTTGGGCGTTGGGTGACCCCACGTTTGGCGCAAGCATGAAAGAAGGAAAAAACGCTCCATTGATCGTGGACATTTTGATACAAAAACGGTGGAGATGGCTGGGGAGTCTTGACTGACAATCACGCCGCTCTAATGGTCGGTTCTTCTATTTCGACTTTTCTGAGAAATAAAGGTAGGCTGCAAAGCTGTCTGGAGAGCCTTGTGTTTACTATCTGAGGCTTGGGGAGTAGAAGTGTAGCGACCGCGGATTGGACACGAAGTGGTACGCCGTCGCGGTTCCTTGCGAAAAAACAAAACCGCCTTTGATGACGGCTATCACATACACTCGCTTTGCCTATGAACATAATCATCAAGGATTGTTGGCTTAGTCTTGAGGAAGCTCGGGCTTCAGCTTCGCCCTCGCCATCTGGTAAAATTTTTTAGCGCTTACGATAGGCGTCCCACCTGCCTTGCTTCGTACCCCTAGTGAGATGGGCCTACGATTACATCAGTTGCTAGGATACGATCTGCACTTTTAGTAATCAACCAGTCGTTGTTTCTTGTTGCGTCTGATCTAAGAAATCTTCTCCGTAATTAACATTGACGGAGGATTGATTAGGTCTGGTGTTTAGTATGCTTAGTTCATTAACCAACTATCTCGGGATGTCTTGCATATACCACTATATGATATTCGCATGCCGAATTCCGCGGGTGAATGTAGCAATGTCAAGGCGATGGTTGTACATCAGAGAGCAATAGTGCGGATATGAAAATCGGATTGAGATATATATCCAAGGTCCACAAGGGTCGCAGCTAAATAAGGCGAATTCTACATTCCAATATAGACCCATCTAGAATGGGTAACGAAACTCTCAGACCAAAGTAAACAGGGAACAAACCTCAATCGAAAACCCGGGAGACAGCGAGTACTAGCGCCATCGCGCCACGCGAAACCCAGCGCGTCACTTCAGCAACGCCAGATCTGGCGCTAGCAAACGTCATGTTGACCCTTGTCCGATCCCTCAAACACACCTACCATTTCAACAGCATCTTTACAATATAAGCCGGACAGTCTTTAACCACCACTCCAACGTTTAACCGCAGTCACAACAATGCCACCAACCCGCCGTAAACCCTCAAACCCCACCACCCGCACCCAAACCCCCCTCTCCTTCGGCCCCAACTCCAACAAAATTACAAAAACCACCACCACCGCCCCTTCCTCCAAGAAATCCTCCAAAGCCGAGTCCACAAAGCTAGAGAAAGCTATCACAGCAGACGTCTCAACGCCGCCGCCCGCACCAGAAGATGTGCAAGAATCAATCCCCGAGAGTCCCAGCCGCGGTCTCCCAATAAGGGACCAAGCAGCACCGAAGCAAGCGCAGGGTAGCGAAATAGAACAGAAGGCCGCGAAAGTGCCGGAGACTCAGATACGGAAGTATTGGAGGGGGAAGGAGGATGAGAGGATTGCGCCGAGGGTGCACCAGCAGGGGCTCTCGGTAAATGAGAAGATTCTGCGGCATTTTGATTTGAGCTCGCAATACGGGGTGAGTCTACCATTGTGTTACAACTTTGAAAAGGGTGACCATTAATATGTTTTGGGATTAGCCATGTATAGGCATCTCGCGAATGCGGCGGTGGAAGCGAGCTGATGGATTGGGACTGAAGCCGCCGATTGAAGTGCTGGCTGTGTTGACGAAGGAGGAGAAGGGGGGGAACAAGACGGTGGAGAGGGCGTTTATGGATGGGTTATTGACGAGTAGGCTTGCTGTTAATGAGTAAAAGAAACCACAGGGATCGATATGGTGCATTCTTGCAAAGTGCGAGCCGTGGAAACGATTGCGTTCAAATCATTGAATACTGAGTTGCACGCATTATAGATCTCGATCTATCTAGGCCTTGGGTAAGGGCACTGATTCGCTCAGTGATACATCTGTCGAAACGCCTGAAGTATTCCAGCTCTCCATCTAACACGCACATGGGTTGTAATGTAACCAGTCCTGTAGCTCTTCTGCGCCAATGACCCGAGATGTCTGTCTCCTGTAGAATGAACGCGCCAATCCGCTGACTCACAGAGCGACTTCGACTCTGCCCTCATTCCCTGGAGCACCTTGTCCCAAGCTTGGCAAGAGGTAAGTGATATCATCCCAAGGATGCCTATACAAGCCGGTTCGGAGACGCTTCTGGTCAAGGTAATGTGCAATCAAACCAATGCTTCGGCCAAGGACAAACAATCCATTGAGAACACCCATGCTGAGATAGTCTTCGGCCTCTTCAGGAGTGAAAGCGCCGCAGTTGCGCATCAGGTCAACGAAGCACACGGCGACACAACCATCGACATTGAGAATCAGGTTGTCTTTCTTGCTAGTAGTGACAGTCTCGACGGCGATGGCGTAATCAAGCATCTTACAGCTTGGAAAGCGCTTCTTGACGAATTCTTTTACAAGCTCAACGCGCAGATCAGGGTTGTTGCGGGACTTGACTTTGTGGCCGATGCCGGGGACTGTAGTCGTTAGCTAGAGTTTAGCATAAGAACCTGTGGGAGGCATACTGAGCTTGTTCTCTTTCCTCATAGTGTCAACGAAGTCACGAGGGCTGAGACCCTTGTCAAAAGCCTTGGTAAATTCTTCTGCTGCGCCATCCAAAGCACCACCAAATCTTGAACCAATAGTAAGGAGTCCGGATACCAAAGCGCTGATAAGATCCTTTCCTGCTCTCGTTGTGATGATAGTGTTCATAGCGCCAGAGACAGCCGGACCGTGGTCGGCGGTCAACATGAGGACCATCTCTAGGAAACGGCTGGCGTACTCTGGGAGACGACGACGGAACCAAAGCAATGACATGACACCGCCAATACCGATCTCCTCCTTGAAAACATCAGAGATAGGCATCCCGGCGTAAAGAAGCTCCTGGCCACGATCGTCAGAAATAGTTGAGATGAAAGCAGCTGGTTTACGGATGAGCCCAAGCTCCTGTGCCCAAGAGTAATCGATGGGAATCTTCGGAGGGACTGGCTCTGGCTGCGGCTTGATCGTACCCTTCTTAACGAGGCCTTGGTAGACCTTCTCAAGGAGGTCGGGCATGTCCTCGAATGTGTCTGGCACGTAAAAGCCAGCATCTTTCATCGCCTTGTTCTTTGAGACCGCAGTCTCGAGCTGAGAGTTGGCAGATGAGCCAGCGTGACCGAATTGTACTTCTGTCTTGAACATGCTTGCGCAAGTGCCAATTGCCCAGGCAACGACGGGCTTTGTGATGGTACCGTTCTTTACGGCCTCGATAACCCGGTATTCCTCAACGCCTCCAACCTCACCGAGGAGAAGGAGGAGCTTGCATTCTGGGTCGGCTTGATATCGGAGCATATGATCGATGAAAGTGGTACCAGGATAACGGTCACCACCAATGGCAACACCCTCGTAGACTCCGTCGGTGGTATTGCAGACGATATTGTTGAGCTCATTTGACATACCTCCCGACTTTGAGACGTAGCCAACAGAGCCCTTGCGGTAGAGCTTCGAAGCAACAATATTGTCCATCATTCCTCCGGTGTTGCCGATCTTGTAGGATCCAGGCTTGATGCCACCTACTGTGGCTGGACCAATTATAGTAATACCTTTCTTGCGAGCCACATGAAGAATTTCACGAGCACGCCGCTCGGGCACACCTTCTGCGATAATGGCAATTGACTTGATTTGGGGGTAGTTCATCAAGTCCATTGTGGAGCTGTAGACACTTCGAGAGGATGCGAAATTAACAACGGTGTCCACGTCTGGGTGCTTGGCCACTGCCTTTTCCACATCTTGGTACACTGGTAGGAGAGTTTCGCTAGTTCCCCAGTACCTACAATCGCGATTGTTAACTTCTGCTCTGGTCTTGCCGTACACCTGGTGGTCAAGGGTTTTGCTTACATTTTGCTTACGAACTGACCGCCAAAGGTGTAGATAATACCGGCAACTGAGGGTGTTTTCCGCTTGCAGATGAAGTCAAAATCCAACATGCCTTGTACGGCACGAGGTTGTAGGCCACTGAAACATCCGTTAGCAGCCGGTCCATACTGGAGACCCCAGCTCTGAATGCTTACTAGACGAAGCATCGTGTCTTGTCACTGAAGAGCAAATGCTCGGCTCTTGGGCTCAACGGTCTGCTAGGAGCGACGAAGCGTCGAATGTTGTCATTTGGAGCGGCCCCAGTGGCAGGACCATTGCCATTGGTTTGGGGCGCTGAGGTGCTCGCCATGGGCGTGCCGTTGGTGGTTGGGGCAGGCATGTTCGTGGTAGGAAGTAGAAGACGTGAAGATAAAAGTGTTCTGTGATGGCAGTAAGCTAATCGGAGACCGAGCTCTTAAAAATGCATCCCATGCAGGTCTTTGATCAGCTTACCAGATTAGGATTGCTGAAAGCACAGTTGGCTGTAGATGGTGCGGATGAGCAGGTACGTAACTGTTGGGTTGCAGCAAAGAGGGTAATATGCCTTTCTCATCAACGATAAGAGAAAACAAGGTGTGTTTAAGTCGTCGGATTTTCAGCAACAGAAAGATCTCGGTGGCTTGACTGTTAACACAACTTTCTTTTCGGTGTCGAGTCGGCCAGCTTTTGTCGTTGAGCTCCAATCTGGGGAGTACTAAGCCAAGAAAGGTTAAGCGAGAGTCAGCCCTACCTCTTTTACATTGTCTACAACTTCTCTATTTGGCTCTTCAAGAGGCCTGTGAGAAGTCTTTCGGATTTGAATATCTACGTTACAGCTTGACATACTACAATAGAATCATCAATTTCATATTGTTGTCGGTCACCGTACATTTCGGCGAATACTCAGGATCGACGACTAGTCGGACTAGCCCATCTCAACCAACGGCCTTTTTCAAGCTCCGCCGTCAAGAAACTTTGATCAGATAGCTCTCTTTTACACAAATCCCCAAGATTCTCCCAATCAATTGACTTCGGCAATTTTCTTCAAAGCATCATATCACTCATACTCCCAATACACCCAAATCTTCCAACTCACCTGAGCGGCATTGACGGATTTCGAGAGATCTGTGAGCTCCGAGCTGGACCGCACATGTAGGTCACACAAAGTGCAGATTGTCCGTCAATCTGCGGAACTTTCAATTGCTCACAACTTATAGCTAGCACTTTTTCCGATCTTTCTCTTCCACAATGGCAGCCAAATCAATTCTTGAAGCTGATGGTAAAGCCATCCTCAACTACCACCTCACACGAGCCCCAGTCATCAAACCCTCGCCGCTACCTGCTGCCTCATCTCACAACCCACCCTCAAAACTTGCCTCTCTCCACTTCCCAGAGGATGCCGATGTCAATGGTATTCTAGACCAAGCCGAAACCACATACCCATGGCTACTGGCCCAAGGCGCAAAATTCGTAGCAAAGCCAGATCAACTGATCAAGCGTCGAGGCAAGAGCGGGCTTTTGGCCCTTAACAAGACTTGGCCTGAAGCTCGTGCATGGATTGAAGCACGTGCAGGAAAGCAGCAACAAGTTGAGACGGTAAAAGGGTATCTAAGGCAATTTCTTGTCGAGCCTTTCGTACCGCATCCCGAGGGCACCGAATACTACATCAACATCAACTCCGTACGAGACGTAAGTTTGCCTTTGCGATTGTGCCCAGTTTTTGAGTCCCAGACCTTCCTAGATATCTACCCTGTCCTTCATGCATCTTTGGATACGGATTCATCATTCGCAAGAGCGCTGCTAACATCCGTCTACAGGGAGATTGGATTCTCTTCACGCATGAAGGTGGTGTGGACGTTGGCGATGTTGACGCGAAAGCCGAAAAGCTCCTCATCCCCGTTGATCTTTCGGAATACCCGTCAAACGAAGAAATCGCCTCTACGCTGCTGAAGAAAGTACCAAAGGGCGTTCACAATGTCCTCATTGACTTTATCACACGTCTCTACGCGGTATACGTGGACTGCCAATTCACTTACCTCGAAATTAACCCCCTTGTCGTCATCCCCAATAAGGAGGGTACATCCGCCGAGGTCTATTTCCTAGATCTTGCAGCCAAGCTCGATCAGACCGCTGAATTTGAGTGTGGTGTAAAATGGGCCGTTGCTCGAGGGCCGGCAGCTCTTGGTATGCCAATCGTCAAAGCCGACAAAGTCAGCATCGATGCAGGCCCACCCATGGAGTTCCCAGCACCTTTCGGACGTGACATGAGTAAGGAAGAATCATATATTGCTGAGCTGGACGCCAAGACCGGTGCCATTGCTTCAGCCGGCTTCTCGGACGAGCTTGCCAACTACGGAGAGTACTCTGGTGCTCCAACTGAGACGCAGACATTCTATTACGCCCGTACTGTCCTGGATCTTATGCTACGCGCACCAATTTCCCCCGAGGGCAAGGTCTTGTTCATTGGTGGCGGTATTGCTAACTTCACAAACGTGGGTAACGTTCCGCTGGTATCATTGATAATTACTAACGAAGTCTTAGGTCGCTTCAACTTTCAAGGGCGTCATCCGCGCGCTGAGGGAGTTTGCTCCAACGCTGATCGAGCACAAGACCGCGATTTGGGTCCGTCGTGCAGGACCCAATTACCAGGAAGGTCTCAAGAACATCAAGGCCGTCGGTGAGGAGCTAAAAATGAACATGCACGTGTATGGTCCGGATATGCACGTCAGCGGTATTGTGCCTTTGGCTCTAACCGGCAAGGAGACGCACGTTAAGGAGTTCGTCCATTAGACGCTGTTTCTGCTCACATAAGATTTGAAATATTCATGGTGTTCTGCATATGAAATAATGTGGCTATTGGTGGCCGCTCATACGTCTAGAAAGTTATATTGTGGCGTCCTGATTCGCCTTCGATTTAGCCACTAGAAGGTCAGGAGATGTACAACAGAAATTTAGCAGGACTCGAGGCCATTATTCCTAGATAGCATGCAAAAAGTCCAAC
>JAABUP010011287.1_pt1 | contig 10225 bp, 11 predicted proteins | sample 5559201 | NCBI WGS metagenome assembly JAABUP01 (sample SAMN10711887, study PRJNA513373) | rock metagenome | isolation source: Antarctica rocks | place: Antarctica | reverse complement strand
CGGTACGCCCAGCTCGAGCGCGTCGTTCGTCTTGGCATCCTTGATCTGGTACTTCTTGGTCACGGCGGTCCCCTTCTTGAGGTGGTGTCTTGGTCGACGCCCAACACCTACCGCAAGGTCGGTGTCAAGCGGGAGACCGCCACCTCAAGTTCCACGCCGGCCGCCGGTGGCGTTTCAGCTCATCCAAGACCGCTCCGGCGGGGCCGGAACGCGGTCCAGTCGACCCGCCGACCGGCGGTACGGGTGCGCCATTCAATCCACCTCCACGCGACCGTCAGCGACGGATGGCCGGTACCGCTACCCAGGTGTGTCGTACGGCCCGGAAACCCATGGTGAGTCGTGCGCGGATGGCTTCGGTGGCAGCGCGTGCCGTGGCGGGGGCGGCTCGATGCCCGGAGGGCGAGCTTTAGCCAGACCCTCGCCGGTGCGGTGGCCGCGTCGAGCCAGTTCCCCGGCCAGGGCGACGCCGTGCTGCTCGCCGGGCGCGCGGCATACACGACCGCCATGCACGGGGCGAGCCTCACCGCCGCGACCGTCCTCGTCGTGGCCGCGACGGTGACCCTGACCTTGCTGCGCGGGGCAGACTTGACCTTCACGCGACCGGAGGCGCGCCAGCCTTAACGTCATGACCTTCGACCGACAATCCCACTCAGCGAGCGACACTCTGCGGCCGTTTGCGATCACGATGCTGCCAGTCTGGCTTCTGTCCGCCCTGTCCGCTCGGCAGCTAGTCCAGGGGCGGAAGACCAGTTAAGTCATCGACGCGTGGCGGATGTGTTCGTCCCGGTCGCCGATCCCGTTACGGATGCTCTTGCCGCGTGTCGTCAGCTTGCGCGGTGTTCTTGATCGAGGCGCTCAAGTAGCCATGAACGCGCCATGGTCGACATGGGCAGGTGGTGCTCGCGAGCAAGCCCCTGCAGCTCGTTGAACTGCTCGTCGGTCAACCTGACGTTGAACATGCGGCTGGGCCGGTTCGGCCGCATGATCTGCGTGTCCGCCGGATAAGGCTCGGTAGATCCCGCCTCGACCTCAACCGCGCGGGCATCAGCACGCACCGTTCGTTCGGTCTGGTCGTCAAGCTTCTTCGTCATCAGACACCGCCCTATTGTAGGTGGCAAGGTCGCGTCCACTCGCCGGCCAAGCGTTCATGCCGTGCAGCTCACCGTCGGCGTCTCGATAGGCGATCACCACGAGCACCCGCCCAGCAGACGGCGAGTAGCCGATGAACCCGGACGCACCGACCCGCGAGGCCGGGTACGGCGACAGCTCGAGCAGGTGCTCATCGGCCATCAACTCCTGAGTCCACTCCGGCTTGAGGTCCATGGCGCCCCGGTAGCGTGCGGACCGGCTGCGGATGTAGTCAGCGTCCTCGTCCGCCCACCACAGATGCACCAGTCCATCGTAAGTCACCGTCTTACATCAGACAACCGCAAGAGGTTCGGCTACCGGTCGTGGACGGACTCACTCACCAACGCCTGCTGGTCTTGCTATATCCCGAACCGCGCGCGTCGCACCGCTTCGATTGCGGCGGGAGGCCCGTCCAGCTCGACATGTGCCGCGCCTTGGCGGCCGAAGAGGTACAGGAGCAGTTCACCGGGCGGACCGGTGATGCGGGCGGTGGGTCGCCCTCGCCGTGCTCTGAGGGTTTTCACAGTCCCCGCCCAGTGCAACTCGAGGCCTGCACCGCGCAGTCGCCGTGCCAGGAACCAAGGGGCAAGCCGGACGTTCTTCCACAGGGCCTCGTCCATCGCAGGCTCGTTCTGTCGAGGACCGCCACCGTTGGCCCTGCGGACGTCCTCATGGTGGACGAAGAACTCGTTGAGGTTGGGTCCTTGGCGTACCCATCCGACCCGGAAGAAGCCTCGCGGCGGTCCGGTGCGGATCGTCGCAACGAGCCAGGCAAAGTCTCTTCGTGCGAGCGCTCGTCTTCGCCGTTCGGCGAAGCGGCCCCACCGACCGGGCAGGACGAGCCCGGGGCCTGCGAGGCGATCGAGATCGCGGAGGGCCAGGTGCGCGGCGAGGTCCCGGGTCATCCACGGCTCGAGGAGGGTTGGTGCGTCGGGGCCGAGCTCATCGAGCAGGTCGCACAGTTGTGCTCGCTCGGTAGCGTCGAAGAGCAGCCCGACCATGGCGAAGAAGTGTAGGCCGAGCCCGACCACACCCTCGCAACCGCCTGTCCTGGACGATCGCTTGTGGTCATGCCGACTCTTGGCGAGTCCGGGCCAGGGCCATGGAAAGGTTGGCGCCGATGGCAGCGGATGTCGCCGGTGACGAGGAGGGTTGCCGCTGCGATCAGGGCGACAGCCGCGGGTTGCCGGTGGACTCGGTCCCCTTCGCGCGGTGCCAAACGGCAAGGGAGGCGGCGGCCGGCTGGTCGAGCAGGTAGCGGAAACCGTACGGCAGCTGATCGATCACCTGATCCCACACCGTCTGGTTCATCAGCACTCCGTGCAAGCCGGACTTTCGCCGGAGATCGACTGGCCGATGCCGGGGCCTGAGAACTGGTGCAGGCCATTCTCGGCGCACTGGAAGGGGCGTTCATCCCTGCACGCACGCTGCGATCGGCGGAGCCGTTACTCGCTGCCGGCCGGGCGCTGACGCCATACGCAGCAACCCTTCTGGCACCCATCCCCGCGGTTCAGCTACTCACGGAGCAGATCTGACATGGTGCGCACCCACCGGCTGGCCGTACCGACGCCGCGTCATCGTTGTCGAAGTGACTACGGTTGCCACGGGTGACGGAGGGTAGAAGTCACAATGCGGTCGACGAAGGAGCTGAGATGGAACTCACCCACGCCTGTTCAGGCGCACGACCAAGGTGGGTCACCGTCATGGTCGCGGTGCTCGCCCTACTGATGTCCTTCTCCGGCGTCGCCCGAGCCGGGACGGCCGCCGCGTCGGTGGCCGCCATGTCCGCTGCCGCACCCCCGTCGAGCTCGCGGCAGGTCGTCACCGTCGCGGCTCCGGCTGCCGGCTCCACATACGCCACCCTGACGGCGTGGCAACGCAACAGCAACGGCAGCTGGACCCGGCAAATCGGGCCCATTTCGGCGAGAGTCGGCGCCGGCGGGATCGGTCAGGCGGCGGAGGGCTCGAGGCTGACGCCGGCCGGGACCTTCCCGCTGGACCAGGCCTTCGGCCGGCTGGCCAACCCCGGCACCCGGCTCCCGTACTTCACGACCGACTGGCTCGACTGGTGGGACGAGAACCCGGCGTCGGCCAGCTACAACCTGCACGTCCGACGATCCACCAGCCCCGGCGGCGCCAGCGAGAACCTCTACGCCGCCGGCACTGCCTACAACCTGGCGATCAACATGGCCTACAACCCCACCCGGATACCCGGCAGGGGCTCTGCCTTCTTCCTGCACGTCGGCACCGGCTCGGCGACCGCCGGCTGCGTGTCCATCGACCAGGGCTCCCTGCAGATGATCCTGCGCTGGCTGGACCCGGCTCAACGTCCGGTGATCGACATCAGAGTCGGTGGGGCCTGGAAACCCCAGACGCCGACCAGTTTGGACCAGACGACGCCCTCGCGCACCGTCGCCCCCGGGCAGGGGGCGGCGCTGACCGGGACGCTGCTGACGGTCACCGGGCAGAAACTCGGCGGAATGACCACACAGATCTGGGCCAGGGCCCACGGCGGCGTCAACTGGGCGCACCTCGGTGACGCCCGCACCAATTCGGTCGGCGGCTACCGCTGGTCGTTCAGGCCCACCGGCGCCAAGGACTACCAAGTCCGCTGGCCGGGCACCAGCACCTGGAGCGCCTCGGCGTCCGGCATCATCGTCGTCCGCGTGAGCTGATCGCGCGGGCTGCCGAATCGGCGCGATAGGTCAGTTGTGTGCGGCAGGTCCGTTGTGTGTGCAGGTCCGTTGTGTGCGGCAGATCCGTTGCGAGAGTTCCGTTGCGCGAGGTCGGGCTGCGCGACGTTGGGCTGCCCGAGGGTTCGGCTCCAGGCGTGGTCGGGAACGAGGATCAGCAGGGCGGTCAGTAGCCGCCGTCCGAGGACGATGCGGCGGGCGCGCTGTCAGGGGCGCTGGCGGATCCTGGCGCCGATGGTGCTGCCGAACTGCCCGTCGCAGCGCCGATCTTCTTGCCGTCCGGCCCGATCAACCACCAGATGCCTCCGACGCCCTGGCCGGCCGTGTCGCCCACCTTGGAGTCTCCCGCGAAGTAGTACACCGGCCAACCGTCCACGGTGAGCTGGTTCTTGCCGTCGGTGCCCTTGATGGTGCCGATCTTCCCGGTGACCCCCTCGACCGCCGGCGATGTCGAGTCGGTGCTCACCGCCGGCCACTTGGCGGCGCACTGGCCGCTGCAGGCGCTGGAACCGGCGTTCTGGGTGTCCTTGTCGAACATGTACACCGTCATCCCTTTCCCGTCGACGACGATCTGGCCGAGAGGTGACGACGCAACGCGCAGCGCCGCGCCGGCCGCAGCCTGGGATCCGGATCCGGCCGGCGACTGGGACCCGGCGGACGTCTCTGATCCCGCGGCAGCCGACGACTGGGTGGCCGCCGGCGATGAACTACTTGCCGCAGGCGTAGTGCTCCCGCAGGCGACGAGTCCGACCCCGGCAGCGGCGGAAAGAACCAGAGCGGCAGCAAACCTGGTGATTCTCATGGTCAGGCTCCTTGGTCGGATGACCACCAACCGGTGGTTCTCATCGACACGAGGTGCGGCGGCCGTTCGTTCAATCGGTTCGATCTGTCGGTTCGGTGCGGGTTGTTCGGCTCGGGTTGTTCGGTTCGGTCTGGCGGCCCGCTCTGGCGGCTCGTTCTCTCGGACCGGCGCTGCCTGCAAGGCCACACCGCGCCGCCACACCACCGGGGTCGAATCCTGGGGCCTTCCACTCGACGGTCGGTTTGCTATTACTTCACGTTGCTACTACTTCACGCCGGTGTCGGCGGTCAGCAGCACGGCTCCGGTGTCCACCGATCGCACCTGCACGGAGTCGATGTCGGACACGTCGACGTTCGTCGAGCCGGTGGCATGCACCGTCGATCCCCGGGTGGCAGTCCAGCTGGACACGTGCGTTTGTTTGCCCTGGTGATCGACCACGTACAAGGCGTAGGTCCAGGCGCCCGCGGGCTGCTTCACGGCCCAACCTCCATCGGAGGCATACACGCAGGTCATGGTGATCCGGGTACCCCAGGATTCGCCGTACAGCTGGACATCGGCGCTGAGCGGGTTGCGGCTGGTCTGCACCAGCTCGACGGCAACCGTCGGATGCTCACCTCTGGTCAGCGCGATCGGTATCACGATTGCGGCCGCCGCGATGATCGCCGCCGCCACCAGCACAGCGGCGCGCCGGCGAAATCTCCTGCTGCGCAATCGATCCGCCTCCGCCGTGCGGGCCCTGTCGATGCGGGCGAGCAGGTCGGTCGGCGGCTCCAGATCGCCGCCGGCGGCGGCCGTCGTGTCGGCCCGCGCGGACCCGGTGGAGCTGGCCCGGTCTGGGTTCAGCGGCGTGGCGTTGGCCCCGGTGATGGTGATCGTGCCGTCCGGCGCCAATGGGGTCGGTGCGATGCTGCCGGTGTCGTTCGGCGCCGTTGGGCTGGGTGCAGCGTCGACGGCAAGCAATGCGGCCACGTCGTCAGGGTCCACCCTGGCCAGCAGGCCAGGCATGCCGGCCAATTCGCTCACCGCCTCGGTGCAGCGCGGGCAGCTGTGCAGGTGCCGCTCGAAATCCCGGCGCTCCGCCGAGGACAACGCGCCCAACACGTACGCCGCATCCCAGTCTGCAAAGTCCGCGTGGGCAGCACCGACGTGCGGATCCAGCGTCATCGGGTCACCCCTTTCTCCTGCAGCGCGAGTCGAAGCGCTCGAAGTCCGTAGTGCAAGCGGGATTTGACGGTCCCCGGTGGGACACCGAGGTCTTCGGCGATCTCTGCGACGGTGAGCCGGGCGAAGTACGCCTTCGCCACCACCAGCCGGTGGTCGATACTCAGCGTGTGCAGCGCCTCGGTCACCAACATCGAGTCGAAAAGGGCGTCGGTGCGGTCGCCGACAGCCCGGTCGGGGAGAGTGTCGCCGGTGGCCTCGTGCCGCTGCCTCGCGCTGCGGTAGTCGTCGATCACCAAGTTGCGGGCGACGGTGAAGAGCCATGCGCGGACCGAACCCTCGGCGGGGTCGGTCCGGGCGCCGATGCGGGATCGCCAGGCGCGCAACAGGGTTTCCTGGACGATGTCCTCGGCTCTGGCATGGTCGTGCGTCAGCCGCACCACGTAACGCCAGAGCGCGGTCGCGTGCTCGTCGTGCAGCACCCGCAGCCCGCTGGAATCACCATCACCCATCACTCACCTCCCCTGCACAGTACGGAGCAGCGGCCCGGATCGTTCAAGGTGCCCGCCGAGCGGCCGGCTGCCCAACAGAGTGATCGCCGGTTCGGTTGACCGCGGGCCACCACGGGCGCGAGCGCCTACGCCACCCGGTTGCGGTCTATTTCCGACGGCCCAGGGCTCGGCAACCCCTGGCCGCAGGTGCTCCGCCCACACCGATTGCGGGGTCCTGCCTGGCCCAGCCGGCCCATCGCTCGACAGGTTCCGCAATGACCGACTCCGTGTTGAACCGAGCCAGGGTCCGGGAATAGTGGGTCCGGACGCCGCTGACCGGCGCTGCTACCGGTAACCTTCCCGCCGACAGCCGCACGACGGGGTTCGGCTTCAACGGAGGTGGAGACGTGGCAAGTACTCCCGCTCGGACCGGAGAGCCGAAGTCTGCAGATGCACCGCGCACCGCGACCGACGACCTGACCCTGCCGCAGCGGATCAGGCTGGTGCTGGCGGCGTCGTCGGGAAACCTCGTCGAGTGGTTCGACTTCTACGTCTACGCCACCTTCTCGGTCTACTTCGCCAGCGAGTTCTTCCCGACCGGGTCGCAGACCGCGCAGTTCATGAAGACGGCCGCCGTCTATCTCGTCGGCTTCCTGGCCCGTCCGGTCGGCGGTTACTTCTTCGGCCGGCTCGGCGACCGAGTGGGTCGCAAGAAGGCCATGGTCACCTCGGTGATGATGATGGCCGGTGGCTCGCTGGCCTTCGCTGCCCTGCCGACGCACACCGGCAGCTACAGCGCCGGCGCGCTGGCTCCCACGCTGATGCTGCTCGTCCGTGTGGTGCAAGGGTTTTCGGTCGGTGGCGAGTACGGCACCACAGCCACCTACATGACGGAGATCGCCCCGAAGAACCGGCGGGGGCTGTTCTCGTCGTTCCAGTACGTCACGCTGATCGGCGGTCAGTTGCTGGCGGGGCTGGTCGCGGTGATCTTGCAGCTGTTCCTGTCCAAGCAGCAGCTCACCGAATGGGGCTGGCGGATCCCGTTCCTCATCGGCGCCGTCGCCGCCCTGGTGGCCCTCGTCCTGCGCCGCACACTGACCGAGACCCTCACCGACGAGGACCGCAGGAAGGGGGTCTCCGGGACCTTCCGCGGTGTGCTGAAGTACCCCCGATCGTTCTGGGTGGTGCTCGGCCTCACCTGCGCCGGCTCGCTGGTGTTCTACGCGTTCACCACCTACATGACCAAGTACCTGGTCAATACCAACACTTTCAGCAAGACGACAGCCACCAGGGTCACGACGATCAGCCTGGCGGTCTTCATGTGTGCGCAGCCGCTGTTCGGAATGCTGTCGGACAGGATCGGGCGGCGCACCAGCATGCTGATGTTCAATGCGCTGATGGCGGTGATCACCGTGCCGGCGTTGCTGGTCCTGGGCAGCACCCGCAGCGCGGTGCTCGCCTGCGTGACACTGATTGCCGTGCAGCTGGTGATGTCGCTGTACACCTCGGTGGCCGGTGTGGTGAAAGCGGAGATCTTCCCGCCCGCGGTGCGGGCGATGGGTGTCGGATTCACCTACGCCATCGGAAACTCGCTGTTCGGCGGTTCAGCCGAATACGTCGCATTGTGGATGAAGGACAACAACCTCGAGTGGCTGTTCGGCTGGTATGTGGTGCTGCTTGCGGTGGTCGGCTTCGTCGCCTCATGGTTCCTCTGGGACAACCGCCGGCACAATTACCTCGACCTGCACGAGACGCAGATGGACCAGACGTTCGCCGGCCGAATCCGAGCCGGTGCGCCTGCCCGGTAGCCGCGTACTGCCTCAGCGAGTGGGGTAACGGACGCCGCCGGCCTCCCGCAGCCCCGCGATCTTCGCGGCATCGGGGTCCGACGCGGGCATGTACACCAGCATCCGGAATCCTGGTGCCCCGTCGATGCCGAAGCCGGCCGTCTTCAGGTTGAGCGGGCCGACCGGTGGGCAGTGGAATCGCTTCACCATGGGCGCCGGCTCGGCCACTTGGTGACCGGCCCACAGCGCCGCAAACCTGTCGCTCTCCGCCGAGAGCCGGCTAATGAACTCCACCCACTCCGGATCGCCCAGATGACGCGCGTAGTGGCCGCGAACCATGGCGACCATGTGCGGTAGCAGCATCTCTTCGCGCATCGGGTTGGTCGCCGGCGAAGCGGTGAAGATCTGCCAGAGAGCGTTCCGTTCGATGCCGGTGGCGCCGACCAGCCGTGGGAAGAGCAGCGCGTAGGTGCTGTTGCAGGCCAGCAGATCGTATTTTCCGTCGTACACACAGGCGGCAAGAGGGTCCAGACCGTCCAGTACCTGTGGGATCTCGTCGGGAACCGATCGGGTTGCCCGGGCCATTGGCACACCCGGGACGTCGGCCAGCCGGTACAGGTGCCAACGTTCGGCCGGTCCCATCTGCAGCACCCGGGCAACGGCGTCCAGGACCTGCACGCTGGCATTGATGGGCCGACCCTGCTCCAGCCAGGTGTACCAGGTGACTCCCACCCCAGCGAGAAGTGCGACTTCCTCCCGCCGCAGGCCCGGGGTCTTACGACGCAGCCCTGGCGCGATGCCGACGTCGGACGGTGTCACCTTGGCGCGCCGGCTGCGCAGGAACGTCGACAGTTCGGTCCGGCGGGCGTTGCCGGCGCCTCGGCCGGCGCCGCGGTCGTTCCGACCCGGGTCCCCAACCTGGGGGGCCACGCCACTGGTCCGGCAGGCGCCGCCGCTCCGGCCGGCCACTGCACCGCCGGCGACTACTGCACCGCCGGCGACTACTGCGTTACCGGCGACTACTGCGTTACCGGCGACTACTGCGCTACCGGTGGCCGCTGCGCCGCTGGCCGCTGCGCCGGTGCCCGCTGCGCCGGTGCCCGCTGCGCCGGTGCCCGCTGCGCCGCTGGCCGCTGCGCCGGTGCCCGCTGCGCCGGTGGCCACTGTTCTACTGGTGGCATCTGCGACGCTGGTGTCGGCGATCATGGTCCTACTCTGGCATCGACCCCCGACAGCGTGACAGGTGCTGGCAATACCCGGATCAGTGGGCTCTCCCTACCGGTGTCGACGCGCCCGCACGCTCGATCCATGACATCCACCGCCCTGCCAGCCGGCGACGGCTCCGACGCCCGCCGGGGCGCTTCTGCCGGCAGGCCCGCGTCTTCATCACCGCCCGCTGCCACCGCCCCAGCCACCATGACGGTCCCGTCCAGCACCCGCGCCGCCGTCAACGAGGCCGCCGTCAACGAACGGGCGTCCCGCCCTGGCATCGTGCTGGCAACCCTGCTGCTCGGCCAGTTCATGGCGGTGCTGGACACCAGCATTGTCAACGTCGCCGCTCCGACCGTCGGAACCGATCTCGGTGCCAGCGGCGCCGGCCTGCAACTCGTTGTCTCCGGCTACCTGATCAGCTACGCGGTGCTGCTCATTACCGGTGCGCGGTGGGGTGATCGGATTGGCCACGGACGGGCGTTCCGGATCGGTCTGGCGGTGTTCACGCTCAGCTCGCTGGCCTGCGGGATGGCGCCTGGTACTCCAGCGCTGGTGACCTTCCGGTTCCTTCAGGGCGTCGGCGCCGCGATCATGATGCCGCAGGTGATGAGCCTGATCCAGCGCACCTTCTCGGGCGCCGCCCGGGCCAGGGCGTTGAGCCTGTACGGGGCGGTGATCTCGTGCGGGATCGTCGTCGGGCAGGTTGCCGGCGGGCTGCTGGTGAGTGCCAACCTGTTCGGCCTCAGCTGGCGCCCGGTCTTCCTGCTGAACGTGCCGATCGGCGCCGTGCTGCTGTGGCTGGCTGCCCGCGGCTTGCCGGCCCGCGGTGGCGACAGCAGCCGGCGGATAGATCTGCCCGGAGTCGCCGCGCTGTCCGCTGCGGTCGCCCTGCTGGTGGTGCCGCTGGTGCTCGGGCAGGAACTCGGCTGGCCGGGGTGGTGCTGGATGTCG
>JAABUP010011286.1_pt1 | contig 10225 bp, 13 predicted proteins | sample 5559201 | NCBI WGS metagenome assembly JAABUP01 (sample SAMN10711887, study PRJNA513373) | rock metagenome | isolation source: Antarctica rocks | place: Antarctica | reverse complement strand
CCTGCACAGGTGCTGGGCGTGCTGTGCGCGGCCGCCGAGTACGACGAGCTGCCGGTGCGGCACAACGAGGACAAGCTCAATCTGGCGCTCGCGGGCGAGGTCCGCCTGCGCACCGACCCGCGCGCCGCCGACGACCCGCACACCAAAGCCAACCTGCTGCTGCAGGCGCGCGCGGCGCGCCCGCCCCCCTGCCCCGCGCCGCGCCCTGCCCCGGCTTTGGCCGCTTGCGTGGCGGTCAGGTCGAGGTGAAGTTGAGCCTGCCGGCGTGCGCGCTGCCCGCTGCGTTAGCAGCGGCGGCCGGGGACGAGCGCGTCTCACAGGCGAGCGCATGTGCGGACTGACGCAGCTAGCGCACCATACTGGCGGTGGCGGGCCGCCGTCTGGCCTGGTCGCCGAGGGAGTCACGGAGCGTGCCTGTGCGCGCGCGCGCGCGCTCCGACGGCGGCCTGCGGCCGCACAGGCGCACATGGGCCACGTGGCGCTGCCCATCTCGGACTACGTGACGGACACGCGCACCGTGCTGGACAACAGCCTGCGCCTGCTGCACGCGCTGGTCGACCTGGCCGCGGACGCCGGCTGGCTCGCCACCGCGCTTGCCGTCATGGCGCTGGTTCAGTCGCTGATGCAGGCGCGGGCGGCTGGGGTGCCCTCTGGGCCCCGCGCCGCCGCCCGGCAGTCGCCGCTGTGTGGCAAGACCCGGCCGCCGCGGGCCCTGCCGCTGTTGTCACAGCATCCTGTGCGAGGCGTGTGCGGCAATGCAGCGCGTGTGATGATATGCAAGATGGGAGCGGCCTGCAGGGCGGCCGGCGCGGCTGCTGAGCGCGCCGGCGCGCGCCCGCGGCAGGCCTGCTGGTGGGACGCCAGCGGCCTGCTGACGCTGCCAGGCGCAACGGCGGCGGCGGTGGACGCGCTGCAGGCGCAGGGCGTGCGCACGCTGCCCGAGCTGGCGGCCGCGGCCGCGGCTTCGCCCCAGCGCGCGCAGCAGCAGCTGCAGGCCGCGCTGGGCAGCGCGCCGCTTGCGCACGAGGCCCTGCAGGCGCGCGCGGCGACCCCAGGGCCGGCAGCGCCCCGCGCGTGCTGCCTCGCAGCGCACGAGCTCAGACGGGGCGCCGCTGCGGCGTGGCTTGACATGGGGACGCTGGATGTGGGACGATGGTTGGGCGGACAGAACAGAGCGGTCCGGCCGCGCCTGGCCTCGACGCTGAGTGCAGCCCGGGTCAGCTGCGGGCGCGCTCGTGACGGCGGCGCCCGGGGCGGCCGGCGCGCGCAGGTGTGCAGGCGGCTGCCCTGCATCGACGTGTCCTGGCGCGCGGCGCGGCGCGCGGCCCCGGGCGCGGCGGCCGGCGCGGCGGGCGATGCTTCTGGCGAGCCAGGCTGCGAGCTGGAGGTGTCGCTGCGCGCGCGCGGCCGCGGCGGCCCGCGCGGGCGGCCGCCGCGCGCGCACGCGCCCCGCTTCCCCAAGGCGCGCCCCAGACGTTCCTGGCGGACCGCCGCTCGACATGCAGTCATCTTATAGGACTCCTGACAAATGGTCCCAAACCGAGCCGCATGGACGGCGAGCAGCATGCCAGACACGGGCGGGGCGCTTGAGCGAGGAGCTGCGGCGTGCGCGCGCGCGAGCAGCCCTGACAGGGCACATGAGACATTGGGGGCTTGGGCACGCTTGAGCGAGGCGAGGCCGCGGGGACGCGCAGCTCAAGGAGGAGGGCTGGTGGCTGGTGCTGGGCGACGCGGCGGGCCAGGAGCTGCACGCCGTGAAGCGCCTGTCGTTCGGGGAGCGCGCCACCGCGCGCCTGGCGCACCCCGCGCGCACGCCCGCCGGCGCGGCCGTGACCGCGCTCACCCTGCACCTGGTGCCGCCCCAGCCTCCCGCGCCTGACGCCCCGTGGCTCTCACGGCGCTACCCCCTTGCCGTCCCAGTCGCTGCGCTCTGCGCCTCTGACGCTGCCAGGTGAGGGAGAGCGGGGCGTGCGCCGGGCTTGGACGCGCCTGAGAGCCCCGCTGGCGTGGCAGGTTTCCGACTCCTACCTGGGCCTCGACCAGCACTTCGACGTCGACCTGGGCGCCCTGCCGCGCAGCGAGGCGAGCCGCGGGCAGGCGGGCGGCGGCCAGGGCGCGGCCGCGGCGCCCCGGCACGAGCCGGGGGGCGGGCAGGCGGCGGGCGGTCGCGCTGGCGCGGCCGCGGCACCCGAGGCGGCGCCCGGCGCGGCCGCGGCTCGCGGGGCCGCGCCGGAGGCGACCCTGCCTGCGGCGCCCGGGGTCGCGCCGCACGTCGCCAGGGCCAGGGAAGCGTCCGTCGCAGCTCTGCGCGGGCCGGCGGCTGGGCCGGCGTAGTGCGGCGGCTGTCCAGCAATCCTGCTGGGCGCTTGGCAGTTTAGAGGAACCGTAGAGCAGGAACGGGGGGCATGCATGTGGTAGTTGCATCCGCTCTGAACAGGCAGGCAGGTAGAAACACATGACTTTGTCACGTGGGCGTGGTATACTCTTAGTGGCATCACAACCTGACAGACATGCTTCAGCACCATGGCCATGCACATCACAAATGGATAAACTGCACATGAGTCAGCCAAGTGCAGCTGTTCATGGGCGCAGCCCTGTGCAGGGCTGCGCAGCAGGCCATTCATGGCAGATTTACTCAGCCGAAGCTAGGCATGCAAGCATGCAGCCGGTGATCGCGAAAATGTCTGGGTGCTGGATGAGAAAGCAAGCATTGTGCACATGCTGGACAGCATTGCTGGTGCTCCTCAGACCCTGCACACAGCCCCTGATTTGAACGCCCAACTGGGAGGCACTCCCCTCTATAACGACGCCTCCCCTCTATAATACGACGCTTCCATGAGCGTGAAACAGCAGTACTGGTGCTGAGCAGAGTGCACCGCCGCGCCACAGCATGGCTGACGACGACCAGGAGCTGCAGTTGGCAGCAAAGCTGCCGTTCAGCGAGCGCGTGGCGCACAAGAACTGGAAGGTGCGAGCCGAGGCGTACGCAGACATCAAGGCCGTGTGCGAGCGTGCCGCTGGCGAGGACGATCCGGCGCTCGCCGACTTCGGTGCGACGCCGCACACGTGCACACCGGCACGCCGCCCCGCGGGGGGCCACGCTGAGGGGCGTGCGCGGTGCGCGCAGGGCCGCTGCTGCTGAAGGCGGCCGGCGACGCGAACGCGGCAGCCTTGGACAAGGGGCTCGACGCTGTGCTGGGCTACCTGGGCTGCGCGGGGGAGGCCGCAGCGGCGCGGTGGGTCCCGGCAAGCCGCTCGGCTCACCCCAGCGCAGGCCGGCCCTCCTAGAGGAGAACGGGGACTCCGCTGAGGAGCGCTTTTGCATTGTCGCAGATTGGCGCCGCCCTTCTGTGCGGCGATGGCCAAGAGCGGCCTGAAGCAGCGGCCTGGGACGGTGAAGAAGTACGCGGACGCGAGCATGGCGCTGGTCGAGCTGGAGCAGGCCGACGCCGTGGTCGTGCGCGCCCGCCCCTGCGCCGCGACAGCATAACAAGATGGCCCCAAGCGCCGGCTGCGCTGACGCGCGAGCGCCCCCCTCGCTGCTCCTCGGCGCTCTGATGCCGCGCGCGCGCGCCGCAGGAGTACGTCATCAAAGCCTTTGGCGACAAGGTGTTCAAGGTGGTGGTGGCGGCGCTGGACATCCTCCACCAAGCGCTCAGGTCGACCCCTCGCGATTTGCCGCGCAACTGCCTGGTTCCTAGCGCATCCTGTTCTGCTGTACTCTCGTCCTGTGTTATCGGTTCTGACTCGAGTCTGGCCCGTTGCAGCGCATTTGGACCAAAGGTGGTCGCGCCGCAGCCGCTTATCAAGGCGCTGCCCGCCCTGTTTGACGCCAAGCAGGAGCCCGTGCGCGACGGCGTCAAGAAGCTTGCGGTGCGCAGCCTCGCAGGGATGGGTGCGCTGGCGTGCCTCGCCAGGCGCCAGGGCCTCTTCGCGTCGGGCATAGCAGCCATAACAGGCGATGTCTTGTGGTGCCCTGGCTCGGGCCCCTGCACTTACAGTAACGCTGCTGAGCATGTCGGGCATGGCCGCGTCACAGCGGCGCACAGAAAAGCAGTAAGCGGCAGGCGCACCGCTTTACATGCCGGGAATCCGCTCAAGGGGATACTCGACAGGATCGTGCGCGGCTGAGCGCGGGCGGGCGCCGGGGCCAGGCGGAGCTGGCGGCGTGGCTGGGCGCGGAGGCGGTGCAGGGCGCGCTGCTGGACCGCATGCCGGAGCTGATGCGCAAGGACGCGGAAAAGCTGGTGGCGGACGGCGGCGGCGCGCGGCCGCGGCCGCAGCGCCTCACGCGGCGCGCGGCGGCCGCGGCGGCTGCGCGCGGCGACGGCGGCGGCGGCGGCGCGGCCGCGCCCGCGGCGGCCGGCGAGGCGGGCGGCGCGGCGCCCGGCGCCGCCGGCCCGGCGCCGCCGGCCGACGCGGACGAGGCCGAGCAGGCGCGCGCGCGCATCAGTGCTGCCCGCGCGCGCGCATCAGTGCTGCCCTGCCGCGCGGTTACGGCCGCTGCATGCGCGCACGACCACCCGCATGCATCTTGTGCTCCCAAAGCTGGGTTTGCCGCAGCGGCAATCTCACAGCGCAGCACAGCGACACCCCCCCTGGCATTGCGCGCGGCGCCGACGCCGGCCTGCGCAGAGCGCGGACGCGTACGACTTTGCGGAGGCCGTCAACGTGCTGGCGCAGCTGGACAAGGCGTTCTGGGACGGCCTGGCGTCTGCCAAGTGGGCCGAGCGCCGCGACGCGCTGCAGCGGCTGAAGAGCCTCGCGTCCACGCCCAAGGTGCGCGGCCGGCCCGCCGCCGGGCCACCGCTGCGCGCGCCGCCCGCGTGAGGTGAGGCGCTTATTTTCTCCCGCCCGTGCGGCAGATCGCGCCGGGCGACTACGGCGACGTGCTGCGCGAGCTGAAGAAGATAATAGTGAAGGACAGCAACGTGGCGTGCGTGGCGGAGGCCGTCGCGGCGCTGGGCGCCCTGGCGCGCGGCCTGCGGCGGGACTTTGCGGCGCCTGCGCGCGCGTTCTTCCCCGTGCTGCTCGACAAGTACAAGGACAAGAATGTGAACCTCTGCACGCAGTGCGACGAGGCGCTCGGCGCATGCATCAGGCGCGCGAGCCCGCCCGGCCGCGCGCCCCGGACCTGCGCGCACGGCGCGCGTCCGGCGCCGCGCGCCTCAATGCCGCCCCGCCAGCGCGCAGGCACTGCGTGGCGCTGGCGGACGTCTCGGAGGACATGGTCGCTGCGCTGGAGCACAAGAACCCCAAGGTCAAGCTGTGCACCATCCGGCTGCTGCAGGCGCGCCCCGGCCCGCCGCGGCATACCGCAAAGCGCGCGTGCGGCGGCGCGTGCGAGCGAGCGCGCGGCGCCGCGCAGGCGTGCGCGGCCGGCGGCGCCCGGGCGGCCGTGGCCAAGGCGCATGCGGCGCTGGTGCCGGCGGCGGCGCGCGCGGCCGGCGACGCCGTGCCCGACATCCGCGAGGCCGCGCTGCACGCGCTGCTCGCTTTCGCGGCCAAGGCCGGCTCGCTGGGCGCGCTCGACAAGGTGCCCTCCCAGGCGCCCCGGCAGTGGCGCGTGCGCAGTCAGGCCGATGGCGCTGCAGCGGCGGGCGTGAGCGGCGGGCGCGTGCGCGCAGCATCTGGGCAAGCTGGACGACGCGCGGCGCAAGCGCCTGGAGGAGCTGTGGGCGACCGGGCGCGCCGGCGGCGGCGCGCCGACCATCAACCTGACCGCCAAGGCGCGCGCGGACGCCCGCGCTCCGCGCCGCCGCACGCCCGGCCGCGCGCGGCGCCCGCCGCGCGTCCCCGGCCGGCCCCGCCCTGACCGGGCTCGCCGGCGCGCAGGCGGGCGGCGGCGAGCGCGATGCGCCGCAGGCGCTCTCGCCGCAGAACATCAACCGGCCGGCGCCCGCGCGCCCGGCGGCGGCCGCCAAGAAGCCCGCGCGGCCCGCGGCGGGCCCGGCCGCGGCGCCGGCGATCGCCGACGACGACGACGCCGCCCTGCAGGTTGCCCGCGGCCTTGCCCCATGACCTTGGATAGGAGGCGCATGCGCCTGCGCCCTGGCTGAGGCCGGGCCCTCGCCGCTTGAGCGCGCTGCAAGCCGGCAGCGCGCGGCAGCGCTGCCTGCACAGCGCAGATGAACGCCGCAACGCACGGGTGTCCTGGCGACCGAGCTCGCCGCCCGGCAAGGCAGAGGGGCCAACCCTGGAAGCAGGCTCCGGCCCAAGCCGCGCGCCCGGACGACTCGGCGCGCGCTGACGCGCGCGCGCGGCGCGGCAGAGCGGGGCGCTGTCGCGCGCGGAGGCGGAGGAGGCGCTGGCCGCGCTGGCGGGCGAGGACGTGGCCGCGGGCCTGCGCAGCGCGGCCTGGAAGGAGCGCCTGGCGGCCATGGAGGCGCTGCAGGCGCGCGTGGCGGGCCTGCCGCCGGCCGAGCTGGCTGCCGCCGGCTCCGGCATCCTGCAGGCGCGCCTCCGCCGGTACTCGCGATGCGCGCGCATCTGCAGGGGCGGCCGCCGGCGCGGTGAGTGAGGGTCTGCAAGAGCCACTCCAGGGTTTGATACCCTGCAGGCACGCAAACGACCTGCGCCCTTCGGCGCCAGGCGCCGTCTCCAGCTCAGCACAGGCGTCTTCACTGGCTGCTCGCGCCTGAGGAGTCCGTGCACCGCGGGCGGCTACGCTCGCCCTGGAACCTTTGGTGAGGCGCACGGAGAACCCTAGGTGATTAGGGTCCGTGCGCACGGCAGGGCCTGGCCTTCCTGCCCGGCTGGGCCGAGAAGAACTTCCAGGTGCTGGCGCGCGCGTTCGAGGTGATCGGCGCGCTGGCGGGCGCCGAGGCGGGCGGCCTGACCAAGCGCGACGCGTTCCTGGCGGTCGGCGGGCTGGTGGACAAGATGGCCGACATCAAGCTCAAGGGCCCGGCCGGCGAGGCGCTGCTGGCGCTGGGCGAGGCGGTCGGGCCGCAGTTTGTGTGCACGCAGCTGCACCGGCGCGCCAGCGCGCACCGCAACCCCAAGGCGCGCCCCGGCCGCGCGCGGCGCCGGCGCGCCCCGAGCGTGCGTGCGCGCGGGGCGCCGGGCGCAGGGTGCCAGACATGTCACCCGCATGCACGCGCTGCACGCGTCTCGATGGTCCGTAAACCACATGCCTAGCCGGCACCACTGTGCTGACCGCTTGGGCGCGGGCCGCCCTCGAGATCGGCCTGCCCTTTGGGTCTCAGCCGCAGGGAACAGGGCTGCGGCGCCTGCGCCGGCGCCAGGCGCGGGGCAGCCGACGGGGCCGGCCGCGCCGGCGCCGCGCCGAGGCCGGCCGTGCGGCGCGCCGCGCAGGTGCTGAGCGAGAGCCTGGCCTGGGTAGGCCGCGCGGTGGAGGAGTTCGGCCTCGGCGCGCTGGACGTGCGGCTGCTGCTGGAGTGGCTGAAGGCGGACCTGGGCAGCGCCAACGCGGGCGTGCGCAACGCGGCCACCGCGCTCGCGGGCGTCGGCCACCGGCAGCTGGGCCCCGGCCTGGCCGGCCTGCTGCGCGAGCACGTCAAGCCCGCGCTCATGGCCGCGCTGGAGGAGACCTTCGCGGCCAACCCGCAGCGCCCGGCGCGCGGCCCCGGCGCGGCTGCGCGCCGCGCCCGCCCCCGACCAGCCCCAGGGCTCTCCATGAGCGCTGCCGCAGGGCCCGGCGCGGACGCTCCCCAGCAGCCCCTCTGCGGCTGTCCCTGCTCCCGCCGCGCGTCGTGCGCAGGCTCCATGGCACGCGTACATTGGACCTCACAACCCAGCAGGCTCTGATAAGCAGAGCGCGCGTCCTCCTTCATCAGGGTCCGCTGCGGGAGCGCGGGCGCGCGCTGATGCGGGGCGCGCCGCAGGTGGCGCCCACGCGCGCGGCGCGCGGCCAGGGTGCGCGGCGCGCGAGCGCGCGCGCGGGCGCGGCGCCGGGCGCGGCGCCGGGCGCGGCGCCAGGCGCGGCCGCCGCGGCGGACGAGCCGGAGCCGGCGCCGGCGTGCCTTGGCCCCGACGACCTGCTGCGGCGCGCGGACATCGGCGCGCTGGTCACGCCGCGCCTGCTGTCCAGCCTGTCCAGGTGGCCCCCCGATCAGGCCAGGGTAGGATAGGTTTTGGTAGAGAAGGGGTGCGGCGCCCGCGCGCCTTGCCCGCCTGCGTGAGGCATATGGCGCAGGCGTCTGCTCCGCGCAGACACTGCGTGTGGACGGCGTCGCCGTCGGGTTAGGCGGCGTGAGGCGCATGCTCTGTGCATGCGCTGTACGGCCCTCGCCGCCCCATATGGAGTACGGCTACCATTCCAAGGTCGGCAGCGGAGGCCAATGCACAGTCTGCACAGCGTGCCTGCAGCACGGGGCGCATGCACAGCCGGCAGGCCTTGACGTCAGCAGCGTTGATGTGAGCCGCGTTGCGCGCCCGCGAAGACGTCAGCGGGGCTGCGCGCCCGCAGCGCGAACTGGAAGGAGCGCAACGCGGCGCTGGAGGAGATGGAGGGCCTGCTGCGGGCGGCCGGCAGCCGCATCCAGCCGCCGCCCGCCGAGCTGGTCAGCGCGCTCAAGGTGCGGCGGCCGCCCGCGCCGCCGGCGCCACGCTCGCCGCGCCCGCACAGAGCTAGGGGTGAGGTGGGGATCTTAAGAGGCGCGCGCTTGCTCCAGCGCGCCGCGCCTGCCGCGCCGTGCCCCGCCCGGCGGCCCGCCGGCGCACCGCGCCCGCCGTCCGCTCGCTCCGCGCTGTCACGCGCGCCGGGCCGATTGCGCTGCGGGCGCGCCGCCCGAGCGGGCGCGCTGGCTCCCGGGGGCGGGCAGGCGCGCGCGGCGCGCTCGCCAGCACGGCTGGATGTACCCGATTCCAGAAATTGTAACGACCGCACGCGAGCGCCTTGCGCAGGCGCGCCTGGCAGACTCCAACGCCAACCTGGTCGCGCGCGCGCTGGGCCTGGCGGGCGAGCTGGCGGCCGCGGCGGGGCCTGCCTGGGACCGCGCCGGGCGGCCGCTGCTGGCGCCCGCGCTGCTCGGCCTGGCCGACAAGAAGAAGCAGGCGCGCCTCCTTCCTCTTCTTCCTCTCCTTTCCTTTTCCCTTCTGCCCTCGCGAGTACTCCTGCATGGCGGCCGCCGGAACGTGCGCGCGGGCCGCAACATGCATTGATTAATATGCGCCTCGAGGCGGGAGCGGACGGCATGCTGCCGCTGGCAGAGCGCTGCGCCATGCCGCGGGTGTTCCCGCCGGGCGGTATCACACACCCTTTTCATGCAGGACTACTGTCATCCAAGCATCCTTGCATAAATTATTGCAGCACAGACACGGAGGCGTCTCAAGGAGGAGTCTCGAACCTCGTTTCACGGTGGCGCCGGCGGCCGGGGCGCAGGTGCGCGACGGCGTGGTGGCCATGCTGGAGGCCTGGGCGCGCGTGACGCCGGCCGAGCGGCTGCTGCCCAGCCTCGCCGACTACCTGGCCAGCCCCAAGGCCGGCGGCGAGGGCAAGGCGCGCGCGCGCCGGCGCCGGGGCCTGCGAGCGCCCTTGCAAGCGCGCTTGCGGTGCTGTGTGCTAAGGGAGTGCGCTGCCCCGTGCGCACAGCCAGCGACTGATGCTCGCATGGATAGCCAGACAAGCAGGGAGCGCATCTGTTTTTTTTTTTAACTTGTGCGCCTGCGGCACCCACGGTAAAACGGCAGCGCCGGCAGCCCGCTGGAACCGCTCGCGGCCCTGGGAGCACCAGGCCGCGGCCGCGGCGCGCGCGCAGGCGGCCGCGCTGCGCTGGGCGGCGGCGCTGGCGGCGGCGGGCCGGCTGGGCAAGTGCCTGGACGCGGCGGCGCGCGCCGCGGCCGCCGGCGTGCTCGACAAGGCGCCGGACGCGCGCGAGGCCGGCACCGCGCTCATGCTGGCCCTGCTGCAGGCGCGCCCAGCCGGCCGAGCCAGCTTTGTTTATGAGTTCCAATGAGCGCGTGCAGTACCCAATCCATGCCGGCCGTGAGACGTTCAGACCGGTCTCAATGCTGATCGAATTGCTTCTTCGGGATGCTCCCTGTTGGCTGGTCGTTAGGCGCTGGCCCCTGCCGCGGCGGCAGGCGCACGGGCAGGCGGAGGTGCAGGCGGCGGCGCGCACGCTGGACGCGGCGGCGGCCAAGGCCGCCGGCGAGGCGCTCGCCAAGGTCGCCGCCAGCAAGGACGGCGCGGCCGCGCTGGGCCGCGCGCCGGCCACCGCCGCGCCCGCGCCCGCCGATGCGGCGCGCGGCGCGCCCGCGG
>JAABUP010011285.1_pt1 | contig 10226 bp, 11 predicted proteins | sample 5559201 | NCBI WGS metagenome assembly JAABUP01 (sample SAMN10711887, study PRJNA513373) | rock metagenome | isolation source: Antarctica rocks | place: Antarctica | reverse complement strand
CATTCAGCATCTCCCCTAAAAGCACCAGCCACCTTTACCTTTCGACACGTTCAGGCATGATTCAGAACTGGGACTGGATCGAAGGTGTAAAGTTAGAGTCCTGGAATACATCGTCTCCCATATACTCTGTAGGAGCCTCGAATCCGAGTGTAGACAACGAATTCGACGGCCTAATCTACACAATTGACAGGAAAGGTGAGGGGCCATGGATGATTACGGCACATCGTCTTGTGGGAGGGGCGGATGCTGCAAAGACCGATCTAGGTACTTTGCGCAAGTACCCCAAGCCATTGACCTCCCTCAAGGTGTATGAGAATGGACGGGTCATTATAGCAACATCTGGACCAATTCTGATGATTGGATCGATAGAGAAGTCTGATGCTGTTCCACTGAGAGACCTTTCATATATATGGCGGGACGTCGATTGCCACGAATGGATCACTAGCGTTGACGTTCAAATAAAGCATTCTGAATATTCATTGAAAAGAGCTAAGCTGGCGAAGTCGACTCCACAGGGCGCTGTTAATGTTGTCCTTGGGGGCTTGAAGGGCTCAATATTTATTTACGATGACCTACTAAGGAAACTCAAGGAGGCTGAGCGACACTCGAAACTGGACAAAGCAGCCAACGTAACTTCTCAGCGTATGCATTGGCATAGGAACGCTGTTCTTTCAGTAAAATGGTCTGCAGACGGTAAGTAATTAGCGATGTATTATGTGTTCATGTTAGCTGAATTTTTAGGAAACTATATCATATCTGGCGGTTTGGAGACTGTACTGCAAATATGGCAGCTCGAAACGGGCCAAAAACAACCTTTGCCCCATCTTTCTGCTCCTATCGAGAGCATAGTAGTGTCGCCGTCTGGCTCTTCCTATGGGATCCGACTTGCGGACAATTCTGCCATGATCCTGTCTACATCCGAGCTGCAGCCGACTTTTAGTGTTTCCGGTATCCAGATCCCTGCGGCAAGAAATGCTGGCTCCAGTTTGCCTCATTTGCCGACTGTCGATGCACCCTCGAAGAATTCGATCCAAACACAGAGCCTACGGTTTCCAGCCACTGTAGGCTCGACAGGACCGGGCCGATTGCTTCTTGCTGTTCCTTCTAGCTCCACCTCAAGGCAGCTACTTTCAAGCGAGCATAGTGCAGTTTACCTGCAGACATTTGACATTACTTCGTCACAACAATTATCTCGGCAGGCCCTGACGCGGACGAACGTTACAGATGTGAACATTGGACCTGAATCCAATGTGATTCAAGAGCCAAACGTTACCTTTGTGCAGATAAGCTCTGACGGTCAATGGCTTGCAACAGTGGATGAATGGATGCCGCCCAGACGGGATCTAACGATGCTAGCTTTTGATAAGGAGAGAGTTGCGACGGAGCAGATTTCTCGGCTCGAGATCTATCTTAAATTCTGGTCATGGAACGACGAAACGAAGAGCTGGGAATTGGTATCAAGAATTGACAATCCTCATGCTTCGCGATCCCACACATCATCTGGCCATGGCACTGTAGATGATCTGGCTGCCGATCCTTCGAGTGTCGGCTTCGCGACGATTGGTGATGACGCGATTGTTCGTATATGGAAGCCATCTTTACGAAGCCGTAATGGTTTACAAGTTCGAGGAAAGGACGGCAAAAGTTTATTGAGCTGGAGGTGCCGTCACGTCTCAGATTTGCAATCGCTAGAATCTGCGACTGCGATACAATCAGGCGCCAAAATTGCGTATTCTTCGGATGGATCAATGCTGGCTGTCGGATACCAGTTGTCTCCATCTTCTATTATTCAGATCTTCGATACTGACGACGGGATGCTGCGATGGGTTAAGACGAGTATGTATAAAGGACCTTTGATAGGCTTAGGTATCACTGATAGGTACCTGATCACCCTATCCCACGAGCTTCGAATATTCGATCTAGTAATGGAAGAGCTCAGCTTCGGCTTCGCTCTGCACCAGCACGGCTTATCATTGGGGAAGCAAAGAACCATGACTCACCTCGCCGTCGATCATCAAAATCGTACTTTTGCTGTTGCCCTGCCCGAGCTTGGACACAAGTCAAAGGGCAACCCGAAGATGAAGGCTCAGGTCACCATTTTCGACCCTGCAAATCCCGTACCTTTATATTCGACCTCTTTGCCTAACACCATAACTTCACTTCTGCCTGCCAAGGGACAACAAGGTTACCACGCTATTGATTCAGCCGCCGAAGTCAGAACTTTGACGTGCAGTCAATCGTTGCTCGTGAAATTGATGAATGTGGCAGACGTTGACCAAGCACCTTCTCGTGGGATTCAAGACATGTACGGGGACGGAACAACCATCGAATCCAAACTAGATGACACCAGCGATGATGACGAACCGGTAACCCCCAAGCTCTCATCTTCCAACGTCACGCTGGCCCTTCCAGAAGGGGACGCGGTTGTCGTTAGCCGGGATCGCTTGGCCGAGGTTTTCGATATCGGTCCAGCTCACGCCTTACCTCCTATTACAGAGCTTTTTGAACAGGTTGCTAGCCTCTTCACGAGGAAACCTAAGTCATAATGATTGTATTGTGGTTAGCGGAGCCGGCAGGGTAAGGCTACTGCATTCTGTCCGAACATGGGAACAGCATTACCAGCTGCCTTGTTCACTTTCTAGAAACTCAAACTTCTTGTCGCTCGTATTCAATCATTGTGAGGTTTACTAGTAACTGATCATGTCCGCTCATCGTCTCTTCAATTCTCAAGGTGTCCTAATGAAATAGTTTCAAATTCACTTGCCACGCATGCAGTCACCCCGTTATTCACTCGTTTCCCCGCTCAGCACTCACTTACCATCGTACGTAATGTCTCCAAAAAGCCAAAAAAAAACCCGAAGGTCTAACCCCCTGGATTCGAACCAGGGACCTCACAGGCCGATGCAACATGTCAGAGCAGAGCCAAGAAGGATGCCCCAGCAGTGCCAGAAACCTCGTGCGCTCTACCGGACTGAGCTAGGGCGAGGGTGGGTTGATGACATTGAATCTTTTAGACATATGAAATATGACATGCTGAGGAATTTCAGAGGTTGTTGTTTTTGTTCATAGAATGAGTTTCAGCCTTTTACAGCGCGTTGTGTAGTTCTTCTGAAAAGAAAAGAAAAAACGGAACCCGAAGGTCTTCCTCCGTGCGTTTGAATCAAGGACTTCACGTATCGTCCGAGCTTGCAGCAACTACAGAGCTGAGCTAAGCTCAGGTCCCTCGTGCGCTCCACCAGACCGAGCTATAGGAAGGGACAGATATCGAGATCGGATTCTTATTAGAGAAATCCACGTGACAAGGACTATGATAGAAGGCACTCAACCTCACGCCTGCCTACGTTAGATATGGGTTATCTCAACGGAAGCATCAGGAGTGGGAAAACGGATAACTAGAAAAGAACCAACGAGCTCGTCATGCTGTTCATTGTCATGCCCTCTCCGACAGACTTGTGCTGTCGTTTACACCCACACCCCTATTTCTGGGAGGAGAACCGAAGCCGAACATCTTTCCACATGGTTCCAAACCAAGGCCCTCACAAAAAACCCCAGGCATCAACCCCAAAGTAGAGAAGCCAAGGACGACACCTTGACACAACCCGCCATGCGCACTGCCACACTGGTTTCATGAAAGCGATGCACCTACGAGAAATCGGGTTCTACACGACCATCCAACACCAGCAAAGTCGCAGCACCAACCACCCAAGTCGTATTATTCTTACTATAACAAACCCAGAAAACCATAACATACATCGAACCACCAAACGAGATATATTTCAAGACCTGAAACCCAAATGTTTGATCAATAAAACCAACAACTACAACCCCTCCAAGAAACCCTCGGATCATCTTCCCTCCAGAACATCAGCCCCCAATACAGTGATTAGCACATTCCGTCCCCTAAACCGGAAAATGCTACGGAAGCTTGAAGGAAGAAACAAGTAGCCGCAATTCCCTCGCTGCCAGGGAAGAGAAATCGGAGCAGGACTTGCCCATCCATCATCCACTCGCGATTCCAGCCATCCACCCTCATCGCACGCCTCACAACCCCCAAAAATTTCATACGCTAACCCCCGGCCCTCAAGAATGTAATCCTCGCCCTCACGCCCTCACGCCCCACCCCCACAACCTCCCCTGGTCTACATACAAGATCTCCCACCACCACAACACCCACCCACCCACCCGCCCGGCCAGCCCCTGGGCAGACGATTCGACTCCAGAGCGCCACTACATGTGTACGCTCGAGTGAGCATTGTAGGCTGGGCTATAGTAAGCGACAGAATGGATGGATGAATAGATGGTATTGGGTTTTAGTGGGGATCTGTTAGAAAGGAAGGGATGGAAAGGCGGTGTGGTGTGGTGTGGTATGAAATAAACCGAACAAGGCAAAAGCTCGCGTTTCGTATCCCGCATCGAGAAACATTGTACATGGGCGGAATAGTTTTGATTTCGCATGCAGCAGATTGATAGTTTAGCGTTGATCCCACCCCCTCCAAACAAACCCCAGTCCACCCATCCACCAGCGCACCTCTCCCTCCAAATCCACAACAATCAAATTACCGCCGATGCCACTCCTCCAACCACTCCCCCACAAACTCCACCTCACACTTCTGCGCCTCTTTCACCGGCCCCGGCGGCAACCCCGCCTTGGTTTCATTCGCAAACACCCCATTCTCATCCCAATGATGTACCGCCCCCTGAATTAGGATCACCGGCTCCTGCTTCGTGCTAACTCTCTTCTTCGCGTCCTGCGCCAGCGGCGTCACAGGCCGCCAGGGGTCGGCCTCGCCGCCGACGATGGCGAGGCGATCGTAGCCGATGTCGTAGCCGCCGTATTTGTTGATGGCGTTGACGTCGGGCGGGGTGGTGATGCCGAAGGCGTCTTTGCAGATTAGGGATTCGTAGGGGAGGTCGAGAAGGCGGGAGATGAGGGGGAGTTCGGATTTTGGGACGCCAGAGCCGGTTTGAAGGTAGCCCCATTGGGTGCAGTATTGGTAGGGCCAGGAGCGCCAGGTTTGGGAGAGGTCGTCTTGGGCGTAGAAGGTGGCGTTGTTGTTGCTGAAGCATTGGTCTTGGGTTTGGCCCGATAAGGCGCAGGGCACGACTTGGGTGGTGTTGACGTAGTTGATGAAGTTAAGCATTTTGGTGGTGAGGGCTTGGGATTCTTTGGCGTAGCCGCCGGCGGCGATGAGACTTTTGACGGTGGTGGTTTGGCTTGGGGTGGCGGGGAAGTTGACGGAGGGGGCGGTGATGTTGTCGCAGTATTGGTAGAAGGATGGGTCGTTGAGTGCGGGATCCCAGTTGCGACCTTGCCAGCCTCCGATTCCGTAGCTGAGGACGTTGGCAAAGTCGTTGTTGTACCTGAATGACAGTTTAGCAACTTATTTGACAGACGAAATTCCTTTGCAAGCGAGCCAAGCAACAACCAGTGTATGAACTCAAGCCAAAGTGTACACTTAATTTAGAGGAATCACGGACAATAGGGGCCGGACTCTGTCTTCCTCCATGTCTGCTAGAAGAATAGACGAAAGGATATGATGTACATATAAATTACGATAAGGATGTTACGTTTTCTCAAACACTAATAGAAATGACTTCTACATATCCGAAATGTCGACTCACGTAAGATCCTGTAATCCAAAAGCAGCCTTCAATTCAGTGGTTAACTCCTTCTCGTTTTTGCCAATAATGATGTTGTCGACTATATTCGTAACCTTCTGCGTTGTCGAGATACAATCATGAGGACCGTACTGACGAACCGGTTCGTAGTATTGCCAGTAATCATATATGGCTTCCGTCACGCCTGAAGATGAAATAGCTCCTAATCATCAAATTAGCCTTGAGAACTTACTTTCACGGTTTTTGCCAAAGCATCGTTTTACCAAAGAACACATCTGGGTACAGAACTCGAAGAAATGCTACGAATGCTCCGGCATAGGAGCCTCCATACGCAATGTAGGGAGCATGTGGCGCTGTGAGCTTATATTTTTCCAACCCTTTGAAAACAACATTTTTGGCAAAGTATGCGGTGTCAGCCAGTGCTTGTTCGGTAGTCAAGAAACGCAGATTCTTAGTTGAAAGATCCGACGTTGGCATACTCGTGCCATAATAACGATGCTCCAGAACCACGGCAACGCCATTGGTAGCTTGGGCGATCTGAGCGATGATACCCTTTTGGAGAAATGGCAATCGTCCTACACCGCTAGTCTCTCCACTTTCAAGCACAATCACGGGTCCTCCTGGTTTGTAGTGACTTCCGTCAAACCAGTAGCGTAGAGGGAACTTGGCACCTGAGTGGGGTGCGTACTTGGACTCATTATGAAAGTGGTCAACTGGGACCTGGAGGTTGTAGGCGGGATATAGCGCCGCCGGATCCACACCACGTTTAGAGAGTTTAGGTTCGACATCGTTCCTGAGTTGACTAACTGGTGTAGTTGCGAATCTGGCCGAAATGAATGAGGCCAGTGCCAAAAGAGAAACGGCAAGTCTGAGAGCCATACTGGAGATATGACACAAAACAAGACAGCAACGACTAGACGAAAAGAGAGAAGGGATTATAGCTGGTATTATACTGTTGCTCAAGTACTTTGAGCTTTGCCATCCTTTTCGGGGTAGTGTACCTCGTTACCGGAAGTGGAAGGTGTGTCGCACCTTATCTGCATTGTCATCCGCAAAGAACGGCAGCTTAAACGAAACGGTCTTCCCACTCCGTACTTGCAGTCTTGAACTGCCTAAATCTCACTGAACGATCGACCGAGCAAGTACGTCGAGGAGAGCGAATTCAAAGTAGCGCCAACACTCCTTGCGTACAAGGTTTGGGTGGAACTTCGGGGTATGCAAAACCATAAGAAATTCCTGTAGTCAACTGGCAATAACTCTGAATATTCCATAGCCCTCACAGTTTGCCGTTGCACTCCCTACTGGCATGGCATCAGTTGGTCCTGGATTCTTGAACATTATACGACAAGTAGCGAGTTGCACTTAAATCTCTGTCGAATATCGAAGTGATCCTCCAGTGGAATTGAGTTCTGGTTGATGAAGAAAGAAAAGAAGCTCAGAACCATGGCACTCTTGATGCACCGGACTGCTTCGGAGGAGTCTTGTGAGGTACCATGGTTGAACAAGGCGACGGCATGAGTCTTGTGAGGGCCAGGAAGCCTGTACCAGTAAACATGCCACCTGGAAATGGTCCTACCAGGAGAGGATAGTCGACACTGCTGTAGTGAAATCTTGACGGCCCATCGACATCGAAGTATCCTCACAATTGAGTCTGAAGATACCAATATAGAATTGATAGAGTTGATGCCAGAGCAGATGAAGGGAATCTGAAGTGGACACGCGAGCAGCCTTCCGGGGAGCCTCGGTATCGCGTGTCTCCAGCCCCGAAAGAGGACTAGCCCCGAGGGCATCCGGATGCCGGCAATACCGTAGCCGGACACCGTGAATTCCATTTTCAGTGCTCTTCCATGTTTAGGTGGTGACGTTGCCATCAGTGGCATATTTATTATCTGTGTTCAGCGTGGAGGCGCAATGGGAATCTCTCCTTTATATAAAACTGCACTTTTGCTTTCGCCACAGCAATCTGTACATAGGTACTATAACATTGAACGCACAACCTTTCTCAGAAGGCAAAACAGAGACTTGTCCTCATCCTGGCCAAGATGGTGTCCTTCCTTTCCCACGTCAACCCTACCCCTTCCTTTCCGTCTTACACAGGTCCCTACAGCGTTGGAAGCTATGCGGTCGAGATTCCTATAACAGAACTTCCCTCGATTGCAGCTTGCCCCGATCCAAACGTCACAACTGTTAGCTTTCGAATCTTTTACCCTTGCGAAACGCCCTCCAAAACACCCAAATCTGTGCACTGGATTCCAGAACCACAGAAAGAATACCTGAGAGCGTATGCAAGATTCTGCGGTGCAAGTCCTAGGCTCTCGGGCTTCATTCAGTGAGTCTTCGAAAAGATTTTCGGATATCAAGGGGCAATCTGACCATCTTTCAGGCATCTGCCGTTCTTCAGCATACTATCCTACGTGACGATCCCTGCATTTCGTAATGCCAGACTGCTTCCGCCGCCCACAAAGAAACGGCGATGGCCCGTTGTGGTCTTCAGTCATGGATTGGGTGGATCGAAGAACGCATACAGTCACATCTGCGGCTCCGTCTCAAGCCATGGCATGGTCGTAGTCGCGCCTGAACACCGAGACGGTAGTGCACCGATTTCTTTTGTACAGAGCCAAGATGGGAATAGCAAAGCCGTGGATTATAGGTCAATGCCACACAAGCCGTCAAAAGAGGTGGAGGAAGGCCGAAATGAACAGCTGAAGATCCGGCTATGGGAATTGGATCTCATACATGAATCGATCCTGAAACTTGACCGAGGCGAAAATGTCTCGAACCTGGCGGCCGAAACATTGCACGATGACCGAAAGACTTCATCGCAAGGCGAGCTGTCGATGTTTGCCTTCAATCTGGATGTCCATGATCCGGGTAGTATATCGTGGTCCGGTCATTCGTTTGGTGCGGCAACGATTTATCAATTTGTCAAGAGCGTCTTCTACCGGCCGACTGCTTCCATACCGGCCTCATATAAGCCACTATACGTTCCTTCTGCCTCCTCTTCCATCATTAAGCAAATCACCCCCTCTTCTCCAATCAGTCTGCTCGATATTTGGTGTCTACCTCTTCGAACATCTCAGACGGAATGGCTTTGGAAACATCCTCTTCCCTGCTACACGTCAGGTGGGCCTGGTGGCTCACATTTTGTAGCAATCCTTAGCGAAGCATTCTTCAAATGGCGCGGCAACCTCGTCCAGACAAAGCATGCTATATCCGCGGATCCATCAGCAGAACATCCATCATCTTTACATCATTCTCCGCCCAACATCTTTTACCCGGTCACCTCTGCCCACCTCAGTCAATCCGATTTTGGTGTGCTATTCCCGTGGTTGACGAAGAAATTCCTCAAAGCAGATGATCCCGCTCGAACACTACGTTTGAACACTCGCGCGATCCTTGAGGTGTCAAGGCGAGCTGGGATTGATGTTGCGGACACTTCCAGTGCCGATATGGAAGATGAAGCAGGTCTTAAGCTCTCCATTAAGGGTGACAGGGCCTTGATCGGTCAAGACCGGAAGATCCTCGCCACTGACGGCGGTGTTCGAGGATGGATTGCATTGAAATTGGACGAGATTGACGACAAGGCGGGGGAAGGTGCAAATACGCAGTCATACAAAAACGCAAGCCCAGCACAGGCCGTGATGGAGAACGAAGTGATGAACGGGAGTAGTCAAGAGGTGAAAGCTTGACAGCAGACTAACACTCCAACTGAATCAGAAGCCGGTGTGTTTACGGTTCTTCTCATGATGTTTCGGATTGGCATGGCATGGTTATTTATGATTGATGCATTGCGAGGCGTACGCATAGCAAGGACTCGTATTTAGCGAGTTCTTCTGTTCATTAGAGGCAACCAACACCTCTAGGTCAATGAGATAGCATAGAAAGTGGACGTCTTCAAAACCGATCAACAAAGTGTGAACTGAAAGCATTGTTCTATTTGGTCGATTTGTACCCTAATACTGCTTCTACATAGGTAGAACTACCCCAGATCTGGACCCCTGCAACTTTTGGTGGAGAAACCCTGGACGCCGAGGTTTGGCATGTGAATTTACAACGGCGAAATCAAACCGCCCTTTCGTTCTCGTGCTTCAGAACAAAGGTATTTGAGATCTCTGTGTTATGGTTCTCGGCCACAACAATAGAGCCAGATGAGAGAATTTGAGATAGGTAGCATGGCATCCCTCAGCACGTCGTTGAGATCCACCTATCCCCCATTGCGGCTAAAGCGATAACCGGGAAGTGGAAAGAGCTTGCACTGAGTTACAATGGCTGTTCAATCCACTCTCCGTCAACATGGAGACCCTCTTCTCATCTTCCTGACGCATTGGGCCAACCGTCTCCGGTCACGATGGAAACGTATACCCAACGCCGCGCGATTAGCAGCTACTTTGGCTCTAACACTCGCTATAATCTCCAGCGCATACGGAGGGCGCCGGTGGATGAAGAAAGAAAAGGCCGAAAAAGCACGAGCACAACGACTGCTACGAAGAAATTCTGGTTTGCGAGGAAAGGATGGATCGAGGACCATCTTCGTGCCATACAGATCCTCGACCGCCAAAGTCACTATAAATCCTACGAAACCTATGACCTTTGATGCTCATAGACGG
>JAABUP010011284.1_pt1 | contig 10226 bp, 10 predicted proteins | sample 5559201 | NCBI WGS metagenome assembly JAABUP01 (sample SAMN10711887, study PRJNA513373) | rock metagenome | isolation source: Antarctica rocks | place: Antarctica | reverse complement strand
AAAGATCAAAGTCATCAATGACAGAATTAAAGAATGAAACAAAGACAAAAAGACAGTGTTCTGCTTCATGAGCTCTATGAATGCACTCATTCTGTACTGAGTATGTTCAACTCTGCTATTTACTCTCAAGCTACAATCACAACAACTGTAGGTCATCAAATCAGACAGTTATTGACTTGCAACAGTATCTCAGACTTGTGTTAAAGGCCCTTGTCACCCTGATTCATGAGGCAATGTTAAAGTTAAATGTTATGAACACTATATGGCTATTTCAAGAAGAGCCAAATACCATAGTGAGATATTCAACCTTAACATCCTCACAATATATTGTCAGCATCATCAAGCTCATCAAAGTTGAGTACACACTACACAGGGTCAGACAACTGATTCAACTTAACTCAGAGTGAATGAAACATGATTAAGAGCAGGCAAAAAAATGAATCAATTAAATTGACCAACAAAAGATGATGTCTACTTATCTACTACAGTGTGTTGAATTTGATGTCAAGCAAGCCATCTATGACTGACAGAATCAAAGAACACATCTCATGAAACTGACTTTGAATTCTGCTCAATTTGATCAAGAAATGATTAAAAGAGAGATAAATGACAATGAGGATGATGATCTGCAGATTATCTCATCAGAAGATGAGATTGAGAAAGACAAAGATGAAGACAAAACTGCATATGAGATTTGAATTGAGAACCACGGTTTCAGAGTGAGCCTCAAGCATGATTTATAGATTGTCTAGCACTATAATTAATATTGTGTTGTTTTAACTGACTGTTGTTTCTTACTCTTGATCTATGATAATCTTTTAGACAGTACATGACCTAGCAGAAGAATTATTACACTTTCAACAATTTATCTTTGCAGTCACATTGAGCAGAGGCGCAAGTTACATGCAGATTCAAGATAAGGTTTACTGACATGCAACAAGATGGTGGAGCGCACTGCTGATTCAATGAACAAAGATCATGATTCAATGAATGAAGATCTTAGTTCACTGAATGAAGATCTTAGTTCAATGAACAAGATGCAACCTGATCAGAATAGGGTTAATATACTATATGTTTCAATTTCATTGAGTAGTTGATGGTATCAAATATATTCAAAAGGCTAACTGTCTCTGAGAAACTTGATAAATGATGTTGATGATGACTGCTTGCACACACACACATGTGACACTAACCTCATGCAGAATCAGAGACTAATTTTAATACAGTAAGAGTTAGTTGAGCCCGATATTTGATATGACTGCTACAACTAAAATGAGACGCAAATGAATGACGTAGCCTATTAACAACACAGCGGTTGCAGAAACCAATGATGCATCAAGATATTCATATCATATTGAGTGATTGTCCCTATGCATGTACTTGCTTGAGTGTCACAATTGAGAAAGTATTGACAGAAGAACAGTCAAATAACAATGAAGATTAAAGACAGCTTGAAGAAGAGATTTAATTTGATAAACTCAATACCTACTGCACACAATACAGCTAAATACACTATGAGGGTCAATGAAGAGATACTGAAATATTGTTGGTAAGCTGTCCTCTCTGAGTATAATGATTCAAAGACTGTTGCTTATGATAAATGATTGATGAGGGTTTGACATGAAGGTGTGTCACAGTCAATACCTCAAAATTTACTCAATGAACTGATCACAGTATTAGAAGTTACTTTTGACAGCATGTCAAGTCTCACACTCACTCTTTGTGAGTTCAAGACTATCACTGAAACATCAAATCATTGTCATCATCTGCTTGAAAAAACCATCAAGGCAATGACTGTTGAAAGTGAAGCCAGAATGTTGCATTGAGACCTCTCATGCTTGCATCAGCAACTTGTAATACACAACCCTTCATCATCATACTGAAATTATAGGTCAACAATAGGCTTTACATTCAGAACAACACTCACTTTTCTATACTCTTTCATCATACCTTATTTTTACGTTATTGAGTGCAAATTTGCTCTTGCACATTTTGTACAGATTTGTCAGACATGAACTTGCTTTGTGCTAAATGATGAAAATTGAATTCACACAAGTTACTCACATCATTAATGCATTAAATCAGTTTCTCAAAACAACACTTAAAATCAGCAATCATTTACCTCAGTTCTCACTTCTTTATTGTTCTACCTCACAGTTAACTGTCTCATTCAGAGCTCACATTCAAACATCTGTTAAAAGTGCACATTCAGACTTTATACTGCAGATCACACATCACATTCAACCCTCAGATTTGTTTCTCACATTCAATCTCATGTTCAAATCTCACATTCATACCTCAGGTTTGTTTCTCACATTCAACCTCACATTCATATTTTGTGTTCATAGCTCATGTGCATAGCTCACATTCAAAGTTTACTTTCATATCTCATAGTCATACCTCACATACTAAGTTGAAGCTGAACTCACAACAAATTCAAAAATGTTGACAAAAAACTTCAGAAACAACACAGGTGAAGAGATTGATGAGAATGTCTACTACTCAGACAATGAAGAAGTGAAAACAGATCATGTTGAGTATTGTGCTGTCATCATGCACACAGACAATGAGGGCAACACTTTCAATCTTGGCCAGTTTCTTGCAACTGAGACCTCATATTGTTACATCTACATCATGTTCAAGGTGATTCAGGGATGAAAGTTCAGCCTCTGAGTTTGAGTTATCATGAAGAAAAAAGATGCAGACAACAAGATCATCATCATTAGACTTGATTGCAATATGATTCAAGACAGAAATGTAACTGTGAAGTTGCTGTCATCAGAGCACCTTTCTTCAAGCATTCAGCACATTGTAAAGATGCAGCAGATCAATGATGAAGATCACATTTACTGAGTCAATGTCTCATTCAATCTCATTGAAGTACTCTCAGACTGACTGTGGGTCAATCTTGCAGAACTCATCAAACTTGACTTCACTCTTCAGAAGCTCTGAAAGATATTTATCTCATCAACTCTTGAGTTATATGTGTGCAGTTTGATGAGCATAATCAAATCTGTCAAAGAGTTTCTTGACATTGTACAACAGAAGAGAGTTGTTGACCCACTCAATACATGACACCTTGCTCATTCAGACAAACATTTTGTTCAGTTAAATCAGACTGCATCTGCAGAAGAATGACCTGCAATCAAGTTACCACTTTAAACATTGTTTTTAACTGTAGCAGAATGAGTAACAGTCATGAGATATAAAGCAATAGCTGAACAAGAAGTCACAGCCAATCAAGCCACAAGTATTAAAGAATTCATCTTTGCACTACAAGCTATCATCATATCAGAAGAAGAAGAGCGTCACTACATGACTCTGATAGATGGTTTGCAGAAGATGTCACTTCAATTTGACTCAGAGAAGGTGTTAAGAGTCAACTTCAATGCTGAAGTTGATGATCATGAGAAAGACTGAAGTGAGGTTGTTGTTCAACAACTATCATTTGCACAAATCAGTCAAACAACCATTGTTCTTCATAAACCCTGAGACAAGAAGAAGAACATCTATAAAGATAAATCATTAAAGACAATCTCACACAATTTCAAAACTGACAAGAAGTTCAAAGCCCAATGTCAGACAGATGACAAGATGATAGTCAAAATCTGAGTGATCTTGCAAGAAAAGGCGCTGAAGCATCAAATCAATGCACTAAGTGCTTTTCAGCAAACTCAAAACGATTTGCATCATGTGATTCACGGTTCAAACTATACTCAAACTCAGAGTAGAGACATCTTTGTCACCATTTCACTTGATGCTGTTAAAGGTTAAATTGATGCATTGAAGCTCACATCATCACAGAGAAAAGCAATGGTCTACTGTTGTGAGTTGTCATATGAAATTGACATCATACAAGAGCCATCAAAAACAGATAAAAGCCACTGATGTGCAGAGATAATATGACCATTTCTTCACAGTGACGACAATAAGCTTCATCAAGTTCTAGTGATAATCTTTATAAACAGCATTGTCAATGAACTTGTTGAAAAGATTGAGACTTCAGCACTCAAAAATCCTCAAACAAAAGACAAGATCATCATATGCTTGCATGTCATATTCTCTGAACAGAACATCATTTGAAATAAAGTTAAAGAATCTTGCAATCCACTTTCACTCATCATAAATGAAGATGAGCTTGATGTTCTTGCAAAGTTTGACATTGTCAGAACAATATATGAGGTTTATAAGGGCACAGATCAATCTAAATCAATTGTCATGAACAAGAGAGTGCAGCTTATTGAACATAGCTTGACAACTTGAATGCTACAGGTCACTGACGTGATACTGCATTCTGTCTCTGACTCTGATAGCTGAAAGGGATTCTGAGAATACTACAATCTATACAGTGAAGATGACATGAATGTCACACAACAGATTGAATTCAGAAAGATTCTCACTAACTTGCAAGAGTATGTTCTCTGTGCAGTCTTTGTTGTAGTGTGCATCATCAACAATGCAGGCACAGCTAAACTCTTCATGATTTTCAGACTGACAATTATCTTCATGAATGAAGCGGCAAAGATCATTGAGTCAGATGCAATTATCATCTTGATGCACTATGCACCTGCTTCAGTTGTCATGATTGAAGATTACAAGCAACTAAAGCCAACAGTACTAAGCTGTGAAGGCTCAAGTGAGCAGTTTGTCACTCAGATGATTATGTCATTCTTCACACAACTTGTTTGATTAGGCCATTCATTGATTATGTTCACTGAGCAGCATCAGATGAGCCCTGAGATCTTTAAGATTGACTCAATCATCTTCTATAATGATTAACTGACTGACATCATCATCACACAGCTAGTCTTTCATTCACTGAGTCTGAAGATGAAGAACTTTATGAAAGAAGCATATCAAGTAGAAAACCTTGTGCTGATGATAGATGTCAAAAGCACAACAGAGCAGATAGAAAACTTGTGATGCAACCTAGTTAATGCTACAGTATGCATGAATATGATGAAAACCCTCTTGAAGACATTTGAATCAAAGCATCTTGCAATTATTTCACCCTACTGAGCACAGCAGAAAGTCTACTATCATGCACTATATCAGCTGCAGTCTAAGCTCAAGAAGAAGGACCTGTGGGCAATTCAAAACAAGATCATTGACTCATTTCAAGAAAATGAGGCCGATATCATAATTCTGAACCTAGTTGTCACTAAGAAGTTAGGCTTCACACAAGAAATGAATTGACTCAACATTGCACTCACACAAACACAAGACAGCTTGATGATGATTACAGATGTAAGCGTCAACAAAAGTCAAAACAACAAGAGATTTGTGTGTTGATTGAGAAAGCTCATCAGCCTCTTCAAGCAGTCAAGATTGATTCAGCAGGTCAAGAATGTGTTGAAGAACTCAAATGTCTCAAAATTCATTGATATAAAGCTGAAAGACGTACAAGAAGATGTGTCAGCCACTGAAACAGAGCAGATATCAGCACTGAATCTAACTCTAGCAACAGCTGAAGATGTGATCATGCAGTCAAATACTCTTGTTGTTGATGAAGGTACAACTACACAGTTAAATGCTTCTGTCATCAATTGAAGTGCAACTGTCAAGTCAAATGCTTCAAACATCAACTGAGGTGTGAATGTCAAGCCAAATGCTTCAATCAACTGATAAGCAGCCGCGTTGCCGAATGCTTCTGATGTCAACTGAAATGCAACAATTCAATCAGATACTCATGTTAGTGAAGGTAAAGCAAAATCAGCCTGAGTAAGAAACACTGACAATTAGAAGATCAAGATGGTCTTAATCATGCCTCACAATTTCTGCAAGAGGATGAAAGCATATGCAGTACGTTTGTGTTGAATACACATCATTATTAGTCAACTAGATTGCACACTGCTGAATCAAACCAGCTCACTATGATGTTCACTGAACATTTGCCAGGTTCAATGAACACATTGTACTACAGCACAGATGTTATTTGAACATTGTGCTGTGTTACTTTAAGCAAACGCATCTTTGATCAAGAATTCACTCATCAAAATATATGCGTCAAATTCAATAACATTTCAGTCAAGTATTCACCTGAACCTCTCTTTTAACCTTTTACTTTTAAATGTGATCTAAATATGCATTCTGATATGTGTTTGCCTCACCTACAACCTTTTTCTATGAACTCACGTCACTTTGATTTCAGACAGCATTTCTGACTTTGATCTTCTCATCATCATCATGTCAGTTAAGAAGGATATCAGACTCAAGCATATCAACAATTTGACAGATGAGAATGATTCAAAATACATGAATCTTGCACAGTTCAGAAAGACTATTGATATAGATGATGAAGACATAGCTGAAGCAAACACTATCATCAGCAAATGGCTTGAAGAGCATGCACTGAATCTAAGAGTCTTAACAACAAATGTGAGTTGTGAAGCAGTGCAATCATTGATTCAGAAACTCTACACTCACTTTACGCTTTACTTTGAAGACAAACCCCTTATGTTCATCAATCAAAGCCTGTTCATTCTAGTACAACACAAGCTATATAATCAAAGACACAAGATGAGATGTGATGATTCTGAAGACAAAGAAGCTACACCTAAAAACACAGTACCTCTGAGCTCAACAAACATCTTAGAGTGAGCAAAAATGAGTGTTCACATCACAACATCAACACTCATTCAAACTCAAGACATGACAATCATCACTGATGCTAAAACTTACAAAATACAGGTAAAACACATTCTACCATTCAGAGACATTCAGGGTATTAGCTCAGTCACTGTCATTGATGTCACACCTCTTAATTCATCTTCTGCTCAGAAGGTGAACATATGCAGTTGAGTGTCATTTAATATATGAGTGAATATACTTAAAGAAGACATTCAGTACACCTATCTTGACACCATCAATTACAGCTTTGATGGCATTACAACAGATATAACTGAGGATAGAAAGTTCTGTACAGCCATTCTTGATGTCAGAATGAGAAGACTGTCATACACAGAGTTTGAAGTTGTCTTTAAAGTAAAAGACTGTAAGCTGAACTGTTTGTTAAACTCAAGTGTTCATCTGAATAACTCTTTACTAGCATTGTGACTGTCATTATTGCTCAAATGTATCATGAAATCAAGTCAGACTGAGAATACTGAGAACATCATTGTTCTCAAAGAACAAGAACATTCATTTAATCAGCTCAACAAACATCACAAGATTGATGAACAAGATTTAAAGACAACAGGTTCACACATGAGAGGCATTCATCATGATACATCAGATGAGCAAGCTTCAGAACAACCTCTGAGAGACATATCTATGAGTTTAAACAGAAACATCACTGAATCTTTTATGAGTGACACATTGTTGAGAATGAAATAAGATGAGAGACAATCTGATAGATCTGACAACACATTATCAACAAGAACTCTGAGCAATCACACAAAGATAACTACAGTCAGTAAAGCTTTGAAAGAAGACCTTGCTGTCAACAAGACAGAGTTATGAACAGCAAACCCTGCAAAGATAACTATAATTGACAATGCTCTGAAGAAAGACCTTGATACTGACACAGCAGAGTCACAAACAGCAGACCTCACAAAGATAACTATGATTGACAATGCTCTGAAAGAAGACCTTGCTGCTGACAAGACAGAGTCACAAACGGCAGATCACGCAAAGTTTACTTCAATCAATAAAGCTTCAGAGAAAGACCTTGATATCAACTCAGTGAAGTCATGAACAGTGACAAATTCAACAACTTCAGATAAGACACACAGCATCTGTTACTCAAAGTTACAATCAACAGTAACATTTGTGCAATCAAAACCAACTCAGACTAGCTCTGAACCAAAGCTAATCTTTCATGATGACACTGTAGAGAAACTTCAAGACATCAAAGACATAGAGACACCTCAAACATCTATAACTGAAGAGTATGTTTAGTTCAATGTGATGAAGTTGAGTATTGATTAACTTAACCTTTCAGGCTCATGACAAGTGTGAGGCTGACAGCTACTGAACATCTTCATGAGTCAGGGCACTGAGACAGATGTGCACAACTATTTTTTCACAACTCAGACAACATTGATTTTGACAAAAGAATACACATTTCAGGCCTCCTCACACCCTTGTATCTATATCAGGTCTTTGAAGTCTTCATGATGTTTGAGATGAAGTTGTTTCAAGACAAAGACTATAATGTGAACAACATGAGACTAGAAAAGATACACTGCACATCAAACTCACAAATCTTTTGAGCATAATACTGAATTTGATGATAGACTATTGAAATGTTGAGAGTTATTTGTCTAAATTGAATACTGAAAAAAGCTCATGTCAAAGTCATTGCAGCTTGCAGAAAAAGACATCATTGAGAGCATCTGTCTTGAGAAACTTCAAGCAACTCTCAGTTGTTAAACAATGTATGTTCATTTGGCAGAAAGTGAGGCATCAAATGTTTCTGTAATGATGATGAATCAGCAGCTCTTTTAAAACTCAAGAGTGGTCTTAATCTGATTGTAGCCTCAGCAAGTCTTATTTTGAATTGATTACAAGAGGCTATGAATCATCTGAATTCAGAAGATAAGTTCACTAAATGAGAAATACGTCACACCTATGAGAATCACAAGATGAACCAACTTGTAAAGAAGCTGTCTTGTGACAACTGAAGCCTTCTTGAACACATATTTGATGAAGAAGACAACCTTCAACATCAGTTTGAACAGTCACAAACCATAGTCATCATCACAAAACAATTCTACAGAGATCATATTACAGAGGTTATGCAAGACATTGTCTACTCACTCAAGTCACTCAAGAAGCAAAAAGTTTCCTCACTCATGATCATCTATTAAAATATAGCTTGAGGTAAGGTAGCAGCAAATGAGGTGCATACTGAAGTGAGCATGAATGTGACGACAATTTATATGTTCAAAACCTTCAACTCAGAGATGAGAAAATGGTTTCTCACAGACACACCATTTGAATCTTTCTTTGTGCAAATGCAAGTGTGAATAAGCTTCATTGAGACACTCTACTGAATCAACCCTATTCACAGCTCATGATCAGAGAAGCACATGCATCAGAGAAGACTTAAGGATTGCACTGTGTCAATGCTCTATAATATGAGAAAGACACACAAACACATCATTGACAAGAAGAAGCTGAACATATGTGTCAAAAAAAAATACATAAAGACTTTGATGCAGGTGCTAAAAACACTGTGGCTCAAGTGCAGTGCAACTCAGTTCACTTTCTACAGTCATTCTCTGACTGATGTACCACTCAACACACATTAAAACATTAACTGTTCATTACCGAATAGATTTGTTGATCTTGTAAATGCATCAATTGCAATCATCTCAAGTGACTTGAAGAATGAGCTGCAAAACAAGCTGCAGACCTGACAAGATAACAACTGTCTGAGGGTCAAACTGACACTGAACCTAAACAACTGATTGCAGAGAGTGCAGAGGCTGCAAGTTCTGAGCATGTTCTCAATGTTAAAGATACTCAAAGATACAAAGAATCTGACATTATCAAGGATAAAAGATCATCAAAAAGATTGAATTCACAATCAGCTGAGTCATCTCTACAACCTTGCACCTTGTGATTCATCATACAAGGTTTATGTTGCTGAGATCTGCTCAAACCACAACTTCATCAAGATTGCTGTAATCAACAATCTTCTTCAAGTCAAATGAGATTCAGGCAAAAAGACAGTCTTTTGCACAATGAGGTCAACAGTTGCTCTTATTGTATACTGAGTAAGTCATTACATAAGGTCTTTAATTCATTGAAGACAACATCAAGAGCAAATCATAGTCTCTGAACCACACTGACTTTTATAAAGTATCTATGCCTAGTCATCAAAGCTTCAGTGACCCTCATTCACACTGAACTGATCAAATTCACTGCAATAGAGATCATTTGATTGTTTCAGAAAGAGCCAGTCATCATTGCATGAAATGTGATCATATCATCTTCTTAATACATTGTCAGCACAATCAAACTCATCAGAGTAGACTATACATTACACAGAGTGAAGAGATTGATGATTGTTGATTCTGAGTGAATGAATTGTGATCATGAGCAGGTCAAAAAGCGAATAAACTGTATTGATCAAAAAAAACAGACATTCACTTATACTCTACAATGTGTTGAGTCTGAAGTGAAGAAGATCATCTATGACCAACAAAATCAAAGAACGCACCTTGTGCAACAAGCATTAAATTCAAGCAACTTTGTGCAAGACACTTATACAAGAGGGG
>JAABUP010011283.1_pt1 | contig 10228 bp, 18 predicted proteins | sample 5559201 | NCBI WGS metagenome assembly JAABUP01 (sample SAMN10711887, study PRJNA513373) | rock metagenome | isolation source: Antarctica rocks | place: Antarctica | reverse complement strand
CCGCCACCACCACCACCGCCTGGGCTGGTCAAGACTGGTCTGGCAGGGGCCAAGCAGGCGCCCAGGGGCTCGCAAGCTTTTGCTCTGAGGGTAACGCTCCAGCTTCAGTGTCTAAGTAATGTCCAGCTTGCTTCCGTCTAAGTAATGTCCAGCTTGCTTGCACAAATCCTGTGCAAGACTTGGACATATGCTTGTGACTACTACACCCTTGTCTGATTTCTAATGGCCACAGAATTTTTAGAGTAAAAAGTGTTTGCTTGTGCCTTTTGCTGAACAATGGTGGAGTATGTGGCTATGTGCACTGAATGGGCATGCTTGTGTGGTGCAGGCCAACCCACGGCCTGGGCGCAAGCTGAAGAAGATCCACTGGGAAGTGAATGACCAGGTGGAAGGCACTGTCTTCAGCAGGGTCCCCACCATCCGTCTCCCTTCTGCAGCCTTTGCAGAGCTGGATGAGGATTTCCAGGTGAGCTATTGACATTTGCTCAGCATAGCATTATGCTATCTTTGCTTGACAAACTAATAACATGCTCCCAGCATCTGTCTCAGGGCATATATGTTCTGCACAGACACACACATGCTTGCGCACACACACACACACGCACACGCACGCGCACGCACGCACGCACGCACGCACGCACGCACACACACACACTTGCTAGCTTACTCATGCACTGCAAATGAGTTTTCACAAAGGTGCCTACAGATAGGTTTTGCTGCCCATCATCACAAAATGCTCACACTGAGAGTCTCTGTCTGGTGCAGGCCGTGCAAGCCAAACAAGTGGGCAAGAGCTCTGGTGTCAAGAGCACCAAGCTGCTGGTATACAACCAACAGCAGACTCAAGGGCGAGGCTTTGCTTGGGCAGCACTCCGCATGAAGCCAGATGCTGTACTGGTATTGCCCACAGACTCTATGTTCGAAGCTCTTCATGCAACATAATATACAGCTCCTCTCAGATCACAACCTCAGTCTCTTGTGATCACTGTAATGGCTTTGCATGCACAGGCAGGCACAATGAACATAGCACTGCATTTCAGAGCTGGTGATGGCCATCAGATGACACTGATCATATGTGTTGATGCAGGCGGCATTGAGGGAAAGGAATGGTGGGGTGCTGTCGCACGACAACATCAAGAATATCAGGTCCCTGTTGCCTGGTGACACGCAGCAGAGGGACATTGCTAGATTCTTGGAGGTGAGCATCTGCAGTTGGTATGCAAAGTGGTCTCAAACACAGCAAGGTTTCCTGTAGTTGGAAGACAAGCTGCACAGCAATGTACTGTTGAAGTAGCTATGTGTTCAAGATAAATATGACAGCATCTTTGCGTATCAGTATGCTCATCATGTATTGCTTTACAGGGCAAGCACAGCAACTATGCTGGTGTCTCTGACCCAGAGGTTCTGGAGCCAGATGACAGGTTCATGTTGCGCCTGGCTGCCATCCCACATGTGCAGCAACACGTGGAAGTCCTTCTGTTCAGGAGCAGCTTTGAGGGAGAGGCCATGCATGTGAGTCCCCTGCTCTCCAGAAACATACTGCATCCTGTCATCGCAACACCAAGTGTTATGCATCCACCGAATCTGCAGGAGCTGTTTTGTCAACTTCCAAAGTCTAGCAACATTTTTGCTTTGACTAGACTAGAATCACATTTTAGTACAAGGATGTACTGTGTCATGTACATCATGTCTTGCATGGGTGCTGAATGCAGCACATACAGTAATGGAAAGTGTTGCAATGTACTGTTCAGGTGGAGGAGCAGTTAAAGCTGATTGTGAAAGCTTGTGACTCCTTGCACTCGAGTGTGCACCTTGCAAATGTGGTGCATGGCCTGCTGGCCAGCGGCAACCACCTGAACTATGGAGCAGCGAGTGCAGGTGCTCCAGGTATGCCCTTTCTGCTGCTGTCTGTCTCATCACCCTGTCTCTCACCTGTAAGCTGAAGGCGTGCAAGCTTATTAGTATATGGGTACTTGAGCAGGACTGTGCATGTCAGCACTTCATCAATACACTGCTCTACTGCATTCAGCAGGTGCTCAAGCCACACCAGAACCTTGATTCCAAAGTTGCTAATGCAGTGGCAGTTTGTGTGCACCAGTGGTTGCTTCAACGCTTGCTGCAATGCAGGCTTCAAGATAGGTGCTGTGGACACAGCAGCTGGTGTGAAAGGCTCGCGCAAGGAGAGTCTGTTGTGTGTGGTGCTAAAGCAACTCAAGTCCCACGACTGCAGCATAGAGGAGTTGCCCAAGGAGCTGGCTCCTGTCAGAGCAGCTGGCGACCTGCAGGTAATCAACCAACCAGCCAATCAATCAATTGGTCAATCAATCAATCAGTCAATCAATTAGTCTATTAATCTATTCATTGATTAGTTCATCACTCTATCAATTTATCAATCACATTCTCTATCCTTCTGGATGATCGGAGAACCCAGCAAATGTCTTCTGAAAGAGCTTTCCAGTGACACGAAAGTTGTACAGCCCCAAATGGTACACATTGGCATACTGTGCTGACTTGCCTGACTCAGGCTAGCAGTCATGCAAGCTGCAGAAAAGGTACTCCTGCCAACATGCATCAAGGATCTACAAAATCTTGCAAGCATTCTCAGGCCTGCTTATGACCTTTGTGAGCGTCTCAGTCCCCAATTTGAGTTTGGGTTGTGTGGTGTGGCGCAGATGAGTGCCATCCAGACCTCAATAGGGAGCTTGAAGGAGGGTGTGGACACATGGGGCCACAGGCTGAAAGTGGCGCAAGAGGGTGATGAGCAAGATGCGCAGGAGTTGCAGCAGGCGCGTGCCTCGCATTCCCAGGCAGTCAACCACGTCTGCAGACTGCAGGTGAGTGTCTTGACACCTGGAATTACAGTCTGGCACTATACACATGCTCTTTTCAATCCCTGTTTTACACGTCATCTCTGCGCTGGAAATCTAAACTCAGAAACGCCTGGGGACAGTACAAACGCGTTTGTACATTGTGCAGATGTTTGAGTTCTTACAGATATGTGTATTTACATTGATGATATATGTTGACTTTGACTGGGACCAGCTTGACATCCTGCACTACCGTATCTAGTCCAATTAGTGCATGCGTTGGTCATCGGAAAAGCTCACAATACTATGCTGTTGCTTTGCTGTCAGATGAGGCTCACATGCTTTCCTGGTGCGTGCTGCAGCTTGCCCAAATAACACAATCTGAGCATTGCTGACCAAATAGTCAGCCCCTTGCTTGCGTTGTAACCGAATTTTGGCGGATGGTCTTGTAGCTGTGCATGGGACAACCTGAGTCTGGTTATGCTGATAGACAAGGTGTGATGGGCAATGCACAACCCAATCTCGTGTATTCTGCTGCAGGATCTCTGCAAAGATGCTGTGGACGAGCTGGTAAAGGCAGCAGCATACTTGGGGGAGCCTTTTGACAAGGCAAACCCTGCTGGCATCATGCAGACTGTGCACACACAGTCACAGGTCATCCTGAAGACCTTGTCAGAAATCAAGGTATGTGGATTTCTACTTTTGATGGTTACATTAATTTTGATGGTTACGTTGCAGCGCATGCTTCTTCAACAATGTGCCAAAGAACATACTAAAATCCTATACCTTGAGTTGTGACACTGTGTTAAGCGATGCACCGTGGTTGTGATAGCATGCTGTGAACAAAACTTGATGTGATGCAGGAGGCGGAGGTGCAGGCTACAGCAAAGCTCCACAGGCAGGTGCCGGTGGTCTCCAGGGCATCTGCCTCACGGCTAGCTTCACAGCCTGCCGCTGCGACGAGCAACAAGGCTGTGTGACCAGGCAGTCAGCAAGGTATGCCATCACAGGCATGAGTGGAAACATGACTCATATCTTGCATCAAGTGCCTGGTAACGAGTAACGGCCCAAAGATGGTTGGTGTAGAGCTGAATCAGTGTGTGCGCCTTGACAGAAAGCAGCCAATGCATGTTGCACAGTTGCAAGTGTGCTGAAACACATGCTTTCTGGAGGTCGCTTGTCTCACTGATTTGTGTTGTGCCAAGTCTGTAATGAAAGCTTGTGTGTCACACCTGTTGCAGGAGCCATCACATGCTGCCACACTGGGGCCAGGCAAGTGCAGCGACAAGTCATAAAGGCTGTGTGAGTCATTGGCAGCTCAGAGGTCAAATGCGCTGGCCAGCACAAAATGTTCCAGTGGCAGAGTGAATTAGCGTATGTGCACTGCAGTGTGCAGTGTGCAAACAAGTCTCCGATGTGATGTATCATACTATGTACTATGCTGTCAGGTTGCTGTTGCAGCTTTCCCAAACAGAATATCTGCATCACACGTTTTGAAATGACAACAATGACGTGCTGATGTAGTGAGTGTGTGTCTTCAGTCTGCCAGATCTGCTTTGTTAGCTAGGTCAGTTGCCGCAATGTCAATGTCTAGTCTATGACACACTGTGGAGCCTGCAGCCGCACAGTCTCTACACTTCCTTGCTCTATACTGTACATCATGTCTGTATCATTATATAACAATATTATGTGTAGGTGTTGAGTAGCGTTGAAATGCTTTGCGTCTTGAAAGTCGTAGAAGCGTTTGTGACTTTTGTATTGACGGAAACTGGAACTAAGTCAGAAGATGTGATGCACAACCGAGGAAAAGTGTCTTGCTTTCAGCAAAATAATTGCAAGTGCACAATTTGACATGACTGCTATTTAGTCCAGTTTCCAGGCCTGAGGGGCGCTTTGCGACTTTGAACATCGTCTGTCGGCAAGGGACGATCACTACTGATCTAGCGGCCACAGGGAACATTCGCGGTGCGTCTGCCCTGTGAGCAGTAGCGATCGGCATACTGAACCTCACTGTGACGCGATAGCAAGTTCTTCGGCGGCCGGCCACTCGATCACTAAGTAAAGTCAACAACCACACGAAACACGTCTCCGCACCTGTAGAGTCAAGTCACCTTCTGTTGAGGTTCAACAGACGTAGATCTATTCTGTCGCGAGCTGCGCCGCTCCTTGCGACAGCATATACGCAGTTGTACACCTGACACTGAGCGGTATCCCGCATGTTCACGACGGTCCTGGGCGCCCCTTTGGCGTCCTTGACACACTCTCATGATGACAGGTTGCATACAAGAAGATACTCAAGCCCAGCCCGTTCCTTGCAACCAGCATGCAGACCTCTGTCAGCAGGCAATTCACAAAGGTCAGCTCCCCAAAAGATGTGCTGGACACGCACTTTCAGAAACATCACATAGGCCTCTTTTTACCAGAGTCCTTGGATGTTGATTTGACATGCCTGCTTTGGTAGGCGCAAATGTGTGCGTAAGCCCTGGGCCTCAACAGCTACTGGAGGACCCCCTGGGCCTACAGGTGGCGGTTCAGGAGGATTTGGGGGCGGTGATGACAGTCAGGGTGATGGTCCTCAGCCGTCCTCTGCCAAGAACAGCTTGCTGAAAGGCTGGGAAGAGCGCATTGCAGCTGACCCTCAGTTCACATACAAAGTTTTTGTTGAGCAGGTAAAACTACAGTCTGTTCAGCACTTGATGCAACTTAAACGCTACAAACATGCTGGTCTGGCCATGCTTAGGTGCTGTGTTGCCTCATGTCTTCACATAGTCATGTGATTGTGCAGGTCATTGGCGTGGGAGCTGCTGTGCTAGGAGACATGTCCTCCAGGCCCTACTGGGGACTATATGAGCTGGACTTTGTCTTCTCCACTGTCATTGTAAGTCAAACCATATGAGCACATGCAATACTTTGTTACATGTGCTGTCTGATCTTGCAAGCAGTCAGGCCTGCCAGACGCCAAATCAAGGATATCATCTGCTCACTCAACATCTGACTGGCATACCTTTCACAGCTGCATGCTGATGCCAAACCGCCAGCCGTTTTCCTACTAGCGTGCAAAACTACTAATATTCTTCAACTGGCAGGTGGGCAGTATTGTGAACCTGAGCCTGATGTATCTGTTGGCTCCCACAGCTGCCACAGCTGCAGGCAAGTCCATGGGATTCATTGAGCGGCTGTTCAGTGACCAGATTCTGCGATCCTGGGGAGCCCCAACAGGACACATGTTTGAACGAGGCTACCCATTTGCTTCTAGAGTAGTGAACCTGGGCTACAAGGTCAGCAGCCTCATGCAATATCCAATTCATGTGAAATGCTTCTTGAAGCTTTTGAGGTGGTCAGCATTAATGTTCAGAGCATGATGTAATGCGTGTATGCACCCAGCCAGTATGTCTGAGGCTGCTTTACACCACAGCTGGACATGTTGAAAGTGTAATAGGATGTATTGTTGGGCTTTTGCAGAGCTAAAGCTTGACCTGTGAGCAGCAGGCTTTGCAACTCAAAAATTTGCTGCAACAGTGCACATGGCACAGCTTGCTCAGTCTACGTTGCTGCTATGTTGCTGCAGGGATTCTTGTTTGCCTTTGTGGGTATGTGTGCTGGCCTGACTGGAACAGCCATATCCAATGGCTTGCTCCTGCTGCGGCAGAAGTTGGATCCCAATTTCAAGTCCCAGAACGAAGCACCCAATGTGCCTCTAAATGCAGCCACATGGGCTGCACACATGGGCATCAGCAGTAATGTGCGCTACCAGGTCCTCAATGGCTTGGACATGGTGAGTCCCAACATACCCAAGTTTGTGTCCTCTTGCAACGTGGTCACTTTCAGGCTAACATTCAGTGCTGACTTGCATGCAGACACCATGGTCATATGTGACAAGCATGCACAACATGTGCTCTTTATGACCAGGTTTGTTTCTGTTGCAGGTTGCTCAGCCAAGCATGAACCCTGTGGTCTTCAAGATCTTCACCTCTCTGGTGAGAACAGCCAACAATGTTGTGGGAGGCATCTCTTTTGTCACATTGGCAAAGCTTTTTGGAGTGCAGTCCTCAAAAGGGGATGAGGTCAAGCAAGTAGCCAAACACCACAATCCTCCTGCACAAAAAGCTTGATGCAAGAATTGGTGCTGCATGCAATAACAATCGCTTACTGACAGGTAGAGGCTTAGCTGTACAGTAGATCCTTTCAAACTTTATGCCAACATGTTCCTGTAGTAGCAAATGCTTAGAAATGTGCTCGTTGTTACAGCAGTCAATTTGCAGGGATGAATAAGTGTTCGTCACTACTGCACATTATGTACTGAGTGTGGTGGGCAGCTTGTTGCCTAGTGATACTTGAGAGAAGAACATGGGGTCTGCTTTTGGTCAGGATACACTAACAGAATTGCTGACACAGTTTTAAAAGCAGGGTCAGTTCAAAGCATTCATTGCAAAAATCAGTGCTTGTACAATCGTTAATCTGCATGTTTGCAGCAGAGGTGTTGATGCAGAATACACAAAACTTGTTCATATGCTAGGTGTCCATGTTCTGGGCATGCCATAGCAACACCTGTCATCCACATTTCCATCAACAGTAGCGCTGCTGTCTTCAGAAAACGGCCTGAATTCTTCAGCTTGCTGCCAGCATTGCTTGCTTTATTAGATCATTATCAGCTTTACACGTTCATACCCTTGAAAGCTATCCTTGTGCTGTGTGAACAGTTCAGCCACTTTGTCATAGAAGATTTTATGCAATCTGTCTACCTCGGCTTCATCCACCTGCACTTGTGCACATATAATAAAGATATGTTGACAACAATGCATAAAGACCCAGTAAGCAAAACAACAAAGGTGCTCAGTAATGCAATTACCATGCTAGGCCCATGCATGTTGCAAGGGCCTGGCTATGCATCAAACCAAGCACCTCCAGTTACCTTTGTTCCTGGAACATGAGGCCTTGGACAGATGGGCTCTCCAATGATGAACTTAAGGCCAGAATGCTTTGGGAAGGGCGAAACACCCCACCGCCCCACCACCCAGTAGGGCACGGGGAAGCCCAGGTTCTTGTAGGTCCACCTTTGCAGCCCTGGCAGGTCAATGGGATTCTGCAGAGCGTTGACCTCGCCCATGACTACCACTGGCACCAGCTTGGCATTGTGCTCAATGCCCATGCGTACAAACCCTGAGCATCCACAATCACAGCTAGGCACCTGCTTCTGGGTTGCGCTCAGCACAGTCAACATCATTACAAACAATACCCTCAAGAACGCTTTGGCCACAACTGCCAGTCTACACAAAAGTGACACATGAGATCATGAGATGAACATGGCCTGTCTCCCTGCAAGAGCAGAGATGGCAGGGAAGACTCCACTACTGCTTTCTCTTATCATTTCATTGACCAATGGCTTTCTTGACATGTCAGAGGCTTTGTTTTGTGGGCAGTCACAATCTCACCCTTATGCCCACTGTAGACCACATATTCCTGCCTGCGCTTGATGCGCCAGGTGTGCACCAGCTCAGCCTGGCCTCCTGGGACCAGCATGACGCTGCCCTTGTCCTGTAAGGCACGCACGAAGGTGCGCCGGCTCACCTGGCGCAGCCCACACCAGCTCACCAGGTCCCTCACCAGCTGCATCACCCACACAAGCTGTCACATCCCTCCAATGGTGTACGGACGTTGTATGTTCCATCTGTGTTGCTGGGGTATTGCGACGGTATCAGTGTCTCTGAAAAAGACGCCATTCATCTGAAAAAGCTATTGGCATGTCCAAACTCCACATGTGCTTGCTCTGTTGATAATGGCACAGTTGCAATCACACAGCACATGAACAGACTGAAAATGCTGCAGAACACTTTGTGATAGCATTGTGTCAGCACTCTGCATGCAAAAGCAGCAGCACCATGCTTACAGGGGTAAAGAAGAGTATGGAGGCCACGAGGGTAGCAGGCACAATGCCAGGTAGCAGCTTGCCCCAGGTAGGAATGTATGGCAGAAAGCCCGCTCCTGCATGAAACCAGCAGACTCAGCACGTTCTGTACACACTCACACAGGCCGAAGTGGAAGCCACACTCCTCACCTTTGTCCTGATGCAGCGAGGTTTAATTTCTGGCGTGACTGCATGAGCAGGGGTGTGTGACTGCCGTGGGCACAAGCCACAGCTTACGCAGCGAGAAGAGGCACACAATGCAACGCCGCGGCTGTTTGGCATGCAATACACGAGGTTTGCTCACAGCAGGTATTTACAAGGAATCGTCGTACCTATGGGAAACAAGCCATGGGGGGTGTAGCCAAAGATGAATCTGTCCTGGGGGTCAAAAGGGGTGGTTCCCTCCCTGACTACTTCCACATTGCCAAACCAGGCCTTCAACGCAGTCTGCATGTGTTTATGGCACCACTTCTGGATGAGTGCCGATTCCCTCCGGCCTATATACATTCAGCCGTACATGCCACCATTTTAAGTGTGATTGCAAGAGGTTGCTGTAATAAAAGAAACAGCAGCACGCATGGCACTTGTTGTCACCCTCTGTCACTGAATGTGTCGCACCAGCGCAAATCTTTCACACGTTGTGCTCAATGCTTAGGTTGTGTCATGTACTTGAATGCTGCTGACAGCATACATCGATCAGCAGTTCTTCTGCATCCCTCAGCAAAATCTCACACCAGTTGCAAATGTGCAGATACAGAGTAAGTTTCTCGATTTATGCCTGTCATCTCTGCACGAGGGCCATGCTAATCTTCTCTGTATCATTCCAATTTTGACAGATGTACCTAAAGTCACCGAAGTGCTGCAAGCATGTTGGCCCTGTGCTGACCTGTATGCTCAGGAGCCCCGGGCAGGGTGACAGCATAGTAGAGAGCCAGCCCCCCCACCCACATAGCAGCAGCAAAGCTGGCAGGGAGCAGCATGAAGGAGAGGCTGAAGACGGTGCAGACCACCTGCACTGGGCTGTACATCATCAGGATGGGCAGCCACACCGCACTCCAGGAGGCCGCCTCCTGGGCAGGGTTGGTGACCACCTGCCTCACTGTCTGGGCTACCCCCTGAGCCACACTGCCCTCCTTCCAGGTCCAGATGGACATGCCCAGGAACTGCAGTCATGCCACACATGCTATCACGCTTTGCCAGCTGAGTTTGAATACTGTCTGTAACTTGGGCAACACGCGCTGTGCCTCTTCAGAGACTGTCTGCTGGTCCACTCATGCTTTCAGCAAGTGGTCGACCATTGTTACTCGCTTGACTGCACCAGCCTAATGAACATTTCTGCTTGCGCTGCAATATTTATAATTAAGATTACATTTGAGTAATGCCATACTGGGCTTTTGCTGCTACAGCAGAGTTGATTGATCATGTCAAAGCCACATGTGAAATGACTGTATGGCATGCGCGGGAGGGCAGGTGAGGCAAGGGGCTGACCAGCTGGGCACAGAACATGACACTGCCA
>JAABUP010011281.1_pt1 | contig 10229 bp, 8 predicted proteins | sample 5559201 | NCBI WGS metagenome assembly JAABUP01 (sample SAMN10711887, study PRJNA513373) | rock metagenome | isolation source: Antarctica rocks | place: Antarctica | reverse complement strand
GGGTGGTGTGCTACCTTGACACCCGTGGTGTTGATGCCATGGCTCGCCCGGCCGACTCCGTAATCTCAGTGACCTTGCAGTCAGCCTATTTGAAGCCTTCAGAGGCTTGGATCATACCACTGACCAATCCAGCCACTTTCGAAATGCCCTCCGGCTCGCTTGCAGCTCGTCGCTGTGGCACTGGGCGTCGTCGTCACAGTATCCGTCCAGACGATGTACATCGTTTTCGTAAGGTAGGACCTTGTGTAAATCTGGTTTACATACGTCTGAGTCGGTGCCGGTGCAGTGACCTAATGATGAGACCGGTCAGTGGAAGACTGAACTCGAATGCTATGGAAGTACTCACGGTGCTAGAGGCTGCAGCGTAGATGGTCTGCGGCGGGAAGGTAGAGTACACCGTGTCCGTTACGAGATCAGTGAGCGTGACAGTCATGGGGCCAGCTGTGACCGTCGTCGTCGAGTTGCTGGGCACAGTAGTAGTGCTCGTCACCGTCGGCGCATCGGCAGCGCGGCCGTACACCCGAGCGGGGGTAGATAGGTCAGCCATGCCGGATTCTGGGTGCCGCGGGCAATATTGCTTGTCGCACGGTGCTGATGCTATCTGATTCGGGTCCCCGAGAGGCTTATGAGGCTGCACCCCATCCGGGAGGGAGATGATAGTCGGCGCGACGCGCAGCCATGGATCAGCATACGCTGGCCTCTTTGGTACTGTGCAGGTCGGCACAACAACAAGTATGTAGGCCGTGGATGCCGTCTTCGTCCAGCGGTAAAAAGGTCGCGTCACCATCTCATTCTTTGAGATTGTGACGGTCGGTGGCGTGAACGTGGCAAGACCGGTGGCGGCCGAGCTCGCAGTGGAATTGCTGGGTACTTGAGACGTACTGAAAACGGTGGAGGTTGCTGATATCAAGTCAGCAACGCACACAAGCTTGCGCCGAGAAATGGCGACGTACATTCAAGAGTAGAAGTAGACTGCAGCGTGAGCGTATACGGAGCATGTACCGTCGTCGTCACCGTCTGCTGCGGCCCGACCTGAAGAGTGAAGTCGCGCTGGTACGAGAAGGGGTCTCCATTCCCGTTGTTGCCGAGCGTGAGAATAGACCAATTGCCCGAACTCATCTGACCTTTCAAGACCGGACAGGTCGACATCTGGCGCGTGTCATCCGGCACGGTAGGCAGCCGGGAACACTCGTACTCGTCCGAAGTCTGCTCGTTGACGAGTATGATGTCGGCAGTGTCGTTTTGACCTTGGCTCTGTCAGCGCCCATCGTATCAAGCGGTCGTAGGTAGAAGAGCACTCACAGCCTTCGAACTCCGCGACGAGCGTGAAATTGTCGTTGGAGTTGCTGTTGATGAAATAGCTGCCGCCTCCTTGGAAGTCGATACCAAAGACCGAGCACGCGGAGTCGCCGCCGTCTTGCCTGGCTCGCAGATCGACCTCGGTTGGCCGGGGTGAGTCGCGCATGGCCCGGGTAACCTCGACCGAGGATGCGGTGGCGAGGGTCAGAGTCGCAGCAGCGACCAAACAAGAGGTCCGCATCTTGAAGAAGGATATTTGGATGGTCGCGATTATCAAGGAAAGAAGGTCGATGATGGCCTGTCAGACATACATGTAAGATGGGGGACGGGATTGATGATCGCCTTGCACTTGCGTGAAAGGTTTATCTGGGTAAGCAGGCTATGGCATCAATCAGGACCAACCTGTATAGCTATAAATTATGGTGCAAAGTGCGTTGTCCTCCAAACAGTGGCTCAAATGGGGCAGAGCGGGTGGTCATGTACTAAACACGAGCGTCGAGCGAGAAGACGGGTAGGTACGTGTGCCTTGGCGAGCATATACGGAGATACGATGAGATCCTTCTCCCATGTACATCCACCATCGAGTCTGTCGCTGTCGTGGTGGAGGCGAGGCGAGGAGACGGTGGGTTGCTCCGCATCCCTAGGGGTCCTCATGTCTGGACGGGCGGGAGGGAGTCCTGGTTTCCACGGCGTCGGTCGGCCGAGGATGACGGTCCGTCATCAGGTTGTTGTCACTGGTGCCATGTCGGTCGACGGCAGCGATGTGTTGCTGCGGAACTGTACATGTATGTTCGTGTCGACCGTGAGGCGAGTGAGGTGATGTGACGTTCAAGTCGAGATGGACAGCGTGGAGATGGAAAGTCCTGCCACTCCCGGTCCCGTCCCCCGCCAGCTTTTGGTCAGAAGTCGAGGTATCAAAATCCGCAATTTCACGTGAAGAGAAAAGGCACGCAAACCGCCACCACTCCATGTATCTTCTAGTCTGACATTGGATGAGTCTCGGCCATGTCGAAGCGGCAGCGTGAGCAAGAGGACGGCTCGCGACCACCCAAACGGCCCAAGCCTGAGCAGAGCCAGCATCAGAGCCAGCAGTATGCGCCCGTCGTTGAGGACATCCAATTCGCCCGCCAGCTGCAACAATTAATCGTCTTCCGGCAAGATGGCATACAGCAGCTGCGTCATGGCCTCGCTTCTTTCAAAGCCTTCCTCGAGAGCATACTCTACCACCGCGACGAGGCAAGCCGGCCGCGACAGCTGTCGATATTGCGCGAATACTTGGACGGTCAGAAGCCTGCCGGAGAGCCATGGGACCCCGAAAAGCCCTTTCTGGCTCAGCTGTGGCAGGCGTGGTCATTCGGGAGTCAGAACGATAACGACTACCTTTCATCGCAGGTCTGCGCAACACTGGCCTTGCTTCTGAGAACGTTGTCGAGCTTGCTGGACTTCCGGGATCACGGCATACTGCTTGGCCAAACGGCGCTGCAGTACCAGCATCTGCAGTTGGTGAAGAGAGGACTGGACGCGCCGAACAACATGGACTACGTTGTGTCGCCATGTCTGAGACTATTGACAGAAGTCACCAGCTTCGACGGAGGAGCGTTGGCGAAGCAAGTGTACAAGCATCGGGAGCAGACCTTCGATCTCATCTCACTGAGGCGAAACCTGGGACTGGTGAGGAAAGCGGCTTCCGACGAAGAGGCCAAGCGCAGACCCTCGGTCCGTACACTCACCATCCGCTATGTCCTGGCACATCTGAAATACTTGCACGAAGGAGGCAAGATTGATCTACTGAACGTTCGACCGCTCTGCGCCTCCTTGCTGCAGCATCTTGCCCATGACCCGCATGACGTGGTCAATGAGATCTTGTCCGTCACCGAGCAGAATGTGTTGAGAGACAAGGAGCTGCCGCGGTTGGTGAAGGCAAACCTGCTCACACAACAGAGCCTCGAGCGTGTGACAGAAGTCGCCACCCGCTCCGGCGACGAGCATCCATCTTCCGACAGAGCATTTGCGTGGCTGAAAGCGGTCTGCACTGTCTCTTCTTACGGCATACTAAGAGCCAGTGGATGGTATCCGCCGGGCACGACCAGCGCAGATGTCAAACCTGGCGAGAATGACAGCGGGATCGATCTCGGTCTCGACAGCCTTGACTTCTACGACCGTACCGAGCGACCCGAGTTTTCAAACACGATCCTTCACGGATGGCTACAGACACTGCGACCACAAACCGACCCAAAAGAGCGGGAGCTTGTCATCATGTGTTTCGAGGCCGCACCAGAGCTCGTAGCATCATATTTCGCGGAGAAGCACATGTCACTCGAGCCGAAACTATCGAATACCTGGATTGGCTATGCCTCGTTCATCTTCGAAGTCATTCGGCTGCCCGTACCAGCTCACCTTGGAACTTCCGAGGCGACAAACTTTGCCGAATTGCCTCCACAAACGAGCATCATCCTCGATAACCTCCTCCCCCAACCCCTGACGCAAAAGATCTTGGCTCGCTGCTTAAACCAACCTAGCGAGCTGATCACCTGCTTCGCTATACGTAACCTCGTCCTAGCCTTCCAAAAGATGGCGAATGTGCTCGCTGAAATGCGCAGAGCCACGGCTTCAGTCTCGGTTGAGGATAAAGTTCTCTGGCAGGGAGCAGCGGCCCGCGTACTAGCCCGCTTCACGCAACGAGCCCCAAGCATGCAAGATGTCGTACTCGCGTTCCGACGACTCCCGGACGATGACGGGCATGCCGTCCAACGTGAGGCCATCACGCGATTGCTGCGGCTTTACTACGAAGTCACACCTGTGCAGGCTTTGGAGGCGCAGGTCGATCTTTCGACCGCTCTTGCTGCCGCGCTCACACGAAGCGGAGAAGACACTGATGTGAGCGACGTCGCTGCACTGCGGGCATTGGAATTAGAGCATCTGCTGGTGGTGGCGCAGCACAGTGCTGGTATGCGGTGGTTTACTAAGTCGGGTGGATTACTGTATTCACCCGTCGTTAGTCTGCTGCGCTTGCATATGAAGGATCCACAGAACCGAAGGATCCGGATGTTGATTGGGCGAGTTCTCGAACAGCACGGTCTCCTGGTCGCTCGTTCTGGGGTCGATATATTGTCGAGCGGAACGCATGAGTTCTCGGAGCTCGAAGCGCTAGTAGCGAGCCTCGTGGATGTCCATGGCGAGGATGGCGAGACGTGGGCTTTCGTGGATGATTGCATGGCGAGAGCTACCCGGCAACCCGTCAAATACGCCGATCAGATCGAGGTGGCGGTAGCAAGTTCCAACGATGTTGGCTCCAGCACTGCGCCGCTGGGCTTACTGGCCACGGTGATGGCCGAGCAGACGCATTTTGTGGCGGGAAATACGCGAATACTCCATTGCGTCGCAAAGTATCTCGGGCTGCTCTGCTCGGTGAAGCGACCGTCAAAAGCGGTGGTTGTGCTTCACGAGAGCATGAGAGGTCTAGTCGATCCTGCCACAATGGAGATTGATGACAAGGACGCACTGCTTGCGAAGGCGCGGCTGGTAGAGCCGCCGATGACGAATTCACCAGAGAACCACCTTACGGAGAAGGCCTCAATTCCCTTCGTCCCACCGCCTGCAGAATCGGACAATCACCCGGAGATTCTCCGCTGGTCGCAAAAAGACCTTGCCACAGCCCTCGAAGACAAAGACATCGATGCACTGATCCTGTGTCTCAGTTCTCAACACCCGGAAATCCGTCGCCAAGCTCTTTTCCAACTTCGTCACCTCTTCGCCAAGCTTCAAGCCTCCACGATCGAAGACAAAGGGCCCCTCTCCGTGCTCATCGGCTCTCTGAGCGAGACCTTTGAGCAGCAATGCCTGCACGCCGAAGAGGACAAGCCTCTCCCATACATGACCGCAACCTTCGCGGTGCGAGCTCTGCACGTACTGATGGAGCCGGCGCACTTCATGTACCCCAAGCTAAATCAGTTCATAATGCGAAGTCCCGAATGGCGCATGACCCGTCTACCCGCCTACTGGCTCTCCAACACGACACTCAGCCAGCCGGAAATAGACGATGTGTATTGGAAAGAAGTGCTCTGGGTTCTGGAATGGCTGGTCGATGGGCTTCGCACGCCCGTGGATCTGGACATACTGCGGCGAGGAGACGTCTTTGCCAAGGTGATGGCCTTGTATCTTTCTCCCGAGACGGAGAAGATTAAGGTGTTGAGGGAGAGGGTGCTAGAGCTGTTATTCATGGGTGCGTGTGTGGAGGGTGGGAGTGACGTGTTGGCACTGAGGACAGGGGTGCTAGGGTGGCTGGCGATGGTGGGCGGTGATATGGCGGGATGGGTGAGGGAGAGGGTTCTGAGGCTTTGTGACGGGGCCAAGGTGGCGAATTGGAGTGGAGTGGATGTGAAAGAGCTCTAGATCCGTGAGACACCGAGGTGGTCATCCTCCCTGTAGTACTTCTACCGTGTACATGTACCCAAGTCGTTTCGAGTGCGGTCACGTGCGCGCTCATGTTTCCTTCCCTGACGTCGTGAAGCGGGCACTCCACTTTGTCCCCCGAAACGGAAAGAGCGGTTGCGCTGCGACAACAACAACACAACGACGACCGCACACCGCACACCGCCACCAACCCCCCCACCCCCCATCTCCACACCACCCGACAAGTATACAGTACTGTCCACCCGCCACCCCCACCACCCTCACCGCCGTCGTTCTCCTCCGGAAACATTACTCTCGCTATCCTTACACGGGCATCAGCAAAGAGTAAGGCCACTGCCTCCTAAGGCTTACTCGCCGACAGCGGCTCCATACTACAACAGACAGACCCTACCCGGGCATACTGTGCCGTCTTCAACTCACCTGGAAGGTAGCGGTGGGCCCTCCATCTCACCGATACCACGAGGGGCTACACCCGACCCACCGCCATTGACCCCCGCGGCACCCCCCATCATCAACTCAAATACTCAAGCGGCATTCTTGAATCCTCAGGCTGCTTTGCCCTTCCACTTGCTCACTCGATCTCGGATGACTACACAACACTCGCTTCAGACCAACTTGTCACCCATCCATATTGCTCAGCCACTTCTCCCACGTCGGCGATGGCCTCCTCATCCATCCGCCGATACACCGTCGAGCAACTCCTCCACCTCCGCAACTCCCCCGCAGTCACCAAACCGGACAACCTCCCCGCCATCGAACAATGGATAGAGTACGTGTACCTGGACGTGGATGGTAGTGGAACGCGGGAAAAGCTAAGGATCCCGCACAGTGAATCCCAGCAACCACATCAACAGCAGCAGCAGAGGCAGGGCAATGCGACGACGACGACGGGCGCAAGCGCAGCAGGTGGGAGGCCTCCGCGGGCATCGGGTGGTGTTGGGGTGGCGGAGGCAAGCCCGATGGGGAACTTTAGTACCGGGCAGAGGCCAAGTCTGAAGAGTTTAAAAAGTTCCGCTGCGAGGTCGGGTGGTGCGTAGCACCTGTTTAAGGGCGACAAGGGTTCGAGAGCTGACCAGTACCGCAGAAGACATCACGCTGGGCCCGCCCAAGACGCTATTCGCCTCCAGCCGGACCACCTCCAGAATCGCCGACTTCGATAAGCCGCCCAAACCACTTACTGAGGCCGCGCTGAAAGAGGATACGGAAGGACATCGAAACAGCCGCACGTTCGGGGACAAGCAGACAAACCGCAAGAGCACGAGCGCAAATGAAACGGAAACGAAACACACGGCAGAAAGCTGGATGGTAGCGCGCGAGAGGCGAGCGTTGGGCGGTGATGAGGAGAAGGCGGACATCAACGAGCGGAACGGAAAGTACGGGCGGCGTGATAGGGAGCAACAGGACGGCGAGCGTCGGAATGGTTACGGTGATCGCCCAGACAGTCGATGGCACCGGGACGAAAGACGCGAGCAGATTGGGGAGAAGCAAGGCGGATGGCGAGAACGTGAGAGGGAGCGTCGCGATCGTGACTGGGGTCGCGGGCACAGCGACACCAAGAAGCCAGAGTGGATGGACGAGCCGGCCGCGAATCTGGATGATGACATGGTTGGCGAAGTGGGGATGCCAAAGAATCAGGAAGAATTCGAGAAGTGGAAGCAGGAGCAGCATGCGCGGAACAAGAAGTCTGCGGACATGGACGCCAATCCTGTACTCGCCGACCCTCCTCCTGCTGCGCAAGAGGTGAAAGCGCAGTTGCCGAGCAGACACATCTCACCGCTGAAGCTCGAGGGTGTCAACGATAGACCATTTGGAGTGTGGGGAGATGGCAAAACGAGCGGTGGCGCGTCATCGGATAGCGCGCAGACGCCGGCAAGGTCTGCCGGGGCGAGAGGCAAGACGAGCAGATTCATGCCGCTGTTTAAGAAGGACGAGCCCAGGGAAGAGCCATCAATTGCAGTGGCAGCACCACAGAGTTCGGGTGAAGACAAGGCAGGCTTCGATCGCATCCTGCAAATGCTCGGCGGAACGGGAGTCGATCCGAGACCTACGCCGAGCGAGTCTGTCAACGAGCCGGCGTCGCCTCCACCGAGGCAAGTCTCGAATGGTGGTAAGCCGAGGAGCAGATTCACAGGGTTCTTCGATCAGACACCCAAGAGTCCCGAGGCTTTGCAGTCGCCACCCGGCATAGTTGCGCCTTTCCGACCTGTGGAGAGCGACACGCTGCAAGGCGGTCGGGGGATGTATGGAGAGCCTCTCCACTCGCTCCCCATGCGAACGGCGGATCTACAGTCGACCTCACAGTCTGCGCGCCCGCAACCTTCTGTCGGCACAACGCCGTCCGAGCCGACCATGCCCACGAACGGCGCAAGAGAGCAACGACCGCCGCCACCTGGCCGCATGAACGACCTCTTCCTCGAGCCGCATCCGCCCTCTCGCGGCGCCTCCACCCCCGACCTCAACATCCAAAATCTTCTCGCTGCTAGACCGAACCCGAAACAGCAAGTCGACAACCAGAATAGCAAGTTTCTGCTCGATCTCCTTCAAACCAAGGGCCCACCGCGGCCGCCATCCCAGCAAGCGCGCCCCTCGGCAGACAACGGTTTCCAGCTCTGGCGCGAACAGCCGCCTAATCTACCGGAGACGTACGCGCCGCAACACCGCGCCCCGCCACCGCCGGGATTGTTCGAGGACCAGCTGCAGCGGAACCATCAAATGCAGGAGATGCCGGCTCACGAGATGCCCGGGCGCAGACAATCGCAGCGTGCACCTCCGCCAGGCTTTTACGACGAGCCGGCGCTCTTTCAGCAGCACGTTCCGGTCCATCAACATCAACCACCGCAATCCCAGCCGCAACACCACCAACGCCCGCTCGCCGAGCCAACACGGCAGTTCATTAGCGGTCCTCCAGGAAACAGGCGCATGAGTGGACGCTTGGGGTTACCGCAAATGCAGATCCCAGGCCAGCAACCGCATCCACAATACCCCTTACAAATGCAACATTCGTACCAGGGCGAGTTTCTTCAGTCTCCGAACGGAACCGCAGCACCGCCACCTCCAGGCTTCAATCCGCATATGCCACGTCACCCACCCGGTATTCACAACATCCCTAGTATCTTCTCTGCACCGCAGCAGCAACAGCAGCACCAGCAACGCGATATGCGCGATCCACGCTTGCCACCTCTTACTGCAGGATTCGGCGGCCCCAGCGCAGGACCTGAGGGTGTAGGGATGCTACAGCACCAACAGCAAATGACTTCGCCGCCGGCATTCTACAACGGTGAGTCCGGAATGCCACCGGGATTTATGCAGCACTCGCGGTCTCTCATGTACGTTGGTGGCGAGGGTGGCTTGTCAGCTACCGTTGCTGCTCGTGGGAGAGGTATGGCGAGAGCTTACGAGGGGTTTGGTGTTGGACAAGGACGATAGGGTCTGGTCTGAAACCGATGAGGATGAGGAGAGAACAGGCCTGGGCACTCTCTAAGGCTGTGACTGCTGGGTTCTGGGATGTCAGTGTGGCTGAGCGGTGAGAAGTGGCGCATGGCCTGGTCAGCGGATATCCATTCAATGGCAACACTGCCGGCCGGCTGAGTGGAGTGGCCACTGAGGCTTGTGGAGTGGGAGCTTCCGCAATGGCTCTACAGTGATGATGAGTGGCTTTGCCATGGATAGAAGGGCGCATCCAAGATGGGCATCAGCGTACTCGTACAAGACGCTACGTCCTCCCGGTCTCTCCTCGACCATGTGCATCAATAACTCGTTCGCATATACGGTAGTGCGCAGCGAAACCCGGGTTACGTTCCGTTATGAAGCGTGTGCCTTCCCCATTATCTTGTCTCTGGCTTCACGCCCCACCTGAAAACCTACGCACTGTCACACCATCTCCAACCATCGTGCCGCGCATTATAGCCGTTGGGCGCCACTTCACCCGCAACAGTCCATTCATATCCGAATGGCTCTCCATGGACAGGGCAATCGCCAAATGGACTGCCGTGCACAAACGCTGCGATCCCGAGACGTTGGCCTTTCTGAGAAGGATCCAAAGGTCGTACGTGGTGTATGGGGACATGCTCTTACTCTCCCCATCCGCATACGCCACTGCGATGCCTGCCGAGCTCCAAGGAAGTCGACAACCAAAGGATGACTGGGCGAGCGCCGAGATGAATCACCTCTATACCCTCATAGCCAGGGAAATGAAGATCACGCACATCGCCACCACAAGACCCATTCCACCATCACAGAGGCACGAACCGAATGGAACGAGTGACAATATTCTCCGCGCCCCCCTAGATTTCACACCATTGTACGGTGACTTCGGCCCCGCTACATGTGCAGCCAACCCTCCCACAGCGGAAGACTTCTCCGCCGCCTACTGGGTCACGGCCAAACAGAACCACATCTACCAAACGTGGTCTCCTCGCTGGACGATGTTCTCCCGCGGAAACATCACAGAGAAAACACGCCTCTTGAGTTTACCGTCCGTGCTCTCTGCTGTGGCCGACGGGGAGGAGGAGGGGAAG
>JAABUP010011280.1_pt1 | contig 10232 bp, 10 predicted proteins | sample 5559201 | NCBI WGS metagenome assembly JAABUP01 (sample SAMN10711887, study PRJNA513373) | rock metagenome | isolation source: Antarctica rocks | place: Antarctica | reverse complement strand
GACCTCTTGCAATTGCAAGTTTGGTCGAGTTCCTGATATGTTTTCCATGTCTTCCTCCTACAATAGCCGTTCACCGATTTATCGCCATTCACCACCCCGTTACCTTTACGATCATGAGTACCCCTGCAATCAACATAGTGCCAAGCGAGCTTCCTCTCCCCGTTTAACCGCGAACCCCTAATTAAATTCCCAGAATCATCTCGAGTGTCTTTCTCGCATAACCTGATAAACATATTTTTCCCCTTCAGAAGGCCCTCTAACCCATCATTATCGCCGCGAATACCATTAGTAGTATTCCTGCACTCGACATAGTCAACAGCAACCCAGCTTTCGCTCTGTACTCTCTGCTTGCACCCCCAGTGAAAGCCACGGGGCTCACACCAGTACCCGATTCTATGGCGACCGTGGTAGAAGGAAATGCCACACCGCTAGGGCCTAGACTCAAGGTCTCATTCCCCACAACTACTGTCGTGGGCGTGGCGCCTGCGCCAACAGCATAGGTAGTGCTACTGAGCACTATTTCTGATGCATCTGCAGAGAATGTGACTTTGTCGATGGTTAGTGGAGACAGCGTTGAAAGTTGATTGAGATCTGTAGCGGCATTGACGGTTGGTATGGGAGCTGGACCTACAGTCCCAAATGCATTCATGATCAGCGACCCAAGGCCAGCGTTTTGGGTGCTGGTGCCTAGAGTGACTGCGGTCCCTTTGGCATCTATGGAGATTACAGTTCCGGATATGGTGGTGGCGGAGTTATTAGCAAGAATTTGGCTATAAATGATATACTCCAAAGCCGCGTTGGCGGTTAAGACAGAAGATCCATGGGTCACCACAAGTTGGTTGCGTGTTGGGCTCGGAAGCCAAGATGTACTGGAAGCTACTACTATGCCGGAGGCGGATCGCATCAGGCTAATCGGAGTGCCAGATCTAGTGACGGCAGAGCCAGGAGCCAGGGTTTGACCGTCAATGACATAGTTCGAGGCTGCGTCGGCGGTGTATGCGGAAGATCCAACGGTTATTACAGGAGCGTTGTGCGGTGGAGTTAAGAACAACGATGTACGAGAACCTAGTACTATGCCAGACGCAGATGGCATAAGACTAACAGGAGTCCCCGAGATGGTTATTAAACCCCCTGGGGTGAGCGTTTGGCCGTATATCGTGTACTGCTCTGCCGAACCCGCCGAGAGCTTTTGTGATCCTATTGTGGGGACTGGTAAATCAGGTCCATGACCAATTATTGTGTTGCTTGAGCCAGCCGCAAGAGCCGTAGCTGTAGGCGTCGACGAAATAAGTGTTCCAGACACAGTGATCGGCGCACCTCCTGCAAAGAGGGTCTGGCTTCCAATGCGAAACGTGAGGAAGAATCATCGGTAACGACCGAATTCCCAATTGTGAGAACTGAAGAGACAGTACTAGGTCCAGGTACGACTATAAACACTAAGCCATTTACAAGTGTTGTAATGGAGGATGATGGGTTAGATTCGGTTTGGATTGATATTGCACTATTGTCAACGTGGAGAGAGCTCGAGGAGTATGCTGCGACCTTTGTACCTTCTACGATCGAAAAGCCTCCTGGAGTCATGCTTTCACCACTAACATACACCACCCTTGCAACGGAATTGGTGAGTGGCGTACTAGCCCCTTCATTGGCCTGAACAAGCTCAGCGGTACCTTGTTCTATTGAATGGGCGACCTTTGACGTCTGAACAGTAGGCACATTTGGTGCCGATTCCGATGAGGGTTGTGTTGGCTTACCTGAGTGGGGTTGAGACAGACTCGACTGTATCGTGTTCGATTCAGGAGTCTGTTCCGCTGGCACTGAATGGTTTGGTGGCTGAGAGGTGTAGGTTGTTGGGTATTGCGAAGGTTCGGCAGATGATGGAAAATACGAGCTAGACATTATTGTTGCGCGGACTGTAGGGGAGCTCAACGTGGGTGATGGCAGGATCTTGCTCAAGGTAGCTTGCGGTCCAATATAGCTCGTTGAAACAGCCGTAAGTGTCGAGACGCGCAGCAAGAATCTCGGAGGGCTAGCCATTCCAACATCGCATGTTGAATACAAGGATAGAGGGTCCGGAGGAGCGTTGGAAACGTTCTCGAACCACCCACTCAGCTCGATTTTCGTCCAAACACAGCTCACAGAACCAGCGCTGTTGGTCGCTGGAAATGTACTATAGATATCAACAGCGTCAAGGCCCTGATAGACTGTTGGGTAAGTACTAGGGATGTTTTAGTTTAGACACCTTGTCCAGCCTCGGAAGAGAAATCTTACAGGGTGTATGCAATTCCTCCTAGGGTTGTTGTAGCCAAAGAATCTGAGACAGTAGATGCCAAACCATAATTAAGGCTGTCGGGGATTACCAAGGTGCCTGCTTGAATCGTTGAAGTCTTGGTAATGTTGGTTGAATTGTCAATCGCAAATACGACTGTTGCAGCGGTATGGGTGAGCAGCTCGGTATACCAATCATATTCAAAGGCATGCATAAACATATAGCATCTACTACATGTTGTTGTCGGTCTTCGTAGGGACTGTCTAGAAGTAACGTTCAAGTACGCACCTAGAGGGTGTAAATAGTGTGAATCTTGATAGCAGGAAGGATCACCAACTAGTCGACGCGTTGGCATCAAGAGCATACCCAATGCAAATTCCGCAAAGCTGAAGTATTGGAAGCAGCGAGATCATCTTGTATAACAGTTCTTTGGTTCTAGGCGTACTAACACAATGAACCTTGAACGCGGTAAAGCCGGCGGTCTGGAAGGGAAAGCAACCCCTAAATTGAAATACTTCTAAGATGCTTAATAGTGGTAAGAGCTCTGCTAGTTGACCAGGGAATCCGAACTCCTTAAGCCTATATCAGCTTACAACTGACGATGGACAATCGAGGCTGAGGGAAGCAGTAGATTTGGAAGATAAGGAATCTTGCATAGTAAGGCACATGATTGAAAATAGCTTTATGCATCATGCATGAAGAATCAATAATAGCATCTCCCCACTTGACATTCAAACACCGTGGAGTTCCAGGATGATTTACTCGCAGGTTGCATTTCTCGGACTTTGGCGTGTCACCATGTTTGTATAACCCTTAAGCTGAAGGGTGCCTCCATCATAAGGAATGCTTGACTATAGGGTAAAAACAGGGTCGACTCGAGGAAGATTTGAATGGTAAAGCTAGGCAGCACCTGCATTATCATCAAGCTCATATCATTGGAAATCTGCAAAAAAAGCTATAAGACTGGCTTGACGAAGAGTGGTTCCACCATTTGCTGTAATCACAGATTTGGGGTAAAGTCGTATCAGCTTGCGAGGCTGGACTTCCTTAATTGCTGTTAAATTTAGATATCAACAAATAAGACTCCAGCTCTCGAAGTCTTAGCCATTTTTTGGTGTTCGAACAGGCCTTGCAAATGGATGATTCGTAGAATGGACGTGAGGTTCAGCGCATGGAACATGGGATGTTGTTGCCTGCGCCGAGAATGAGTGATAGGGTTAATCGAATATTGACATAGAAAGTATTCAACCCTGATAACCTTTCTTTCAATCCTACTCATCGCAAGTTCGAGGAATCTTCCCAATTGGTTGCGACCACGGGCCCAAGGGCGTCGAAGGCGGGCGCAATGGGCCGCATGACTACCTTACTCTCCAATGGTATGCAGGAGAAGTGGTTCGCAATGAGATCGACAAGGCAAACCATCGTAGGCTGCCAATATCATGTCAATATGTATCCTGTTTATTATTGTACTCGTACCTGGTGTAGCACCGCTCTTCCCTCCACCACGCAGAGGCTTCAACCTCGAAAGACCTTCACGACGACGATTTAACAACCCCAAGTCGGTAACACACTTTGAGTCAAGTACGTGTATTTTATGGTAGCTGGAGGAGATTGGTCCTTGGGATGCCCCGCCCATGGGAGCGAGGGCGGAATACCAGGCGGGCGCGTTCCGCCGGCAATTCACGATGCTCGTCACCATCTAATCAGATCCCGCTCAATGTCCTGCATCAATCTTTCGTCCAGAACTCATCCGCCGAGTCTTCGAATCTATCATCGTCACACTCTCCATCTACCACGCCTTCTTCATCGGCCGAACAGTTACCGGCACAAGAAACGTGGCCCTCCCTAGCGAATGGCAACCAAGATCCGTCTGCAGCGACATCACCCCAACCACCACAGCCTCCTCCTACTACAGAAGCATGCGCAGAAGCAGCTGCGTCCCACTCGGATTCACAGTCTGTCTCACTGGGGGATCATGGTAACCAGGCAACGCCGGTTTCGCAGGAGCAACACACGGGCTCCCCGGCAGACGCCCAGGGGAGCGCGTGGCTAGGACTCGGTAGATGGGTTTCTAAGAGGGGTTGGTTCCATTCTATACTTGGGATTTCCTCTTTACTAGTGGCCATGGTGTCGCTGTTCGTCTATGGGCTTAGGTCCTACGAAATGGCTAGATGGTCCGAGCGTAACGACCTTTTACAGATGTGTGCGGGCTTGATACAGGTAACTCTTGTGCAAGTTCGAAGATGTATACATGCTTATGGTCTCAGGCGAACGTTACCGGAGGTCCGGAGTGCGAAAGGGTTCTCAGGGAGGGTCCGACTTTACCACCATATTCTAAAAGAGCTATGATGTACACTCCGGGGTTAGGCGCTTATAAACTGACCAAAAGAGCCACCACTTCGATGCAACGCGTCTTTCACTTGGATTGGACCGCACATACAGCGGCGGATTATGGCTTCGGCGGGGCAGGGAATTGGACTTTAGCCACACTCTCTGCCTTTGTCATGGCTGGGGGCGTTCTGGCATTACTCCGCTCTCGATCACCTGAAGAAGTTGTCTTCACAAGCGCAGCCAAATCAGAAGGAAGTGTTAAAGTGACGCGGCATTACGCCGAAGGACCAGAAACGATGCAAACCGAGGGCCCAGTGCAGATTACCCGGCGTCACCCACCAGAGGATCAAAGCCCAGGGGATCTTCGTCGCCGTATCATCCAAGACCGCTACCGTGAAGAGGAGGACACACTGGACAACGAGGGCGGGTTCCTGTGGGAACCCAGCCTCAACAACCGCTCCGAGGACACCTTGGTGGCTGCTTGGACAGAATCAAACAGCAGGGAAGTTTCGATCGCAACTGGCCCTGACGAGGGACTCCATGAGGGATTGATTGAACTGAAACCCACCGAAAATACGAAGAACTTTCTTGATCCTGAGACTGGGGTCTCTTACCACATGTCGCCTTGGAAGAGTACCCATGACGGCGATGAAGATGACAAGCTCTCCCTTCATTCTAAATCGAAACCAGAGGGAACGGTAAAACGCGCTATTCTTGGGATGAGTGTGGGCGGCGCCGCGCTTGCCAACGGTAAGGCCATAGAGGACAAGATCGCTCAGGTGTTGGAAAAGGAAAAACGCGTACCACAGCAAGCAGGAGATTGCCTTGCAGGAGAAGTCACGAATGAGCCTCCTACAGGCAAGCCCACACTGGCTTGAGATGATTCGGCATACTCGGAACGCCTATCTGATAGGATGGTAGTTATTGCGACGCAGCTTTGGACATAACTAAATGCTAGAATATAGAACAATCCGTACACGGAGTTCTCATGAGCGTTGTTATTTTTCTTGTATACTTTTTCTTGAAGACAGTGTTTCAAGATCCACAAAGGCGGCTTAAGCACGGAATGATCACCATTGTCTAAAGTTTATGAATGTTAAAAGCAAGACTAGGGACTCTTGACCTTTTGCTGTGTATATAGACGTATGGCTATGATCGGATTGTATCATGTTGGGGCAAGGACTGGTCTTGCTATCAGACTTCTTCGCTATCTACTTCCAGCATGACAAGCGTCCATGACATCCTTATGATGAACAGCCTTCTGTGCTATGTGTTACAAAGCATGAGTGCATGGTATGGGACAGTTGGAAATAGGGGAGATGGTAATCTCCGTCTTCATAGGGCTGATAGGGCTGGGGCCCGCTAGTAGAGTTTTACCTGCTCGCTCCTAGATAGACTCCTATCCAGCTTCAACCTAGGTACATACCAAAATGCCCCATATGGCCTCGTCCTCCAACATGGACTAGCAAATTTTCTTTTTTCCTATGATCGCAAACCGAGCTGCTCAAATTCGCAGTAGAAATCGCGATTCCGAGGATCCTCGGGAGAGTGAACCACGCAGAAGGTCTGAAAATAAACTCAAACCCATCCATCAGTCTCTCTCATGCAGGCCCTCTAACCTCTAGGGCTGTGGGCTCAGCGAGCCAGCGGAGTCAGGCTGCGGCCTCGGACAAGATCCATTCGGGGAAAGTGTCGAGACTTCCTTTAAAAGGTATAGTAAGGAGTTTTTCGTCTGAATTCGAGATTAGCTCCAGAAGTTCCGCTTGTTTCTGCTATATAAACGGGCTCACCTCAAGCGGTATATCCATCTCTACCATTCATGTTCTCTTATCTTCTTGTTGGCGAGCATTATATTCCGTCACGAAGCGACCAGCTCAGCAGGGCGCTTGGAGAGTGGTCCGCAGGTTCCTAGCGTCCATACATGGGCTCCCCCTTTCGTTTCCACTTTCGACCGACGAGAACAAGGACGATTATCAGGATGGTCACGACCACAACAGCGACAACAGGTACAACGACGGTTATAATCAAGGTAATTAATTGCCTGACGCTGTAATTAGGGCACGAAAAAACCGTTTATTCTACAATAAACGTGTATAATACCTCCTAGCGGTTTATTCATGTTTGTTTATTGGTTTTATATTATGTAAGCAAGCTAAACCCAGCTGGTTTAGCTCAGAGGGTTTGACCTCGCTGTCGCTAGCATTGAATAGATAGACCTTCATCCGATCTATCTTCCTACCACCAGCCATGCCTCCTCAACGCGGTGGCAAACCTCGCAATCAGGCTGCTACTGATGCCTTTCAGAGCATAATCCTACCAAACCGAATCCTTCCTGCAGTGAAGTGCTTGTACTGTCACATCAACAGACCTATCAATGCGCCAGCTGCACTAGTTCAAACGATGCTATCATCAGCAGTTAAATCACTATCTATCGCAGTGATTAAAGCATTGAATCGAACGACAGCAATGACAGTCCACGTTACGAACGAACGCTGAATCGGCCGAAGGACCTAAGAAAGAAGCTTCGCTATACACAGGGCATTGAAATTGATGATGAGGTGCTGGAGCACTTTCTGAATAGCTCCGTCGATGGTCACGTGCTCATGAATCAGCCAATTTAGTTGATACTATAAATATATACCCCCCCTGTTGCTACCCCTGTGTATAATACATGCTTCAATAAACATGTATAAAACATGTTTTGACTAACTTCATTTGATGTAGTCAATAAGCGTGTATTATACCTACATGTTCGTGCCCTGCAATGGGACTGCAGTCGGTTAAACTTACTGCAACAAGGAAAACAGACAGCGGGGTAGTTTCCGCTTCCGGCTATTCAGTACTTCGCTTCGAAGCCTCATCTGACATTCCGTGCCTGATTGTACGCATTGCAAGTGAAAAGAAAAAGGAAAAGCTGCACATTGCCGCTACGCTCCGGACAAAGGAAGCTTTTCATCCAACGGTCTTGGCCTTCAGTGACTTTGAATGTCACACTGCGATACGATTAATGAACAATCACATCTCAATCATAGAATCAGAATCGTGATGAATCAAAATCGGGTGAGAGATTCTTCACATTCGGAAGAACGGAATTCTCCGAGCGAGCGGCGTATTCTCCATGTCATCTGATTGGTGCAATGCCGTGCACGTCACCATGACAAAGATTCTTATTGTTCCCCGCCGCCGAGGAAGGGAGGGAGGGGCAAAATATACACCAATCGATACCGAGTACTCGTAACCCACAAAATCTTATATTACTTACTCCGTATTTGCCGCCTCTTACAATTCTTATTCTTCATTGCACTGCAGCTCCACATACTTGCACTGCTTGCCCACCATCTAGTCCTTCTCACCATCTAGATACCCAACACACTACATACGATCATGTCCACCCAAGCTGGGGCATCAGGGAACTCGGGCTCTGCAGGTGTCTACAGAACCTACGAAGACGATCGCAATGCCTCCTCCGAGGACACGATCTACACCCTTGGCAATGGTACAGCGTGGCCCCACCCATATGAAGCTCAGCGAGTCGGTGTCAATGGGCCTCTCCTACTCCAGGATTTTCATTTGATCGACCTCATCTCCCATTTCGACCGGGAGAGGATCCCAGAGCGTGTCGTCCACGCCAAGGGCAGCGGAGCTCACGGAACCTTCACGTGCACAGACCCGATGGACGACCTTTGCATGGCGGATGTTTTCAGCACCAAGGGAAAGACGTGCCCTCTGACGGTGCGCTTTTCTACCGTTGGTGGCGAGTCCGGCTCTCACGACTGTAAGCATACCATGCAGCTCGATCTTTGCTCCAGACGCACAAAGGACTCAAAGGCAATCATTCGTTGATGAGTCTTTAGACGTGCTCCATGCTCCATGGTAGTCTACTGGAAAGGTGATGCTAATCCGGAATCTTCATAGGTGCTCGTGATCCTCGGGGTTTCTCTGTCAAGTTCCGCACCGAGGAGGGCAATTGGGATATGGTTGCAAACAATACGCCAGTGTTCTTCTTGCGTGATCCTGCCAAGTTCCCTCATTTCATCCACACTCAAAAGCGTCACCCGGCCTCCCACTTGACTGGTGCCGACGAGTATGTACCGTGCTATTCAATCTTCTGCACTTCTTGCTAATCGTTGTCGAGCTCTACAATGTTCTGGGATTACCTCTCGAACAACCCCGAGTCTGTCCACCAAGTTATGATTCTCATGGGTGACCGCGGCATTCCGGACGGTTACCGCTTTATGCACGGATACGCCGGCCACACTCTCAAGCTTGTCAACAAGGAAGGCCAATGGGTCTACGGTCAGATGCACATGAAATCGAAGCAGGGTACAAAGTTCCTGACACAGGAGGAATCTAAGACGAAGTCGCCCGACTACTCCCAAAAGGATCTCTTTGGAGCGATTGACCGCGGCGAATGTCCCTCCTGGACTGTGGAATGGCAGACCATGACCGCCAAAGAAGCCGAAGAACTCTGGGAAAAGCAGAAGATCAACATCTTCGATCTTACCCACGTTTGGCCTCATAAGCAGTTCCCCCTCCGTAAAGTTGGCGAGTTCACCCTCAACGAAAACGCCAAGAATTACTTCGCCGAAATCGAGCAAGCCGCCTTCAATCCCGCCCACATGGTTCCAGGTATCGAGCCATCTGCTGACCCAGTCTTGCAATCGCGTCTCTTTTCCTACCCCGACGCTCACCGCCACCGAGTCGGTGTTAACTACCAACAGCTCCCAGTCAATGCAGCCAGAACCAGCTACCGCATTGGCAACTTTCAGCGCGATGGTAACATGGCTTTCTACAACCAGGGTTCTCGCCCCAATTATTTGTCTTCCATCGAACCTATCCGTTTCAAGGACCGCGCCGTCGACCTTGACAAAGTCCACGGCGATTTTACCTCGAACGCCGTAACTTTCTTGAGTGAAATCCGTCCCGAAGATTTCAACGCTCCCCGCGCCTTGTGGGAACGTGTCTGGGACGAAAAGGCCCGCGAGCGCTTCGTCAGCAACGTCTCCGGCCACATGTCAACATGCACCAAGAAAGAAATCCTCAAGCGCCAGATCGCCATTTTCCGTGAAGTCAGCCCCGATATTGCCAAGCGTATTGAGAAAGCCACCGGCATTGAGGGCTACGACGGCATCGCGAACATTAGATTCAACGGCACGCACAACGGCATGACGAAGAAGGATGACCTCAAGAATGCGAACGGAATGAGCAAGAGGGTCGGAGGAGGTGCGCTAGCTAACAATGGTGCCCCGGTTAAGGGCATGCATAAATCACAGAGCCATGAAACTGCCGGGACGAACGGAACTAGGGTCAATGGCTCGAATGGGGCTTCCAACGGTCATTGATCACGCATCGAGGGTTGAGAGCTGCTATGTGGATGGGGTGGTTTGGTAGTGTATTGAAGATTGTGACATGAGTTGTAGGACGCGGATTATGTTGTGTATGACCAAAATTGAAGTCTGACGAATTGGGACGAGTTCTCATTTATTTTTGTCTGTCGTTTTGCGATATAGCGAGAAGAAGTGCTAGTCCGAAACCAAACTCAGTGTCATCAATGTTCAGGGTTGAGTCTCTTGTTTTTGTGATGTAGAGTTTGAAAGTCCCATTCTCCTAGCCGTGAAAAAACCCCTTTCCT
>JAABUP010011279.1_pt1 | contig 10232 bp, 11 predicted proteins | sample 5559201 | NCBI WGS metagenome assembly JAABUP01 (sample SAMN10711887, study PRJNA513373) | rock metagenome | isolation source: Antarctica rocks | place: Antarctica | reverse complement strand
ATTCAGCCTTCCAGGTCCTCCTGCGTTGTTGCCCAGATATTCAAGCATCCAAGCTTTGGCGAAACGTAGACATGGACTCTTCTGGCCTTCATGTTTAGGGCGCCGAGGCAGCTTTTTAAAGATACTCACATCCTTAAAGACTACGCAGGATACGCCTCAATAATGATCTTCTCTATTGATTTATCCTGACGTTCTGCTGTAAAGGCAATACAGCTAGTTGATTGGTAATGGCTCTACCATAATGCTCAGCGCATCACGTGACAGAACTTAGTATGTCTATACGAGATTACAGCTCATGACCTTCAGCTGAGGTGATACGACCCCTGTAGGCTTACAACATCTTCACACTTGCCGGAGATGGCGATTGGGCTAACCTTCCTGCGCCGCAACAAGGTAGTCTCCGAAAATGTCGAGCTGAGAAAGGATGTCGTCTATAAAACGACGAACTTGTTCCACTGTTGAGCAGAACAACAGCGAGATTTTTTGATACTACAAATCACCCGCAAATAAATCCCTTCACTCACCATGCGGCTCCCAACCTCTGCACAATGCATTCTATTGCTCGCTTCCGTCCTTGCGGTAGGATCTAGCGCCCTGAACATGTAAGTCATCGATCACGGCCTCACCAGCTTCTTGATCCGACGTCGAAGAAGCCCGCTTCTGGAAACCTCGCTGACGAACCCAGTCCACGTGCAGCAGAGCCGGCAGGCTGCAGTGGCCAGTCCTACCGCAACACCGATGAGGCGACGGCTGCCGCTCAGTGTCAAGCCAACTGCCGTAGCAGTTGCATTCCGCCTTTCCAGAATGGAGGGTATTGGTATGCTGTGTGCGAATGTGTAAGTGTGGTCATGATGGTGTGAAGAAGGGTAGATATGCCGGATGCTAATTATTACTAGTGAGAGTGCTGGCTTGAAGGTGACAAGACGAGACATCGTGCGAAAGCCGGACACTGGACCTCAAAGATTCTACATCAAATCTCATATGATGGCTCCTAGGATGGCTGAGTCAATCAATCAAAACTGCTTCCACGCCAAACTTTTGTGCGAGATCTCTGCGTGAAACAATACAAAGGTGCTCCAATGTCCATACCATGTTGTATACTGAGTGCTTTATGTCGTCGGATTCAGCTGGAGCGTGCCAACTCAAGATCCAATTTCAAGGCTTTGCCCCGAAGCACTACCCTCTCCCTTCCTAATCATGTGATATTTTCAGTCTTGTCGGGCTTCATGGTCACCCCATCTCCCTCAAGATCCAATAAGATGCGCGAAGCACACGAACGCCAGAGGCTTACCCTGCGTAGAAAGACGTTCGTGTTCCGCCCCTGGCCCCCAAAACGCGTCTTCGCTACTGCCAACCGTGAGCGAGATCACACCCTAGATTTGTGTCCCATTGCCAGCACAAGGAGAACAACATCATCAGGCCCACTATCTTGAGCCGTCGCACTTTGTGTTACCCTGTGGTGCCGTGTCCTTGAACGCCTAGGACTTTTTCAAGCCAAGTCGATCTCCTGAGAGGACGCAGACTTATTGAGTCAATGGAATGACCGCGTTTGCCTGGATCTCCAATTGTGCGTAAGATGCATGGATTCCAATGGTGTGATCAGGTCGTATTATGACAGCAGTCCGATTCTTCGAGGCTGTGATGACTTTTTCCTCGTCGGATGTCACCGTTGAACGTATTGACCCAGCATTCTAGCAAACTCATTCGAGGGAAGAAATGCGCACGTCCAAGGAAATCCATATCGTTGGGACGTCAGGAATGAAATTGGGTATCTGATTGTTTTATTTAAATGTACAGAGTCCTCCCTCACCATGAGCCTAGCTGTTCCACGTCCTTCAACTCTCTCGATGGGCAGGAAGGAGGAGCTTCGGTCCTGACAACCTAGTCACCAAAGATGTCAGCTTTCTAAACTGTCACTAGCTTTCTAAGCCTGAGGACTTACTACTTCCTTCTGCACCCTTATATCTCCCTGTGCAGGCGCCATTTGCAGATGTTGTGATCTCGGTGTCATGATTCCCTCCGTGCTATCGCTGCTAGGCCACCGGTCATTGTGGCCCTTGGCCTTGACCTTGGTAAGAGTACTATGCTCGCCAGATTGTAGCGGTATTGCGCTCATCCGATTCCTTTGATAATTTGAAACCCTGGAGCTGCGTGTGTGGGTGAAGAGGTTGCGAGCAAAGAGCGATTTGAAGGTTGGAAGGCATCCGACTATTACGGCTGTACTCAAGATAGTTTAGCAATCGCATCTTCATACACGAAAAGTCGAGGAGCCAGAAGACAGTGTGACAGAACTTACAAATCGTTGACTCGATCAGTGACCAAACGGTCAGCAGAACGCTGTCGGTACGTAGCTTGCCGCCGATCTGGCTGGCCCGGACGATGGCGACAACAATAATGATCACGGCGAGAAGGAAAACGCTTGCAAGGCCGGCTTTTTGTCTGTGGGTGATTTGCAAGCTGTAAAGTAGCTTCAAAGGGAGAGACATGACTAAATGGGGTTGATAGGTCAGTACATCTTCTACAATGGTATTGGCAAGAGAATGCTTCTGTACATACTCATAAGATCCGTCAGAACGTCGACAGCAGTACTATATGCGACAGATATGGTTCCTCCCCGCATGTCGACCGGCTTGTCGCACTGACCTAGAGGGTTCATGAGTATTTTACGCAAAAGAGACGACCAGGAAAGCCAGATTATCCTTACCGAACTTGAAGTACAAATTGGCCGGATGACAGTTCAACGCACTCGCAATCCAGCATCCAACATACGTCAAAAAGGTGAACACCACGACCGCCCACCACCACCTCCGATATCCCCTCAAACCTCCGAAAAGCTTCCAGAAAAGCGACAAAAAACTCGCCTTTACACCCCACAAAATCGTCCAGAACAGTGCGATACTGGTAAATTCATATCGCACGTACTTGTTGCCATGGTATATCAATTTCTCATCCATGGGTACTAGGCCCGCCGTCCCGCGGGCGATATAGTAGGTATGAGGTGCCTGCAAAGTCGTGAGGAGGGCGTTGACAAACAGGACTGTCCATGCAAAATATATCCAGTAATCATCAACTTGGAGTCGGGAGAGAGTGTAGATGCGGATGATGGTGCGGGCAACCACGAAGCAGCCGGCGAGTGCAACACCAACCCAAGCTATGGCTATGAGACCGCCCTCGGGGAGGTCCTTTGCTATGCCCAAAGGCGGGAAAGGACCCTTCATTGCCATTGTCGGAATACGATGTATGTATCGCACTGAAATGATGATGGAAGTCGCTGTGGAATGAGGAAATGAGGACAAGAGACTCCCAGACAAGCAGAGGAGCTCAAGGCAACATTACAATTCAATAGGTACGTCGTACGTTATTCATCATCATAGTGAATAATTGGCCGGCAGACAGCCTTTGAATTTACGAACCAGAGAGCGCAAGAGAGTTGAAACCTGCCGAGAATGAATTACCCATAAACGATACCGAGAATGGCGTCACCTTGTTATGCAGGTGAGACGGGATCCTGCCTTTCACTAAGGGTAAATGCTTTCGTCCGTCTGCTTGCATATCTCTAAACGTCGGCTATTTTCAGTTTCTGGACAAGTTCGACCTTCCTAGACAAGTGTCTAAGCTTTTGAACTAGAAAGGTATGTACTCGAGCTTCCTCGTGGCTGCTCCCACATTGCTCACTGCGAATAGGAAACCCACCCGGTGATCGGTACGGGACGGGCTGGCGGGTATACTTTGGAAACACGCATTGTGGAAAGGCTGCATGATGACATCTCTGCGTGGCGGCGCAGCAGGTAAGTTTTGTCCCAGCTGCCTCTTCTGCTTGACGAGCGGTAATGTGATGACAACACCTTTCTCAGAGATTTGTGCATGGCTGCGTGCTTTCATGGCAAAGTCTATCCGAAAGCTTTGAGCATACTCTCGAGTGAGGCTTCCGCACATCGGAGGAATTCCGTTGTCTCTACATCTCAAATGGGGAGCAAAGCCTTGGGAAGCGGCCAAGCAAAACCATCTGAGGTACGGCAAGGCTAATCTTAGCCGCTGATAGTAATCAATGACCGCGAAGGCGTAGACTGGACGAGAACTCTCTGGGAGTAATAAGCGCAGTGCACCCATTCGCACTGATAGGGTTTAGCCGAGACTGGGTGTGGGAATTTCCAATGGACTTCTTGCAACCTTTCACAATGATGCAGCTGATGCAGAGATCTGCAGATCGATAAGGAGACAATTGGCCGTTGTCTTGACGGAGGTTTCACAGTGGCCGCTTGGAGTTCTGATAGTGGCTCGTGCAGCCGCGCCAAAGAATCTTCAGAGAAAGAGGCCGCTAACGCGCTTTGCAGCACTAGCGTGGTGGACCACCACACACTGCGAGCAAGAGGTCTCGGCTGGATTGCGCAAGCCCACGAAAGCCGTAGCATTGCGATCAGAACATTTGGAGCGAGCTCGTGTACCCAAAGTGTGGTGATCATATTCAACGAGCGAACAGTTTCCATCAAACAGGTCAAACAGGGCGTAGACCTCAACGGCTTGCGTTCAGTCATGTGGCTGCCATCCAATAGGCGCATACTCTCGGCCTTGTGAATTACAAGGCAGACTGATGTTATGAGAAAAGACATGGTGTCACACATGAAACACATCTTGCAGTAATAGGTGGAAAGATGCCGTCATGAAGACTCAAGTCCTTTTCTATTTTGAATCCCGACTCCTATCCTCTAGATGCAGACTTGACAAGACAGTCATTTTCTTCATAAGTCTCATCGCCTGTCTGACGTCGTAGCCTCAATCACTCAAGGTCTCTTCAGACAAATTTTCCCGCTACTCTGCACTGTCCACGCGTCGCTTCCAACACAGGTGGGACAGTAGAACAGATTGCCTGGATCGTACTTGGCCTTGATGCCCGCCAACTTGACGGCGTTCTTACCGTAGAAGTCTGCGAGGTAATCGGGATCATTGCGGTCGCCCTGTCGTTGCATCAGCCCTGTAACTCATACTATCACGTTGAGTTCGCAATACTCACTTCGTTCATATAACTTCCCGTTGCAGGCGCCAAGGTCTTCAACGCCTTGACTTTCACATTCGTAATATCATCATACACGCCTTGAATCGTCGCATCATCCGATCCCGGTAGCCATCCCCTTGCCACTACATTATGAATATACATCTCCCTCCACGCCGGATTAAGCCCCGAATACGGGTCCTTCTTATCCGCCCAGATCTGGCTCGAGTTCCCACCCACCAGGATGAGATTGTTAGAAGTCGCCTGCTCCGGCGCCCCTGCAATCGCAGTCACCGCTGTCTTCAACGTCGTTGTGTTCCCAAGCAGTGCTTGGCGATCGAGTAGTCGAGAACCCAATGCGGCAGTCGTCCCTACTGGTGTCACGACTCCTGAAAATCGCTTGTAGTATGTCGCGTAGTCCGGCGAATCGTAGAATTTGTTCGTAAAGAATAGACTCGTGCCGTTGTATTTCGCCAGCTTCGCTGCGGTCGGGGCGAATAGGGATTCGGCTTGTGCAGCCGTCTTCCCGAAAAGGGCTACGGTGTGCAGAAACACGGTGGTGTAGTTTGTCAGCGAGGGTGGGGTACCTTCGGCTACGGGTTGGGGGGAGTAGATGGACCAGGCGCCGTAGCCGTTGAAGCCGGCGTCGAGGAGGGAGGGGTAGGACTGGTACATTAGATTGACGGCGGACATGAAGTCAGGGGTATTTTTGGGGGTGAGCGGGGCGAAGCCGAAGACTTGCGTTGCGACGTTGGTGGTGGGCCAGGCTTTGATGGTGGTGGAGACGACGACGCCGTAGGTGCTGGGGCCGCCGCCGCGGATGGCAAAGAATAGATCTTGGTTTTCGCAGGCGTTGGCTGTTACTACTTGGCCTGATGCTAGTACTACCTGTGAGGATTTGGTAAGGGGTTGTTTCACGTGATGTGAGGCTGATGTTAGGTCAGGAACGTACCTGTGCTTCAAGGACTTGGTCCGCGCCTAACCCGAAGTTGTGGGCTGCAGGGCCGTGGCCACCGCCCTGCATCCAACCTCCGAGTGCGCCGACGCTCTACGATATTGTCAGTCCATCATCTCTTTCACGTTGAAGACTATTCGAGAGTCGAAGTCTTGTTAGGTGTCTATTTACCGGTGTGCCGCCACCGACGACTACGACCTTGTTGGCTGCAGCTAATGGATAGACGTCCTCCCAGGTGTAACCACCACCGACCGAGAAGGCAGCACCGAACCATCCGGTGCTTTTACATTGACTGGTGAATTTTGGCTGGAATTCAATGCCAGTCCTGAGATAGTGGATCCAGATCTGCAAGCTGCCATATCCGGTCGACCTACGACAAGTATCAGCACTACTAGGAAGGAATTCAGCGCGCGAAAGTCATTACCTGCGCAATATGTCATGGCCAGTATTTCGCACAACCAATCGAAGGTTCTTCTGACTAGCATACTTGATCGTGGCCGCTACATCTGAGACTTTGGTTGCATTTACAGTGTATCTTGGCTGATCGCCTATTGAGCAATTATTCAACGGCAGATGGGCTGATACGTCAACAAGAGGGCAGGATTCCGTAGGATACGAAAGCCCGATAGCTGTTTCAGCGATAAAAGCCTGGTTGGTCAATGCCAAATCCATGGCTGCGCAGGCTTGAGCATTATGAGCGGGGCCTGGATAACATGGTGCGGCCAAAGGAGTGTCGGCTATCAACTTTCCAGAGACTGTGGTGTTGAATGCATTCCATTGTGCAACTGATGGCCAGCAGGCATCTGTGGGTGCCTTGATCAAGTCAGAATTGTCAGAACTTGCGAGGAATGCAAGGAGGGAAACTGACGCATTTGCAGCCTGGTGTTGATAAAGCGTATGCAGGAGTGTTTATCAGAGCAGCCAAAGCTATAGCTACAATAGCGCGAGACATGGTGATATAAAATTGGACCACTATCTAGCACAAGGGAGTGGAGAAATAGCAAGAAACCGGAAGTTATAACATGGTCTTGCTATTATTACATTCAGCCGCATTCCGATAGGCCGGCAAGGGCTCGAGACATCAACGCCGCGCATCTTTTGCAGGAAGCGGAAAATTGTGGAGCGAACTAACATCTCATGTGCGAAGCGCTCGCGTGTTATTCTTCTATCATTGATTATTGGTCCATAATCGCTGATCCGTTGCTTGCGGCTCCCGTGTCGTTGAGCTTGGGCCTGAATCTGAGGCTGTTTGGCATCTTGGGTCACGGAGATGCAGCTCGTTTCGGGCTTAGATTCCGCCCAGAGCCGCCGCAAGATCCAGGTAAGGGCTCCCCGGGCGATAGCCGAAGACCCGTCCTCAGCGTCAAATCTGAGCTGTTGTACATTTGCCTTTGAATATTGTCTGACTGGCACTCAAGCATATGAAGACATCAAAGGGTCTATTGATGATTAGCAAAAGGTTCTGTGTCCATCTGGGTGGGCCTTTCAGTCAGTGATCATCATTCTAGAGGTCGCTCTTTGGCGGCGGCTGAAGGTGATTGTATCCTGACCTCTCGGAGCAGCAACAAGATTGCATCACGACTTTTGTAGGGACAGATGACATGAGGCGATAGAGGGAGGAAGTTGTTGATATCATGATCCATATCCAAAGAGTATCTGGCTCGAGACCATACCGCACCATCGCCCACCTGTAATTATCGTCTCCAATCATTGTTTTGTCGCTTCCCCCGACAACGTGTCCCAAGACTTCGGCATGTCCATCCCTCCATCAGCGCACCATCCAAGCGTTTTTGATCTTCCATCCTCCAGAATCCCCCTTCCACTTCAGACCCATCCAGCGGCCTCGTCAGCCAACTGCGCTCAGCCTGTTTATCATCCAATCCCACGGACAGGTAAATGCCCATCAAATCGCCTGCCTATCCTGGCTTATTGTAGGAAACCCTTTGAGGACCATGACCTTGTGCTCTTTCCTCTCCAGATGCTCAGTCACCTCCTCTTCCCAAGATTCTAACCAATTACTGGACAGCGTCTTGGGCGCTGAGTCCTCTTCAGATGGATAGACGTTGAATCGCCGGCTCACGGAATTCAAAGAAGCCGATGCTCTTCATGCCTTGATGTAGTCCCAGCGGTTTCGGCCACGCGATTGAATTGGACCTTTCAGGGCCAATGCACCCATGAACAGCCGCGATGGCATTGAGATCGCATTGAAGGACAAGTTGAAAGCGTGGGACGGGATTCCGAGAATGCAGATTGGCGAAGGCGACATGAGCAAGAGTTGAAGGGGCTGAGAAGGGAAAAGGTCGAGTAGAGAGCATAGATCCTTGTCTCCTTTACAGACCCCCTGCTTAGTGGGAATTTTAGCGTCGAGGACGAATCCCCCGTAGGGGGTCTACGCTCGAAACCCGTAAAATCGGGTATTTTTAGTTTATCGTAGGTTTTTCGTACTACGAGAAAAACTATACGTATACTAGCCCTTACGGTATATAGAGATAAGAAAATAATTACGCTCGGCGCGAGATATTAGAGTATCTTAGCGCGGAGTAAAGGCGGTTTTTCTAATTCCTTTCGTAGTAGTTTCGAGGAGGCGGGTATCGAACCGTCGATTTCGACGTTTTTCGATATATACGCGCTACGGTATACGAGTATAATTAATAAGATCTACTCTTAGCTAGTAGTAGGGTTTAATAAAGCGATATCGAGAGTATCGAGAGCTATATTTTACTCGAAATTATTAGTAGTAGTACTTCGTTATTATCTCTCCTCGTAATATCGCTTTTCGCGATTTTAGCGAGGGATACGAAGGTTATTTTTATAAAATACGCTATTTCCGGTATAGGCGATAAGTAATTAAGGTCTACCCTTATATATTAGTAATTAAGCTTCTTACCTTATTAGTAGGTAGATAGTACTATCTCTTTCCTTATAAGCGGATGGACCGTACTAGTAACTAGTATATCCGGAGCTATAGAGCTTACCTAATTAATCCTACTAGCTCTTAGTAGGATTCTTAGATATCTACGGATTATTAAATAGATAAATAGTATCTTTGGGATGCCCTCGGATACGCTAAAGCCTAGTGCGGTCTATCCGCTTATAAGGAAAGGGATACCTAGTGGCCGACGCTATTTACTTATCGCCTGCATTAGAGGCAAATAGATCCCATTGGCTATGGCCTTCAGCCCTATGGGCCCAGGCCTGGACTTTGCTTGGCAGACTTTGACAACACTTCCGACAACCTCGAAACAATTTTGGTCAATGAACACGGCGCGTATGCTTGGTATGTGGTCCAAACCAAGAACTTTAGCAGTGACTACGATGACTTCACGACCATCAGCAATGATAGTCGATTCTCGGTCAACAATGGGTGGCGTTGCGCTGGAGGCTAAATACCTTGTCAGCAGCTCAAGGATGGGAAATACGGGGTTCTTTGGCGGCGTGAGAGAGGAATATTCACATTGCGTAGCCACGATCAGGACTGATGTGCGTTGCCGGATATATCACTGGGATGGCTACAATCAAGAGCCTCGAGTCTAGACAATGTGTGCTACAAGAATCCCAACAAAGGTCCATTCATCAGTTGACATTCTGAAAGGCCATCTCTTCAGACCCTCTCGGATCGTCACTTGTGGAGACGGGGTAGTTCTCTTCTGTAAGACATGCGGATCCATGAGTCTCCTCTTCCACGGCATGTTGCCGTCTAGCCTACTAATTTCCGATGTCCTTCTATTGGCATGACCCAGATTCATATCAAAGCGTAGATGTCAAGAAGATGAGCTATTGATCGAAGCGTGTCAAACTATGCGGTGGCGTTGAAGAACGCCACTGAGCTGTTCACACCCAGACGTGAATGCAGCAGCGTTGGGCAATGTTTGGGTCTCAGCCTGGACTGATGGCTGCTTTCATGAACAGTGACTCCTTCGGGTGGCAATAGAGTATCTGCAAGCCTGTAACCGAGGTGTGTCAATCAAGTGGAAAAGCGGAACCCTCAAATCTAGCACATTCACACATTCACACATTTCATAGGGGTGGACCCACTTATGTGACGCTATTCAAGAGTGAAGTCGAAACCACCAACCCCCTCACTTCTTAGCGTGACAATACTCCGCATTAATTAAAAGCTCAAGTGATCTTGCATCTCTGCGTTCCCAATCTTTCAATCTCCAACATTGCACTTGTTCGAACATCTTACGCATCTTCAATTCCCATTGCAATAGTAGGAAGAGAATATCACACACATCTTCAATCCCATTGCAATAGCAGGAAGAAAGCCCTTCACCAGCTCCACGA
>JAABUP010011278.1_pt1 | contig 10234 bp, 1 predicted proteins | sample 5559201 | NCBI WGS metagenome assembly JAABUP01 (sample SAMN10711887, study PRJNA513373) | rock metagenome | isolation source: Antarctica rocks | place: Antarctica | reverse complement strand
GACGAAATTGACCAAGAACCGATCCGTCACCTCCCCACTCCGGCTCTTCATCCGTTCCAGCAATGCCGTCTCCGGCGGCTTCAGCACCGACGCCCCCGTGCTCTCCAGCGAACTACACAGCATCTCGAGCCTCAAACTGACATTCCACAGACCCCACACGTTCTCCGTGTCGACCGTCAACTCCGACCTGTCGCGCTGCTCGGAAGCCTTCTGGCTGCTGTCCATGCGGTTCTTCTCCGCCTCCGCCTTCTGCTGCTGCACCACCAACCGTGAGGCGAGCGAGTGCGGGTACATGAGGTAGATGTACTCCGGATTCTCGAGACCCTTCAGCGTCCGCTGCCCGAGATCCTTGACTTCGAACCCCTGGCTGCTGAGAGACCGCAACTCGCGCCGTATCGCCTGGCTCATAATGTCGTCGCTCAGCGTATCCTCAGAACCCGTCGAGCCCGTCCGGTCGCACTCGATATGGCTCTCGAGCATCCGCTGCACTTCCTGGATGAAATCGGACGACACGCAGATCTGACCGCCGTCAGCGACACCCTCGATGCGGGCGGCGCGGTTGACCATCGGGCCGAAGTAGTCCATTCGTTTCGTCACGGGGTCGATCTCGCATACTGGGCGGCCCCAGTGGATTCCCATGCGCACGCTCAGGCCGCGGAAGATGATGTTGCCGTCTGCGTCTTGGACCTCTTCGCCGTGCACGCTCGACATGATCTCTTGCGGCCACTGCACCTCGAGTAGCTGGGTCTGGATGGTGAAAGCCCAGAGTAACGCACTGGTGACGGTGGGGAAGGCGACCATGAAGGCATCGCCTTCAGTCTTCACCTCGTACCCTCCGATGATCCTCAGATGCCGGCGCATGACCTCGTTGTGCATCTTGATGGCGGACTGCATGGAGTTGGGGTAGGTCTCCCACATAATAGTGCTGTTCTTGATGTCCGTGAAGACGAGCGTGACATCACCCGTCGGTGCATCAACTTCCTGATCCAGGCGAGCGAGCTTCGAGTCTCCAACAGCGTCTCGGCGACTCTTGCCCTTCCGCGTCACAGTAGTGAAGTAGTCGTCCGGCGACCCAGACGGACCCATACTCATACTGTGCGTCCTGAAGCGAGCCTTCTCGCGCTTGCGAAGGTCGCTCACGCCAACCATCATGACCATAATCTTCCCCGTTGCACCGAACGCGATCGCCAGATCCCTCAGCTTCTGCGCTGCGCGCATGAGGTCACCGCGCTCCTGCCTTGCCACGTCGACCGCGAACTCCGGCGTGAGGTAATCCCAGAGCTCGCGGGAAGCCAGCAGGATCATCTCGTCCGACTCCTTGATGTCGACGCGGGTGACGTGCGGTGCGGCGATAACGCACGGCGTGAGCTGCACGTACCCGAAAGCCCTCGAGACGTCGAGTTGATCATTTAGCTTGCCCTGCCTCGACACGAAGCCGCCCGCCTCTCTGATGCGTGCGCGCTCCGAAGTCTCGGCTGGATCGTGCTTCCTCGTGAGGACCCTGTGTCCGCCTTCGGACTGGATGAGGAGCGCCTGCGCGTCACCAATGTTCGACATGTACAGCTCCATTCCGTGCAAATACATGACCGTCGCCACCGCCCCAGACGAGAGATCGTCTTCATCGAGTGTCGGTCCAGAGATACTCCCACGGTGCACCAGTGCGCTACTAGGGTGCTCTTTCGCATCTAAAGCCTGCGTCGCGGCAGTCGCCAAATCCTTGTTCAAGCCCAAGTACGTCCGACGCAGCGCATCCGCCGCGGTCTCATCTGCCTTCACCTTCTCAAGCTCCTCGATAAAGTGGTGTTTGAACTTCTCGTGCAAGAACTTGGCGACACGGCTGCCGCCGGAAGACAATGTCTGGCCGTCGAAGAGTCCGATGAGGGTCTCGTCCTCGTGGCCGCGGAAGCGTGGGACTACCAGGTCGACGGTGGAGAGATGCTCGTTGCGGCCCAGCGTGTCGGCCATACCGTACGGCATGGTCGTGCCGATGACACTGCCGGCAGTCCGCACTCTCCGGTCGGGTGCCTGGTCCGGCACGCTTGGGATGGTGAGGGTGACGTCCATCAGACCCAGTATCCTCAAGTTCGTCAAGCTCGAGAAGTCGGTCAGGTCTTTCTGGTCTCTGCCACTGAGCGACTGCGATGTCGGCTTGATCTCCAGGCGCTTGTTGCCAGACAAGTTGAGGTACCGCAGTTGGTGATTCCAGTTCCAGTTCCAGTCGTACGGCCAGTTCGAGACGTTGTACTTCAGCATATTGCTCCCCACATCCAGGATCGCCAGCTTCTGCACCTTGCCCAGCTCCGCAGGCAGCACCTGAAACTTGTTGTTGTTGATATGCAATACCTTCAAGCTGCTGCCCTCCTCCAAGTCCTCAGACGGCAGACTCGTTAGATCGTTGCCCGAAAGATACAGCTCGGTCAGATGCGTCCACCTCCTGATCGTCCTAGGCGGGATGTCGTACAGCTGATTGTACGAGATATTCAAAATCCTCAACTCAGGCAGTAGAGCCAGCTCATTGAACACATCGTCCTCGAGCCGATTATCCGCCAAGAACAAATGCCGCAAGCTAGTCGAAAACGTCGTAGCAAGTCTACTACTCAACGTCGAGTCCTTCCTAACCGTAGGCGTGATAGTGCCCGTCGTGCTCGCCGTACTGACCCTACCAATCAACGTCGGCTTCGACGAGCTATACGACACCACCGAGCCTTTGCGCGAGACCGTCCCCGGCGACGAGGCGATGGACAGCATCCCGCTCGCTTGGCTCGGCCGCCGCATTTGGAAGTCCTCGAGTTTACCGAGTTCTTCGAAATCCGGGCTGGTGCCCAAGACGCTCGGTGCGAACGCGGGCGTGACGATGGCTTCTTGTAAGGGTGGCAGTGGAGCACCGGGCTTCGGGAAGTCGGCGAGAACGTTGGAGGACACGTTGAGAGTCTCCAGACGCTTGGCGTACCAGATCTCTGGTGGAAGCTGTCCGAGGTTGTTCTCGCGGATGTCGAGGTATCGCAGCTCGGTCAGCCTGCCAATCTCGGCCGGTAGGCGATTGAGTTCGTTTTTCGCGATACTGAGGTACTCCAGCTTCGTTAACAATCCAATGTGCGACGAGAGTTGGACAAAGTGATTCTTGCTGATCGTCAGCTTCGTCAAGCCCGACATCTTCATGAACAGCGCATCCGGTAGACTTGACAGCTTCGCCGACGCCATGTTGAGCACCGTTAACGACGGTACTGGTGCAGTCAAGTCAAAGTTTGTGACGGGGTTGTGGTTCAAGAACAGCACGCTGAGTCGCGCAAAGGAGCCTTCGAAACGTGAAATGGAGTTGTGGCCCAGCATCAACCTTTCCAGCTTCGGCAACTGCGACGCAACGTCGATATTGCTGATGGCGTTGAACCGAGCATCAATCTCGCTCAGGTTGATTAAGGACTTGAACGACTCGTCGAATGGCCCCGAGAGCTTGTTGTTCGTCGCCCACAGCCTTTCGAGGTTCGTGAGCATGCCTATGTTGCCCAGATTGGAGATTGAGTTGAAGCTGACGTCCAGATCGGCCAAGGTACTTAGCTGCCGCAGAGCATCGGGGAATTCAGTCAGCGAGTTGGACGACAAGTTCAGACTGCGTAGCGCATGGTACGCTCCAAAGTATTGCGGCACGCCGGTGAGCTTGTTGTTCGACAGCTTGAGACTGAGCAAGCCCGTAAGCCTCCCCAGATCCGCGTTGTCCAGCTGCTCGAGTCGGTTATTGGAGACATCAAGCACCTGCAGCTTGACCGCCATCGTCAAGCTCTGTGGTAATCTCCAGGCCTCATTGCCAGTAAACTTGATTTCGCGCAACGCTGTGCAGCTCTGCACAAAGTCCTTCGGTATGTCCAGCGTCAGATTCTTCGACAGATTCAGCGTGATGATTTCCGTCGCCTTCTGATACAGTGTGATCGGTATGGTGACCAGATTACGTCCGGAGAGGTCGATATGGCTGAAGCGCTGCATCTTGTTGAAGCCCGGGTCGCGGTCCAGACTAGAGTAACCACTCATTTTGGTCGGCAAGAAAGTGAAGCGACACAGATACCCATGGTCTTCTCGCCCGAGGTCCTCCAACCGGTCCGCTTGCTGGTACCCGGCCATCTCCAGGAGTCGCTTTTGTATCACCAACGGTCGCTCGCCCACCTCCAACTGCCGACTTGTCTCTTGCCGTTTGATGACGAGCTGATAAGTGTCCAATTCGTCCTGTAAGAAGGTCTTCTTCGCCATCATCCCTATCAGATCCGCCGCGGTCGTGTTCAGGCTCGCAGATATCACAGCGAAGGTACTGTCGGCTCGGAAGATGCGCATGAAATACATTGCCCCAGGATCCTCATCTCGCGCTACATTGCCATCCTTGTCGAGTTCGCCCAGGCGTCCTTGGTTTACGTCCGCCACTCTCTTGACGGCCCAGCTATCAGGTGCGTCCCACGTGCCAGCCTCTTCACTCTGCGCAGCTTTTTTGGCGGCAGTAGTCTCGCCAATCCAACCGGTATATATCTCGCCAGGTGCACCTTGCTGCGGCGTCATCGGTGGATTCTTGCGGTCCACAACGCCCTCCATGCGTGACATGTCTGTGTCTAGATGCCACAAAGCGGAGCCATCTTCCATCGAAGTTGCATTGGGATCCTTTACTCGCACATCTGAGACAGTGTCTCCTCTTTTGTTCTTAAACGGCAGCCGAGACTCTTTGCGTGGTGTAACTGCGCCGTTTGCGACATCTGGCCGGAGCGTCGATTTGGAAGGCTGTGCGAATGACTTTGTATCTGCGCGTGTCTTACCGAGCGCTGCATTGTTCGTGGCCAGCGAAGTCGTAGAACTCGACGTCTGCAGGGTTTCGACGGATGGCTTGTCATGCTTGTGTCGGCCCGTCATGCGTGCTAGAAGTGACCGCTTGTGTCCCGCACCTCCATCTCCCGAAGAGCGCTCGGTGTGCGCGTTGCGACTCTGTGTGCTGTGTGAGCTTGGTGTGGGAGATGTTGCACGACCCTTCGGGTTGACCGCGGTGTTCATGGCAGAAGCCTGCCGGTTGCGGCCCACTTCGCTAAAGGACTGCTCCCGGCTCGTCGACGGCCGTTGCGGGTATGCTTGACTGATCGTTTGCTTCTCTTCATTACTGCGGTTGTGTCGGTGACCTGGCAGGTGCAGGCGATGGTGGGTCGAGACGGGCTGCTTCGGTGTCCGGCTGTTATTCTGATCAGGGAAGGAGTCTGTATGATGCGGCGGCTCCTGTGCATGTTGTCAGCAGTTGCCGCGTAGTTTTCAAGGAGCTCCAAGTAAGCGCAACCAGTCACGCACCTGCGCGTCCTGATACACCCACGGCGTAACTTCGCTACTCGGTCTAGGTGTCCGTGGTCTTGAGATGTTGGTAGGGCTCGGCGGACCACTACGCAGCATGGCATCGTTGATGGAGTTGTTACGCTCCCGCGAACCGCCACCAGGCGCAAAGGCCGGCAAGGGCGCACCCCGGAGAGAACTTGTCTCCGAGTCCTGCCTGCTCGCTGAGCCATCCGCGCCTAGATATTCCTCGCCGAAGAAGCCCTGAAGCTTCTTCTTATACATGCCACTAAAGCTTGACTTGGATCCCGTCGAAGACACAGTGGTCCCGCTAGCCACAGACGGCCTGCGGTCATCGCCATCTGTGGGAAAGAGCATGCCATCCGACGGGGAAAAGCCAGGTGAGATCTGTCCCAGGTTCTCACTCGAGTCGTTGTAGAAGCTGCCCGCAAAGATCGAGGTCGCCATCGGCGGACCCTTTCCGTTGCCACTTGCGAAGGGTGATATAGTTGACGGTGACTGCTGCGTGATCGACGTGGTGTTACCGGAGCCTTGCAGGACGGAGAGATCGCTGCGATAACTGCTCAGCTGGGTGGCCGGCGAGGTCGTCTCTTGTTGTTCCCATGGTGCGATGGTACCGCGCGCATTGGCCGGTGCGGGTTTGACGGTGAGAGGTGACACTTCCGAATCCTTGCGTTCGAGTCTGGTATCACTATTGTTAGCTGCGTGTCTCTCCTGGCGCCACCCGTATATTGCTTCCTTGCTAACCCAGACAGCTCCCACGTCATGTTCCACTCAGCCACGGTTGTTGACTTCAGCCTTCCACGAAGCCCATAGACTGTGGTGCGCAACACCAACCAGGATTACCTCAGCGCAACACTCTCAATGCACATGTCCTCTTCCACCTCATCCAACAAGGTGCTTTAAACGTGCCAAGCTCGCCTACATACGGCGACGGGTGGTACGTACTGCAGCTTCTTGTTGGTATTGACCCACGGCCTCTCCTCCTTCAGCCCGCCCTGCATCCCGAAGCTCCCAAAAGGCCCCCGGACCGTGTCCATGGAGCGCAGCGAGTCCGCGCCGGAGCTCTCGGTAGAGCCATGCCTTCCAGCGTTCGTCCTCAGGCCGCTGCTGCCGCTGCCGTTTGTGTGCTTGAGCAGGGTCATGCTGGCGACATTATCGTACACCTCCCGTCGATGGCAGCGACCGCCTTCTAAAAAGGCTCAGTTCATCGCGCGGTGGCGGCGATGGATAGCGATACTACCTCCACTGAGGTGTCGGGAAGGGTGGAGTGGGTGGCCGAGTGGGTGGGTGGTGCTGGTTGCGGCGGGCGGACGACAGGCGGCTCGTCGCGTCGGGATCTCGCCTAAATGGTCGGCCCTGTTTCTCCTTCGGTCTCGGCTGCGTGCGTAGGTACGGTCTAGTTCACTGGTATTGCGGTTCCTTCGAACAGACGTGGTGCAGTATGGAGTCGATGTAGATGCTACCTTTTTACCTTACGGTGCAAATGGGACAAGACTCGAGCAGATCAGACGACAGGCATGCCCAGGCCCCCGGCCCATCTACATCAACTTGACATGTGCGGCATGTCGATGCGGATGCGGAGCTCGATGAATGTGGGGAAAGGAAGTCCGTGCCTCAGTTCGCCCCAGATCTCGGCCCGGTTGCAAACCATCGGTTGCCAAGACATATGTCCACTTCAAGTACATGTAGGTACCTACATGTACATGTACATGTGTGTGCTCCCCGTCTGTATACAATTATAGTATCGAGCGTGGAAAGGCGGTCATGGAGGTAACCGCTAGAAAGATTCGAGGCTTGGTGGGTGCCCGCGAACATACACAGGTAAGCACACTCGCCTGGCTGAGGTCAAAGCAGCGCTGCATTCATGAGGTACCATCTCTTGTTCCATGACTGGCAAGATGTAGTGAGGTACATGCGAGGAATCCTGAAGATGAGGCCGTCCAAGCAATCCCTTGGGTCTGGGCTCAACCCCTCATCCCCGTGCCACTCTACCCGAAATCGCATCCTGCAAAGCGTTTTCTAATCTGTCCAACCCGTTCTTCCATGCTATCCTGGCACTCTCACCCACTTCCACTCCCTCATCCATCAACCACGATAGCCATTTGACCACCGCAGCGGCCTTCCCTGAATCCCTCTCCTCAACAACTACATCCCTCAAATACTTCTCCAAAGCCACTACATCCTCCTCATACGGTCCCTCATTCTCAAATTCCATATACCACGCCTTGACCGCCTCCCTCAGATCCGGGAGCTCAGTCAACTTCCGCGATGTGAACGTCGGTCTAGCTGGTCGCGGCGGAAGCACCAACACTCTCTCCGGCACCGCCTCATCATCTCCAGCCTTCTTCTTACCCCGCTGCTGTGCTCTAGGCCGCTGATGGAGCGAGAGATCGATTCCCCCAGCTCGCTGTAACCGGGCATTCCGTTGCTGAGCCAGGACCTCTCGACGTACATCTTCCGGCAGAGCAGCGAGGAACTCCGGATCCACCGCTGCCTCAACCCGTGCCACCGGTTCAGCCTCCGTATCAGTCGCTGTAGTCGCACCGCCGCCCTCGTCGTGCTGGAGATGCCGGCTAACGGGCCGAGCGACAAAGTTCGCTTGCGTCAGCGTGGAGTGATCGGTGCTGCGCAGGTTACTTCGCGGACGACCTGCGAAGAGGCCACCGCCTCGTTTCCGCTTCACGGGCTGTTTGGCGATGGGCACCGAGCGGAGTTTCCGCGGCGACTGCGGGAGCAGGGCTTGCTCGCCTCGCTTCCTGTTGCCTGGAGACTTGTTGCTGTAGAAGCCGAGGATCTCTGCACGCACGTCTTCCGGTAGCGCATCTAGGATACTGGGGTCCAGTTGCGACTCGTTCGGGAGAGCGAGCAAAGTGGCAGGCGACTGCGCGCGAGATTGCGGTCGTGATACCTGCCCGATCTCTGCTTTGGCTGGTGGAGGCGGTGCAGTCGTAGGCTTGACGAGCTTGGCAAGCTTCGAGCGGATGTCCTCTGGCAGCTCAGCGAGCACGCTGGGATCCACTTGCGTGGGCAATACAAACTGCGTGCCCAGCGTATTCAGCAGCCTCTTGCTCGGCGTGCTCGGGTTCGCCGGCCGGATGGGCACGCTGGGCTTGTTGATCGCATCCACGAAGCGCTGCGCCTTCACAGGCGTCTTGATATCATCCTGAATCAGATCCTCAGCCGCTTTCTCCCCACCCGGCCCCTTCAACACGTCCTTCTCAGCCGCTGGTGGCAACTTCGAGCCCTGCCCACTCTTGAATGGCAGCCTCCGCTGACTTCCCGCGTCAACACCACCCTCCGCCCCAACCTCACCTTTCAAAGGCTCCAGCTTCTGCATCTGCACCCCAATCCCCCTCAACTCCCCAGGCGAGATCCCAAAACTCTTCATCATAGCCAAAATCTCCTTCAGAATAACGCCCTGCTCGCTCGTCGCCACCCCCAACTGCACACTCTTATTCACCGTATCGCACTTCCCATGCCCCAGATGCTTCGGTGGATCCCGCGGCGCATCGCCTGCCCGCCGCATGACCTTCATCGTCAATTGTTTCCCCTTCACCCGCTCCTTCAGTAACCGCTTATGCAGCTCTCCACAAAGACCGTGCATGAACTCGTCCACTTGCTCCTGGTTCTCGAAACGCACGCCCCAGTTCACTTCGGCGGAGACGGATTTGCGGACGACTTGGTCGCCGACCTCTGCGCGGTCGATGCCGCGGGCGTACTCGTAGAGCTTTTCGCCGGTTTTGGGTCCGAGGGTGTTCATTAGTTTTTCCTTCGTGAGCTCGCGGATGTCTTTGACGAGCTTCGCCCCAATCTCTTCCAGCTTGCCGCCGATACTCCAGGCCACGCCGGGCAGATTCTGCACTTCGAGTTTGCCGATAAACTCCAAGACTTGTTCCGGACGCAGCTGATACTGCCCAGCAGGCTTGGCTTTACGCAAAGCCACTTTCGCCAGTAGGATGTTCCCGCCGATCCCAACCGAAACAGCGCACCCAGTCTTGTCCAACACCTCATCGCGCATACTCTGCGCAATCGCATCCGCCTTTGCCTGCTCGCGAAACACACCACCCTCATCCCTCTTGACACCATCCGTCCCACTCTGAGCAAAGCATATCCCGCTAATATCCACCAGAGCCTCGTCAATACTGACACTCTGCACGACGCCACCCGTAGCCATGATCGCATCGTAGAACTTCCTACTTGCTTCCTCGTACCCTGGAAAATCATACGGTAGAATTTTGATCTCCGGGCATAATTCTTGCGCGCGCCGCATCCACATCCCGTTCTTGACGCCAAACTCGCGAGCCGGATAATTACAGCTTGCGATTTCGGAACCGGAACCGCCGCCATGTGCCACCACGGCGGGTTTGTCGATGTACTGGGGATATCTCTTCAACGATACGGCGGCGAAGAAGGAGTCGAAGTCGACGTGCATGATGTACCTCCTTTGGCCCGGCAGCTTCTTTACTCTCAGCTGCTGTTTTTGCGAGGTTGTTTTCTCCGCGGCGAGAGCCTGGAGTTGGGCTTTGAGGTCTGCTTTCCAGGTCGAGAGGTGGTGGAGGCGGGACTCGCGGTAGTATTGCTCGAGGAAGTCCGGGTGTACGACGGTGGATTTGCGGATGCGGGGATCGGACAGGAGGAGAGCGTTGTGCTCTTCGGCTGTCATCTGGGCTAGCCGGCTGGGAGAGATGGAGCGGAGGGCATCGGAGTCGCGAACAATGGCCATGGAGTAGTCGGGTTCTTGCGAGCCTTGACGAGGACGGAGAGGGGAGGTCTGTTCTGGGGTGGGCTTCCTGGGCTCGACATCTGTTACGGGATAGTCTGTGGAAGCATGGGCTGCTGGCACAGGCGGTGGGCTAGTCGGAGGAGGTGTTTCGAGCTTCACTCCGGTCTCAGCCGCATCCACTGGTGGCTCGATAGATTCCGG
>JAABUP010011277.1_pt1 | contig 10236 bp, 13 predicted proteins | sample 5559201 | NCBI WGS metagenome assembly JAABUP01 (sample SAMN10711887, study PRJNA513373) | rock metagenome | isolation source: Antarctica rocks | place: Antarctica | reverse complement strand
TTGAGGCTTTGAGCTTGTTCCGAATTCACCGTACTTGCACAGCTGTGTGGGTGCTTTGGATGTCTTGCATCTGAATGTTACCCAAACTCAGCAAGGATGCCTGCTGCAGGTTTCGGGATTTTGAGTTGGTGACTCACCCGCCGTACCTGCGTAGTTACGTGGGTGCGCCTGTTGTCCTGGCCAACGGCCACCGAGTTGGTGTCATGTAAGCACAACTGCTTGCCCTGTGTTGAAGCTGCACAATGGTTGCATGCTCAGGCCCCTTCACTTGCCATTGAAGTTCACTTTGAGGCTGCTTTTGATTCAGTGACAGGCATTGGCAACATACAGCAGCTCACGTGTGTGCACGTGGTATGTTCACATGCTGATGTCATGAGTTCTGCGCATGTCATCAGCAATTCAGGTGTATGACGTGGGCTATGGCAGAACTGAAGTCTTGCTAATGCATGACTACAGCCTGTGTTGACCTGGCACAGTGCTGGCAGCAGAGCACATAGGAATGAATGAATGAATGGATGAATGAATGCATGAATGAACCAACGAACAAATGAATTGATGGATGGATGGATGGATGGATGGATGGATGGATGATGAATGCATGAATGAAATGACTGCATGCATCAATCAGTCAATAATCAAACAAACGGACGAGCAACCAAATGCATGCATGAGAGCAGGTGTGCCATGGGGACCGAGCCCAGGGCCATGGATGCAGCAGCCACCCGGCTGCTGGTGAATGTGGCAGGTCTGGTCGCACGTGAGATTGAGGCCATAGCAGGGCCTGATTACGACCTCCCACTTGCTCCTAAGGTCAGCGCCAGAGTGTGTGACATCAGCGTGACACAAGTTGATTTACAATGTGCAAGTTTTCTTGCACAGCATTCTTTGTTACACTTTGAGAGTATCAGGTACAAATTCTTGATGTTGGCAGAGATGGTGGGCACAACAGACAAAGAGTACATATATGATGAAATAGAAAGTGATACAGAAATGCGATCTGAGTTTTCCAAATTTGATGCTTTGGCATGCATGCAAGCATGTGAGTGTTGCCATGCTCGAGTAGCTGTGACTGTCACGTCCACATGACCGAAATGCATGTTCTGTGCTGCAAGCTGAGACTAGACAGGAACTTGCAGCATCCTGTGCACTTTCATCACCTGTTGCTTTGGTGGTGTTGGTGCAATCCATCCTCTGCAGGTTGCCCAGCATGCAACATTTTGCCTCATGCAAGTTGTACGCATGAGCTAGATGACCAACCAGCCTTCTTGCTTGCAAGGTTGATGGCATTGCCTTCCGAGAAGTGTGTACACTCCTCTTGCTTAGCGACCACCCTGAGACAGGCTGGCGGCGGCACGTCTCCCGTCAGAAAGTGTGTTGCCAACAAGAAAGTTGCTGCTGGCACAGGTACATCCCTCAAAACAGCAGGGCCTGATGATGTTGGACACCAGCCAGCCAGGATGGCAAATCCTGCGATGATGAGCGCCTGCATGCAAAATACACAGCAGGACGGTCTTTTTGGGACGCCTTTGCTGTGGCGGACGTGGTGCGTCTTTCATGCTATATACCTAACCTGTTCCCACAATCTTGTGCCTACGGCTGAGCTCATGCCATGCTTACACATCATTGTCTGTTCACCCCTGACCTTGCCTCTCCTTTCAGACCCCTCTACCCCAAAGGCCCAAGAGAGGCTGTACAGACAATGAGTGCATCAGTCACCATGCTGCACAATCACTGCTTGGATCAATAACCCTGCATGCTGCTAACAAAACAGGGATGCCAATTGCATGTTGCCTTGCCTCCATCTCCACCTGCTGTACTTTCTGGCTTTGCTACTGCAGGCTCAGCCAGAGGTGCTGTTTGAGGGGACTGTGGCGGAGGGCGCCCCCTTCAAGGTCAAGGCCGCCATCACTGACCCCTCAGGCTTTGCAGACTTTGATGAAGCCACATTTGAGCTGGAGTTCAGGTGTGCAAGCGTGTCTACCCATTTGGGTGTGCCATTGTGCCACTTTGTCTACTGCACGACAAACGCGCAGATGAAGTGTTGAGACTGGTCCTACTGCACCCAGAAGCATACACCTTTTTGAGGCACTTGGGGTGTTTGCAGCATGGGGTACACCCCTCCCCCTTCTCGACCCCAGCCGTCACCTGTCAAGAGCTGGCAGGGGTTTCAGACTTCCTAAAATGCCCAATTAGTCTCTGAGGCACATGGATAGAGGAACGGTTGGCACAGCGACAGACGCACATACAATGGACATGTGCCTGAATGACTGCAGGCATGAGTCCCAGCACATATGAGTGAGTGAGTGAATGCACGTCTGTGCGTGTGTGCAGGCCTGGGGATGCTGCCCTTCCCAGCCGATACGTCCCCATGGGGACCCAGGTGGGCACCCCTGCATGGATCCCAGAGTCTGTAGAAGACCAGGTTGATGTCGCCAAGATCTGGTTTGTCATCATCAAGCGCAGTGGCGGGAACAATGCAGTCAGTAGAGCAAATCTCATTGGCACACATGTTGAGTCAGATACTGACAGACACAAAAGCCAAGCTGCACCGTCTCCTTCTCAGCAGTCGGCTGTGGTTTTGGGCACTCCAGGTAAATATTCTTCTTGCGTTGTCTGATACCCTTGACAAGGATGCTGTGATTTGGGCAACGTCCATGTCTGATGGGATCATTAGAATGGCTTGATGGTCTAACCTGCTAGTGGGATGTACATTTGACCCTTTGTGCTGCAGAAACATGTCATTGCAGTCTTGTAACCAATCGTAGCCACATAGCTACAGTCGTGATACGCACTATCATGGTATAATAAGATGATACAGTAAGGTGGTACTGTGCAGTAATACTGCAAGGCAGTACACTAAGGTGGTACAGTGAGGTCATACAGTAAGGGAGTAGAGACGATATAGTAATAGTCGCAATTATGGCTGCTGGGTGCAAAGACAAGATACATATACATTTTTTGGCATGCAACATGGAGAGCAATCACAATGCTGCTCAAGGCCTGTCTACTTTCAATTATCACTGGCGAAAAGAGTGAGGTGAACAGTGCTGATGGTCCTGTTGTAGGTGTCAGTGGGGGGTGGGAGGATGTGGAGGTGGGGTATCTTGTGGGGCGGGGCGCTACAGGCTCTGTCTATCGTGCCACCTGCAATGGCCACCAAGTCGCTGTCAAGGTACACAGATACATATGTGCATACAGCATATGTAATTTGTATATATGCAAAATACATTGTGAATATTGCATGCATGTTGCATGTATACAATGCATATATACTGGACATGTGTGTTGGGAGTGGACACACCCACATGCACGTGTGCGCATGCACATACAGGTATGCATATCAATGCACATGTAAACGTAAATGTAAGTGTTTAAGTAAACACATGCATGCATTTTGCTGCAGATTATATCTCCAGAGCAGGACAAGTATATAAAGCGAACCCCGGATGGGACTCCCATGGAGGTGGCCCTGACCCGAGGGCTATCCCACCCCAACATAGTACATGCCCTCAGGCATGCCAGCTTTGACAGCCAGGTACACAATTGTTTTAAAGAAAGAAAAAGAGAAATTCACGTCTTTGGGATTTGTAGCCAGTCATGAACGATCATTGTTATGTGCTCCAAAGCCTGCAATCATCATAAGAGCAATCTTGATGGTGTAATTCTGGTTGCGTGAGACTAATGCACCTGTCAGACTCTTGCAAAGTTTATTTCGTTGCCTGCTATGCAAAGCATCCTTGAAAAACTCAACAATGCACTCCTCACCTGCACATTCCTGATGGAAGCAAGCAGCCTGGGGACCAGACAGGCCCCGCCTACCCAGCCCTCGCTCTGAAGTTTGCCTTCACACCAGCCAAAACTCATGTGCGGGCGACAACATTCTCATGAAAACAACCTCCCGCGTCCCCCGGCCTCCTCTACCGACACTGCCAGACGGCTTTCTGTATGTCTTGGAGTGCGCTTTATGTCCTGAAGTATGTCTTGAGCAAGCCTGCAATCTCAGGACAATGGCCTACAGCTGCAAGGCCTGCTTTGTGTTTCAGTGTCTACCCATGCCTGCAGAACGCGTCTCTAGCAGTGCTGCACGATGCCGATTTTGGAAGTGTGGAGTCTTGGGACTCATGGGGCCAAGAACCTTCAGAGATCAATGGTCGACACACTGCGGAGGTCAACCAGGAGACATGGCTCATGCTGGAGTACTGTGATAAGGGCTCCCTGCTGGTATGCAAACTGCTCCTTGGAGGTATGGGTGATGCCTTCAGGGTTTAGCTTGTTCAGGGTGTCATGAACATATGCTACAGACTGGAGTACTCTGATAAGGGCTTCCTGCTGGTAAGCAAACTGCTCCTGGGAGGTATGAATGAGTGACAACGAGTGCATGCTGGTTAGCAAACTGCTTCTTGAATGAATGGGTTGCAAGATGTGTGGATTGCAACATGTGCGGGCATGAATGTATGGGTTCAGAAGCGCCTTTCGAACAGGGTTGTTTGGGCACTTGCTGGCAGTCAGCCAGTCAATTGTAGGGAGTTTGTGGTTGTGCGTAGCTTTCAGTGTTTCATGTGTTACGTGCTTAGCTAGCAATCAGCGAGAGGCCTTCTTGGTTCCCTTCAAAACTGCTTCGGGGCAGGGAGGAAAGTGGAAAAAATCTCGAAAAGACATACCCTGACAAAGTAGAAACCTGTGTGCAAAACTTGTGCAGGATGCAGTGGATAGGGGCTGGCTATACACAAGTACAGCCTCCCACTTCACTGGCCTGACTGACTTGAGAAAGCTGCTGCTAACAGCCCTAGAGCTGGCAAATGCCCTGGCCTACCTACACAGTGTGGACGTGATGCATGGGGACCTGACTGGCGGCAATGTGCTGCTGCACTCTAGCCCCATCACCCCAACTGACCCCCGTGGGTGCATAGTCAAGGTATGGGGACTTCTACTGGTCTTGCATAGTATCACTGGCACTGGTGTACTGCTCTCTAGTGAACTGGCATATTGCCAATGGAAATTGCGCTTTGCTCTTTTGTCTGTGCATCCATGCATCAGTCTCAGAATTTCACCTGCGCACCTTTGTCAATATTAATTTTTGAGGCTCTTGACCATCACCGTCGCTCAGGCACAATCAGTTTGATTGTTGTCCTTTGCTTCAGATAGTCAATGTTGATGATTTGGTCAATGTTGGTGATCATCCTAATGAAAGTCACTGTACCAATGAATAACATACATGATGGCAGATAAGCCTGCTTCTGTATGCCACCAATGTGATGTCTCAGGACACCAACCTTAGCCTTTGTAGCTGTCCTGGTGCCGCCTAGAAACTCAGACATGCTTGAGCCTTAAGTCTAGTTTGTGTGTATGTTGCTTTCCTAGACATTGCCTGGTGACTCCCCTGTCAAACCTCGCAGACAATAAAGCTCGTTTGTGCATTCCTTCTTTGTGTTTGCACAGCGTCCATGATCACTGCGCCCACTTGATCATGCAAGGATTTGTAGGTCAAGGCTGCCCAACACGACTGCCTTGCAGGTGGCTGATTTTGGTATGAGCCGCATCCATACAGAGACAAAGGTCACAGCGGCCCAAGGCACCATCACGCACATGCCCCCAGAGCTCATACGCCATGGCCGACTCCACAGGTCATCTCAAACATCTCCCCAAAGTAGAATTGTGTTTTTACTGTCCCCAGGTGTTTATGTGTTTAGATTTCCACTATATGGATAACGTTTCTGAGAGAAAAAGAGACGTGTTGGGATTGGAAAGAGCACACTCACACATGCACCATATCTGTCTATCAGTGGCAACTGCGTCTGGGCTGCCACATGGCTCATGTGGTCCTTGGGTCAATCACTCAATGGATTGATGCCTGATTTTGTCCATCTATAGCTTCTATCGGCAGTCTTCAATCAGTCAGATTGCCATCATCGCCCGTGCTGACTAGACATGACCTGGCAAGCAACAGCTCATCAGCAGTGTTGTGGCCACGGCTGTGTTGCTGCCACTGGACATTGCCTATATTGTTAGTCAATACACAAGGTGCTGTCAAGATCTGGGTAACAGTTTGAATCCAGCAGTAGCTGTGGTCACGTAATGATGACTGTTGTAAGTACAGGTCAGCAGATGTGTGGGCCTTTGGCGTACTGATGTGGGAAATGTACAGCGGGCGCAGAGCGTGGCTCGGCTTGTCTTACACTCAGGTCATGCAGGCTGTCGGCTATGAGCAAAGAGCCCCGGATTGGCCTGCAGATGCACCCCCTGAACTTGCAGTGAGTGCACTCTGCACTCGTGTATATGATGGTGTATGTATGCCTGCGTATGTGTATGTGTAATGGTGTCTGCATGCTTGTGCATGATATGTAATGGCACGCGCACGTGCATGTTTCTGCGGCTATGTTTGTTCCTGTATGTCACCTGACCTTATCTTGCCACAGAAGCAAGCAGCTGGATGACACATCCAGGGTAGATCCAGGGCGGCTGTCTATTTGCATGTTACCATACGACTGTGTGATGGTAGTCAAAATGGGCACAAAATGTTGTGATGTGGGTGCTCTCTGTGCAGGCTGCAGGCAGATCATGTTGTAATGCAGAGCCAGATGAAAGACCCACATTTAGGCAGCTAGTGGAACAGTTGACAGGCATGCTGTCATGTTCTCAGAGCTGCTGAAAGGTAGCAGTCACATTTGGGATTTCATGGGGTAACAGCTCGTCGGAAGTCCTTCCACATGTGCTGACTTGTTCCTGAGGGCGTCATTTGGGGGGGATCAATGTGGGTGCGTCTGTGCGTGCCTCCTGATCATTGCATGGAAGACGGCTCCCCATCCAGATCATACCCTGACAGTCAAGCTCGACCATTGTGTCAAGGCGGGCGCAAAATTCCTTTCATGGTCACCATCTTTCCGACTCCCTCCTGCACAGTTTGGTGCAGCCCACAGCTGCTTGAAGGGCAGCCCTGTCTGCAGCAGTTCGCTGTATCACTTGTTTCGAGTTGCATCAGTGTACCAAGTAGGGGTGCTGCAACGCACATTCTGACACAGGACTAAACGAATCCAGTGTGGTACGCATATCTAGTGCGTGCTTGGTAGTCAATCTCAGTCCACTGACATTGATGGACTTCAGAGCATCGAAACACCAAACTTCTGGTGCTATCCGGTCCAATCTCTTGGTTAACGTTGCGATTATGATGAGTTTGATCATTCAGTACAAGACTTATTTGGTTCTGTGCCTTAGCTTGTAGACAGGGGTCATCCTATAGTTGCAAGGCTCTGCATGACCTGCATTGCAGCGGCAGCATGCATGCTGCGCAGCTTTTTCTTCTGCACTGATCTTGCTAGTCCATTTCACCTGGGACAGTTTGAAACTTGTACGGAAACTTTAAGTTGGTCCAAAGCAGATAATCGGTTATCATCATATCAGTGGCTGATGCTTTTACTGAGGTTCTGACAATGACTTGCATTTCTGTTCACCTGACCAGCATGGAAAGTCATAACAGCTCAACTCATTTGACAATCGAAGATACAGTATTGTTGAATATTCTACGGCAATGTGTACCAAGATAAGCAAAACAAGACCGTGTGCAGAGCAAAGCAATTACCATGAGACAACAATGCAGAAGGGACGGCTGGTAGCTTCAAATGAAAGTGAGCTCATAAAGTACGCTGATGTTGCAGTTGCTGGCTGGGTAAGACATTGCAATGTACTATTATGACGTAACGGTTACGTTCAGAACGGTCAACGCTCTGCCTCCCCTGGTGCAAGCATTAATTGCTCTCTGCTTGTTGTCTCAAGTCGAGTGTATGTCAATTTGAGTGGTTGTTCTCCCTTGAAGTTGCACAACAGCCACTTGAAGTCCTAGCCGGCATAGCCCCTCTCAAGCCTAGCCTTATGCCGATCTGCTCACCGCTCACGTAAACAGATAGGCTGTCGCCGGCGACCTGTAGACAACAGTTGAAGCGCTGCGGTCCTTTTGACGCACCGATCTCGAGATGGTCAAGGCACCAGAGGTGCTGTCAACCCCTTGTACTTGTCACAAATGCCTCTGCCGTGCTGCAGACAATAAACTCCTGCGTGCTTCCTGGCTGCCAAACGTGGTGTCTTGGTCTAGTCCCAAGCTCGTCAACGTCATGCTTTTTTTGACTTTACAGGAAAGCGCTTCAACCAATGGTTCTACCGCTTGTTCACAACAGTCAGCCTGTTCCTTTGTCAGTCAGGGCACAGTAGCCTGGCCTGGCTGCGGAGTTCCAGCCAATGAGGAGGAACGGTTGGCAGCCACCCTGCAGCTCCAGCTCATAGGCAAAGAGCCTAATGCTGGACTGCAGCGGTATGTAGAGCTGGTTGCAGCTGTACTCAAGGTAATGCACTGGTAGTTGCTGCAACTGATGCTGCGTAACTCCATCCTGAAACATAGATCATACATGAGCTGGTGCTCGAGCTGCCTTACAAGTCTGCTGCTTTGCTTACACCATCATTGTCTGCTTGCTTGCTGACACGTATTCATGGCCTGACTGATGGTCGCTGTGTGTTTAGGCGAGGAAATACATGTCTGGAATGAGGGACAAAAACTTGCATGAATGCATGGCTGAGTCACTCAATCATTGACGCCTCCACTGCGCTACCATCTACCGTGCTGATACTCGTTGCTCAGCTGTGTTGACTTTGGGTTGTTGATGCAGCGGGACACAATAGTTTTAAGCTTGTTTGGCGCCCATCATAGCCACAACATCAACACTAGCCAAGGTTGGTTAAGTCAGAGTTGTCTGTCTTCAACACAAGTTTTGTGTCTCCACATACATGAGGCCCAGTCTGTGCTGCCGAGCACATGTGCAGCAGTCAACCCCCTATGGACTGCTTAGTTGTCCAACTTGCAAATGCTAGGCTGCTGGTCATGCTCTGACCTTGCAATATGCTTGCTCGTTGTTGGAATCTTGCATGCATCGCATTGCAGTTTGTCGTCATGTGTCTGGATTTGCTTTTGAACAACGCATATTGTCCCCCCAAAGTGCTTTACATGTTGAGGCTGTGCATGAGCCTGATCAGAACGCAGATGCACCATATGCAGCCAAAAAAAGCTTTTTGAAACAAAAATGCCAACATAAAAAAGCCTGACAAAACAAGCCCAGCATACCAAATCCTGGTTTGCTTCAAGGACTGCATGTTGTGATGCTGTTTGTACAATCATTACACAAGATTGCGCTTCTGCAGATGTGCCTTTTGAACCAGTGCCCCGGCCATACAATTTGTGCACTTGGTCTCTTGTGCCAGATTCCCCAGAGGTTCTTATGATTGAAGACCTCACACAAGATGCTAGGTAGCTGTTCTGAACCCCCCACTTGTGCTTGCATGCAAAGACACTGTAGTGTGTAGTGTGTGGGACTTGCATGTCATGTAAAGCATCTTCACAATGCAAAAACGCGCTTTTACTGTCCCCAGACGTTTCTGAGTTTAGAAGTGTGAGGGCGTCCTTTCTGAAGTAAACAAGATGTTTGGGGATTGAAAAGAGCTGCATGCGAATCAACTCTTGCAGGCAGCTCTGCAGTGTCCCCATGTGATTACAGCACACAACCAATCAATAGAAGCTTCAGCTTGTGTGTCTTTTTGAAGCGCAAACACAACTCATTGACCGTGTGTCTGATTGTGTGGCAAGACATGAGTATTCACAGCAAGTCATTGCATTCTTTTAGGACCCAGATGTCATTCTGTTGCAGCTTGCAAGCATGCTGATGAAAAAGCAAAGGCTCCCTGCACATCTCATGGTAGGCTGTGATTCATACATCTCCAGCGAAATCACTTGTGTTTGCTGACCAAGCGATGTGTTTGCCCAACAAAGCATTTCTGAAGCTGCTGGCTTTTTGTAAACAGGCTCCTCCAAGCCTCAGGATAACAGAAGTGCCAGCACAGACATGAATGTTACCCAAACTCAGCAAGGATGCCTGCTGCAGATTTCGAGACTCTGAGCTGGTGACTCAACCGCCGTACCTGCGGAGCTATGTAGGCGCGCCTGTTGTCTTAGCCAACGGCCACCGGGTCGGTGTCATGTAAGCAGAACATCTTCAGGACAGACTGCTTTCGAGAGATAAGACTTGTCCCGCACGTACCTAGCTCATTATGAGCTGGAAAGCAGAATTTGTTGTTATCATCATTAACATAAAATTGTATCATCATCATCATCATCATCATCATCATCATCATCATCATCATCATCATCATCATCATCATCATCATCATCATCATCATCATCATCATCATCATCATCAT
>JAABUP010011275.1_pt1 | contig 10237 bp, 8 predicted proteins | sample 5559201 | NCBI WGS metagenome assembly JAABUP01 (sample SAMN10711887, study PRJNA513373) | rock metagenome | isolation source: Antarctica rocks | place: Antarctica | reverse complement strand
GAGAAGACATGTACCCGGAAGATTCCAGCTCGGTACCTGGAAAGCGGGCTCTAGGGTGCCCTCTTAGGGGTGTATGAGCTTTAGCCCTACGAGTGGACGGTTAGGGGGTGACCTCTTCTATAGACGAGCGGGAGTCGCAGAAGCAGCGGATTATCAACGCGGCGTTCTTGAGTCAATTCAGCTAATAGTATAGGGCGGAATACTGAGGTGGAAGAGCGACAGCGACGTATGGGAGGTATAAACAGAGTGGATAAACGACATCTTTATATACATACCGCGCTCTCCATTTATGGCGACGATAGTGGGGTATAAATAGGTACTTAGATTTTGGTGAGAGCCCCATACAAGTTTAAGTACCGAGTCCCAAGCGCAAAGCTCCTAACCCAGTCCCTCTACCTTACTACCAGTCGAGCACTCTCTCCACCAGCACTTGTGTATATCCGTATGAACTAGCAATTAAAGTAGGAGGACCGATCTTGCACCGCCGGATTCGGCAAAATGGGGCTGTACAGCATTGACCTTGTATCAAGGTCGTTCAGAAAAGGAAAACGATGTAGACCGCGGAATGCGGGAGACTCGACGGATTTTGGTATGATTATAGGTAGTTCTAGTTGATGGCATGTGACACCGAGTCGCATAAGAGAGATAGATGAGATGAATTGACATAACCCTAATTAAGAGGCAAGGATTTGCTCGTAAGAGAACAACAGTCAGACCCAAGAGGTGATTTGAACCAAATGCACTAAAGATATGAATATTATATAACAGTGGCTAGACAAGTAGACCCTGAATTAACATGGGACCATCCCATCCTGATTTGCGCCCCCGGATGACGGATCACACTGATTAGCAGACAGCCTACTAACCCGAGCCGTCTCCTCGTCTTCCTTCCAATATCCCTCTTCCGAGTCAGCCGGGTTCCATGCTTCTTCTTCCTCTTGCACAGCATCATTGCCGTGTTTGCTCAAGCGTGTTTTGTATCCTATCACCCTCGGGATGTAGACTGCCGACGTGTCGCCTTGTTTCCAGGTGTGATCCCAGAATGCCTGCCCTCTTAGGTCGCAAAATTACAACATAGACACGACGCATCGCGTGCAAGTCCTCTTGAATTTCCTGCTGGATTAGTTTCCATGATTCGGGTAGGAGATGCCTCGTTACACAAGATGGGATAGCCTGGTGTGAGACTTATGTGCGCGGTTCCTCCAAAAAGGTGGGTTCCCCATGCATATCCGAGCTCGGCGATACGGTTTCTTACAAGATATGACGGCTGTTTTTATTTCCAAGGGGCCGCTAGTCTTTAGTATATAATAGCTTCCTATAAACCCCTAAACTAACTTTCTCCCGAAATTAATATATAACGCCTATAGTAATAGCCGGAGACTAGTTATTATAGACTATATATATCGCTCTAAAGTTTATATATCGTTATAAAAATATATTATCGTTATAGAGTAAAAACTCCGCTATAATATTTATTTTATTATTATTTTACTCTTTTATAATCTTTATTCTTTATCCTCCTATAGAACTACCTCGTCGTCGTTTTTAATATTTTATTAAATTATTTTATCTTCGTTTTTAATATCTTAATACTCCTCGCCGGCGGTATTTTTATATTAAGGCGGTTAATCGGCGTAGCTTTAAATTAACGGAGGTTATTTATAATTTATTCCCTCCGCTTACTCCCGTTTTACTAGGAGATCTTTATAGATATTTTATATATAAGGAATTATACCCGGCTTTATTTAATTAACTCGGAGGGAGGAATAAAAAAGCGTTATTATTAAATTATAAAATATTCTAGTATATAAAAAATAATAGGTAAAAAAGTAAAGTTTTTATTAAAGCGGGCCCGTTTTAAAGGGTAAAGATAATCGGGGGCGATAATAATATTCTTAAATTTATCTATAATAATAGTAATATCGGTTATATATAATAACGACGTTAATATATAAAGATAAAAAAAGGGAGGGAGGGGTAGAGTTAATAATAATAAAATATATAAAAAAATAAAAACGCGACGGTTATAATATTTTATTTAAATTTAAATTTAGTAAATTAATTTATTTATTTACTCCTCGCGTCTTTAATTCCTACTACTATAGAATAATACTAAAGTACGGAGATTAGCGGACGGGGTTATATTAGCGATCTAGTACTAGGTGTAGTAGTGGCCCCTTGGAAATAAAAGACACCGATATGGCTTGTTGGTTCCGAAGCGTCGCTGAAAAGAGGTTGGGTCCGTATTCTTACTGGCCCTCTCTTTGAGCAGAAGATCAAGATTTTCCTCATCCACGCCAAACCATACGGCGTGGACAATTCACGACAAAATGTGCCTGCAAGTTTGAGTTGAAGCCTGAATTTTTTAGCCATGTCGTTATTTGAGCAGCGTCGTGAACGAGGGGAGCTGTCGCAATTGCAATTACGTCTTTCGGCACGTAATTGGTCTAGTTTGTTCAGGTCATCATTGATGCGAGTGACGCTTGCGGTTCCATTTGGAGGTTGGTCGTCATTCAAGATGTTGCTGCCGTCATTAGCGCTAACGGGCGTCGTCTTAGTTAATCCGTGTACGCCTTTCATGTCCAGGAAGTGGCTCTCGTATTCCATATTCAACTCCATCAAAGCTAAGAGCCGTTGAAGGACTTGGCGTGCGAGCTGGCGTCTTTCCTCCTTTGGCGTCGTCAGCGTGCGAGGATCTCGGAACATTGTTGACTACGATACTTTTGTTAGAATGGGTTTTCGAGGACTATAAGCAAAGTGAGAGATCATGTCCAGACTGGCTGGACTTTGGAGCATTGCAGATGCTAAGAGAAACACAGGTTTGAGGTCTAATTCTCGTTCGATGTACGTCTCTTCGACCAAGGCTATTACAGTAGTCTTGTCGCCTTCTTTAACGCATCTCTTTCGTAACTCATTTCGATTTTCAAATTTTGGATGACTATTGAAGTCTGGACTAAAGTCATATTGTTGGATGTTGATGCTGTTGAAACACCCAATCCCCTCCTAGTCTGATTCTGTGATGACTTGGAGTTCATATTCGGTGTCCATAGTAGCTATTGGCTGTGGTACTACGTGTAGCTCGAAAGATTTACCATGTTGATCCTCGAAAATTTCTATCATATATAGATGTGTGTATGGCGAGTCCGCTTTCCAAGCAATGGCCATGAAAGTCACAGCCAAACCTCGCCCGCGGCAACTTAAAAGCTTCTCGAAGTCGAGAACAAGCCCTGTAACGACGGATGTGGCCAAGGGCCCAACACAGACAAAGCAATGAAACCGAAAACAGATTTCACACGGAAAATTTGACCCTTAGCATTGTAAAGTGGTCGTTCCGTTGCAGTGAAGATCATTCTAACATTAATGAGGACAGATCCCAGCAACAGTTCCCAAAACCATCAACGGCGAGTACTGCTTGCTAGCCAATATAACCAAACTCAAGAGAAGAAGGCAGTTCTCCATTCACTTTGAGTGACTTAAACCAGAGAAGTCGACGCAAAGAAAACAAGTCAGACTCTCTTCACTACAGCATCCTTATCCAGGCAATGCAGTCTTATCATTTGCCTGACAGCACGATGGATCAGGCTCATCTTTGATTTCCCTGCTGACTCGGTTGTTGTTGTGAGCCGTCGTACGATTAGTACCCTCTTCGGATTCGTACGGGTCCCAAGTTTCGTCCAATTTCAGCGCCGCCGGCTTGGGAACTCTCCACCCAATCAACTTCCTGATATGCAAAGCTGTATGATCTCCAATTTGCGTCCATGTAGTCTTATCCCAAAAAGCCTGCGTGTGTAAGTTGCATATATAATGCATCGGGACGATATAGTTTGTTGCGGTTCCCTTGAAGCCTCTTCGGTGTGGCACGTCCGTGTCGGCGATGAAGGACGGCCATTTGGTGATGATCAGTGGATACTCTGGTTCTGCTCCTAGCTGGATCTTCCCTCCGAAAACATGATTTTCCCAGCAGGCTCCAAGTTCAGCAAGGCTCTGTTTCCCAAAATAGGGCTCGTTGACTTGAGTGACAGTCCCAATAGAATTCCTCGTCAGGTCGTAACGCGCAAGCTGTTCGTTTATGCGGTATGTGAACAAGGTATCATTCCTAGCATGTTCCAGGGCATGGGTGATCTCATGGCACAAGGTGTTAGCAATCTTGAATTGCAGCCTGAATAGGACAAGTCTCAAGCTGTCGGCTTCGCGCCTGGTTGCTTGATCACATCTAGCGCGGAATCCTTCCAGCCTTCTCAGGTCGGCTTTGTTGATATGGATGATGCTTGCTATACCATTTTTCGCGTTGGAATTGTTCCTTTTGACGTTGACACCCTGGCGTGTTCTCAATTGGGCGGTAGTGGCGGCAGTCCATGCATGGGTACCCCGGATCCTCTCATCGTCCCGGGGGTCGTCTATTTCAAAAGCCAGAGAATCGGCGAGTCGTTCTAAAGCATCTCTGGCTTGCTCTCGCCTATGACCCTTCCCCATGTCCTTCAAGCGTAGTTCACTGCATGGCTCGCCCTTATGATTGTACTGTGCCGGTAAAGGATCCCGCTTGCCATACAGGATGTAATAGAAAAGGTCCAGGCTTCCCGGGCTTTCGAGCATTCGTGACGCTAATTGGAATACAGGCTCAGCGTAACTACACAGTCGCGTGTAATCGTCCTCCGTGAAGACAGTGTTGACTCTCTGATTATCTCGCACGGAGCCCAGAGGATCCGACCAGGCAGAGTAGTTGAAAAGTAGATGTTTCTTAGGCTGAGCTTCCAAATCGTAGAGACCAGCCACCGGCTTTGTATGGTAACCAAGGTTTACCCAGTCTCCATCTAGTATCTCCGGATATTGGCTTCTTACAAGGGGGTCCATTGCAATTGTCGGTGGTAATGCGTGTGAGCAATCCCATAATGGGAACGTTTCATGTGCATTGCTCTTAGATATATGTTGAGCGTCCAGCTTCCGCATTCGAGGTAGAGTGGAACAATGACTCTTTCGCGATCCTGTGGAATGTTGTCGAAAGCGGAAAACCAATATAACATCGAGGGACGCTAAAGTGGTCTGCATAGAACAAAGCAATTTTGATCCACACATCATTCCGAGGAATGAAAACGGAACGAGCTACGACAAAACCCGAGGATGCGGAAGGCTAGAACGCTACGAGTAAATATATATGTAGTAGATTCAGAAAGACTCTCCAGGCTGAGAAAGCGCAAGAGAGAATAAGTTCAGACGAACGCAGATAGTTGAGAACAAGGTCAGACTTCGCTTGCATAGAAGTATGAGCAAGAACAGCAAGAACAGCAAGTGGGTATCAAATAACAGTCAGATCACAGTTTGGCCGTGAATCGTAAAAAAGACCCACCAATCGCTCAAACCTATCCGGGTGTCCAATGAACAAACCCTCATCAACTCCTTCCCTTTCCATCGCATCCACACCCACCATACTCCCCATCGCATATCTCCTATCCCTCTCTGTGACAATCTGATCTCTCTCATGATTTCCCATCGTAGCCATGCCAGCAAAATCACCAGGTATGTAGCTACCACATAGACTCAATATGACAGCAGCAATGGTATCAGGCCGTCTCATCATGCCTGGTGTTTTCTTTCTGCAGAGTATGCATACAATTCCAATAAGCACCGCGAGTAAGATGGCGACTGTCAGCGGGGACGATGTAGGCTTTGAATGCTGTGCCGGGCTTGAAGGGGACGTTTGCTAGAGCGACGATGAGGGCTTCGCAGAGAATCGCGACGAGGCTGATGTAGGCGTTGAAGAAGTGACTGTGGGCGAGAGAGCGAAAGGAACTGGTGAAGGGGTTCGAGCAGGGAGCTAGCAGGATGGAGTCACTGGCTTTAGCATTGCCGTGAAGAAGTTGTTGGTAGGGTTTCAAGCTACAGATTTCTGATTTCCTGTGAGCATCATGTCTCTCATAATGAAATCGAGGAGCAAGAGAATGACATAGCGTCATCGATCAAGTTCCAGTACATTTTGAGTATGCCACCAATAGCAGTGAAGAGAAAGCCGACACCGGAGGCCTCACTGTCCATAGATCTCTCAAATCCTGTATCAGGACCGGCTCGATTGTAGTCGATGACCAGAGATTCATGTCCCAAGACGAACAGAGCAAGGTAATGACATTCGCTGGATGCAGCCAGGGACGTGAGCCCGGCTTTCGCCTGTTGGGGCCAGCGAAATCCTCAAAGGCAGTTAATGCTACCGCAGCGTACTTCTTGCCACCAAGAGACGATGTGCGGCGAGAATCGACAGGCACGGCATTACCGGTGAATAATGCTCATCCCATAGGAATTGTTATCGACGACTTCGTTGTAGGTACCAATTCGGTAGCGGTTACCTTGAAGCGCGAGCCCCATGTCCTTTGAGCTTGGCGCGTATGCGTTGAGTCGACGGAAATCCTCGATGAGGCGTTGGTCTTGGGAAAAGGTTGCTACCCCGGGGATACTCAGTGGGTTGGCATAGAGTCCACTCTTTCTTTGCCAAATCGCAATTGCGAGAGCAAAGGTCTGTGACGAATGCCAGGATACCTTAGACTACTCTTGCTACCACCGGATAGACGGTCAACTCAGGAACGCAGCCCTGGTCCCCTGAAATTGCCGTACATATGCCCTCGCCAATGAATTCAATGAACACCGTTTCAGAAGCAAGAGGCGCAAGGACCAGGATAATCAGCGACACGAGACCGGACTACCATACAAAGTAATGCTTTTTGCGAATGGCGACGAACGTCGCGACAACATTAATCGGCGCTCGGTATTCCAGTGCAATAGAATGCTCGGCCAACGCCCCATCTGCACTGTATAGCTGATAGAAAGGCTCTATCTCTTTGATGGCAGAGACCAAAAGGTGCCATGGAATGCTGAAGAGAACGGCGAGAGTGGTGGGGACGAACGCGTAAACGAGGTAGTCTCGAGGGGTGACACTGATGGGTTGCTTCGTGGGATCTTCAGCGCCACCTGCTGCTTCCTGGATGGAGACAGCTCCTGTTGGTCCCACTACGACCACATCTCCGTCTGGCAGCGTAGCGGTCGTGGGGTACGCTGTGTTGAACGTAAATTCACCTACACTAACAACCCCTCCAGCTTCGATGGCATAGGTTTCCCCAGCAGCCACCCCTCGTTGATAATATTTGTCGGATTAGATCCAGATACCGATGCTGGGGGGCTTGTTATAGGTATGACACCTTGAGAGGCGGATATCGTGGCACTGGCCGAACTTTCAAGAGGCAAGAGATCTGTGGGAGCAACCAACAGCGATCTCACTAGCGGTCGTCGTCCTGGTACAGAAAGAAATCATTAGCCCATGAGTAGTTGGGTTCCCACCAGGACGCAAACAGCTTGGTAATAAAATGAAATGAGGTGACTTACACACGCGTAACAGTTTTAATTGGTAAAGAGACAGGGGCGGGCAATGCTGACGTTGTGGCGGCCGCTGGACTTGGGTCAAAGGGGAGGAAGACAGACTGCGCTGGCGTTAGCTCTAGGTATGGGTGTAGTTGTGTCCACGGGAAGAAAAACGGATGGTGCGGGGGCAAATTTCGTTGGATTTTCGTCGATTGGATGAACTGGAAGAAAGACTGATGGCGCAGGTGCAAGGGTGGTTGCTGCCGGTGCTACTGGGAGCAATACGTCAGGGTTAGGTGCTGCAGTCGTCGTCGCAGCAGCATTTGGTCGGTACAGGCGCTCCTAAGGCGGTCGGTGCTTCTATACAGGCTTTACTCAGCACTAAATCATCTCTAGATGTATATAAGATCTCACCACCTAAGGATTTGACTTGGTATTTCTTACCTTTATGATTAAGCTGACCTCTGCTGATGCTTTATTATGTATGGCCGTAACAATACCAGGCTTTGTGTGCAGGCAGGCGTCGAATAGCGTATTCCGTTAGAGCTATCAGAGCCAGAGTCGCGGCGAGAAGATATAATAGCGAGGGGACTCCATGACTTAAAAAAGGTCTCAAATCAGTGACATAACTTACGGCACTGCGGCGAGCAGTATTCCTCGAAGAAAAATACCAGTTGACAGACATACTGGAATATTGGGGAGGAGTATAGACTAGATAATAAGATGGAGGAGAGTCCGGCTTGGTGGGCGAGCTTGAGGCTTGTGATCCTTTGCGAGAATGTGGTCGTCGCCAATTGACGGTTAAGAATGTGAAACTTGGATCTTGACTGAATCGAGGTCGTGGCTTGAAGAAGCTGGAGTCGCGAAGCCGAATTGAGCCAGGGGAGAATTAGTGGTACTCGTAGTGGCAAGATTTAGCTGAAAGATCGAGACCGTCTTGACCATTGGCTGACGTCCAATTATATCAAGCCCAGAACGCCTAGGGATACCAACAACGGCCAGCAGTGACAGGGTTGACTTCCGCAAACTTGGCTTGCCTGAAGATACCAGATAGCAGACAAGCGTAGAGATAGAAGGAGGAGAGCTCCGCCTCGGCGGCCTAAGCGGCTTCCTGTCGTCGCGCCCCTGCAAAAGGCCATACATTTCTTGTCATTTTGTGCGAGGAGACAGGTCTTTCTGTCTATATTCGATGCACATTGAGCATTGCATTCACACAAGGTATCTCGTTAGTACTATTTTGCTAGGCTGTGGTACGAGTGCGCCACCATTGCCAAGCCCTCTCCTTTCCACTCCTCTCTCCAACGACGCCTTGTTCGCCTGGGCAACTTGGTGTCGACAGGGCCCAGTGGAACTTCTCACTTGGGACTCACCCATCTGCTGCCAAAATTTTCGAAAATGAGAGAATCCGAAGAAGTTCCCATAATATCGATCTCGGTAAAGTTGCTGGACCCGAGGACCCCTCGGACGGTGACATTTCGGCAAACCTGCCTCGCCTGACGTAGGCCCTGACTTCTGCTTCCGGAGGTTCGGTAAGAAATACTAGGTAAAGTATAGAAATCTTCAACCCATGACGATAAGCACCGCGGGGCGTGGAGCCCGTATAGTATGCGTGGTTACTTTTAAACACCTTCATTCAAAAGCACTAACGTACATTCCTTCCAATTCCCAGCATCCTAGGAGGAGTTGTTCTTGTCACTCTTTACAATTCATCAAGTAGACCTCAAAGCGTTGACAAACCCACGCCTTCAAATAGTGAAGGGACCTGCACAAGTCGTACAACGCCGTCATCATGGCGCCTATCATACACTGCGTCCGACACGCCCAGGGTAAGCTTACTAGAGTGCATCGACCCTGGCATCATCAATGCTGACCTGTAAAGGTTACCACAACCTATCCGTCGAAAACTGTAGCATGCCTGACCCTGACCTAACCTCCTATGGCCTCGAACAATGTGCCCACCTCTCCCGCTCTTTTCCCTATTACACGCGGATCGATCTCCTAGTCGCCTCTCCGCTCCGGCGTACTCTTAACACTACCCTGAATGGCTTCACTCCTCAGGTGCAAAAGGGAATGCCTGTAATCGCCCTACCCGAAGTGCAAGAGACGTCAGATGTACCAGCTGACACGGGCTCTGATATTGAGGTCTTGAGGGAGGAGATGAAGGGCAAGCCGGTGGATTTGAGTAGGGTGCAGGAAGGGTGGAATAGTAAGACGGGGAAGTGGGCGCCGGATACGGATAAGCTCGAGGAGAGGGCGAGGGAGGCGAGGAGGTGGTTGAAGAGTAGGCCGGAGAAGGAGATCGTGTTGGTAACACACGGGCATTTCCTGCATTATTTTACGGAGGATTGGACGGACTTCAACAAGGTTGCGGGTACGCCACTTCCAGACATCATTGTTGGGAGGCGGCACTGATCCATATGTTGCAGGGACCGGCTGGGCCAATGTCGAATACCGATCCTACCATTTTGCCGACGAAAAGGGCGACATTGCCTCTATAGTCGAGACCAAGCAGTCAAGAGAGCTGAGACGTGGCACGGAGAAGCCTTTGGGCAAGGCAGAGCGTATGGAGCTGAGAGAGACGGCATCGAAGACGTGGGAAAATGGGGGTTTCGAACCCATACAAGCGAAGGTGTGATGATAGCTTGGTTGAAGAGGAATGTTACTGACTGCTGTACTTACTTCAAGTTACAGCGGAAAGAGAAGGATAGGGCCTGGATCGGTGCCTTCTAGGCTTTTCAACCAACTGATTGGCTTGACTAGGCTGATAGACGTGAAAATGCTAATAGGTAATGCGAGCCTTTGGGCATAGATGAGACAGACGAAATAGACCATAGAGGCACCTCGAAGGGCAGATGCATAGAAATGGCCTAATACCAAAGTCAGAACCGCCTGGAAT
>JAABUP010011272.1_pt1 | contig 10237 bp, 14 predicted proteins | sample 5559201 | NCBI WGS metagenome assembly JAABUP01 (sample SAMN10711887, study PRJNA513373) | rock metagenome | isolation source: Antarctica rocks | place: Antarctica | reverse complement strand
TCCCACCCCATATCTTTTAGCACGATCTGCTTCACTCGAAGCTGCTTGGGCGGCCTCAGCCTTGGCTGCGTCGGAGGGGTTACGACCCTTGACAAGGCCGACGTCGCTAATTCCGTGTGAGGAACGACGAGAGATATAGGAAGTGATACCCGCAGAGACAGTTCGATAGCCGGGTCGTAAGGCAGGGATGCAAGCGGCCGTGATGCCAATGCAGACTTCGCATGAGCGCCAGTACCAATTGTCGACGCTTGCCCAGGTTGGGTCGGAGTTTATGTTTTGCCAGTTGAGGATGGTGCGGACTATGCAGCATGCTGCCGTACTATTCAGCGAGGCAAGGTCAGCGGACGGACGATAAGAAGCTTGAACAAGGGTTGCTTGTGTGGAGAACATACACAAGACCGAGACCCATCAGCACGCACAAGCCAGCCTTTGTGCGCACCGCTATCTGTACTTTCCACAGCAGTACAATGGGAAATAGCGCGAGCATAAAGTCCGAAATAATCGAAATGAGAGCCTGGGAGATGATGATTCTCTGCAACTGCGCATCGGTGAAGCAAGTCCCTGGCGTCTGTTTGTTCCACGCGCTAGCAACTGGATTGCATTGTAGGATCCACAGCAGTGTGAGTACGATGTTGCTGACAACAAGAACAACGATGGTTGCCTGGATGGGCCGGATATAGATCTTCTCGACCGGTATGCGTAGCAGGAAGAAACAGATGGATATCTTGTTGAACATCAACGTCTGAAATGTCTGGATCCATTCGCCGTAGGCGTATTTCTCATATTCGATGTACTGCCATGTCGTGAGGTAGAATTTGTGTCTGCCGAGACCGTAGTGGACTTGGACGACGACGAGACCGCAGCCGATTATGATGCCGAGCGTTGCGAAGAGGATGGTGTAGTCATCCCAGCCAACGCTTCGGACGATCCATATTCGCGTTGCCATTCGTAGGCTCACGGCCACAGAGGCTATGATTGTGACTATGAAGGTCGCTGCGAGGATCCCTCCTTGGCGGTTCTCGTCTCCACCTGGTGGTGGCCCTGTGCTACTCATCTTGGGAAGTTAATGTGTGATATAGCTTGGAGATCTATAATGAGATTGCCTGCAAGCCTATAGTCAGAATCGCAAAGAGGAACTCAGCCAAGGACTCCGTGCTAGAAGTGTTTCAACAGGCATAGTGAGAAACAAGGAATCTCTCGATTCATATGGAAACCACCATTGCAGGACTCAGCTCTTCCCCAATGTCAGGGTCAACTATCAAGCCGCTCAGCCTTGCTCGGCAGTTGTGCATATGTGGTGCGCGTGCCATTCTGGGCTGGGATGTTGATCCTTCGCATGCTAATGAATCGGTATTTGAGTATTGCAGCTACCAGAATCAGGATTCCTGTGTTGTCTTGATCGCTTCTTGACAATTGCCGACAAGCTACGACGGTGTGCTGCTGGAGGTCACATAACAGGATGAAAGGAACGAGAGACTGCAACAATCATGGCGAAAATGACAATATGCATGAGCTTTTCCAATGGGATAGCTACGTTCAATCACGCGCAGTACTTGAGCAAGTACGTGAACGACGATGCACTTGTCGGGAAGGGGCACAGCATGCAATGGATTTGTGAAGTGTAGATCACCAGTCCATCTAGTAGCGAGCTGAAAAAGTAGCGCGGCACAGCTTGCAGGAGCTGAGCCCAGCAACTGGAACCGTGATGGGACCATCAAGCATCGTTTGTATGGTCGAGAATAACATGTGCTAGGAACAAGCCGCAGTAACAGTGCCACCACTTGTGCTTAGTCCATGAAGCGGAGTGGTGCATATCCGGTCGAAGTATATAAAAAAGAAGAGCCGAAGAGGTAGACCACCAAACAATTTCGCCGTATGACGTAGTCTAGAATGATTCTATCTTAAAGCGCTCGCTATGCTACCTAGCTACACACTATGTTTGAAGATCTGCCTATTCAGAATGTAAACATATGTGACGTCGTAGTCGCAGACGGTGTTGGGGATGAGGTAGTAGCCTTACTACCATGCGCCCGCGCCGCCTGAACAGTTATGCTATATTTTATTGAGGCGACTCCAGCGACTAGGTAAATATGGTGGGGGGTGTCTATCTAGCGATCTAGGGGGTGTTTATGAAAGGGGCTGTCTCTGTAGACACCTCCCTATATAAATCGAAGTACCTCCGCCTTAAAGCCGAATCTTGCGCTGCCTTGCGCCCCAAGCCTGTTTTGCGCCCCCAGGACCTTCCGAGCCTCCACCGTCACCCTTGTAAAGTATTCATGTTGCATCACGATCGTCTTCACCTTCGTCTTTCTCCCATACTCCCTGCGATTGCAGTTGGTTGAAAAATTTGATCAACATAGATGGTGGGGGGAGAGTTGTCTGATACAATTTGTGATTATCGCCTCGTCCGTCGAATGAGTCAACATTATTGATATCTTCACAACATGGTAGACTGATGATCCTGAGCCTGCAACATCATCGCCAGTACCGAAGCCAGGGTAGAATAGGTCGCTTCGCTGAGCGTAGTTCGCTATGTTGGACCTGCTCTCTGCCTTGAACTTGGATGTGCCGGAACACGTCCCGTGACATCACGTCCTGTCGGTCCACAGCGACATGAAGCCATTTGCAAGCAGGGCACACTCCAATGAATGGCCATATTCTCGACGATCATGGTCTATTCCAACCAGGACACCAAGGTATTTTCCTTTGACTGACACCTCCAACCCACTCGGGAGGGAACTAAGGTCTATCTTGTGTTCGGATCACACCTTAGCTCTCCCAGTAGCGAGGTTGAGTTGCATATCTTCATGGCTGGCATTGGTACCTCTCTGATAATGATCTTGGCTTCGAGTGTGAGTATCAACAAGGTACATCATGCTACTTCTATCGTGCCTTTTCCTTGTCCCTCCTATTTGGCCGTGTACATATGCTACTCCTTTCATGAATGTTTTGATGCTTGATGCAAGTTGATAGAGCAGGTCTCAAGGCCTATTACTTATTCACTTGGTCGCGTGCACTGCTTTATATTTACTCAACATCGGTAGCTACTCGCGTTACTACTCGCTCTTGGCTTTTACCTTGTGCTCTTGCCTTTTGCTCAGCAATACTTCTATACTTCTGCTACCGTCATGTCTTATCAATCCTATCCAGATGGAACCGATCCTCATACAATCCCATTGGATGTGCCATTCAAGACACCACCGGCTGGCCAGGCTTCAAATTTCGACCATCCCAACGTGATCCTTCGCGACTCGATAATTGTCACAGCATCAATCAACCTTGCACTTACACTTGCACTTGCACTTGCACTTGCACTTGCAATTTTCACATCTGTGACTCGTTGCGGCACCCGATTATTCATTGTGAGGAGGTTTGGTTGGGATGATTATATACGCGTCGTTGCTGTTGTAATTGTCGTTGCTTTCAATGCTGCCAGTTTGGAGCGTGAGTGGGGAATATTTCACATCCTCCATTCCTGTAGTCTACAAGCAATTGCTAACCAGCGGTCTCAGGAATTCAATACGGGCTCGGTGTACCGACTTGGGACCAAAGACTGCGATATAATTCTATCAGAACCCCTTCGTCTACTGGTTCTCAGTCATGACCATATTACGGCCTTTCGGCCTGATGCTCCTCAAATTCTCCGTCCTTGCCCTTTACCTCCGAATTATGGGCGACGCCTGCGACGTCCATCGCAAAACGAGATTCATTACTATAGGCGCAATGGTCTGGGTCGTCGGATACAGCTTCGGCCTATTGGGCTGGCTCCTCAGCCTTTGTGACCCTCCCCACAAGTTCTTCTATCCGCAGGTTGCCGGCAACTGCAAGTACAGTGGTGTATGAGAAGAGCTCTTAGCTTGGAGTGGCATGAACGTATTCACCGACTTCCTCATCTTCGCCCTTCCATTGCCACTGGTTTACCAATTGCAGATGCCATTATCTCAGAAATCGATGTGGTTCTCCCGCTAGCAACAGGTCTGATGGTTTGCGCAGCCACCATTGTCAACATGGTCATCAGGATCAAGATCATCGTTCAGAAATCGACCGAAGACCCACTTCAGCTATGGGCTATCATCGAGATGAACGTTGGCCTTGTCTGTGTGTGTCTACCTGCCATGGAGCAACTACTAGCTCGCAGCATACCCTTCTTCTCAAAGAAGTATGGAAATGAAGGCAATTATGGCAGCTCTATAAGGAAGAAGAGTTTACCAAATGGCGATATCGTGACGCCAGGAGGGCGCAAGAGAAGCATATTTGATCGCGAGGCCGATGCGGAGAGCACCACCAGTATCAGGCCGACGCACGAGATGAAACAATTCGACAAGCAGAACGAGTCGATGCCTGCTGACTCTGCTGCAAACGGCAACAATTATGGAATGCCTGAGTACGTGTCCCATTTCACAGATATTGGTGAACGACCCCACCATAGTGTTCAGCTGAAAGATTGAACAGATATGGGGATGAATACCTATGTACATGCACAGTGGATCCACGAAGACTGAGCTAGCTCCAAGACTCCAGACCTCCTGATTGCCTGGATAGGCCACGACCAGTATAAGACGAGACGAGTCTAGCCATTGGAATAAGGATGTAAGCTCCTACCGAAAGGGAAAGACCCTGCGGCCCTGGGCACCAAGTAGAAAACGCTCGCTCTATTCAAGGTCTGAGGTAGTCGAGAGGCCATTCACATAAACGCTAAGACCCCGTCCCACCTCAGTCGTCAGCCCCTGTATAACCATTACAAACTGAAAGCAATACGTAAGCAGGACGGGATGCGCCGCCTGTCTAATCATCAACGATAGCGTTCAAACTCAATGTTTTCACATTGTTAGCTCCCCTGGATTGAAATACAAACTCGTCCTTGCAGCCGTATAACTCAATGGCACAGTTTCCATTAGTTCAGCGAAAATTTCGCCACTGTGCGCGATGATGGCTTCATTGGCTTCGATGTTGACGGTTTCGGCGTCGTAGCCGAGGGTCGGAGATGGGCCCCGCTGGAAACCGGTGAAGGCGGGGAAGTGGATCACCCTGGGGTCGCGGGCGGGGCTGTCGGGGAGATGAGAATGTTGAGTGATGATGACGGAATTGTGGTGGGTGGAGGGGCAGGGGCAGGGGGAATGGGTTGGGAGTGGCATGTTTCATGAGAAAGGATGTCCCATTCGGCACTCTTTGAGACGCCGGGATGAGTTCGATGCTGGGTGGGCCTAATGGGGCTGCTATAGGCGGTGCGGCGAGAGTGAGGGTACAGAGGTAGAGGTGCAGGCCGAGGCAGTTTAACACTGAAGAGCTTCATTGCCAAGGAAAATGTGACGGGGTGGTCTCCGACGGTTTCGTCGATAGGCAACGCGACATTGCTTTTCGTGTCTCTCTCGTCCTCGCCTATAGCCTTTCGCATGTACGTTTCGGGCGATTATGTATGCACATAGTACCGATAGCATTTCATGCTAGCTGAACACGAGTGAGGCCGAGTTTCGTAATGGTAGAGGCTGATGTGCCCTTCCGTGAGGGAAAGGTTGAAATTTCATAAGGCTTGTCCGTATAGGAAAGATTGAAATCGTACCGCCCACACACAGACTGGAAATTCACACCCACTTGGAGGCCGTGAGATATTTATACCCGATTGATTGAGTCATCGAGCACCACACCAACACGTCTTCCAATCTTCCGGCTCGATAAGAATGGCTATACAACTTCTGGAAGTCAATGTTTTTAGGCCAATCGATCTTATCCGACTTCTTGGCGTGAGCGATTAATGATGCCTGCTTCTTGGACATGCAACAACTCCCGCTGTGTAGACTTACCAATGTAGCTTGTTCTGGAAAAGGGAGACGGTGTACTTCAACTTCACACAACCTCTTGGCCTTGGGAGCCAAAAACAGCAGGTCTACATTGACGACAAAGAGAAGAAAAAATATGTTGTAAACATGGACACGGTACAATTCGAATATGATACGCTTGTTGCTTGCTTTCTACAGTCACAGTAACCTCCCCTCAAATCTAGCTACTGCCGGTATGATCCTGCTCCTATCGAGGATGGCTCAGTGCAATTTCATTATACATGAATATGTGACATTCGACAACTCTGAAGTCATGAGTGGGAATCGTAATGGTATCAAGTCTGGTACTAGGCCACACCAATATGGAATACTAAAATAACGATTAGCATTGGGAGAGATTCCGAGTTTGGCACGAGTATGAATTAGACTTACATCTGCCGTTTACTTTCTTAAGCCACTGCTTCGACCTTGGGTGGCCCGTTCACGCTGCTGTGCTGTGGGCTGTTCCTGCCGCCAGAGCTCACTTTCCTCTTTTCTTCCTCGGCATCATCATCGTAATCTTCATCGACTTCCATTTTTCTTGCTGGGTCTTCATACGCTTCACGACGTTCCTCACGGCCGGTATCGGGAGCAGAAGCAGGAACTTGTGGTGGCTCACTGGGCGGCGGCTGTTGCATCGCAGGCAGCGCCTGAGGGTGATGAGCTGCTTCAGAAGGATGATAATTCTCATCCGCTCTTCTCTGCTCTTCACGACGAGTAGTCGAGGAGCTCCTACTAGGCCGGACAGGAGGAGATGCGGGTCTGCCGTATGGAGACTGTGGTCTTCCGCGAGGCGAAGCTTGTCTTGGGCGAGGAGAGGGTTTCCTATCTGGAGGCGATGCGCGACGGTGGGTATTATTTTCTAATCTGCTTCGGCTTTCACCGTTCGCAGGATGCTTATTTGGCACCTTGTACTCATCATCCGAATCATGGCTGCGCTTGTAACCAGCGCCGGACCGGTTATCCCTTTCGCGAGCAGCCGCAGCTTCCGCAGCAGCGAGAGCTGCGGCTGGCGGAGGCGCACCAGCAGCAATACCTACGGATACAGATGTGTTGGGATGATGTTGGTAGGATGATTGTGGTTGGTAGTTACGGCCTGGTGAGGGTGCGGTAAGGTCCGCGAGTGGCCTGATCTCTGGTGGGCTATCACCACGTCCGAAAGGCGCTCTTGAACCTGGAGCTGGCTGGGTGCTACCTGTCGCGAGTCTCAATCCAGGATCTGGGGCTCCATAGTTAGGATTAGGGATACGATTGGAAGCCGGTGGCTGAGAGACAGAGGGTTGTGGCTGCGGTAGAGCTTGTGGTGCTGAGTATGAGACTGGCCCGTTATGGTTCAAGCTTGGCGGCGGTGAAGGTCGCCGGATAGGAGTATGGCGCTGCTGCTCTTGATACTGCCGTAACTGTTCCTGGCGAGGGCTGGGTTGCCTCTGTGATGGTGGCGGTCGAATTGGTTCGCGCTGATCATACATGCTGGATGGCTGAGGAGGGGGTTGTGGGTTTGGAATGTCTGCCAATCTCCTGCTCCAGTCAGGCCCCGAGCCATTTTGGCTTGGGGTAGGACCATGAAGAACTGAAGCTGGCCCTCCTGCAGGTACGCCCCATTGCGGGCCTGGAGGAGCCCCAACGCCAGCAGCTTGGTATTGCTGGGGATGTACATCTTGCGGCACAGGTGCGTTTTGCTGGTTGGGCATTCCCGTGGATTGGCCATTGTTGCGTAGAAGCTGTAACCGTGCCTTAATGTGCATATTGGACGGGTCGAGGTCGAAAGCGCGTTGATATGCGTCCAATGCATCGGCAGTCTGATTGTTACACGATTCATACTGCCAAGTGTTAGCCTCAGAGTCCATGCATGAATACTACCATACAAACTCACCAAAGTTCCGAGGTCGTACCAGACCTCGGAGATGTACGGGTTGAGGCGTATTGCTCGGGAATATGCATCCAGTGCATCCCGGTACTGGTTGATCTGATAATAGAGGACACCAATAGAGCACCAGAATGTCGGATTGCGGCCGTCTCGGTAGACAGCTTGCTGATATGCTTCGTATGCCTTCGAGTACTTTTGTTGAGACATGTAGCATCTTCCTAGGAGGTACCAGCTTTGCGCATCGGTATTATCTGATCTGATTAGTTGTGATAGTAACTAGACTTAACGAAGACCTACCAGAGCTGACAGACTTTTCCAAGTATTCGATTGCTTGCTCTTGGCTGTTGAATAAAGGACTTTCCTGATGATGCAGCCAGCCGAGCTGCTGCAGAACCTTGGCGTGGTTGGGATCCCGATCGAGAACCCTTCGGTAAGCTGCTTTGGCGGAATCATACTGCATATCAGGTGTCAGCAGGAACCGGGTACTAGCAGATTTGATAAACATACGTCCTTGCGTTGTTCATGAACATGGCCAATTTGGAACCAGATGTCCTCCTCAGTTAATGGCCTGGGTGGATTCTGGACAATATACTTGAAGCACTGGAAGCAGATTAGCAGTGAAATAGTTTTGTGATTCGAAATTGACGTACTTCCAGACTCTGGTCGTACTTCTGCTGCTGTTTGTAAATTATACCAAGCCGGAAATATATTTCATTTGCTTTCTCAAAGTCCGGCTGCATGTGCATGACTTGCGAAAAGGCTTCCTCAGCATGCTCGAGAGACCCGTAGCGGTCATAGAGAATACCAATGCCGTACCAGAGTTTCGGCTCCTACTGATTATTAGCGGGAGCAATCGACTTATCAAGTCACTTACCTTGGGGTCTCGAAGATGGTACAATGCTTGCTGATACGCAGCATAAGCCTGCTGTAGATCCTCCATCATGAGGAAGCAGTGACCTATGCTCAATCAGCTAGTTGCCTAGAAGAGCCGCACGCGCGGATGTAGCTACCTAAACTGCCCCAGACTTCACCATTGCTCTGGTCGAGCTTGAGAATGGTTTGTAGATATTCGACGGCCCTTGGGAAATTCTCTTTCGTTCTGAGGATGCAGGAGATTGCATTGAGGGCTTGTATTGACTGGAAATTGTGCCGTAAAGCCTGCTCATACGCAAAGAGTGCTCCATCAGAGTCGCCTTGCAGTTCACAAGTACCGCCTAGGTAGTTTGTCAGCCAATGGCATTGCTGCATTGGGTACTGTGGTAAAGACATACCTATTCCCAGCCAGACATTTTCATTCTGTGAGAGCAGGTGCTCACGAGTGATCTTGTGATGAGCTGCCTGCATGGGCAAATGGCCATTGACTTGAGCATGACCAGGGTGGATTCCGTGCTGAAGATGCAATCCTCCTGGCGATGGGGGTTGGTGGTGGTGACTAGCCATCGGACGCTGCAGACGTTGGAGGCGGAGGGTCGAGGAACAAAGGCCGCGGCGGAGGCAGCGGTCAAGGCCAAGGCAACGAAGTATTTGCTCTTGAGTGTGTAATGGTTGTTGCGCTTTGTTGCTATACTTGCTTCATGAAAAGAGTCATGGAGTATTTTAGGTCAGGCTACGGCTTCACGGATCTTTTGGTATGACGAGAGTAGTGAATTGAAAGGAGGGATCTGTTGGTATTGCCAAGGATATATCACTAGCGTTACAGTTCTCTAAAATGGAAGTAAGACCGTACAGTAAGGTAGGGTTCATTGCCGAGGATCAGGCCCCACAAAAACCCCCCCAGATTCTACACAGAAATAGTCCGAGAATATTTTCATCCATCAAAAAAATTCTGAAATCAGCTATTGAGATCGAATTGCCAACTCCAATGAATCATTCGCGATCTTATCATTCTAGATTCCCCATACTCTATCTTGAGATAGTACCGCATCATCGGGCAAGGCTCCTGTGGCTCCGAACCCATTTCAGCCGCCTTTCCATCCTTCCAAGGCTCCTATCGCAGCGACTATAATATGACACTAGTCGCATGAGGTAAAACCGACTTGTTGTGGCGAAGGGCGTGGGTGCGTGCTTACTTTCCCGAGCCTAAGATCATCCCTTGGCCAGCGCAACCACCCACAGAAATCCATGCTGATCTGGCCTGTTGGAGCGCGACCTCTGGCGGCGTTGCATATGCAACTGTTTGTTGGAAGCTCTCGCTTGCCCTTTGCGCAAGTAACCTTAATTCTCATCGCCTGACACATGATCCGAGGGGATCCAGTCTATCTACAGCAGGCTGACCGCTTTCTGCAGGCGTGGGGTGAGACATAAGCGCCCTACTCAGCTCCATGAAAGATACAAGAATCCCCGCTCAGACCATCACCAAATGCATCATCTCGTCGGTCGTTGTACTGTATGCATGCTCCAATTGCCGGGTATGCCAGCTGTTCGCCTTGCGACAGATATCTGGGATGGCTACTTCTAAGCCACCTCAATCGAGGTGGGTCGCCGTTGGCCGGCCGGGTAGGAGTGAAATGCTTCAATTTGATTTGTTTGCCACCTTCCGAGTCCTACCTTAAAA
>JAABUP010011271.1_pt1 | contig 10238 bp, 8 predicted proteins | sample 5559201 | NCBI WGS metagenome assembly JAABUP01 (sample SAMN10711887, study PRJNA513373) | rock metagenome | isolation source: Antarctica rocks | place: Antarctica | reverse complement strand
TTCTCCTCGGGTATGAGTCGCCCAGTATGGAATAGCGTAGTGCAATAGGGGGTGAGACTCGTTCAGACCCGACTCGTATAAAGCCTGCTCCATTTTCTGCCTGTATATAGCGTTGGCCAAATCTGGGACAGACGAGTAATGATCGAACATCAGATATGTCAAGCAAGTAATCGCGATATCGATCTTCGCTGTTGGGAATAGGCTGATTTGGACGCGCTCAAGATACTCTTGAGTGGTGTAATGCACAAGGCGGATGATGGAGCTTTCGTTTTCTATCACAACCAATCCAGCACAAATAGAAACAAGAAGGCCTTCATCTGGAAGAGCTTCCTCGTCTAGAGCCCTCGCTTCTGGCTCAGTCGCCAATGCGTGTTGGAGTTCGGTAACAGTCAGTGGTCTCTGCGCGTACAATAACCATGACAAGACTTGTTTGGCTAATTGGACGTCTTCACCAACTTGGCTGCTAATTCTCTTCATGGCCTCATCGTATGTGGCATTTATCTCTTTGGGGAGGTTCTTGTAGCCCTGGCGTATATCGCGTTTATTCTGCTTCTTCGCGAGAGAATCCATGTGTAATTGAGCAATCAAAAACCTGGACGAGATTACTATTACCATCACTCAGTCTAAGTCGGTACTTTTACAGATGGCTTACATTCCCTCCGCACTATTGACGATCGCGGTGATGATGGCCTCATGCAGTTCGCGGTCCGGCTTTATGTAGCGTACCAACCTCTTCACTTTGCAGATGCGATCCTCAAGGTACATCTTGATATCATTGTCTGAAGCGCGGATCTCAAGACATGCTGCATCACAAAATTCTGTTTCAAGACCAGCAAAAAACCGCGAAGTCACCATGAGGCGCGTACTCGAGTGCTCTTGTAGACTGGAGAGTTCCGCAAGAAGAAGATCTCTAACACCGTTGGCGTGGTCACATTCGTCCATGGCGTCAATAATGATGAATATGTCCGAGAAGTTTTGAATTTCGGTTTTCAAAATCCGAGAGAGTTCACTGATGGTAGCTCGGGTTCCCTTGTCAATATGTTTACGATGGAGCATTATCATCTCATCGGAGACAACGCGCTTCCTCCGGAGCACCTGCTGTAAGAGACTCCCGATAAGGTTCACAGCTGAATGAGCTTCATGCTCCTTGTAGTCGTTGTAGATATAGACGACAACTGCTTCGTTCTCCAGGAAGGCATGCTCGACATAATCTACTACAAGAGATCTGTAAATATGAGCATGTACATAGTTATAGAATAATAGGGAGTTGGCAGTCTGCCTCATATTATATCAAAGGGCCGGTGGCTTACGTGAGAATGGTCTTGCCGGCGCCAGCTGGTACGTGATCAGAACAACTTGAAATCTTTCTGAATGTGGGATTGGTAAACATACGGATTCCAGGACACCAAAGTGTCCTTTTGTTCCCAGAAAGCCAGGAATTGAACTCATCTGCTTCGAGCAGCCATTCGCCAGTCCCCTCCTGCCGCCTGCTGCTTACATCAATCTGTTTGGATGCGAAGTTCAAAGGTGATAGCCAGGAAATTATAGCTTGGCTTTCGTCATCCAGACGGAGCGCTGCATCACGTCGTTGATTCAGGCTGAGCTCAGCGACACCATCCAAGATCTCCACCATGTTATTGCCGAGTCGACTCATACCGTTTTTGATCGCCAGTGAAAGTGCACTGATATGGGATCAGCAGCCTTCGGGAAGAGATCGAGTAGCCCAAAAAGCTCACAAATTGTCTTCCTGTAGTGCTAGCCCAATGAGGCTCTTCAGCCTCTCGATCCTGTCAAGCACATCTTTGATCTGCTTCTTGTCATTTGTCCAGATGAGCCTCTGGCCAAGGCTCTGTATCCCCGATTTCGCTCTGAGTTTCACAGCAAGTTCTTCCATTGTGTTACCATACTGTTCCAAAGGCCCACCTGGCCCACCAAGTGTAAGAAGTCGGGCGAACCAGGGGTCTGTGGGGCTGGCATCATCTAGCCTATACCTTAGACTCGTGAGAAGGACCAGAAGATTGCTTGCTTCCTGAGCTATCTTGGCTCTATCTTTCGGGGCATCTTTGACATCGTTGAGATACTGAATGGTTTGTGCAGTGGCTGTGATAATTTGCAGTACACTGGCCACTAGGCCAGCTGCGCTGACAGGGTCCATATGCCTGTCAGTGGTCCAAGGCGCATCAGAGAGAGTTCGAATTAGTCGTGCGAAGGCTTTAGCTACGCGAGATAACGATAAAAGAGGAATTGAGGCGATATAATGAACTTTTTTATGAGGCTGATGAAGTGGAGAAAGGTAGAATTTAGAGGTGCGGAGAAATGCCGAGATTGGATGATTATGTCAGCGTTGCGCCAAGACAATTCTTGAGACAAGCCTTGCATCCTATTGATACTTACTACGTAGCAATGGGATTTGATAACTCATAATATGTACGTGCTAAGGAGTAGGGACTGTACTAGTTACTCGGGTTACAGAGCGAAGCAGTTACAATGTGAACAGGCTGAGGTGTGACAAATGGTCTACCAATTAGCTCAACAAGAACATCAAGCCTCTTGCGCACAGTCGAATGCAGTTTGTCATATTCAGGGTACGGCGACACTAATTGGAAGGCAAAAATCACGCTCAACGAAGCTTGCCAATGGAGCGGGAGCCTAGCCAGGAGAATGGCTAGCACCCTCTCTGGTAATGGTTGGTATAATATGCGATGACAGCTGAGCCGACGTGCTGGCACAAAAGCTATGATTCATAATTCATAATTCCAACCCTTACCTATCTTGGGCAGGCACATGAGCTATATCCGCAAGCTTTCGCCAGGTCGCATCGACTCCACTAATTCTTCAGTCGCCAGCTGCTGAGCAGATGAAGCTTACATTCACCATGAGATATTCCCCATTGCGCTCACAACAAATCATTTGACTGTCAAGCAATCTCCTTACTGAGTCAGGGCAAGATGCGAAAGCCAAAATACCACACGAGGCAGAGAAGCCGGTACTTTACTAATTCTAGAGCAGAGACAGGCCAGACTGAATAAGTTTGTCGCTGCTCTTATATTCCACAACTCCCCACCTATTTCCCACCCAAATCGCAAGGAGTAATTATTCTAATTCTGTCCCATTCATCAGTGCTGATCCAGAGTCGCAGGCGCACATGTCTAGCCGTCTCTATGAGGCATCACTTTGGCACCCACATTCATTGAAACGACAGGATTTATTTAATTCAATCTACCAACGCTTCTTGTACAACGTGAAGCGTAGCTCAAGCTTCATGGAGCCTTTGATTCAATTCATAGGTTCCTCAAATATCGACGAAGCTTGGCGTTACAATATGATAAGCCAGGTATTGAGTTGAGAAGCGGACAAAAAATGACTACCAGCATTTCTGCTGAAGTCTTATCCACAACGCTATGCCTTCTAGACAGAGAACATTCACGTAAGTTGAAAAACCCACTTACTCTCTCTCTCCGTATTCAGTACTAATGAACACTCCATGCAGTCTCAATCTACTAAGGTAGACGGTTTATACGTCGAAGCTCAGGGCTCCGACCTCAATTCCTTTCATGTATCGGCACTGCCTGTAACCGACCGTGGAGTGCATTGGCATATGTGTATGTACGTGTATAGGCATATCTTCGAGCGCACCATGCCTTGCTCTGCTGAGACACGTGGTCGCCGGATTCCCCACAAATTCAAACGAGCCATGGCCCCTTTCGCTATGCTACATCGCCCATGGTATACAAGCCCATCCGGAGTCGTGGTCGCAAAGACAACACAGGGGAAATTAAGCAAGAACGAAATTGGGTATTCAACTTCTCCAACGAGCAAGATCCAGATGATCCAGATGGAGGCTTTCGATTATCTAATATGTTTGTCCGCACAGTAACATTCAAGTCATCGTACTGATTCAAGCACCTCTGCTACTTACCAAGAGCTTCACAACACCTGCGCTGAGTCTTCTGAATGGTCCGGCCTCCTCGTCATACATCAGCCCCTATTTTCACTAAGCATCATTTTACTAAATGCTATTATAGTCCTTTGTCCGACTCAAAGCCTATCAGTAACGTGGAGTGGACCATGGAGTGAATTCAGATATGTATTAAATGATCAGCCTTCCTCCTTGGGTAACATTTTGTCCTTCCCCGCGTAGACCTGTTTTTCACCGCGTGTCTGCTCATCAAGATTCCCATCTTGATATTTGATTTTGTTGTTCTAGCTGTGATTCGACTCTCATTCCCACTCTCCTTCCAAAGCTTTTCCCAGGACCTGTTCAACATTGGTTGCGAGACTGGGCTTCCAATGAGCGACTAGCAAAAGGATAGAGACAGTGAGGTTCTCTCCTTTTGGCTAGCTCTTAACGCTAAGTTCGATCGCATGAAGCTCATATTACCGATCAAAGAATTGGTGAATCATCTACTACCGCGTCAAGATCTCCCAAATCGAAACCTCACTCTCCTATAGATCAGCATATCTGTTACGTCGATTCAAGCGTCAAATTTGGAATCAGACCAAATGTTAGCGAGCCCAAACGAGACCCAACACCGGAGAAGTACGCCAACTATGGCCAGTTTGCTACATCTCAGCGAGGTTGAAGACTCAGGATCATGGATAATAGATGATGGCGGAGATATCAGAGAACATCATCTCTTTCTTAAGTACCATCTGTCTTCATTAGACCCACGATCAAGACCAGAGATTTGTCTACCCAGCAAGCCCCTTCTGCTGCATAATCTGAACCGCTTTTTTTTGAGTGGCAGTGTCTGTCTTGTTACGGCTATGCAACAGTGATCCAGGTGGAGGCATCCTCGCGGATGAAATGGGCCACGGCCAGGTTAGAAGTGGCGTCCTCGCTCGGCAGTGTTCGAAATCGTCCTATAAATCTTACTTTCAGTATTAGACCCTTACAACATATCTATTCATTGTGGCCCAGTGGTGGATCAACCTCAACAGTCACGATGTTTTCGAGGCACGAAAAGAAAACGACAGAAGGAACAGGAAGAGGAAGGATCCAATCAGAACGAAGAGGAGGCAGAGGAAGGAGCAGGCCCCTCTTGGGTCAAGAGAGTGCCGATTGCAACGCCAAGAAAGTGATACATATGTGTAGTGTGTGGAGATGCCCACTTCCGCCTTCGCCGCCACTTGAGACATGTATACCACTACATTGGATCGGCAGCTATACGAACTGCCAAAGAGGCAAAAGAGGCAAAAGGCGCAGAAGAGGGTGAGGGCGAGGATGAGAATACAATCCTGGCAACGAAACGCGACACGTGAGGGAGATTTCTTAGGAGCATCGAAGAGGGTGAGCCTAAGTGGGATAATCTGGATGCAAGTACACTGAACCCATCCGTCGTGTGGCCTCCCCCTTCGAAAGACTACACTACTACATGGGCAACTATCCCTACAAAGAGTAACATCAACGACTGATTAGGGAGTGGTTTCCTCGACTCGTTTATTCACCATCAGCCGGCTTCTGTTCCAGCTTTCAGTTTCCAACCCCTTTCTTTCACGCGGCGGCCGTAGAAATCTACTCGAAGGGCTGTGTGATATTCATTGTCATTGCTATTTTGCATTTGCGTCAACCATCTTCTCAATATATATCTAAATGAAATACATAACCAACTCGAAATACTCCTCTCAAGCTCGCAAGCTATCGTCTGCTGTACTAGTTGCGTGTAGCACCAGGCGTGAATTACCTTCATACTCACCACAACCGTTGCCGCGCTACACACCGCAATCCTCGCCCGGCTACGCACCATCATCGCCACGCTGTCACTACACACCACAATCACCGCCACGAGCCTCACCACAGACGCCAACATACTCACCAATCACACCACAATTCCAGCCCGTAGAGCAATTGCCGGGCTCCTTTGGGTGGAAAGGAGCCTGAGTTACCGAGCTTGAGGGAGATGGGACTGAGTATCTACTTGTCGGCAGAAACATTGATTTTGTGAAGTATATCTTAAGTCAAGTCCCACCTCTTCCACTTGAAGGAGAACCAACGGTTAATGTGAAGGCAATCCTTGTGCATAAGAGATGGAGTGAGAACGAAGCCGAGGAGAAAGCAATATCCGCAGTGTTTGATGGACAGTGTTCACAGAACAGTGGCCGCAGCCGAAGGTCACCATCATCTTCACATCAACTCTACCGCTGCGCCGAAGACAAATGTAAGTTTGGAGCTTCTAATTCTGCTTCTCTGTCATTGACACATAATTATAAAGCCAGATTTCTTTCTTCTTGTCCTTCTCCAACTTGCCTTCGAAGGTGTCGTGCAGTCAAGCCGCGATCGCAAGGGTCAATCAGATGTCTAAAAACAAGTACCCACTCGGTAGACCTGGTCCTTTGATTATTGGAGCGTGTGAATAGACAATCTACCGAGTTTTTCAAATACACCGAGACTTTCCAGCATCAATGTTCGAAGCTACTCAGACTCCAGAAGCCCGGGCTCGGCCCTGAACATACCGGCAACTTTATACTCCTGCGATCCGACTTCTTTACTACATTTGCTTCGCCCGATCAATCTCTTGAGGTCAACTTCGCGTAGTGTGAAAGATGCAATAAGGAATCGACTGACCACTTCTTCGTGAAAAAGCCGGACATAGCGTGATGCGCAGGCGTTCCCAAGGGAAGACGGGGAGGTAAGGGACCAGGATCAAACTCCACTTTGAAAGCAGCTATCAACTATTCCGCGTCACTGGTACCGATTACAATAGTCTTATTGAAGCCGGGTTAGCAAGGTGTATCTCAGTCACGAAATTCGATTCGCAAAGCTGTGGCAGGAACCCACGGAGCAGGCAATTCTCAAACGCTATGGTAATTCGGCTTACAAATCTGAGCTGCCGGCCACTATTTCCATACAGCCAGTGGTTTCTGTCGCTGCTTTGGAGCCAGCGCCTAAAGGAGAGGACCCGTATCACGGCCCGAGAGAAACAGGGCAAGATCCAGTTTTTGACAATGATGCTGACGGAACAATGGACCACTACTAAGTGGAGCGTCTCCTAGACAGAAGAGTCAAGAGACTTACAGGTCGGGGGAAGAGATCATTAACAGAATATCTAGTCAAGTGGAAAGGCTTGGGCGTTATCATTGATCGAACCAAGTCCCATATTTAGCGGCAGGATCTCCGGAGACGCAAAGGAGGTGCTTGCCGTAGCTTGTTAGATGGCCGTCGAAATCATCAAGCAAGAGCCAAGCAAAAGGAGGGCTCCTGCGAGATCAATTCTCTTGAGAGTCGCAGGTGCAAAGCCGTGCCAGAAAGAAGCCCCCGCAGGCAACTTGTCCGGTTCAACTTGGAGTCTCCGGGGCATTGTTATCATCAGCAGAATAAAGGCTACACACCCAATGGGAACGCTGGTCGAAAATTTCTGTCAGACCGTTCACGCAACTTGGTGTACTTCGTGCTCACTTTGAGAGAAACACCCATCTCCAGTCGCTATAGGCATTCATGGCCCCTCCCAATAAAGGTCCGCATATCAGAGACAGAGCGATAGCTGCCGTGACAAGAGCCGTGTAGTCGGCCCACTTTGGAGGAGGTACCAGCTCAAAGAATAGCAGAGTGGCTATGGAATAGATCCCGCAGCCTCCCAAGCCAAGAACCTATCGGAACATGACTCTGCGAGGTTGTAAACCGCCTAGATCTTGCTACTAGGGCTCATGACAGCCACTTACAGCTCGATAAAGGTTTGACTTCTACCACAGGCACCGGAGAAGATGACGAAGATCAGTAGTGCAATCATTAAAAGCGGTTTCCGACCGAAAATGTCACTCAATTTTGCCCAAATAATGAGCATGCCTGATCCATGAATGAGTCTACGTTCTAAAGAGTCTTTGTGGAATACTTGCCACTGTAGGTCAAATGTACGATGTGAATATCCAAGAGCTTTTGCCGTATCCGGCAAGGTCGTTAGTGATGGCTATGACGGAGGTACTGACGATTGACGACTCCATTTGCGACAAGAATAGCGACAGCAATAGCCTGTCCTCATTAGCTGTGATCGAGATCAGGACTTCGAGAAATTGTAGAGCCCAACCCAATGGTTATTGAATGAAGTCTCCAGCCAACGATATATTTTGGTACTTCCTGCCCGCCTGTAATACGAGCCTCTTCATCTCCATCCGCAACATCAAGCTCGTCTACATGTTTCTTTTGCGCCATCGTATCTGATTCGATATGCTGAGAGTGTTTCGCTGAGAATTGAACAGCCACGTTGCATTGATACGTGCTATGTAAAGCTGAACGATAGTGGTTTTACACATTCCACCTCCTCACACTCGTCATGGCTTGGCAAAGCCGTGGAGGGCGAGTACCTCGGTCGTGCAACTGAGTCATGCCTAGCGAGCTGAGCTGCATGCAAAGGACGGGGAAACATGGCATCGGCGCAGCAATCCCGCAGCTGCATGCAGCGGCGGCATGTAATCGAGTTGACGATCTGTGGATCTAATGCAATGCACTTCAATACTAGCGTAAATCCACAAATATGTAATACACCCGCATTGTGCTAATGATCGCTAAGAAACATGGGTGTTTCAATTGTAAGGTACCTACCTGCTACGCCGTTTCGATGTGGGTGGGCTGAGTACGATCGTACCTCGAGGCACCACTGGCCCTATGGATCGAGTGCGAGCTTGTGCTTGCCATAAGTCTGGAACCAGGAAGTCATTCACGAGGACCCCCAATTCGCTTCTGGAGTGTATGAGCAATGCTTGGAAGTAAGAGGACCATCAATCTTGGGCTGGATCTTGACGGAGCTTCTAGACTATGAAATCACAGCTACCTAGCATCATGTGACTTCACAAGACACATGATGTACATTTGACGCCAATAGCTCGTCAAGATTTACATTTGCGAAACTGTAGCATCGGCCCGTGTCGTATGGCGACGTAGGCATCCTCCAGTTGAAATTGATTCTTGTCCCTCCTCCCCCATCCGAGCTCGGGAGAACCCTCTCCCACAGAGTAGCCTGGAGCAAGTCTCACATCCATACGATATAGCGTCCTAGCAATCACCAGTGACATTTCCAGCATAGCCAAATTCTGGCCAACACAGGCTCCTGGGCCGGCTGAGAAGGGGTGAAAGCAGGATCGAGTCGATGCCACGTCGGCAGTCGTGATGCCAGCATCTTCATTTACAATCCATCGCTCCGGACGGAAAATGTTAGAATCGCCATAATTTTCATCGTTGCGCCCGTTAGCCCAGCCAGCGGTCCCGACGCTGACTCCTTCGGGGAAGAAGTCTCCCTCAACCTCCAACCCTCCAGGAAGTATTGTTCGTGAAAGTTCGCTAGGCCCAGCCGGCGTCATGCGCATAGCCTCGTCGATGCATGCTCGTAGATACTGGAAAGAAGCAAGCTTGGGACCTTCCACTATCTCATCCACTGATGCGAAAGTGCTGCGTATTTCCTTGACCAGCTTCGAACACACGTGTGGGTAATGTGTAACGTAGAAGAAGAACCCACACAGACTGATTGACGTGGTATCAGAGCCAGCGATGATGAGGAGGCTAGCTTCTGCAAGCAATTCTTGCCTCGAATACGCGGGCTTGCCAGTCTCCGGGTCTTGGGCTTGGTAGAGATAGTGAAGCATATCTGTACGCATTTCTTGGCCAGCTTTTTGCAACTCCGTCTCCACCTTGATGCGCTCCGTCACACTGGTGTCCAAAAATTTGTAGTATAGCTTTATGTCCTTTGGCGTGATCATTTCAAGGAGGTAATTGAGGCCTCTGGGTTTCAGCCATAGTATCGAGCTCAACAGGGGTGACTTGGACACCTAGAAGATATATGAGTAACATTCTTGATGGAGAAAGCAGCTTCTTACAGGGTGCCAGAACTTCATATATGAGATGATTGCCTCGGGCATCACTTTGAATGGGGTTTCCCCCGGCTCCTTGATATCAAATGACTTCCCGAAGCAAAGATCGCCGAGGATGTCGAAGACTAAGCAGTCAGTCCATTTGGTAAGGTCTGTAGGCTCAGACCAGTCTTCGCCACTGACAGTGAGCTCATTCCACCGATCCAAGTGCTTGATGATAAAAACTGCTGCAGAGCGTACAGATCTCTCGGTGAAGACTGTGTTGAGAAGTCGCCTCTTTTGCGCATGGATAGCCACATCAGTAACATTCAAAGTGTTTGCATCCCCTTCATTCCGTCTCCAAGCGTCGTACGTCTTGTTCTTCTTGACATTTGCTTTGTAATTGTATATGTCTCGGTAAGCTTTGGGAGTATTGAAGAGGACTGTGTTTGGATTCAAGC
>JAABUP010011269.1_pt1 | contig 10239 bp, 11 predicted proteins | sample 5559201 | NCBI WGS metagenome assembly JAABUP01 (sample SAMN10711887, study PRJNA513373) | rock metagenome | isolation source: Antarctica rocks | place: Antarctica | reverse complement strand
CACCACCAGTGATGTCCTACGGGACGCGGTGGCCGAATACCTGAGCACCCACGTCACCACCAGGTCGTAACCATCCTGCTCGACGGCGCGCTTTACGGTGTGCGGGTGCTGTGGCAGGCCAGGCCGGTCAGTTGATGAGCGGCGTGCGGCTCGGGTTGAGCGGTGCGACCGCGGTGACGGGCCGGCGGGGTGCTGGTCGAGCAAGCACTGAGCAGTGCCACACCGAAAAGTGCTGCGGATGCTGCGGCCGTACAGGAGTTAGCGGAGTCGGCAGAACTATAGTGTGCATGTGTCAACGCAAGTAAAAAACGCATTTATCGGCGTGCTATACCTCGTCTCGGTCGGCTTTGTTGTGGCGCCCCTCGCGGGTGACTATTTCCTCCCAGTCGTCCTAAGTGTGCTCGCCGCAGCGTCTGTGGTCGTATTCGCGCTCCTAGGCGGCCGTTGGTGGGACCATCGCCGAGCACGCATTCGACTCGCGGATAAGTACGACTTGTCCAGCTATGACGCGCGCATGGCAATGCATCTGGTTGACTCGGGTCAAGTGATGCGGGCAGCTTTGCGTCCTGCCGGTCGTGACTACGCCGAGCACCAGCTGGAGCGCGCCCGGACGCCGGTATGGGTGCCGGTCCTGGGTGTGGTGCTGGCGCTAGCGGTGTTTATCCCCTACGCAGCCCTCCTGAATGCAAGGGTTCTAGCCTTCATAGGGATTGGTACCGTCGGCTATCAGTGCTACCGGACTTATACGCGGCCTGACCGGTTGCAGGCGGCTCTTGCTAAGCTAACTGGGGCCAGCCAAGCACCCGAAGCTAATCCTCGGGGGGAGGTGATCCCGCTTCCCCGCCGGGCCGCACCAGTGGACAGAGTCGCACCGGCTAGGCCCTCTGTGAGTACTAGGGCCGCGTCGTCGACCGCAGACATTGAATTGAGAGGCGATGCGGTGCCGAGTCAAATCACGCTGCAACGATCATTCACATGGCGGAATTCCTTAGCTGAGTACATCGTGGAGATTGACGGTCATCGCGTGGGGCGCTTACGTCCCAGAGCATCGAAGATGCATGAGGTTCGTCCTGGAAAACACGAGATACGCGTTCATTTCGACACGACAGGATATCCCGAAAAAGGATACATGGGTAGTCCAACATTCGAGATTAATCTGCAGGACGGAGAGTCGGAGGTGCTAGACGTTATCCCTACCTCTAGCATGTATCTGTCCCAGATGCGTGGTATGCATGAGGACTGGCTAATGCTCACGCCGGCTGACGACGATCCCACTACAGTACGACCTCGACCACCCGTAACAGGGGGGGCAGTGCTGCGGTTTTTACTGACGGGTGTTGTGGGGGCGGCACTTCTTGCTAATTGGTTCGTGTTTTCGACAGGTTCGCCAGCGTGGTCTGTTAGCGACGCTATAGTATTGATCGGGGCAGGCATTCTCATCTATTTGCGGTTCGTGAAAAAGTAGTGGCAGATAATAATCTGCCGACGAGGACGACAACGGACGTAAGCTGTTCAAGTCGAGAAGAGACTCGCGCGAGCTATTGCCCGAAGCCGCAGCCCCCGATTTCAGCGGCGGCCCCGTCCTCGAATTTGTGTCTGTGTCGGGACCGCCGCTTCCTCGCGGTCGAGCTCCTCGTCGACTTTTCGCGGTGAGGACCTCGGTGGTTTCCTGTTGTTGTTTCGCAACTGTCTGCTTGGGTACACCCCAACCCGACGCCAAGCCCCCGGGGCCAGACACAGTCGGAGTAGGGCGGTGGCGGCGGCTTCCGGACGCGGTGGCCTGCTGGTCAAGACCTCAATCTGACAGTTGGTCGCTGCGCGCGGCGTTTGGGTGTTGTAAATGGTCAGCTTGCGGTCAGTGGTCAGCCTGGTCGATGGAGGCAGCAGCATCCTGCCTGTGGTGCTGCAGGGTTATTACGGTGCCGACCAGCAGGTGCCAGCACCCGAGCCGCGCTTCACCGGCAGGACCATTGCCCGGCTGGTGTTCACCCTGATAATCATCGCCGCACTGGCCACCACCCTGATCTCTCAGCCCGACTCACCGCTGCGAAACACCAGCCAAATCGCTGCGGGAGGCGCCTCCGTTGCGTTGATCCTGCTCTTCGTCCGTGGTGGCCGCACGCCTCGGTAGCCCGCAGAACGTTGCGGAAGATCGTGAACGGCCCTACTTCACCAGAGCTACTCGTTCACTAAGAGATGTTGGGAGCTCTCTGGACAGATGTACCCAGGTCGATGGTGTCGGGTAGAAGGATCTATCCGATCATTTTTGGTTCTGGAATTGGGTGTTGCACTGGTTGATGGCGGTTTGGTCACCGTGGGCGTTGTTGATGCAGTTCACGAGGTTGCTACCGCCGTTGCCGAAGAACAGGGCGGCGCCGGCGACGACGAGCACGATGGACAACACCAAGCCGATGGCGCCGGTGATGATCCCGGCGAGGGCGACGCCACCGTTGGTGGCTTGCCCTTTCTTGGCGCGGGAGCGGCCGATGAAGCCGAGCACGATGGCGATGATCCCGAGCAGGATGCCACCGATCACGGTGATCGAGGCGATGACCGCCACGATGCCGAGCACCAGGGCGGTGATCCCGATTCCGTTGCGTGGGTGCGCGGGTGGTGTGTACTCGGCCGACCCGGCCGGGCCCCGGTTGTAAGGGTCGTGGGGGGGCATCGGCTCGGGGGTTGTCGTCATCGTGGCTCCCTGGATGCGGTGGTGGTCCCGTGGCCGCCGGTACGGCCTGGATCGCCCCAGACCGTACGTGGACACAGTGCCCCACACAACGAGCCGCGCCGTGCATGAGCACCCCGTGACCAGCCCGAACATTATGGGACCGCCACACTTTCACGCCTCGACCGGTTCCGGGGCAGTGCGCGCACCGCGCGACGCGGCGGGGTACGTCAACCTCCGCGCCCGCCTGATGGGTGGGCTAGGTTTGGCCGACCGGGGCTGAGTATGGCGTCCGGAAGAAGGGGGACGGTGTGAGTGAGGGACCGAGCTATCCAGGGGGGATGCCTTCGCTGCCCGCCGCTTCCGTCCTCCCGCCGCAGCCAGGATTACCGCCGCGGGAGGTGCAGAACGCGTTCACCCTGTGGATCGTGAGCATCTTCGTCGGCCTGGTCGCCGGCATCCTGAACTTGGTGGTGACCAACCCGTTTGCCGCCAGTCGCCAACGCATGCACGCCAACGCCACCTCCGGGGTGTCTCCAGCTCAGCTCGACACCATCCTGAACGTCAGCCTCATCATCGGCGCCGTCTTCGGGGTTCTGTTCCTGGCGTTGGAAGTGTTCTTCGTGGTCAAAATGCGAGCCGGCCGCAACTGGGCGCGCATCGTGCTTACCGTGTGGTTCGGGGTTGGCGTCGCCGGGACCCTGCTCAGCTTTGCCTTCCAGTTCCTTGTTCCCGCCATGCCCATCAGCCTGGTCGGCGGGGTGCTTACCGTGGTGCTGTGGGGGGTCGCGGTCAGACTCATGTACCGGCCCGCGTCCACCGCCTACTTCACGCCAGTGCAGGCGGCTGCGATGCCCTCAGGCCTGTGGCAGCAACCGCCGGAACCCCTACCCCAGCAGGTGTATGGGCAGAGCTTCGACGTGGTGGTGCCCAGTCGCTACGCGCCGTGGCACACCCGGGCACTGAGTGGGCTGATTGACCACGGTGTACCGACCGTCATCTTCTTCGTCTTCTACGTGCCGTTCGGCAACGGAACCTATGGGATGGGCGGTAACCGGGGGCTGTTGGTCATGCTGGCCGTGATCGTGGTGTTGATCGCTGTTCAGGTTTGGAACAGTGCGTTTAGGCAGGGTTCGACGGGTCAGAGTTGGGGCAAACAAGTTGTCAAGACCCGGCTGCTCGACGAGTGGACGGGCCTACCCCTCGGTGCGGGGAAGGCCTTCCTGCGCCTGCTCGCGCACTTCCTCGACAGCGCTCCTGCTACCTCGGCTGGCTGTTCCCGTTGTGGGACCGCCCCAAGCGACAGACCTTCGCTGACAAGATCATGCACAGCATCGTGGTCCCCGCCGGTGAGACGACCCAGCCTCCACAGCAGCACGGCCCACCGGGCCACCGGTGAAGTGCCGGCGACAGAGACGCTGCGCAGCCGATAGCGACCGTTGGGTTGGGGTACACCTCAACCATGCCTGCGTGGGTCCCGCAGCGTCGGGTCCGGCGTTGTTCACCGTGAGGGTGGTGGTGATGTTCTGCGTGCGCGGCGGGCGGGTAGCCGAGCAGCTCCTCGAAGTTCTCGCGGCCACGGCAATGTTGAGGCGTAACACGTCGTCACGGTTCAGATTGGAGGCGGTGTCGAAGCAGGGGAAGCCAGCGATGAACTCGATAAGATCATCCTGCGTCATCTGGCTGAGCATTCCAGGCAACCACCGTGGCTTGCCAGTGACTCATCAACCACCCGCGACCATGGCGCTCGGCGGTGGCGGGAAACGCTCGGTTCTTTGACCACCTACGGGTACGGCGCCCTCATCGAGGTGGAAGGTGTTCGCACAGAGCGGGAGGAAATGCGGGGACGGTGGGGTGGACGTCGGCACAGCCGGCGCTCCGGCCGGAGGCCACCACGACCCAGCCGGGTTTGCTGGTGCTGAACTGGGCGAACCACCGGGTGTGGGTGCCTGAATCAGCGCACCCGGTGGGCGTTGGCCGGCCACCGTCGGCGGGTTGGCATTCAGCGATGGTCGTGTTGAAGTTCGTTACGAGCCAGTTGCCATCGCAGCCCAGCACTGTGCTGGTGGGTTTGCCTACCAGCACGTCGTTGCTTTGGAGCAGGTCGATCCAGCTTTGGGCGCAGTGATCGGCTGGAGGTGGGGAGCAGCCGAACGGCGCGGTGCATGTCCTGAAGCCGACACCGTCGGCGTTGGCTCCCCATTCCTGTTGGTTGATGATTAAGCGTCGACCTTGGATTGGGGGGACCGCGACGGTCAGGTCTCGGTTTTCCTGGTGGGTGCAGTTGCGGCTCATTGAGGCTGGGGAATCGTAGGAGGTTTGCACGTAGAGATAGGTGCCCTGGGTGGTCACTTCGCTGCGCAGGTTGTCCACGCAACCCGGTACCCCGCCGTGCACGCTGGCCGTCAGGACAAGGTGCTCGGCGTCGACACCGGCACGGACACCCACCACCAGAGCCAGCAACGGGCTGCGGACCACGGCCGAGGTTGTGGGCACCGCAGACTCACGGGTGCTGGTCTGGTTGGCTCCGCACCCTGTCAGGACGAGAAGGCACCCGGCGGCGCCGATAGCACTCCTCAGGGCCCACTGCGTGCTCAGCCGCATCGTGGTCCTACCAAGGCCGTGACCAGCGCGTGTTTCTCTCTGAAAGCAACCTGCATCCCATACTCCCTCGTTCAGCCGGGCCCAAGTCGATGACGGCTTCTCCGTGGAGGGCTCACCAGCCGGGTAGGTAGACCGTCATCCTCGAGGTCGGCGATGTCTACCCCAACGGCAACTTATGCCCGAGCGCACCAGCACTGCTCGTCACCATGCACGGCGACACCATCAGCCGCAAAGTCCCCACCAAGATTTCCGACTGCGGCAACGCGGCAATCAATCCCGTCCTCTCAGGCACAACCGGATCCGGCTAAACCAGACGCGACGGATGGGCTCCGCAGGGAACCCCACCGCACACCTCCACGCCTACCGTCAACCTCGCCGCGACCTGGACCTGCGCATTCGCAATAGCCCCACCCGGTTTAATGGCCGGTGAAGGGGAGCTAACCGCTAAGACTTCGGCCACACCCATCACAGGGTGTCCCGGTTCCTTGGTTTGTAGAACGAGGAGAATGTTCACTTGTCTTACTCCGCGAGCTTTTTTAGCGATGCCCAGTCCTCCTTGGCTTCACGAAGGTCGGTCTCGCTAACAAGGAGGTAGGACCATCGAGGGCTGCCATCGGGCAGTCCGTCGTTGGCGTAGGAGGCCCATCGTTGTGCGGCCTCGCGCTTGGCTCTGACGTCGGTGGAGGCAAGGTCGCGGTCTGCCTTGACCTCGACTAGCAGGTGGTCGGTGGCCTTCTCGACCACGACGAAGTCGGGTTCGTATCGGTTACCGCCTTCGGTCCAGACGATGGTGAGGTCACCGGGGTGCAGCCGGATCCAGCTATCGACGAGGTCGCTGTTGTCGGCGACGAGGGCGAGGTCCCGTTCAGTGGAGCTGTCGAACCACGCTAGGTCATAGAGGCCGCGTTTCCACCCTCCGAATGCCTGGCCGCGAACGGGAAGGTCACGTGGGTCTGGGTTGATCGGCCTGGTGTTGGTCCGGATCGCGCTCAGCTTCACGACGTCGACAACTGGGTCCAGGACTGGACGGGCTGCGTGTTTGCGGTACTCAGTCATGACGATGTGGCCGAGACGAGCAGCGGCTCGCTCGAGGTAGGCGGCGAGCAGCTCGTCGGCGCCTCCGTTCAGTCCATCCATGAAGGCGGCCACGATCCGGTCGGCCGCGCGGGCCTGGGTGCCGTCGTCCGCGCGGGCAGACACCACGGGCAGGCTTAACAGGGTGTCGCGAAGCTGGCCCCGAAGTTCGCGTGCCGGGATGAGTGATCCCTGGGCATGAATGGTGTCGGCGGCGGTGCTGGTGATGGCCCGCACGGATTTTTGCCCGGTGGTCGGGTCGGTGAACACTTTGGCCCCGAGCAAGACGCGACGCAGTTCGGTCTGCGGGTCGGCACGGAGCCGTCGACCAAGCTGGCGGAACGGTTCGTCGTCGTGGACATCGCTGAGGCGAAAGACGACCGGGCGCGGCAAAACCCGCACCCGAGGCACGGACAGCACCCGCCGGGGTGCGATCTCCTGTGCGGTGAGTACCGCATCAGCGGCGCCCACTTGGATGCGGTCCTCAGCGGTGGTCAGCGACGGTCGCGGTGACTCTGGTGCGGCACCAGGAGGAAGCGGTTCACCGCCAGGAGCCTGGTCCACGTCCATCCCTGGAGTGGACGTTGCCGTAGCGTCCTGCAGCCCTACAATCACCTCTTCAGTCTCTCGGACGACGACCTGCTGGCCGGCGGCGTCACGGCGCAGCACGGATCTGGTGGTGTAGTCGACGAACTGCTCGGCCAGCACACCGCGGCGTGCGAGTAGGTCCTCGTAGCGTTCGTGAGCCAGAACCTCGAGGGTGTCGAGCATCTCCACCCCCTGGTAGGTGCCCCAAGGCAGCCGGAGGCCGCGACCGAGGACCTGCTCGGTCAGAATGACGCTGATAGAGGGCTGAGTGCTGAGCAGCACGTAGACGTTTTTGACGTCCCAGCCCTCCTTGAGCATGGCGACGCTGATAACCACCCTGATGGGGCTGGTGGGATCCTCCACGGCGGAGAGACGGGCGAGGGCAGCGGGTTCGTCGGCCTCCTTGGCGTTGGAGTGCACGACCAGGACGGCATCGCGGTGACGCCCACCGCGAAAGCTGTCGCTGCGGATGATGCTCGCGAGTTCGTCAGCCTCGTTGGTGTTGCGGGCGACGACGAGCATCACGGGATTGATCTTGGGTAAGTCGTTGGTGGCTGCCCAGTCGTCAGCCACCGACCGTTTGTGGTCGAGGAGCACCATCCCATCGAGGAGCTTGGTGGCCATGTCGTGCTTGTCGTCCTTGCGGCCGACGATGACCGGCGTCTTGACGTAGCGCTCGGCGATGGCAGCGGCCAGCGGGTAGCGATAGATGATCTGATCGGCGGGGGTCTTCTTGTGCGGGGTGGCGGTGAGCCCGACCAGTGCCCAGGGATTGAGGTCGCGGACGGCGTCGCTGAAGCGGGGACCGTAGTACAGGTGGTGCTCATCGGCGAACACCACCAGCGGTGTGGCGTCCTGCAGGCGGCGGTAGAAGCCGGCCCCGAGCCCCTCCTGGAAGCGGTGAGTACGACGGCCCTGGAGGGTGTCGGGTCGGATGAGGGACTGGACGCTGAACGCGTACACCTTGACGGTGTCCGGGTCGTCCATCGCGCTGGCAGTGGCTGGTGAGTTGAACGTGCTGGCGGTCACCAGCTGCACGGGGATGGTGAGCCTGTCGACGATGCTGCGGGGCCCGCCTGGGGTGAACTGCTCGATGGTCTTGTCGAGTACGACGCGGCTTGGGGCGACGACGACGAAGTCGCGGATGCCGCGGGCGCGGGCCAGGTACTCCACCGCTGCGACGATGACGTAGGTCTTGCCAACCCCGGTGGCGCTGTCGATCACTCCTTCGAACGGGTCGACGCGGCCATTCTGCTGGTAGTGCCGCCACAGCTCGTAGGCGAGAGTCTCGACGGCACCACGGTTAGGCGCTCGGAGCCGCAGCAGGCTGTCGATCTCGGTGAGCAGTCCATCGTCGAGTGGCTGCGGCGATCCGCCGCTGGTCACTCGGCACCAGCTGTCATGGTGCTGCTGATCGGTCCGTCGGGGGAGGACTCCGCCCCGGCGAGAGTGAGCCACTCGGTGGCGTCGTTGCGCCACTGCTGCCGGTAGTCGTCGAGAATGCTCTGGGGGACCTGTCGTACGTGGCTGCCGCGGTACGCGGCGCTCAGCTCGACCTCGGCGGCGGGGTCGATGGCTGTTCCGTACACCACGAGCTGTTCACCACCCTGCAGCCAGCCGGCGAGCAGGAGAGCGACGTCGGTGGTGACGAGACCGTCGACGACAGCGAGACGGACGTTGCCCCTTACGTCCGCAAAATGGCGGCTCCTCGGCGTAATCCCAGCTGCCCTGAGCACGGATGGCTTCGGCGAGGGCGCCGCCAGTGGCCCAGGAGGCGAGTACGACACGACCACCTACCACCTCGAACATGCTGGGACCCACTTCCAGCATGGAGTAGCCACCTCCGCCAGTCCAGCCGAGCTCCTCAGACAGCGACAGTCCGTCGGACCCTTCGATTACGCGCTGAAGGCGCCGATTGGCGTAAGCCTCGATCGTGGCTGGGCTGCGCTCGATACCTACCCACCGCCTGCCTGTCTTGTGAGCTACCGCCGCCGTAGTGCCGCTGCCCAGAAAGCAGTCAAGAACGAGGTCGCCGGGATTTGTTGCTACCCGCAGGATTCGCTCGAGGAGCCGCTCGGGCTTAGGCGTCTGAAAAGCGTCGCTCCCCAAAGAGCGCCGTCATCTCGGACTTCGATTGCCGGTTCCCGCCGACTTCCTTCACCGACCACAAGGTGTCTGGAACCCGCTCCCCAACCTCAGTGAGGTAGCGCTTGAGTTGCGGTACGCCTAAGCCGTCCCGACCAAACCAGATACGTTCTTGCGCAATAAGTTCTGCCACCTCTGTTGGGCTGCGACGCCAACACTTGCCGGCTGGCGGAATGTGTTTCGTACCTGTGCTCGGTGATACCACGACGAAGGTCGAGTTGGGACGAATACCAGGAGCCTGCAAAGGGACAGGGAGCCACGGGCCCCGAGGATCATCGTCGGGGTTTTTGTATGTCGCGTTCATCTCCGCGCTACGCGGTAATCGGTTTGTGCGCCAGAGCTGCATGTCCTTCGCGAACACCAGCAACGTGTCGTGGCTCGTCGAGAACCGAGTCGCGTCATTCCGGAGTGTGTCCGCCTTCTGCCAGATGATTGAGGTTACGAAATTGCTGCGCCCGAACACCTCGTCCATGAGCACGCGGCAGTAGTGGACCTCGGTGTCGTCTAGTGTCGCGTGTTTGAAGTTGGTTTACGGTGGGCTTTCGCGAGGATTTGGTCGGCGGTTTTGGTCCAGATGAACGGGGTGCATCGGGTGTTCCAGCCGTCGATGAAGTTCTCGATAGCGGTGATGAGGTCTTTGACGCTGGTGAAGGTGCCGCGTCGGATGGCTTGGCGGGTGATGATGCCGAAGAAGATTTCGACCATGTTCATCCACGATCCCGAGGTCGGGGTGAAGTGCATGGTGACCCGCGGATTCTTGGCGAGCCAGTTCTTGACCTTGGGGTGTTTGTGGGTGGCGTAGTTGTCGGCGACGACGTGCAGCTTCACCCGGGGGTAGGCCTTGGCTACCACCTTGAGGAAGTCCAGAAACTCGGCGTGGGTGTGACGCTGGTAGCAGGCGTCGGTCACTGTGCCGGTCGCGACCTCCAGTGCGGCGAACAGGCTCGTGGTGCCGTGGCGGAGGTAGTCGTGGGTGGCCTTCTCGGGCAGCCCAGCCCGCATCGGCAGGATCGGAGCAGTGCGGTCGAGCGCTTGAATCTGGGTTTTCTCGTCGATGCAGACCACGACCGCCTTGTCCGGCGGGTTCAGATACAACCCGACGACGTCGCGGACCTTGGCATCCAGCTCAGGGTCGGTGGAGAACTTGAACGTCTCCCGCTTCC
>JAABUP010011266.1_pt1 | contig 10240 bp, 8 predicted proteins | sample 5559201 | NCBI WGS metagenome assembly JAABUP01 (sample SAMN10711887, study PRJNA513373) | rock metagenome | isolation source: Antarctica rocks | place: Antarctica | reverse complement strand
GCTTGAGAGTTTTGATGGGGAGATCCGGCAACTTCTTTTGGCTACATCTGGAGTCAAGGTTGGGCCCAAGCAAGCATCCAGGCGTCAAGCGATATACCACGGGGTTTGTTTCTAAATCTATACTAACTCACGGGCAACCTCCTGTCTAACTTACCGAACTGTTGACATCTTCCAATGCTATAGGTGACCGTAATTCCCAATATTTACATACTGACGCAAAGGGCCGATCTTGTTCGACTATCAGGAAATGCACGAAAGAAATCTTAAGGAGTCCTTTCGAGAGCACCCTAGTAGGTTCCGTAAAGAGTTTCGATCGAGTAGCTAGCATGCTGTGTTCGATTCATATACGTCTTTCTACCACATAGTAAAGCTTTGTGTCGTACTTCTTGGATGCTACTTCAACAATGTTTCGGTAATGTCAGTACCCCTTGTCGGCAAAATATTTGTTCGTGGAAGCATCCCCAGCCCACACCTCCAATTTCTGTTTTCGACCATCAAAGTCTCCTTCGGACTTCGTCGAAATTTCATGACCCACATCCAGCATCTCACCTATCGTTAAGTCGGATGAGAACTTGTTCACTCGATGATCTCGCGTCCATCATCGCTCCTTCTCAAAGCCTAAAGAAGCTATTTAGACCTTACCACACCTCACTCTCTACTTACTTTACCCATCGTCCAAATTTGCCATTTCGCATGGATCAGAGTTGAAGGCAATTTACAAATTACAAACGACACAGTGGAGCAAAACAGCCAAGTTTAGGTCGCAATATAGCCCATCAAGACATACCTCGCATCACGTGAATTTGGCCCCATAAAGTCAGTACTAATCCTGCTTTGATACTCGACTCTCCCGCTATAGACAAAGCCTAGTCCGTGAGGTGTATAGTTGGCACTTTCCTAGCTTCACCACCTCATTGCCCAAATTTGTTTGGCTACTTTGCTGACAAGAGATGTTTCAGCCTGATTACTTCGCAATGCGCGCCGTCTCATCCATCAAGATCTAATCACAATGCAACCCACAAGCAAGTCTAGTCCGAGGGGAGAACAACTCGGCGAGACGTATGACCAGGTTATTCGAGAGCTCTACAAGGGCGATCTATTAGAAAAAAATCTTTTCATCCGGCCACGGAACAAATGTAGCGGTGAGGTTCAAATATTGTTGTCCAAGGGTTTTCAATGCCAGGCCGGAGTTGAAGCGGGAACGGAAACTATGCGAAAGATAATTCATTCCTTTATGGTAGCCAATAAATATGTGGGAGCAGGCAAAAACCTGCATGATAGAAAGGCTCTCCAATACAGCCTAATGGTCCGGCTGGATTTGCATAACCCTTCAAACGAGGCCGAGAGAAGAAAGTACAATGACTGCAAGGGCAACGTCTTTGGGTACATCTGGGCACAAACAATAATTTGGAAAGAAGGGGGAATTATTACACGCTGGTCTGTAGGTAACTTTCCTATCTTTCACCCTTGTGTGGAGGAGTGGACATATCGATATTGGAACGGGGAAATGTCGGAGAATGTCACGAACCCGATCCAGATTTCTCATGTGACTGGTGACGCGCTTGCTGCGCCGGCAGAAATTGCAAGGTTGATTCTCGAGGAGACAAGCGGAGCCAAGCAAGCCATTGTGAGTCATAGAAAGCTATCTCCTACAAGAGTATTTGCCTTGAATATGCGAAGCAATCCCAAGCAAGCTTCCACCGCGTCTCTAAAGCCTTCGAGTGACGTCGTCTCTGCGTTTCCGAAAAGCAAGTATGTCAGTCCACCATACTCGCCGCACGCGAGTGGAAACAGCGATGCACTCCAGGAATTATGGAGTCGAAAAGCCCACTATACAATCCATGGTGAATGGACAGAAGAGAGGGACGCATCGGGCCCAGTTCCTGGATATGCAGACTCGTATCTAAGCGACTCTTATGAGGTCAATGATGATTTTCGCAAAGAAAAACCCGGTTTCACAAGAGGATATCATGACGAGCCGGACAACGAAATATTGAACGGCGACCAACGCCGTTATGAAAGTATTCCTATTATCACGACTACTCATGCAACACAAGACCAGTATATCGGGTCACAAACCACGGAGCCATCATACACGCAGCCAGTTCAACATGCTTCTCGCAGAGACTCTACACAAAGATTGTTCCAGGGTATTTTTCGACATCTGCCGGGGGCACAGCCAGTAGCCCCTTCCTACGTATCACGAGCTCGACTGTTGGAACCTCCAAGGATCACCTTGCAATCCCACAAGCGTCCAAATGAATTGTGTTACGAGCGACCAGAAGCAAAGCGCCGTTGTTCCACCAGGGTTCTCCCAGCCACCAAACCATCCACCCCGATCGATACTACACAGGGAAAAGTCGACTTTGACGAATTACATGACCTACAGAATACTGAAGATACAGGAAACAGCAATGCTGTGGAGAGACTTGAGAGTACACAGATGGATCACATCCCACGGACATTTGATTTTACGTCTAGGAGCCATCTCCTGCAATCACCAGCTGATACGAGCAGTAACCAACTTCCAACCTCCACTCTCGAAACCCAACTCTGCTTCTTAAAACTTCTCTCAACCCTCTCGCTCGCCCACTCCATCCTCTCCGGTTTTATTCCAACCTCCCTCTCAGAGTTTACTACTTTGTCCCGGGATTGGGATCCCTCAAGGGGAAAGGCATCCTGTTTGATTGAAGCGCTGTCTAAGTGTAAGGATCATATAAGCGCTATGGGAAAATATTTCGAAATTGCGGTTGAGCTGGTGGAGATTCTGCTTGAGCAGCGTGAGAAGAGTGAAGTGGCAGCAGGAGAAATCCATGGACGTGAAGCGGCAATAGACACCAAAGAAAGCACATCACCAAGGGAACGTTGATACGGTGAAAGCAGGATTCAGTTTCACATTTTGGCGCTCATGGACTAGAGGATCGGAAGGTGGGAAATCGGTTTCTGAAGCAGAAAGATAGGGAGATTATTTCACCACTGTGGTTGTTGAAGCGGTCCGTGGCAGGAAGCTGAAGGATTGTGCTTAGATTCGGGCGGACGAGGTAACTTTATAGCAATATTCTTTAGCTCGCATTATACGTACGGAGCTTAATTCTTCTTTGCTTGACTGTAGGGAGGAGAGATGTGAGTGGGTGGCTTCAGGGCTATACAGTTCAATATTTTGTCGTACGTAATCAAGGTATCAGAAAATCGGTGAGTTTTTCATCGATGGAAGGCAAGATTCACTGAGATATCTGATAATTAATTAAATTAGTAGGAAGATGAAGAAAGAGCTTTGTTGTTTGGTCGCGTCGAGTGCATCCACGTATCTTGTTTCTATGTGGTTAGGGAGATGGTTTCCAGTTCACTGACACTTTTTTACTCGAGAGTAGAAAGTCCTACTCTACAAATTGTTTGCAAGACAGTGTGATATGGAGAGGAGGAAGAGAATCATGTGGGATTGGTGGGGTTGGTTCATATAAGGAAGGTGAGGTGGTTATTACTTATCTTGGAAATTAAGCAAGGCTATGATGTATCGAATGGTTGGTTTGCGTTTCCTCTGGCGAGCTAAGAAAGAAACTACACATCCAATACGCCATGACGACCGGGTATTTGGAAACGCCATCCTAAATGCTTGAGTATGTAAAAACTGGGCACGGTATGCGAATTGGGTAATCCTAGTCGCTGTTGCCTTTCATTATGCGGGGGGATTTATGCCCGAATCCCTTCGCTGTGAAATTCCCTAGTCATTTGAAAAGGTTAGAAAGACGCTTGAGCAGTGGCGGTGTTTGCTCTTCCGGCAGCGATAGCTCCCTACCTCTCGGCGTGAGTTTGTACGGATTAGAAAGCTCATCAACCTCATCAACAAGCTTCAACATCGTACTCATGATTTCCACCCCCTCAGCCACAATCTCTTTCCTCTCTAGCTCTGTAAGCGAGGTTGAGAGTTCGAGGACTTGGGCTTTGTAGAGGGTCTTTAGGTCTTCGCCATCCGTGCTAGAAGGGAATGTCCAGAATGACAGAGGAGGGTCTTCCTCTTCTACACCCCAGAACTTCGGACCTGCGGACAGTAGGCGGGCGCGGATGTGCCGGCCCCCGGAGAACAGGGCCATGTAGAGGATCCAGGTGTATGCTATTAGGAGGTGGGGCTTTTCATTCGTAGAGGTACGGATGTGGGTCATGAAAGATTGTTGTTGCCTCCATGGACCTCCAATTTCCATACCCGCCGTAATTTTACAGCCAAGTAGCTTTGTCAGATCCGCCCGAAGTTTTTGCGTGCGCTCCAATTCTGGAATGTACAGTTTGCGTAGAAATGTACCTGCACGTGATGGTGTCGAGGGTGAATTGAGGATGGAGCGGAAGCAAAATTCAAAGGTATGATATATAGGAAGGAAATGCGACAAACCGTAGCCGTAGAGAGTGGGCGTGCGAGTTTTGGGGGGCAGAGCCTGCGGAAGAAGCACAAGGATACGACGGTTTAGGGGAGTGTGCAGGCTCCTTGTTGCGGCGTTGATCTCTTCGCCTATGGAGGTAGTCATGGTGGCGAGTATGAGTAGTGGTAATCCGTAGAAATAGTGTGATAACTCCAAGAGAACAGAATATGATGATTTATGGGAAATATAAGATACTGTAAAGACTATAAAGACTATAAAAGAGCGAAAAGACAATGGGACTATATACATGACAAAGAAGAGTGGATTCTCAACTATTGTTTGGTGATCAAGTCATCAACACTCGCTTAAACTTAAACAGACACCAAAAGGCAGCCTACCTTACCTTATTTCTGTAATTTGTAGGTCACTGGCGCACCATCCTTTGACACCGGAGCAACGTCCGCAATAAATTCATAATGGTGGAACGTGGTCATTCGACTCCAGTATTGACGAACATGGGAGAACCTAAGGGTGGAGGTTTCAAAGATGGGCCTTGGAGAAAGCCAAGGAGGGAACCTACACCTGCAAGACGTATTCCTTGGCCTGAGGTAAGCGCTGTCCTTCACTGTAACTCTATGCTAGGAGCTCCTGGATTGGCTCATCGTTATATAGATCTTCAACCATCACATATCCCTCATCGAAGGCCACATGAAGATGCTGGACATGGTTCGAAGGCATACAGTTGCAGAATCTGATAACCATCGAACCATGAGTCAATTTCTGGCTAGGGCGAAGGAAATGTTATATGCATCGAAAGAAACTGAGAGGATCTTTGTAAGCTTTCCTTGCCGGCAGGATGCCATCTATAGACTAAGACTGAGCAGGTACTCCCAGCAGATCAAATCTACCAGGTTCCACTGCGCGCTTCCTCGGCCTCCATGTACCCTGGCTGCCCACCCAAAGATCACGAATATGGCAAGACTACAGGAGAGTATGGCAGGGTAGCTGCGAATGCTCGGGCCCAGGGCGAAATATTTAAGCCTGCAGGAGTAGACCATGAGGTTGGCCAAGGCAAGAGCGTGAAGAGGAGAAAATTGTCGCATAATAAGGCTACTAAAGCTGCGAAGGAGAACGTGAGTGGTTGCAGCTTAGGTTCGGGGTCCGGTAGTGCTGCTACGAAGGGTGCCAACGAGCCTGCGGTTATCAATGGACAAGCGAGTCATGGCCAACCCGCCGAAGGCATTGCAGAGGAAAGAAATTCGCACTTCCTCATCGACACTGAGCCTTCGCCAGTTAATCTTCCTGGAGTACCGTATAGGCCATCGAAGCGGAGCTCTTCACCTCCGGAGCCCACCGACGCAAACAAGACAAAAAAGCACAAAATGAAGCACGATGGTGACTTGCCTGAAAGTACAGAAACCAACTGTGTCGAGTTGGAGGACATTTCAGCAGAGGTAGATGCGCGCATGAAGGAAAAAGAAGAGAGGCAGAAGAAGAAGGAGAGAAAGCGCAAGCGCAATACCGAAGGTTCTTCCGCTTTAGTCGACAATGAGGCGAGCGCAGCCGTGGAGGCGGACAAGCCCAAGAAGAAACGGTCTAGGAAGAGCAGTGGAGACGTGCCACTAGACGCAATAATTCTGAAGAAGCGACGGGGAGAGGATGGGGAGGACGCAGCGGGTGCAGAGGGGAAAGCGAAGAAGAAGCGGAGGAAGAGCAGAGGGGATGCCGCGTATGCTTAGCGTCTTTGTTTGAAATGCTTTTTAATGCAGTACGAAGATATCTAGTAACTAGAATGAAGTTGGATTAGCCGTGGCTGTATATCTTAGGGCAGCATGGTTTAAATGACGTGCATAAGCGACGGTCAGAAGCCGATTCGCTGCTCCAAAGATGGCCTTTGTAGTTCGTAGACAATGCGACAAAGGGACGTGATACCAGTATGCACGCAATGATGATACTGTTCTGTTCCATAGTGTTGTTTGAGATTCATCTCTGACAAGACACGATTTCGCGTGTCTTCTGTACCATGGTATTGCCCCTCTGCACCAGCACCTGCCCTTCCTCCCTCTTCACCTGCGACCTCATCGTTCTTCGATTGATTGTATTTAATGCACTGAGTAAAGACAATCCCATGTATAACCGCCCTCACATTCACTCCAACACCTCTTTTGGATTATGACTCATCATGTGATGAGGCAAACTTGAGGCCAACACTAGGGTACTCGCACGTCTACTTCAAAGCGCCGACTTCTTGTCTCAGTATTCAACGATCATTTTTATCATCGAATATTGCGCCTAGATCATCAAGGTCCGTACGAAACTGCACTCTACTCTGACCGCTGCGGTTTGATTGCAATAAAGCCCGCACGGTAGCCGGTAGAGCACAAATACATCCGGGAAGATACAAACGCCCGACGTCGGTGCATGAGTTTAGCTGCGCCACGAGCTGTTCACCGTTCGAGGTACGTTAGCTACGAAACACTTCCTGGCCCAAGCTGACTGATTCCAATAGGTTGGCGGACATGGATTCTAGCGATGGAATGGCTGGTCCCATGGCAGCTGGAGTTACGAGAGACGCCTGGGACCCAAAAGCTCTGATAGCTATGATTCCAGATCTCAAGTTGAGGAAAGCGCGATCTTTTTCTTCCTGGAATCCACATGGGGGAACGACAGAGTCTGAGTACGGCAAGTCGACTCGTGTCGTCAAGAACAACGCTCCTACTCGTCGTGCTATTTCTGGAGGACATTTGGAGAACCGTCCCGCAGTTTCATCTCCAGAATCAAGCGAGCCTGAGCATGATGAAGGTTCCACGCCGCCAGCACCCGCTGCCATGAAGTCCAAGACATTGCAATCGACTTTGAACAACACTCATGAGAGCAACCTCAACGCCTCTGATGAAGAGGTAGACAAGTCAGAGGACTCATCTGTTATAATGTCAAGAGAAGCAACTCCCGAGCCCAACAATAGCTTGCTTGTACAGTCCACTTCACTCTGCTCCAGACCCGATGCCAGCCGGATGGACTGTGTCTTGGATGCCACTATTGACAAGCAGTGTAACATGGCCGGCTATTCCGCAATCTTAGAAAATAGCACATGTGGTATCTTTAAGTCAGCTTCTGAGTCAGATATGCTCCGGTATCAATTATCGAGGGTTGAGGAGCCTTCCGATGTCGACATGATATATTATGCGGAGGAAGGCGTAGCGCATATCAGCCCCACTGGCTACCCCTCGCCGCCGGATTCAGAAGACGGCCACGATGATGCCGATGACGATGGGTTAGGAGATAAATCCTTGATTTCTGACACCCCATACCAACACCCGATATTCGAGACTCAGCCGCGCTTACCATCGCCACCTCTGTCCGACACCGATGTCATCAGAACCATACCAAAGCCTGAATTCCCCATCCGCGTCAACAATGACGGACCTCGGATCTTCTCGCTTGAAGCACAAAGATGCATCATGCGATGGAGACAGACTGAACCCTGTGATGATGTGCATATGCCGGTATGGCTTGTCGAACCCGATATTACCTGCATCAAGGATATTACAAAGCCTTACTTGCAACTCTTGGGGTGCGAAAGTGATGATATCCTGGTGGAATACCTCGATGAGGGTAGTTGGCACAAAGTCTACACAATCTCGACAAAGAACTGCAAGACTAGTAAGCTGACCCACTACGTATTGCGAGTAGCGCTGCCGGTTGATCCCTACTACAAGATCGAGTCTGAAGTGGCTACTACTGAGATTGTTAGACATTCAACTAATGTCCCGGTTCCAATCATCTACGCCTATGACTCTTCGACAAAGAATAAGCTAGGCCTAGAGTGGATGCTCATGGAAAGAGTTACGGGTGAACCACTCAGCAATGTCTGGTCCGGCATGACACTTGACTCAAAACATTCAATCACCAAGCGCATTGCGGATTGGATTAAACAATTATCAACCATAGCGAGTGATAAGATCGGGGGAATATACATGCGATACACCGAGACGCAAGTCGAGTTCTACGTCGGTCGCTGTGTCACCCAACCACTCTATAGGGACAGCCGTCTATCGTACAACGTCCACCGGGGGCCTTTTGAATCAGTGCATGATTTCTACCAGACAGTGTTGGCTCTTACAGAGTATGAGATGGACGATCTCGTAGTTCGGCTTGCTTCCCAATCTCTGAGTGGCTCGGAAATGTCGTTGGACTATGCGCCGGATCCTCCCCCAGTCGACTCTGCCAACGATGTCTCCCGGGATCTAACGACCAATGAACGGATATATGCCCAAGCAGATAAGGATGATGAGGAAGACTTTAGAGAATGGCCGCAGGTAGATCCCGATTATCCTATGTCCAAGGTCCGAGAAGGGGTTACAAAGCTTCGATCGAGTTTACGGGCTATATGTGATAGAGCAGTACAACCCTTAGGGAAGTTAGAGACCTTACTTACGCACGGCGACTTGTCGTCGGATAACATCTTCGTGGACAAAGCAGGCACTCCAATCGCATTGTTGGATTGGGAAAATAATCCAATTGCGCCTCCAATATTCTTCAAACGATTCCCTGACTTCTTAGAATCCCTCGAAGTTCTTTCTATGCCAGACGTCCCTATCAAGGTTGACACAGGCAACTTCGAAACCATTGAAGACGCCGAAGAATGCGACCAGTTGCATGAAAGGAGGTATATTGAGAAAGTAGCCAATTTTCAATCAACACAGCTGCGTGTCGCGTATCAAGCGGAATTTGAACAGACAGAACCTCATCTGTCTCGGGCTGCGCAGAACGATTTCTCGAACATTGAGATCGATATTCACGATAGGATTATGAACATAACAGAGGACCCCTTGGGACATGTCAGATGGGTAGATGATCACCTCAATCGGAAAGCAGATCAAGCAGAAGAGAATGCAAACACAGACTTGGACCAGAATTTGGATACTGTCATGGCCGATGGGGATGAACTAGATCGACTTGAAAAGCCTAGCGACATCAGCGTATCACAGCAACAGGACAATGCGGTCATGGACGAGGCTGAAGATATGAGTGAACACACGCTCGTTGAGGAGGACAAGTCGAGTGAGACGGAAGACGGGCACAGTGACGATACACTGGCCGAAATAAGCAGCATTGAGGAGAAGGATAAAGTCGTTGATAAGATCCAGGGAAGGGATGATGTAGTTATAGTTGATGAGAGCAGCGGCATAGGGGAAAGCATAGATTGGAAAGAGGAAACTTGTTAGGCTTCTCTGTAAGGAATCCCTTATCTCCGATCTTTGGAGGCTTGCTTAATATCGAGCTTCAAATCCCAGGTTGTATCATAGTAGGCATAGCAGTAAGTGATAAAGCTGATTAGTTTGCGTATCTCCAACTACCTGAGGTAGGCTGCCAATCTAATAACGCGTTTCTGTACTTTCCTTAAGTGGCTGTTGGCCTTCTGTTAGCTTGAGGGCTCGGGAAGGCTTGGAGTGAATTGTCGAGGTGTTGGCCACGTGTGGAAGAAGTGAATTCTATCACTTCGTCATCGCTTACCTTACTTACCTCACCTTACTTTACGCTGTGGTCACCTTCTTCGTCTCACCTTGCACTCGCCATCATCATCTCTCAGACTTTCTAGGAACTTCAAGATACCTAAGATACCTAAGATACCTAAGATACCTAAGATACCTAAGATACCTAAGATACCTACTATTTGAAGATACCTACTTTCTAACACTTACCTTATCCACGTCACTATGCCGCTAGGCAAGAAAGATTTGTCGCTGTTCTTGGACACCGAGATGACCGATAAAGAGATGATCAAGTTGGCATCTGACTATGAACCGAAGGAGGGTAGCAGCCTGAGAATCGACTTGCAGGTGGTAAGCTCGTTCCCCTTTGCCTATCGTATCCTGTCAGCGCTC
>JAABUP010011262.1_pt1 | contig 10243 bp, 16 predicted proteins | sample 5559201 | NCBI WGS metagenome assembly JAABUP01 (sample SAMN10711887, study PRJNA513373) | rock metagenome | isolation source: Antarctica rocks | place: Antarctica | reverse complement strand
TTCAACGCAGCGCGATGATTGCCGTGTATAAGAATCACAGATGAGGACACCGAAGAGTCCAGGCTCGGCCGTGTAAGGTAAACGGGAAGCATCTGATCCACAAAAGCCGTAGTCAAGTTGACTGTGCGCACTTTTGCATCCGAGTTTGACACGAGATCTACAGATGCTTTCTCCACATGTGACCTGTTCTCAAGCGATGGCGCATGTCCTCGGGGGGCCAACTCGCATGTTAGGAAGTGATGGCCGAGTCAGTTGCAGGGCAGATTGCGGGTGAAAGGGCAGGGCGAATGCACTTGCATGCGTTATACCGCGCCGTTGCGTTGTGCCGTTACAATTTGCCTTTCCTTGTCCGGCTCGAACTTTAGCGTAGCCTCGCGACCACGAGAAGCCTGGCATCGCCTCATGTAGTGCGACGGTCGCGCATGTACGACACGCAAGGCTCTCACAGACAGCCATACACACGTTATGGAGGATGTTATGCGAAAGCGACAGAAGGAGAAGGAGGACGCTTATGAGACTCAGTGGGACAGCGGTCGAGGATCTCACCATCCAGACTACGATCCTTATGCCCATGGCGATAACGTATCGAAAGCCAGCAGAGAGACCGAGGAATTGTACAACGCAATCGTCAAAAATGACATAAGAACTGTGTATCAAAAGATCTCCGAAGGGGCGGATGTCAACTTTGTGTTTGGCCCAGCATACCAGTGCCGAGGGGGCTACACCCCACTTATGGTCGCCAGTCATCGGGGCAGGCTAGAATGTGCAAAAGCCCTCCTAAGAGCAGGTGCTGACCCAAACTTCACTAATGGAGCAGATGACCTCACCCTGTTTTGGGGCATTGACGGAGGGGTGGAGATGATCAAGCTACTTCATGAGTATGGTAGGTCATGACACTGTGCATTGCACCCTCAGTCACGCCCACCACATGGCACACACAGTTGTCCCTCATGCTGCGTGTCATATTATGCAGGTGCAGATTTGGATGTTGTGACTGCCAAGAACTGGAGCCCTTTGAGCTATGCCAAAGCGAAGGGGAAGTATGGCGCAACAGAAGAGAAAGGCATTTACCCTGAGGTATCTGATTGCTGCGCATGTGACATGATCATCTTACATACACATCACGTTAGGCTATCCACTGACTGTAGTGTCTGATGTTGTCAGGATGTCCTGAAATACTACAAAGCGTCAGTGTATGGGTCAGGACCTCCAGCCCTGGGTTGTAGGAGTCCCAGAGAAAGCTATGACCCTCGTGCAGACTATTTCATGCGGGAAAGAGGCAGCTATCAGGATCCTCTTGAGCATCCCTAGCATTGTACTGTTCATTGCAGCAGCTGACTGTGCTGCATTAATACCTAGCAGAAGGCACACTTTTAATTTCTTTTACAACCTTACAGTGTGCACAATAAATCAGGCCTTGCTGCTTATGTGACAAGTCACAGCTAGCCACCAGACCAAGCTCTAGATTTAGCTGACAAACATGTCCTGCTTTTGACTTCTATCTAGGAACCAGCTTGATGACAAGGCAGATATGCTACAAGCTATGTTGACACATACCATTCAGCTCAATTCTTTGTCTAGTATCTAATGCAAACTCTACGACAACTAAATTGGCGCTCTTGCATAGTGCATGCAGTAGCAACTTGTCAACATTGTCAAGCAACTTCTCAATCAACCTCTGTTGCACATTTTTAACTGGTTTCAACAGCCTGCATGCTGGCTTGCAGCTGCAGAATCTTGTTTAGCTCCTGCAGCATCTTGATTTGCTGATCTTTGTCATCAATGTTGCGCTTCATGTTTGACAACTCCAACGAGACGCCATTCATGGTGCTCATGGCAGACTTTACAAGTTGCAATGCAGTCAGGGAGCTCCTGTCATCTGCAACACGTTTCAGAAAGCTGTCAGCTGCTCATGCGTTAGGCACTTGCAAGTGCGTAACCCCAATTGGTGAGCACACATCATGCGGCCCAAGGCTGAACATCGCATGATGTCATTCAAGGCAAGCGCAATAGAGGGCTTGTCAAACCTCACATGCAGAGTGCAATCTTCGAATATGCAGCCAAACTGGCAATACTAGTGTGCAAAGACAACCTCATACTGCTAGAACATAAGGAACAACATCGTTGTCTTGCAATGCTTGGCTCTTTCAGTGCGTAAGCAATGAAGACAGTACCTGGACTGGTGGTGAGGTGGGTGGACTGCCTGTGGGCCAAGTTAAGGACCAGGTTTGCAAGAGCCTGGCTGTCCTGCCCCAGCTGGCGCTTCTGGGCTTCAGAGTTGTGCAGGTCAGCCCTGAGGCGGTCCTCCTCATTGAAGTCTGGGGTGGTGGACCGGCCCGCTGCCTTGCGGTACCCTCCCAGCTCCTCCAGTGCCCTTTCCAACCTGCAAAGTCACTTTTGATCAGTATGTCTGGCATGATCAGCCCATGCAGCAGAGTCAGCATGCATAGCAGTCTCACGCTGAGTTGATTTGCCTGCCATCTTGTCAACAAGATGGCAGGACAGCCATGGGCATGCAAAGCGTAGTGGCAGCTGCCACAGGTAAAATAGCTGCCCAGTGGGCAGCAAATGTGAGCTGCAAGCAGACTGACTGTCCTCCAGGCCAGCCACGATTGCCTCAAAGAGGCAGAGTCCACCATCTGAAAGGCAGCAATAAAACCACAAAACCAGCAACAACATAGGAAACAAGCGGCACCTGATGCTGTGCTTGGCGACGTCATCCCTGCAGGCTGCCAGCTGCCCTCGCAAGGCGTTGTTCTCATCCTTGACCTTCTGATGGTGCTGGATGCGTTGGTGGATGTTGTGCTGCCCTGTTAGCGCTGTCACCTGCTGCTCCAGCTCAGCCTCCTTCTCCTTCACTGCTTTCAACTCTCCCCCTTGCTCCTTGGTCACTGCCTCTGCTTGCCACAGCTGCTGCTCCATTGCCTGATTGTACAGCATGTGTCAAGTCAATGTTTGATTTTGGGCATTCAAGGCACTCCATGCATGGCTGACAACATCAAGTTCCTGGCAGGATGCAACGACTGAAGGCTGGCATGTTGTCGGTTGTCGCAAATGGCAGGGCTTTAATTGTAGCTGAATGCCTAGTAAGGACATATGTGTTTGTGGGAAGAGCATGGAGACTTCGTTTACTGTGTTAGTGCAGCCGACCATCGAGATGATCTGCATGCAAGAAGATCAGTGCAATGACAAACAGGACACACAGTCTGAGGGAAGTCACTTGCCTCAGCAGCAGCTGCGGCAGCACTGGCAGCCGCTCTCTCCCTCTGCAGCTCCTCAATCCAAGCCTGACGCTCGCTCAACAGCTCAGCCACCCGAGGGGCTTGCTGTGCATGCTGTGCTCTCCAAGCCTCGATTTGACTCTCAGCTGCTGACTTGAGCTGCTGTGCCTGCTGCAGCTGGTGATGCAGGTTGTCATAGTACGCCTTCAGCTGCTGGACCTCTGCAGTCAGCTGCTGAATCTGCACCTGGCTTGCAGATGCAGCGGCTGCTTGCATGTCAGCAGCTTGCTGGTGCCGCAGCTGAGCCTCTGTAAACTTCTCCTGAATTCCAGATCACAGGTTTAGCCTGGGTTGCTTCAACAAGCTCAGTGTGAGAGGCGGCGAGGTGAAATCATGATGCCTGCATCTTGCACTGTTGAACGTCATTGTCAGTGCAGCCCTGACCCACCAGCAGATGGCAGCTTGTGCAACGATGTTTTGCAAGTACACTGTCTGCTGATGAGCAAGTGTCTTCTCCATCACTCAGCTGGCCTGTTTGTCAGGAAATACGGTGCAGATGCAAGAATTTGCAACAGCTGCTGCAGGTGCTCATCACAACTGATGCGGTGATGCGCAACATTGCATAGCACAGGGATGACTAGTGCTGCAAGCAATGAAACAGAGGGTGGCAACTGCAGAAGTCACAGCAACACACAACCGCATGCAAAGCTCAGCAGAATGTATCATGTAAGTCAAGAGCAGCAGTGAAGCATGGGAAATAATCAGGAAGGCTCATGCTAGTCATAGCTGCAATGCAAGGTTACAGAATGGCTTGCAGAGTGTGCGGCACATGACATCTGAGGTTGCAGAACGCAAAAGGGCACACCTGCAGCTCAAGGGCTGCCTGCTGCTGATGGAGCAGGGCGGCCTCCAGGTTGGCCTTGTCTGACAGGAGGGCCTGCACCTGGGCCCAGCGCGCCTGCTTCTCCTGCTCAGCCTGAGCCCTGGCACCCTCTGCTTCCGCCTCAGCTTCATTTACTTGCCCCATGATATTACCCCGCAGCTGCATACCATGTCCGCCATTGTCAGCACATGTTTTCCGACACAATCCAATGACCTTGTCTTCAGAAGAGTCTGTGATTGCATGCACTCACTGGCTGCAGCAGAGCTGTGTGAGCAGGAAGTTGGGTGGCATTGATGCTCACTGCAGGCAGAGGTAAAGACATGGGTCAACTATTTGCGTCTCCTGCAGGGTTCAGCAAAGTGCGTATTTGTACGAGGTGTGAAAATGTAGGTATCAACCATAAGCATGACATTGTCAGTGGCAGTGTGCACAAAGCAGGCTGCATGCATCAGGAATGTGGGCCAGCAAGAACGAGCCATGACTACCTGCGCCATGTGATGCTCCTGAGTCTCCAGAGCTTCCATGGTCTGTATGAGCTCCTGCCTCTGGCCTTGAACGTCTGCTTCAACCTGGCTCAGTTGCTGCCTGTATAACAGTACACACTACCATGGAGTGACAGGCTGCACCTCTTGAAGAATATGCTGACAGCAGACAGTTTGGATGCTTGCAAGGCATGGCAATGCGGCAACAGCATGCTCAAAAGGAAGCTAGACTGTGTGTGTGTGTGTGTGTGTGTGTGTGTGTGTGTGCGCGCGGGCGCACACGCGCATCTCTGCAGAGGAGATTGAGAGGCATGCTGGGTGAATCAGGCGGGCTGTGCTGTTCTGCATCACGGTTTGCAGTGTACCTGACTTCTGCCAACTGCTGATCCTTGGAGATGAGCTGACTCTGAATGTCCTGTGCTGTCATCTGGTGAACATCCAGCTGGCTGTGAAGCTCATTCAGCGCCCGCTGATGCCTGAATGCAAAGCCAGGCTTTGTGCTGGAGCAACAACAGCTACCCGCAGCATAGACAACCCAACAACAGTCAGCTGTCCCCTCAGGGCTCAGGGCTCCATGTGCAGCATGTCAACACCGTAACATAACAATGAAGGGAGTTGTCAGTGCAGCGCATGTGTCACTGAATCATGCTTTGCTTCATGCAAAGCTGGCGTTTGGGCATCAACCACTTGCACATGGGTGACTGTGACATTCAGTCCTGAGTCACTCCTGAACATCTCAACAGAGCCGCAAAGACATCGTGTTTCTCACCTCTCACGCAGAGCTTGAGAGTCGTGTGCAGCTTGGGTTTCAGCCTGGTGGGCAGCAGCAGCAGCCCGGTCAAGCAAGGCCTGCTTGTCTTGCACCTCCTCCTCCAGCTGCTCTTTGTCCTGGTTCAGGCTGCGAGCCTGGTGCTCCATCAGCCCCAGCTGGGACTCCAGCCCTTGCACCTGCTGCCCCAGCTGCGTGCAAGCATCACGTTAGTCAGCAACCTGAGTTCCGTGCATACACAATAAAGGGGTGTTTCAGACTCTGGCTCTTGATGGAATGATCATGTCCAAGAATGATGTGGCAGGCCTGCTGCTGCCTGCTTTCCTTGGATTGGATGCTCATTGTGGAATGCAGTCAGCCGTGTGGGGAACGCAGTGATGGCCTAAGTGATCACCGTGAAAAGCCCCGCATTGCCTTCACAGCTTGCTTTCTTCAAATTGAATCGGCGACAGTCTGCACTGTTCAGAAGGCAAACAAAACAGGTCTTGAAGGGGGCTTACCCTCAAGCACTCACTCCTCTGTTCATCTACAGTGTGCAGCTGGGCGGCGTGTGCTTGCTCCAAGGCTTGCAGGTGATGTTTGCAGGCAGCAGCCTCCTGGTGCGCCTGGCGCAGAGCCTCCTGCCTATCTGAGGCTTCAGCCACCTGGTGGGTCATGGGGCTCAGCGCCATTTTGCTGGCCCTCAGCTCACTGCACGCAACCCAGCTATACTTGGCTTCTCATTAAATTGACGCCAAAAGGCGTAGTCTTTTCTTTTCTGCAACCCAGCCCAAAGCCGTGAGCAACACACTCAGCAGACCGCTATATTCGCTTGCTGATGCCATGTGTAAACCATAAAGGAGTGCAACCAAGGTAATTGGGGGGCAGTGTATTGTCAGTCTGTCAGAAAGCGATGCCAGGGAAAGATGCTTTTAGTGCTCCTATCACAGGCTGATGGGAGAGCATGTCCTCCTGCAAAGCCTTGATATGCAGCAGGACTTAGCTGTGACAGTGTTCCAACGTAGAGATGAGGATGCAAGCCTGCTGTCAGGTTACGTTGAACAGGCAGGGAATGAGATGACAGTGCGCACAAGTCACCTGACAGCATCGGCCAGCAGCTGCTCAAGGCGCGAGATCTGAGTCTCCAGCTGAGCGTTATGCTCTTTCAAGCCAGCTGAGTTGCCATGTGCCTCCTTGATGGCATCCTGAGCGTCCTGCAGCTGATCCCTCAACTCCAATATCTCCAAGGCCTGCCAGCACGCACACACACAACATGTCCCTGTCGTATCAACATGAGTACACAATACTAGTGGCTTGTGACACACTGCTGCTGATGGGCTGTCTACACAAAGATACTGTGCAAGGGTAAAGCTGTTTGTGACATGGCAGGTTTTGCTGGCGTGCAGCAAGGCTCTGTGGTGACATGCAGGATGGCTGCAGCAGCTTGGAAGGCTCACTTGTGCTGGGTCTTGAGGCAGGCTTGGCTGTTGCAACAGCGCTTGTTGCTGCTGTGGCTCCGGCCCAGGCTGACTTGCCTGCAGAGTCACACCATGCATCTCATTGCTAAGATGTTGTGTTTGCAGTGCATGAAACCACCACAGAGACATGCCGGCTAGGCTAGAAAACACAAAGCTTTCATGCACATATGCCTGACTGCAGCCCCAGCAAACCATCACTGCTCTTGGTTGGATGAGTGACTTCCAGCTAACATGGCAGCCAGATTGTGCAAGGCAAATGCAAATGGCGTGTGCATGTAAGGAGGAAAGCCAGAAGTGTCGTCACTGCAGCAGTTGATTACCTCTAAGCTCTCATAGCGGTTGGCCATGTGCAGCATCTCTTGGCGCAGGCCATCAATTTCAGAGCGCAGGCGGGTGACTTCATTCACATCTGCCATGCCTCGCATCTGCTCCAGCTCCCACAACAGGCGCTCATTCTCCACTGCACAGCAAAGTCAAGCATCTATCTCTGCTTAGTCCTTGTGAGATCACCCAAGTGCCCTTCTGTACAGCACAAAGGGATCCAAACCTCCTGGCCTGACTAGCATGATGGAATGCAGGTCTGAGATGAACCTCCTGGGCAGTTGTGAAGCTGACCTATGTTCACCGCCTGTTGTCAAATCACGCCCCAAAACAAACATGTTACACTCCTTGCATTGTACCAAGTATGGGCATCTGCAGCTGCCCCCATAAAGCATGTGTCAGCAAGAAGTCATGTCAACACATGGCAGCAAGACGTCATGTCGGGATGACATGCAATTCCTGGTTGAAATGGGACCCAATGTCCATATCAACACAGTAGCACAGAGGGGCAGCAAACAATGAGATGACGACCACCTGCAAAGCGCTTGACTTCTGGGTGGTCTGTGCCCTGAGCCAAGGTGTCCACCTCCTTGTGCAGGCTCTTCAGCTCCTGCCTCAAGCTGTGCAGCTCGATGCTCACATCTACAGGCTCATTGGCCTGCACCACAAACGTGTGCTCAGGATATCTCAATGCAGCTGCACACTTTGTCTTCTTCAAAACAGCCAACAAGCCAGAAGCCAGTGAAGGCAAGCATGATTGGTGTGTGTGGGAGCATCTTGACCTAGCGGTTATGCATAATACAGATGCATGTGAGTGTGACAGGGCTCCCCTGACACCATTGAGCTGCTGGACAGCTGCCCCATGCTAATTGAAATGTTACCTGAAAGATATGAAGTGGTTGCACCCAAAGTGCAATCTGATGCACTGCAAGCTCAGCCAGTCTGACATATCATTGCTAACTATAGCATGTCCTAGAGACCCTGTTGATTTCATTTGGCTACTGTGAAAGTACAGCCAATTTGGGCCACTACTGCCAACTACAGCCTGCCCTAGAGACCCTCTTGGTCTCATACAACTACTGTGAAAATGCAGTCAACCGAAATACCACTGCTGACTAACATGTAGCAGACACAGTGTTGGTGGGCAATAGCTGGGTGTTCAGTATGTCAAGTCAAAAGGCTTCAGTGTCTCAGCAAGGGTTCATGGAGTATTATGCGCAAGGCCATCTGTACAGCAAAGACAACTACCACAAAAGGCAGGTTTACACTTGTGCTGGTGCACCAGGTGGCATACCCGACGTCTGTCCACCTCAGCATTCCTGAACTTCATGACCATCTGATTGCGCTGCAGCTCCCTCTGGTTGGCTGCCAGCAGGTCTTGCAGGGCAGCCAGCTCAGACTGCAGCCGCTCAACTTGCTTTGCTGCTGCATCTTCCCTCCTGAGAGCGCTCACCAAAGCTTGCTGAGCATTCTGCAATGGAGCCATTGTCACTGTCTCAATGCAGGCTTGGGCAGCCCGGTATAATACTTGGCTTCTCATTAAATTGATGCCAAAAGGCGTAGTCTTTTCTTTTCTTTTCTTTTCTCTCAGTGCAGGCAAAGCTCATTTGTTGGCAGCTTCTCAATCAGAGACAAACAAGAGGGGTCACAAAGGATTGTCTATGCATGCACAGTTGCCCTCCAAGGTAGGAATGGCTATCGATGTTACAAACTCGCTACAATGGTTTGCAACACAGCCTGGCGTTCATCACCCAGACAGCTGCTGTTGGCAAACCATGCAACAAAGGCTTGTGACAACCCCAGTGCTGTGAGCAAACTCTGTGCCTTGTTTTTTGCAAAACGAACTAAAGAAGGAAGACTGATGGAACAGGTGGAGTGAATTTTGAGGACTGACCTGAGCAGCTTGAGCAGCAGCAGTGTTGGGCTGGTCATCGAAGGCCAGGGATGTGGCTAGGGCGGCGTCTAGAGCAGGAGGCTGCCCATGCAGGGCTGCCAGCTGGACCTTCACACGATGCAGCTCAGCCTTCAGCATCAGATTGGTTCCCACTGCGTCCTCATTCACCACAGCCTACAGCACAAGCAATGTTTGCCCTCAGTCAGATGCTTGACCTCAGTCAGATGTGAATCAGCTGTATTTGCATGAGCAGTCTTTGGAGCGCATTCTTCCCTGGGAACTGACTGCATGAGCGATATGCTACATGCAAAGACGTCTCTTTGCTGTGGGATTGAGCTACATGCTGCGAGGTTAAGAACATGAGGCTGCTCTGATGACGGTGATTGCACGCAGCACCTTGCCTTGTCAACGACATGTTAGCTTTACTGACTGATCCAGTGGACAGGTCTGCTGGCAGATGCACTCTGCTAGTTGCAAAATGCAGTCATGAAGCCTGAGCACTAGAGATGAGATGCACACACCTGGTTCTTGACCCTCTTGGCCTCGCGTGCAAACCTGAGGGTGCTGACAGTCTCTGGACAGTTTGCCACAGCTGGTGAGATGTTGGCAATCATGACGGTCTTGGAGTTGCCTCCCAAGGAATCCTGGGTGCAACAAACACAAGTTTCAGCAACCACCGCATTGTGATGTGCACAGATATTGGGTGCAACAACAGAAGTGTCCTGCATCCACCAACAGGTCTGCAAAACGAAATCTAGTGGAACCTGGGGATGCAGAGACTTGGCCAATAGGTACACAGACACACACCAGCCAGAAACATGGGTCACAAAAGAGAAAGACAGTGAACCGTCAAGCCAGGGAATAGGTTGGCAGACGGGCAGCAGGTGCAGACCTTGAGCAGCCAGGTGAGGCGTGAATCCCTGTAGGGCACATGCTCTGCAGGGCCCTTGGCAGCATGGGCCAGGCGACTAATGACCAGCCCCAGGGTACTCAGAGACTTGTTGATCTTGATGCTCTCCTTGAACTGCTCTCCCATGGCACCAGATGTCTTCTGATTCTCACTGCCTGTATGTTAAGCACATGTTTCTTCAGGACTAATACAAGCAGCAGTTGCATGGGATTGTGCATGTGTGTAATTGCTTGCCTGCCCAGATTTCGCTCAGAAACATGGTGTCGGGGGGGGGGGGGGGGGGGGGGGGGGGTGGGGGGGGCCATG
>JAABUP010011261.1_pt1 | contig 10244 bp, 10 predicted proteins | sample 5559201 | NCBI WGS metagenome assembly JAABUP01 (sample SAMN10711887, study PRJNA513373) | rock metagenome | isolation source: Antarctica rocks | place: Antarctica | reverse complement strand
TCGCGCGCTCCCGAGCCGTCGACGCCGACCAGCGTCAGCGCGCTCCAGCCGTCCACATTGGTCTCGGTGAGCAGCGTGCGCCCGTCCGGGGACAGCCACGCCCTGGTGTCGTGATCCCCGGACACCAGCACCGTCAGCGCCTCGGTCGCCACGTCGAGGCGGGCGACCATCGTGCGGTCGACGCCCCGGTCGGTGGTGAGCACCAGGGCGGCGGAATCGGGTAGCCAGTGCACGTCCTCGAAGCGGGCGTGCTCGCCCGCACCGGTGAGCTCGCTGACCGCGGCGTCGGGTGTGCTGGCCAGGGCGTCGACGAGCAACAGCTGAGCCGACATCGGTTGTGCGCCGAACAAGCTGACCACCAGATAGCGCGCGTCCGGGCTCTGGGTCACCTCCGCCACGGTGCCGCCACCGCGGTACACCACCTCCTCGGCGCCGGTGGCGATGTTGCGCACCACCACGTCGAAGTCGACACCGTTGCGCCGGTTGGTGCGGTACACCACCCGGCCAGCCAGCACCTCAGCGAGGGAGTGGATGAAGGCCGGGTCGTGCACCAGCGGGGTGAGCTGATACGGAACCGTCGGGTCCAGCAACGACAGCTGCGCGCGTTCGTCGCCCGCGTCGTCGTGCTCTACCACCACCATGCGCTCGCCGGGCAGGTAGCGCCCGGAGCACGGGCCGGGCAGGTCGGTGAGCACCATGGACGATCCGTCGGCAGCCAGCTCCACCAGCTGCACCGACCCGGAGTCGTCCCAGCCGGCGAGCACCCGGCCCTCGTCGTCGATGTCGAATGCTCGCCAGGTCCGGGCCCGCAGCAGCTCCAGCAGGGCTACCACCACTGACGCAGCGGGACCCGGGCATCACCCGTGATGTCGGGTTTCACCGCGAGCACCTGGTGCAGCTGCACCCCGTTGCGCTCGAAGTTGTGCCGTGACCCGGCCATGTACATCCCCCACAGCTTGGCTGTGCCCATCCCCACCTCGGTCACGCACTCGTCCCAGTGCTCGACCAGGTTCGCGTTCCAGTCCCGCAGGGTCAACGCGTAGTGCTCGCGCAGGTTCTCCGAGTGGCGCACCTCCAAGCCCGCATCCTGGATCTCCCGGATGATGGTGCCGGAGCCGATGAGCTCCCCGTCGGGGAACACATAGCGGTCGATGAACGAGCCGACGCCCTCGTGCGGGTCGTTGCCCGGCCGGGTGATGCAGTGGTTGAGCAGGCGACCACCAGGACGCAGGCGCTGACGCAGGGACGCGAAGTAGGCCGGATACTGCGCGATGCCGATGTGCTCGGTGAGGCCGATGGAGGAGACAGCGTCGAAGCCTGCCTCGGTCACGTCGCGGTAGTCGCAGTGGCGCACCCGCGCGAGCGCACCGAGCCCCTCGCTCTCGATGGCGGCCTGTGCCCACGTCGCCTGCTGAGCTGACAGGGTGGCGCCCAGCGCGTGCACCCCGCGGCGGGCGGCGAAGCGCACCATGCCACCCCAGCCACAGCCGACGTCGAGCAGCCGGTCGCCGGCCTGCAGCCCCAGCTTGTCGAACACCAACTGGTACTTGGCTTCCTGCGCCGATCCCAGGCTCATGGTCGGGGAGTCGTAGTAGGCGCACGTGTAGGTCATCGAATCGCCGAGGACGTGCTCGTAGAAGGCGTTCGACACGTCGTAGTGACGGCTGACCGCCTGGGCGTCGCGGGTCTTGGAGTGGCGTAATCCGTTGGCCACCCGCAGCCAGCGCGGCGGGTGTTCCTGGGGTGGCGGAGGCACCGGTCGCAGGGTTTCCCACCCCAGCGAACGCATGATCGCCGCCAGGGCCAGCGGGGGCGGCCGGTGCAAGCGCAGCCCCGCGGAGATGGCGACCAGGGCGTCGTAGGGGTCACCGGGGTGCACCCCGGTGAGGGTGAGGTCGCCGGAGACGTAGGCGCGTGCCATACCCAGATCGGGGTCGGTGGGCGCGGTCGCGAGATAGGTGGTGCCGCGGGGTGAGGTCAGGTGCAGTCCGATGGGGGCATCCTCGGGTCCGGCGGCACTGCCATCGTAGGCGGTGAACCGTACCCCCAGCTGGCCACCGGCCAGCGTATCGATGATCTCGGCGAGGGTCATCCGAGCAGTCGCCGGCCGAGTGGGGGCCTTGAACGCGGTCATCTGCTGCGTACCGCCTTGGCGTACAGGTCGAGCAGGCGTGTGGAGGGGTCGTAACGCTGCTTCAGGGCGGCGTAGTGCGCGCCGCCGTACAGGGCGCTGAACTCCTCGGGTGAGTAGTAGGACTCCGAGTACAACGACTTGTGGCCGTCCACCGCACCCACCTGCGCCTCGATGAGGCGATTCGTGGCTCCCGGCTGCCCAGGCGTGTGCGGCACGCTCGACCAGAAGCCGACGTTGACGTAGGTGCGGCCGGGGGTCATCGGATACAGCGGCCAGGTGCCCGGGCCGCGCAGCCGCACCGGGCACAGCCAGATGGGCTCGATGGCCACGGTGTGCACGAACCAGCGCAGGAAGGCGGCGGTGCTGTCCAGCGGCACCTCCACATCCTGTACGACCCGCTCCCGCGGCGGGCGGCCCCGGCGCGCCTCGACCCGGTCGGCCACGTGGTACTTGGCGTCCATACCGATGATCTTGGAGTAGAAACTGCTGCGGCGCAATCGTTTCGGCCAGATTCGCCGCACGACCGGGTGCTGGGCGCCGAATGCTCGCGAGCACCAGAACCAATCGGTGTCCCAGCGCCACAGGTAGTCGTGGATGGTCAGGCGGTCGGTGGTGCGCTGCTGGATCGAGCGGTAGTAGATGTCCTGGCCGGTGTAGTCACTGGTGGGCCCGGGTTCGGCCGTCATCGTCCCGAGGCTCAGGTAGCTCTCCTCGGCGCTGAAGACCACGCCGTCGAGGTAGTCCACCGTTTCGCCCTCGTAGGAACGCGCGGTACCGATCTGCGCTATCGCCGTCGCCAGGGTGTCCAGGTCGGCGAAACGCACGTGCCGAACCGAGACGTAGGGGGCCACCGGCTCGAGCTCGATGCGCAACCGGGTGGCGTAGCCGAGCGTGCCGTAGGAGTTGGGGAAGCCGCGGAACAGCTCGGCATGTTCGTTGTCCGGTGTGGCGGTGACGAGCTCACCGCCGCCGGTGAGCACGTCCAGCTCCAGCACCGACTCGTGCGGCAGCCCGTTGCGGAAGCTCGCCGACTCGATGCCCAGGCCGGTCACCGCGCCGCCCAGGGTGATCGTCTTCAGCTGCGGCACCACGAGCGGGCTCAGGCCGAAGGGTAGGGTCGCCGCGACCAGGTCGGAGTAGGTGCACATGCCCGCGACGTCAGCGGTGCGGCCGGTGACGTCGACGGCCAGCACGCCGGTGAGCCCGGAGACGTCCAGGCCGGCAGCGGTGGGTGCGGTCCTGGCGCGGAAGAGGTTGCTGCGCTTCTTGGCCAAGCGGACCGTGGCGTGCGGGGGGACGGCGTGGTAGCTCGACAGCAACCGCTGCACCCCGACCTCGTGCGCGCCTGCGCTCACGGTCTCGGGCCGCACGGCAGTGCTTGTCCGCGGCAAGAAGTTCGGCACGCCTCGACGTTAGTCCCGGGTGAGGTGCCGGCACACGCCAGGGCGACGTCGGCACCCGGCGCGCTCAACTGCTCGGTGAAGATCGTGCCGATGTAGCTGTAGAACATCAGGCCACGGCTCCGAATAGGAACATGGCCGTCACCAGGGCGAGGATTCGGAGGTTGCGCACCGGGGCGAGCCGGGCGCCGAGATGCGCGGCAGGCCCCCCGGGCACCGAGGGCGCGAGCCAGGCGCTCACGGCGGCAACGAGCGCGCCCACGACCGCGATGAGGACAAACGTGGCCCGCCACGCACACTGGCGCTGCTGATCGTGGGTGTGGTCGGCGTCGCGGCCGCCTACTTCGGAGGCTTCCTCACGGGCACCAACGAGGAGCTGCCCTCTGGGCGACGGCGGGGGGTACCATGAAGTCATGGTTGCGCAGCCCGTGATAACCGCCGAGGAGCTGGCCGAAGCCCTCCGCCGCGCGTCCCCGCCGACTCCTGACGATGTGACGATCCTGCGTGACGGTCGGCGCATCGACTCCCGGGAGAGTGCAATGGCCTGGCTGACCGAGTTGGCCGCCGCCCGCGCCGGCACAGATGCCGGCGCTCGATAGTTCCGGCCCTCCTCACGACCTCGCTCGCCTGATCGAGGTTCTCGACCGCCACGGGGTTGACTACCTGCTTGCCGGTGGGGCCGCTGCCCGGGCTTACGGCGCCGAGCGCCTGACCGAGGACGCCGACTGTGTGGTCAGCCGAGAGCGGGCCAACCTCGATCGCCTCGCCAGCGGCATGTGTGAACTGAACGCCCGCCTTCGCGTCAGCGGCATGAGCGACGATGATGCCCGCCAGCTCCCCGTTCAGCTTGACGGCAAAATGCTCACCTCGGCAGACATCTCGACATGGATGACCGACGCCGGAGGCTTCGACGTACTTCCCGGCCTCGTCGGCGCGGACGGCCTCCTGGTGCCTTACGAGGACCTGGCCCAGCGACAGACCATCATCCGAGGTGCGGGATTCACGATCCGGGCGGCGGCGCTGGAGGACATCATTGCCGCCAAGGAGCACGCCGGCCGGCCCAAAGACCGCGATGCCCTGCCCGAGCTACGCGCCCTACGCGACGCTCGTACCACCGGGGAGAATGCCCAACACCGCCCGACGTAGAGGCCGGGAAAGGGATCTGCCTCGCTGACCGATCACCTTTTGACACTGATTTGACTGGGCAAGGTGGTACCATCGGCCGCGCCGCTGAGCCTTGGCCAGCGTTGGCCTGCGGGCCCTCACGAAGCTTCCTGTCGTCGCACGCTTGGGCACCGCAGGGGGGGTGGCGTGGAAGCCTGTGGCCCTTCCGGCGGGCGCCCCCGAGTACCGTCGACGCCGCACCCGACTACGCTGCTCGCGACGTCCGACCTCACGAGGAGCGCCCGTGCACCCTGAAGGCCCGCCCGACATGCAGCAGCTTCTGCAGCAGGCGCAGCAGATGCAGGCGGAGCTGATGGCCGCTCAGGCCGAGCTCGCGCAGGCGCAAGTGACGGGTCAGGCCGGGGGTGGGCTGGTGACGGCGACGGTTACTGGCGCCGGCGAGCTGGTTGCCCTCGCGATCGACCCCAAGGTCGTCGACCCCGACGACGTGGACACGCTGCAGGACCTGGTGATCGGTGCCGTCGCGGACGCCAACCGTGCCGCGCAGGAGCTGGCTGCGCAGACGATGGGCCCGCTCGCCGGTGGCCTCGGTGGCGGCGGGCTGGGGCTCCCCGGGCTGTGACCGGTGTATGAGGGTCCGGTCCAGGACCTGATCGACGAACTGGGTCGGCTGCCCGGCGTCGGGCCCAAGAGTGCGCAGCGCATCGCGTTCCACCTGCTGAGCGTGGACCCGGCCGACATCGGGCGGCTGCAGAGCGCCCTGCAGACGGTGCGCGACGGGGTGCAGTTCTGCATCGTGTGCGGCACGGTCAGCGAGAAGGAGCGCTGCCGGATCTGCGCCGACTCCCGCCGCGACCGCGCGGTGATCTGCGTGGTCGAGGAGCCCAAGGACGTCCAGGCGGTGGAGCGCACCCGGGAGTTCACCGGCCGCTACCACGTGCTCGGGGGCGCGTTGGACCCGCTCTCCGGGGTGGGGCCCGACCAGCTCCGCATTCGAGAACTGATGGCACGCCTGGGCAATCAGCCCGACGGAGTGGACGTGTCAGAGGTGATCATCGCTACCGACCCCAACACCGAGGGTGAGGCGACCGCGACGTACCTGGTGCGGATGATGCGGGACTTCCCTGGGCTCACGGTCACCCGGCTGGCGTCCGGGCTGCCGATGGGCGGTGACCTGGAATTCGCCGACGAGCTGACCCTGGGCCGGGCATTGTCCGGGCGCCGCACGCTGTGAGCACGCCGCGTCGTAGCCGAAACGTAACCGGCTGGTGCACCCAGAACGGTGCCGGGCGCCGCTAGGGTCCACGTCCACACGGCGTCCAAACCCCGACGCCAGGAAATCCTCCTGCGACCCAACGAGGTGCCTGCAATGACCCAACCCACCCGTCGCCGTCTCGCCGCGGCCGCGCTGGCCTGCCTCACGGCCGTCTCGCTCACGGCCTGCGCCTCGTCGAACCGCGACAGCGGCAGCGGCTCGTCGAACGGTGCGACCGGTAAGACGGGCGGCACCATGGTGTTCGGCGCGGCCGGCGCCCCGAAGCTGTTCGACCCCTTCTACGCCACCGACGGGGAGACCTTCCGCGTGTCGCGGCAGATGTTCGAAGGCCTGGTGGGCTTCAAGCCCGGTACGGCAGACGTGCAGCCCGCTCTCGCGAAGACCTACGACAGCAGCCCGGATGGGCTCACCTGGACCTTCGGGCTACAGAACGGAGTGAAGTTCTCCGACGGCACCGCCTTCGACGCCACCGCGGTGTGCGCGAACTTCGACCGGTGGTACAACCAGACCGGCGCCGCCCAGAGCCCCGCCGTCTCCGGCTACTGGATCGACAACTTCGGCGGCTTCGCCGACGGCAAGGACCCGTCGCTGTACAAGGCGTGCCAGGCGAAGGACGCCGGCACCGCCGTGGTCACCCTCACCAGAGTCACCAGCAAGTTCCCGGCCGTGCTCGGCCTGCCGTCGTTCTCCATGCAGAGCCCCACCGCGCTCAAGCAGTACGACGCCAACAACGTCGTGGCCGCCGGCAGCAGCTTCACCTACCCGGCGTACGCGCTGGCGCACCCCACCGGCACCGGCCCGTTCGTCTTCGACAGCTTCGACCAGGCCAACGGCACCATCAAGCTCAAGCGCAACGACAGCTACTGGGGTACCAAGGCCAAACTCGATGCCCTCACCTTCCAGGTGATCCCCGACGAGACCGCCCGCAAGCAGGCGCTGCAGTCCGGTGGCATCGACGGCTACGACTTCCCGAATGCCGCGAACTGGCAGCAGCTGAGGGACGCCGGCTTCAACGTCGAGGTCCGTCCCGCGTTCAACGTCCTCTACCTGGGTATCACGCAGTCCAACAACCCCGCGCTGGCCGACCTGCGGGTGCGTCAGGCGCTCGCCTACGCCATCGACCGCAAGGGCCTGGTCAGCCAGCAGTTGCCCCAGGGCGCCGAGGTGGCCAAGGAGTTCATCCCGAACACGGTCCAGGGCTACACCAACGACGTGCAGGCCTACGACTTCGACCCGGCGAAGGCCAAGTCGTTGCTGGCGGCGGCCGGCGCCAGCAACCTGACGGTGAACTTCTACTGGCCCACCGAAGTCACCCGGCCGTACATGCCGAATCCGTCCGACATCTTCAACTACCTGAAGGCCAACCTCGAGGCGGCAGGCATCACCGTCAACGCCAAGCCCGAGCCGTGGGCCGGTGGTTACCTGACCGACGTCGACAGCAGGAAAGCCGACCTGTTCCTGCTCGGCTGGACCGGGGACTACAACACGCCGGACAACTTCATCGGCACCTTCTTCGGCACCACGAACAACCGGTTCTCCACCGGCAGCTCCCCGTGGGGCGCGACCCTGGTCAAGTCCCTGAAGGCCGCGGACTCCCAACCGAATGCCGCCACCCGCACGCAGGACTACGTCGCGCTGAACAAGCAGATCATGGCCGAGTACCTGCCCGCGGTGCCGATCTCGCACTCACCTCCGGCCATCGTCGTGGCCAAGAACATCAGCGGGTTGGTGCCCAGCCCGCTGACCGACGAGAAGTTCGCCTCCGTCTCCAAGGGCTGAGCGGGGTGCTCCGGTTCACCGTCCGGAGGTCCGCCCAGCTGGTCGCGGTGGTGGCGGTGCTGTCGCTGCTGCTGTTCGTGTGGCTGCGCAGCCTGCCCGGCGGCCCCGACTCCGCGCTGTGCGGTGACCGGTGCTCGGCGGCCCAGCGGATCCAGCTGCGCACCGACCTCGGCCTCGACCGGCCGATCGTCGTCCAGTACGTCAGCTTCCTTGGCCGGGTGCTGCGGGGTGACTTCGGAGCGTCCACGGGGGTGCAGCAGGGCGTCAGCGCGTCGGACATCTTCCTCACCCGGTTCCCGGCCACGGTGGAGCTGAGCGCCTTCGCGATCGTCCTCGCCGTGGCGCTGGGGGTCCCGCTGGGCTACCTGGCGGGGCGGCGCCGCGGTGGCTTCCTCGACAACGGTGGGGTGGTGTTCTCCCTCGTCGGGCTGGCCGTGCCGGTGTTCTTCCTGGCGTTCCTGCTGAAGTACATCTTCGCGGTCAAGCTCGGGGTACTGCCCTCGTCGGGCAGGCAGTCGGTGAACATCAACGCCACCCAGGTCACCGGGTTCGCCACGCTCGACGGCCTGCTCACCGGGGAGTACGACGCCACGTGGGACGCGCTCAAGCACCTGCTGCTCCCGGCCGTCACGCTGGCCACCATCCCGTTCGCGGTCGTCTTCCGGATCACCCGCGCGGCGGTGCTCGGCGTGCTCGACGAGGACTACGTGCGCACGGCCGAGGCCAAGGGGCTGCTCGCGCGCACCATCCGCGGACGCCACGTGCTGCGCAACGCCCTGCTGCCGGTGGTCACCACCATCGGCCTGCAGGTGGGCGCGCTGCTGGCCGGGGCGGTGCTCACCGAGAAGGTGTACGCCTTCCGCGGGCTCGGCGATGCGCTGGCGTTGGCCTTCGAGATGCGCGACTACGCCGTGCTGCAGGTGCTGATCCTGGCTGCGGCCTTCGTCTACGTGGTGGTCAACCTGGTGGTGGACCTCTCGTACGCGGTCATCGACCCGAGGGTGCGGACGCGATGACGACCGTGCAGGACAAGCCGAGCCGGGACCTGTTCGGCCGCAAGAAGCGCCTGGACGCACTCGCCGACTCGGGGGTGAGCCTGTCGGCCGACGCGTGGCGGAGACTGCGCCGCAACCCGGTGTTCCTGCTCGGCGCGGCCATCGTCGGGCTGTTCGTGCTGGTGGCGATCTTCGCTGACCTGCTCGCGCCGCAGGACCCGGGGGTCGCGATGCTGGCCGACCAGGTCGTACGCGCCCGCAACGCCATCCCCGCAGCGCAGCCGGGCCACCCCCTCGGCGGTGACCAGTACGGCTACGACCTGCTGTCCCGACTGATCGTGGGCAGCCGACAGACGTTGCTGGTAGGGGTGTTCGCCACGCTCATCGGCCTCGGCGGAGGGCTGGTGCTGGGCACGCTCGCCGGTGCGCTCGGCGGCTGGGTTGACGCCCTGGTGATGCGGGCAGTCGACGTCATGCTCTCCATCCCCAGCCTGCTGCTGGCCATCTCCATCACCGCGCTGTTCAGCAAGGGCACGCTGTACACCGTGATAGTGGCCGTGGCCGTGGTGCAGATCCCGGTGTTCGCCCGGCTGCTGCGCGGCTCCCTGCTGGCCCAGCGGGACTCCGACCACGTGCTGGCCGCCCGGTCGCTGGGCATCAAACCCGCGCCGATCGTGTTCCGGCACATGCTGCCCAACGCGATCTCCCCAGTGATCGTGCAGTCCACCCTGGTGCTGGCCACCTCGATCATCGACGCCGCCGCGCTGAGCTTTCTCGGGGTCGGCAACACCGACCGCGCGGTGCCCGAATGGGGGCAGATGCTGGGTGAGGCGCAGAGTTTCATCGACAGCCACCCGTCCCTGGCCTTCTACCCCGCCGGCTGCATCGTGGTGGTGGCCCTCGGCTTCACGTTGATGGGTGAGTCGCTGCGCGAGGCCCTCGACCCCAAGAACCGCCGGTGAACGGCATGAGTCCTTTGCTCGAGGTCGACGACCTCACCGTCACCTTCACCCGCAAGGGCGCCACCGCGTTCACCGCCGTCGACGGCGTCAGCTTCAGCGTCGAGCCCGGCAGCACCGTGGGCCTGGTGGGCGAGTCGGGCTGCGGCAAGTCGGTGACCGCCCTGGCCGTCATGGGGCTGTTGCCACACCGCGGGGTGAGCGTCACGGGCTCGGTGCGCTTTCAGGGCACCGAGCTGTTGTCGTTGTCGGACCAGCAGATGCGCGATCGGCGCGGCAAGGACATCGCCATGGTGTTCCAGGACCCGCTGAGCTCGCTGAACCCCGTGGTGCCCATCGGGGTGCAGGTGAGCGAAGTGATCGAGCGGCACCGCGGCCGGGCGCGCCGGGCTGCGATGGTCGAGGCCGAAGGGCTGCTTGCGCGGGTGGGCATCCCCGACCCGCACCGTAGGCTCAAGGAGTACCCGCACCAGCTCTCCGGTGGCATGCGCCAGCGGGCGCTCATCGCGATGGCCCTGGCGTGCACGCCGCGGTTGCTCATCGCCGACGAGCCCACCACCGCACTCGACGTGACGA
>JAABUP010011256.1_pt1 | contig 10246 bp, 10 predicted proteins | sample 5559201 | NCBI WGS metagenome assembly JAABUP01 (sample SAMN10711887, study PRJNA513373) | rock metagenome | isolation source: Antarctica rocks | place: Antarctica | reverse complement strand
GGGGCGTTATCACGACGCGGCCCAACCCTGTATACTACGGCCAAGTCTGTCGCTACCACGTCACGCCGCCTGTGACGCGCCGTAGGCGCACGCGCCCGGGACAATGTGGCCCGGCGCGGGTCGTGACCGACGAAGTAGCTGGCCTGTTATCGTCTATCTACAGGAGGTCGCCATGCTTCGTCGTCTCGCCGTCTCCGTCGCGCTCCTCGCCGCCGTCGTCGCCCTGCCTCGCCCGTCGCCCGCCCGCACGCCGGCCCACGCGGCCGGCATGACCAACGTTTCCTTCGCCCTCAACTGGATCAGCAACGTCGAGTTCGCCGGCATCTGGGTCGCCCAGCAGAAGGGCTGGTGGCGGCAGGCCGGCCTCAACGTCACGGCCAGGGCCTACGACTTCAGCAACGACCCCGATGTGCTCGTCGGCGCGGGCAAGTACACCTTCGGCTTCCAGGACGGCGCCTCGGTCATCATCGCCCGCGCGCAGGGCGTGCCCATCAAGGCGGTGTACGCCTCGGCGCAGCAGTCGCCGTTCGCCTTCATCACCATGCCCACCAGCGGCATCAAGACCGTGCGCGACTTCAAGGGCAAGCGCATCGGCTACCAGGCGCACCAGAAGTACGTGCTCGAGGCTATGCTCAACCACGAGGGCCTGACGCTCAAGGATATCCAGCCCGTCGTGGTGCAGTTCGACCCCGTGGTGCTGCTGGCCGGCAAGGTCGACGCCTACCTGGCCTACCTGACCAACGAGCCGATCGAGCTCTCGCTCACCAAGGGGCTCAAGGTCAACGAGATCCCGGCCAGCCGCTACGGCTACAACTTCTACAGCGACGTGCTCTTCGCCACGGACAGTACCCTCAAAGGCAATCCGGGCCTCGCGCGCAAGGTCGTCGGCGTGATGGATCGCGGGTGGCGCTACGCCCTTGCCCACCCCGCGGAGGCGGCCAGGATCGTCGTGCCCGCGCTGGACAAGCAGGACACCGTCGCGCAGCAGACCGGCGAGATGAAGGCCTTCATCCCGCTCTCCTCGGGCTCGGACGCCTCCGTCGGCAGCATGGGCGCGGCGAAGTGGCAGGCCGGCATCGACCTCCTGTACAAATACAAGCAAATCTCCAGGAAAGTCTCTGTCTCAGACGTGTTCACGACGGCGTTCCTGCCCAAGTAGGCGGCGCGAGCGAGAGTCGAGCCCGAGCCAGCAGGGGGTATACATGGAGGGCGCTATCGTCTGCGACGGGGTCTCGTTCAGTTACCCGAACGGCGCGCGCGCGCTGGAGCGGGTCGGCCTCAGCGTCGCGCCCGGCGAGTTCGTGTCCCTGATCGGGCCGTCCGGCTGCGGCAAGTCGACCCTGCTGCGACTCGTCGCGGACACGCTCCAGCCGGAGGAGGGGCGTGTCACCATCGACGGCGCGCCGCCGCGCGGCGCGCGGACGGCGCGGCGCATCGGCATGGTCTTCCAGGAGCCGGCCCTACTGCCGTGGCGGCGCGCGGCGGCCAACGTGGAGTTGCCGCTCGAACTCGGCGGCCGGCGCGACGGGACGGGCCGCGCGCGCGCCCTGGAGCTGCTCGAGCGGGTGGGGCTGGGCGAGTACGCCGGGCGGCTGCCCACGCAGCTCTCCGGCGGCCAGCGCCAGCGCGTGTCCCTGGCGCGCGCCCTCATCGCCGATCCCGAGGTGCTCCTGATGGACGAGCCCTTCGGCGCGCTCGATCAGATCACGCGCGACGAGATGAACCGGGTGCTGCTGCGCGTATGGGAGGCGACGCGCATCACCGTCCTCTTCGTCACGCACAGCATCGCCGAGGCGGTCTACCTCTCCGACCGGGTGGCCGTCTTCAACGGCCGGCCGGGCACGATCCGCTCGATCATCCCCATCACCCTGCCGCGCCCGCGGTTGCCCGAGGTGCGGCGCGCCGAGGAGTTTTTCGGCCTGGAAACGCGCGTGCTCACGGCCCTGGAGGGTAGTCCGGAGCCGGGGTCGCGCGCCGCGGGCGGAGCGGCGACGCCGGCGGACAGCGTGGGCGCAAGCCGGGCGGGGACGGGACGATGACACCGCCCGAGACCATCGGCGCGCGCGGCGAGCAGGGCCTGACGACGCCGCTGGACACGCGCGCCGGCGCGCGCCGGCGGCGCCTCGTCACCGCCGACCGGGCGCTGAACGTGCTGCTGCCGCTCCTCGCGCTGGCCACCCTGCTGGCCTCGTGGCAGGCCGCCGTGGTGGGGTGGCACATCTCGTCATACGTCTTCCCGCGGGTAGACACGACCTTCGCCAGCCTGCGCGACCACTGGCCGGACATCTGGGCCAACCTGCTCGTCACGCTCGGCCAGGCCGGGCTCGGCTTCGCCATCGGCAACCTGCTGGCCATCGCCGGGGCCACGCTCTTCGTGTACTCGCCGCTCGCCGAGCGCGCCATCTTCCCGCTGGCCGTGGTCATCCAGACCATCCCCATCATCGTGTGGTCCCCTATCCTGGTCATCGCGCTGCCGAGCGACTGGTGGCCGCTGGGGTGGTGGCCTCAGATCATCATCGCCGTGCTCATCTCGTTCTTCCCGGCCCTCGTCAACATGACGCGCGGGCTGCGCGCGGTCAGCCCGCTCGAACTAGAGTTGTTCCACGTGCTCAACGCCTCGCGCTGGCAGGTCTACTGCAAGCTGCGCTGGCCCGCGGCGCTGCCGTCCCTCTTCGCCTCGCTGCGCATCACCAGCACCCTGAGCCTGGTCGGCGCGGTAGTCGGCGAGTACGTCGCGGGCGGTGGCGGCGGCTCGGGCTACCAATTGCAGCTCGCCAAATCGAGCATCGACACCGCGCAGGTCGTGGCCATTACCCTCGTCGTCAGCGTCACCGGCATCGTCGTCTTCCTGGGCGTGGCCGGGCTCGAGCGCCTTGCGCTCGGCCAGCGCGGCCAGGGCGTCTGATCCCCACGGAAAAGCCGGGGCATTTGGATACACTTAGGGTATGAGCGCACGCACGCGGGGGACGGCCGCCACCGAAGACTACTACGCCATCCTCGGCGTTTCCCCGGCGGCGAGCCAGGCCGAGATACGGCGCGCCTACCGCGAGAAGGCGCGCGCGCTGCACCCGGACGTCAACAAGGCGCCCGACGCCGCCGCGCGCTTCGCCCTCCTCGCCGAGGCCCACGACGCCCTATCCGACCCGGCCCGCCGCCGCGCCTACGACCTCTCGCGTACATCAGCCTCGCGCGCCAGCGCCGGGAACGGCGCGCGACCGGCGGACGTGGCCGCGCGGCCGGCCACCTGGAGCGGCGGGGGCGTCCCCGCGGCGGCGCGCGACTACCAGCGGCCGGCGGCCGGCCCCGCGGTCGAGCCGTCGCTGCGCGGCCTCGACGTGCGCCAGACGGTCCGCCTGACCCTGCGCGAGGCCGCTTTCGGCGCGGACAAAAGGGTCGTAGTACCGCGCCGCGAGTATTGTCCCACCTGCCACGGCACGGGCGGCGCGCCCGGCACGGCCGTGCGCCAGTGCCCGCGCTGCCACGGCACGGGGCGCGGCCCGCACGGGCGCGAGGAATGCCCGCGCTGCCACGGCAGCGGCGGCATCCCGGCGGACCCCTGCGCCACCTGCGCCGGCCGCGGCACGCTCGCGGACGACGCGACGTTCCCGCTGCGCTTCCCGGCCGCCGTCGAGGACGGGGAGGAATTGCGTATCAAGAACGAGGGCGACCCGGGGCCGCAGGGCGGGCCGCGCGGCGACCTGCGCATCCGTGTGCTGGTCGACCGCGACCCCGTGCTGCGCCGGCGTGGCGCGGAGGTCTACGCCGACCTGACGCTGACGCCCGAACAAGCGGCGCGGGGCGGGTACGTCGAGGCGCCCACGCTGCGCGCGAGCCGCCGCCTGCGCCTACCCCGGAACGTGGCCGACGGCGCCACGTTCGTCATGCGCGGCCAGGGCCTGCGCCTCAAGGGCAAGTGGCGACGCGGCGACCAGCACGTCACGGTGCACGTAGAGCCCCGGGATCGCGATTGACGATGGATAGGGCGCGTCGGGCGCGTCGGGCGCGTCGGGCGCGTCGGGCGCGTCAGGCGCGTCAGGCGCGTCGCGTCAGGCGTATACTAAGGGCCTGCGAGACACACCGGTGTCCATCGTCTGCCTGCGACGACGGTCGCAGGCTCTTCGAAGGGAGTGGAGCTATGGTCCCCAAGAAAGCGCCCCTTGTCGGGCTGGCGCTGCTGGCGGTGCTGGCGAGCGCAGGTGTCGCCGCGACGCGTCGCCCCGCCGATGGTCCCCTATTGCGCACGATCACGCTGGGCGCCGATCCGGGCAACGTGGCCGTCGACGGCGCGACGGGTCACGCTTTCGTCGTCGACCGCAACACGAACGGGTACGCCGCGCTCGGCCAGGGCACGGTTAGCCTCGTCGACACGCGCGCGGGGCGGCTCTTGCGCACGACGCCGGTAGGGCCGGACCCGCGCGAGGCCGTAATCGACACCCGCAACGGGCATGTGCTCGTGGCCAACGACGACAACGCGAGCGTGAGCATCCTCGACGCGCGCAGCGGCAGGTCCCTGGGCGCGGTGCGCGTCGGCTCCCATCCACATAGCATGGCCGTGGACGCGCGCGCCGGCCGCGCCTTCGTCGTCAACAGCGGCGATGGGTCGGTGAGCGTGCTGGACACACGTCGCGCCGTGGTGCTGGGCGCCGTCCACCTGGCCGGCGACTTCGCCCTCTCCGGCGTCGCCGTCGACGAGCGCGCCGGCCGCGTCTTCGTCGGCGACACGGGCGGCGGCGCGGGCCTCGTGCATGTGCTCGACGCCCATCTCGGCGCCGATCCCCACGCCGCCATCCGCGGCGCCGCCCGCGCCACGACGATCCGGCCGTACGCGACGGGGTCGTACGCGACGGGGTCGTACGCGACGGGGTCGTACGCGACGGGGTCGTACCTATCCAGTCTGGACAGGATGGACCACATGGTCGTCGACTCGACGCCGGTGACCGGGGCCCCCGACGGGCGCGTCTTCGCGACCAACGGGGCCGGCCTAAGCGTGCTCGACGCGCGCGGCGGCCAGATTTTGCGCACGATCCCCGTCCGCGGCGCGGCCAGCGCGATCGCGGTCGACCAGAGCCGCCACCGCGTCTATGTGACGTCGATCGATGGCGTGGACGGCAACGGCAGCCCGGCCGGGCCCGGACGCTTGACGGTGCTCGACGAGCTCGACGGCAGGGTCCTGCGCACGGTCGACGCGGGCATGACGCCGCGCGCGGTGGCGGTCGACGCGGGGACAGGGCACGTCGTGGTGGTCGACGAGGGCGGCAGCATGGCGATCCCTAACGCGTGGGCGTGGGTCCCGCAAGCAATACGCCAGCGCGTACCCTTCCTGAACAGTCCCGTGCGCACGCGCGCCGTCCCCGCTGGCATCTCCGTGCTGGACATGGATCGCTAAAACGCCGGTTACGTCTCCCGAGGGATCGCGAGGGATACTGTAGGGGCGCCCAGGCTATTCCTGTATGCCCATAGCGCCTACCGGGAGAGAGCGATTTGTCGGAGCGGCTGAGCTTGCGCGTGGCTCTGCTGTTCGTCGCAGGCCTGCTCGCTACGGGGACCGCCGGCTACATGCTCACAGAGCATTGGTCGGCCGGGCACGCCCTGTACGTCGCGGTGGTGACGCTCACCACGCTCGGCAGCGAGGGTCCGGCGACGGCGACGGGCAAGGCCTTCACCATCGTCTACGTCCTCGTCGGCGTGGCGACGAGCCTGTATCTCTTGAGCGCCCTGAGCGTCTACGTGCTCGAGGGGCAGCTGTCGCAGCGCGTGAGGAGGAGGCGCATGGAGCGGGCGATCGAGCGTCTGCGGGATCACTACATCATCTGCGGCTACGGGCGGGTGGGCCGTGAGATCGGGGGCGAGTTCGCCCGCGAGGGCATACCGTTCGTGCTGATCGACATCGACCAGAGGCGGCTGGCCGAGGCCGAGGCGCAGGGCCGGTTCGTCATCACGGGCTCGCCGGCCAGCGACGACGTGCTGCGCCACGCGCGCCTCGACACCGCGCGCGGCCTCATCGCGGCGCTCGACGACGACCCGGAAAACATCTACGTCGTGCTCTCCGCGCGGGTGTTGCGCCCCGAGCTGTTCATCGTAGCGCGGGCCAACCACCCCGAGACCGTGGCCAAGCTCACGCGCGCCGGCGCCGACCAGGTGCTCTCGCCCTATACCGTGGGAGGTCGCTTGATGGCGGCGATGGCTCTGCGCCCGGTCTCGGTCGAGTGCGTCGACGCGATCTTGCACAACGTGGACGGCAACCTGGTGCTGGAGGACGTGCGGGTCGCCGAGCGATCTACCCTGGCTGGCCGCACCATCGGCGAGCTGCGCGGGCGCCACCAGCCCGAAATCGGCGTGCTGGCCGTGCGCACGCCGGACCGCATCATCCTGAACCCCGGCGCCGACGTGCAACTCTCACCGGGCGACACCCTGGCCATCGTCGCCACAGCGGCGCAGGCGGCGCTCCTGAAAAAAGAGGAGGGCAACCAGCGGTAGCAGACCTGCTGTTGCGAGCGCGCCACGACCGGACCCGCCCGGTCGCGGTGGGCGCGCGTTGCGCAGGCTGCGCAACGCGCGCCCACCGCGTGGAGATGCGCCGGCGTGCCCCGGCGTGCCCCGGCGTGCCCCGGCGTTACCCGTTGATGCGCACCACCTGGCCCCGGCTGGGGAGGATGCCGAAGTTCGAGACGTAGACCGCGCCCGTCCTGCTGACGGCCACACCGGTCGGCGCGACCAGGCCCGCGCTCGCCACGGTCGTGCGCGTCCCGTCGGGCGCGACGCGGATCAGCGCCCCCGTCAGGGTCGCCGGATTCTTGGGGTTGACGTTGGCGAGCCCGCCCTTGGTGATCTCCAGCACGTACAGGCTGTGGTCCGGGCCGAAGGCCAGGGAGCCGATGTTCGTGAAGCCGCTGGCCCAGACCGTGGGCAGCTGCCCCGGCACGATGCGGTAGATACGCGCGGCGCCGACCGGGAAGGGGAAGCCGGTGAGCTCGCCCACATAGTACGCCCCGTCCGCACCCACGGCGATCGAATTCGGCACAGGCTCCATCGGGATCATCTTGCCGCCCGGCCCCCTGACAAGGCGCGTCGGCAACACGGCGAGCGTAGACACCGCGCCCATCCCGTCGACCGACACGACGTCGTCGGCCGCCGCATCGGCGACAACCGTGCGGGCGCCCTGCGTGACGAGGGCGTAGGGATCGCTGTTGATCTCGCGGCCGTCGGGGTTGGCGGCCTTCTCGTACGCGTACAGGTCGGCGCCGGCGCGGCGCGCGCCGTTCGGGCTCACGTGCACCACGTGCTGCAGCGCCTCGCCGGCCGGGCCGAACACGCTCGGCGTCTGCAGGTCGACGCCCTGCACGGCCACGTTCATCGACCCGTCGGGGGCCACGGTCACGGCGGATGGCCCGCTCGCCTGCATCCCGCTGGGGCCCGCCGCGGAGGGCAAGCCCGCCACGACGCGGAACCAGCGCCCGTTGCGGATGCGCGCGACCGAGCCTGTCGGACCGTAGCACACCGGGCCCATGTCACCTTTGATGCAGGGGCCGGCCCCGCCCGCGCCGGCCTCGGCCACGTACACGGTCCCATCGGGCGTGACGGCGAGCCCGCGCGGGTTGTTGAGCCCGGCGGCGACCACGGTGAACGATGTTGGGTAGGCGGCGCGCGCAAACGCCGCGGGGGCCAGCGAGCCTACGAGGGCCGCGGAGGTCAACAGTGCGGTCACGGTCTTCTTCATGCCTGGTATCCTTCTCTCTGTCGCTACGTCAGATAGGCTTGCAGCGCATCCGCCCCTCCTTCCCTCCTTGTGTGCATCGGTGGAAGCGCCCATACATAATAAACGGGGGCCAGGCACTTTTTTGCAGCACAGGGAAAGCGCAATGCGTGAAACCCTGCTTCTCGGATGTCAGGTTAGGTTCACCCCGCGACGTTGGCGCAGGACCTCGAACAGGATGACGCTCGTGGCCACGGCGACGTTGAGCGACTCGGCCCCGCCGGGCATGGGAATGTCCACGGGCTGGATCCCCTGCAACTCACCGGCGTGCAGGGCGCCGTGCGCCTCGCCGCCGACGACGAGGACGACCGGGCCGCGCAAGTCTCTGTCGTAGACTGTATCCCCGGCGTGGGCGTCGGCGAGCAGGGTGTCGCCGCGCGCGAGGAGCCAGGGCGCGAGCGCCGCGGGCTCCACGTCGACCGCCAAGGGCAGCCTGACGTGCGCGCCCATGGCCGCGCGCACGACCTTCGGCGCGTAGAGGTCGGCGCAGCCGGGGAGGGCGATCACCCCGTCGACCCCGGCCGCCGCGGCGGTGCGCAGGATCGTGCCGGCGTTGCCGGGGTCGGCGACGCCGTCGAGCACGAGCGCGAGCCCCTTGTCGCGGGGCAAGAGGGCGAGATCCCCGATGGGTTTGCGTGGCAGAGCGGCGACGACGCCCGCGGGCGTCTCGGTGTCGGCGACGCGGCGCAGCACAGCCGGCGTCACCTCGAGCGTGACCTGCGCGGCGCTCCCGTGCAAGAGGCGTTCGCGCAGGGCGCGGCCCCGCGCGGTCGCGCGTAGGGACTCCGGGGCGACGAGCACGATCTCCGGCCCAAGGAGCGCGCCGAGCGCCTCCTCCACCGCGCGCACGCCTTCCACCAGGAAGAGGCCCTGCTCCAGGCGTCCGCGCCGCTCGCGCAGCAGCGCAAGGCGCTTGATCGTGGGGTTCGCGGACGAGGAAATCATGCGCGGAAAACAGTTTTCACTTTTTGTGCCGCTCTCATTTTCCGTGACTTCGATGCATCCCGTATTATGCTTCCCTGTCGATCGTTGGAGGGATGGGACTGTGGCGGGGAAGGTGGCTGCGCTGACAGGCACGGTGCGGGGCATTGAGTGCGGCTGGGTTGAGCAATCCAATCGTCGTGCTGTCGCACATGTTCGCGCCGGCTTACGTGGACGACCTCGATGGTATCCTCCATCAGCTCGCCGCTGTCATCGAGATACCGAACTTTGAGCTCTACATGATCGGCATCCCATCTTTGGTCCGACCGCACGCTCAATGGCAAAGCCTCAAGTAGAAAGGCAACCCCGAAGCCATCTGCCCTATCCTCTCGCTGGAAGAAGTCGAAAATGAGGGTTTTGTCGCGTACACCCTCGTCGATCACGTCCTGCAACAGCGGCGCCTTGGTAACCAGGGTCAAGAAATAACGTCGGGCCTCGCGGTCTACCTCTTGGTCATTAAGCCACTTAACGACAGGATATCCCGGCGCGAGTTCGGCGTAACGAACGTCACTCTTGGTCCGCAGCACCCTTGCCACACCTGCTCCGGTCGCCGCGCTCATTGCTCCGACAAGCTCGTCCATCCATCGCCGCGCTTCGTAATAGTCGTTGGCTGGATTCTGTAAGGACAACTCATTCAAAACCATCTCTGGGTCCATGCCTTGTCACATGCCCCCGGTTAGAGCAAAGCTTCCAGGCTTTTGTCCCACTGATCGAAGAAGTCGTTCGGCCAGGGAGCGATGCGCCCGTTGTAATCGATGCGGGGCGACACAACCTCATTCGCCTGTCCGCCTCCCTCCGGCCTGCGGAAAAGTGCAGCCGCGCGTGGTCTGGCCCGAGACGCCCGTGGCGGACGGCGAGGCGGATGCCATTGAGGACGTGGTCACTGTGGGTTTCTACCACCACTTGCACGCCCGCATTCGCGGCGCGAGCCAACAAATCGCCCATGCACGCTTGCCCTTTGGGGTGCAGGTGTGCCTCCGGGTTCTCGATAAGGAGTAGTGTGCCTGCGGGGGACGCAAGCATCGCCACAATAACCGGAAGGATATACGTAATTCCAAACCCGACGTTGGTGGCGCGATACATATTGCTGATTTGCGTCCCCATGTTGAACGAATAGTGCAAGCCCACGAGATCCATGTCCAGGCGTGCCGTCGGATGTATGCGCGCGCCCGGGCTTATCTCCCTAAGCCATGCCTCCACTTGGTCGCGCAGGGCGAGCGATGCTGCGCTGGGGTGACTAAGGGTGGTATTCGGTATCAAATCATCCCCGAAGAGGGACAGGAAGTAGGCGGTGTATTCGCCGCTGGGACCAAGCTGCTTCTGCTGGCGCACGAGATAGTCCGACATCTCGTAGGATGACCGTGGACCAATACGCTCCGCTTGGAGAGGGTCGGCTTTAACATAATATAGGGATTTGGCAGCGGATAAGGCTCCGTGGCAGAGTGGGGGATGCCACTCACCCCACCCATCCTACCCAGGAGCCTGCTGCCATGATAGCTCACGGCGGCGCGC
>JAABUP010011255.1_pt1 | contig 10247 bp, 9 predicted proteins | sample 5559201 | NCBI WGS metagenome assembly JAABUP01 (sample SAMN10711887, study PRJNA513373) | rock metagenome | isolation source: Antarctica rocks | place: Antarctica | reverse complement strand
AACAGCAGTATGATGCTGTGCTGAACCAATCTCTCTATGTCTCAGCAGTGCCATACAATGTTGATGATGCTGCAGTGCTGCTTGTGCCCATCTGCTGCATGCTGTGACTTGCATGCTGTGCTTTGTCAGTCATCCTGCAATGCAGTGGGCCTGGGTGTTGTAACCACTCTTGAACAGCAGTATGATGCTGTGCTGAACCAATCTCTCTATGTCTCAGCAATGCCATGTAATGTTGATGATGCTGCATTGCTGCTTGTGCCCATCTGCAAGGTTAGAGTGTCGTCTGTAACGCTGTCCAACTTTGCTGTGACGTCTGTATTTTGGAGGTTGACCAGACGTCTTGTTTCTAAGGATGCGCCACTGACACAGCAAGGAGAAAGCCAAAAGTTGCCTGACTAGTTGCCTGCGCTGTCGTGTGTGTTGTGGCAATTGCTGTACGGCAATTGCTGTACGGCAGCAGGCCGCAAGTTTGTACCTCTGCAGTTTGAGCCATGATCCCCCACACGTACCGTCCGCTTCTCGGCTCTCAGCGCACAACACCACCAGATTTGCCTTCCTGAACGCCACAAAAATGCAGCCGACGGCATCTTTCTGGAGAAACAGTCAGCGGAAGCGCCAACGCTGAGGCCCTTCCTGCGGCTTGTCAGAGTTGACCGATTGCAAAGCTCAAAGTCGCGGTCGGGCTTTTGTCGCTCGTTTGACAGGAGTTTGCAAGCCCGTCAGCGCTCGCGGCTGCCCTCCTCTCCTCGTCCCTCTTGCCGCTCTCTCGCGCGCCTTTGCGCTCGCGGGGGCTGCTGTGGGGCGGTTGCCCCGGGGCGGTCGGCGGGCGCCGGGCCGGGCAACCGCCCCTGGCACACGTGTGCCCGCGCACGTCGCCGGTCACGTCCCGGGGCGTGCCCGGCCTGTCCATAACGCAGAATCTGCTGCCAAAAGTGAACTTGCAATGGGAAGCGACCCAACTCAGCTAAGACCATGTGGTTTGCTGTAGACTTCCTGACACCTAACAGACGTCTTAAAAAGTCCCGATGTAAAGCTTCTGCTGCTGCACCGCATTTAGTGCATACCGCGGCAGAACGGCACGTGTATACAGCCGCGTTGGACAGCCAAGGCGATGATCATCTCAAGCGCACGAGTAACGAGTAACGAGTAACAAGTAACGAGTAACTTGGAGGGCCGCAACGCATTTGCTTGCTGGGCATCAGGAGTCGGAGCTGGTTCACACGGGCAAACAAACTGCTTGCCCTATATGTGCTGCCGGTCAACACATCATCGGTGATCGTCGTTTGTGCAGGCTGTGTTCCTCGAGGTAGCTCTCATTGTTTCATGTTATTTATATGCGTGGCCTGCTAAGCCAGTACAGCTTCATCGCACCTGGGCGGTCCTTCCACCAATTCTTTGTTGTCCAACTTGATGATCCGATAGGCACAGTGAGTTCGTCCAACTGGCGCACGCAGAAGTAATCAGGAGCACTCACACGAGAGGTATGTTGCAACACACCTGAAAGTGGTGATCTGGAACAAGCATATGCTCAAACAACGACCAGCAGCAAATGAGCATGGCTTACCGAGTATCTTGTCCTAAATATCACAGCCTATTCATGAAGGGCTTGAATTTTGCTATGTGCGTATAATATGATTGACTGGCTACAAACGCGAGCATGCCACTGAAGATGTAGCAACTGGCTCGTGACAGTGTAACTTTTATGCTGTAGACGAATACATATGCAGCATAGAGAACAGAGTTTGTTGCAAGCACGGTGTGATTGTTACAAGTGTGTATCAGATGGCAGGTGAGTAGCTAGGTTATGTTGTTGAATGTTCAACCAGGACTCAGTCTGCAGGCATCAAGTGCTAGCGAGCTGAACACGTGGTGTCATGAACAACATTTAAGTTCCATCTGCAATACAAGGCCTTCCCTAGGCCTCCTAGGTGCTGTAAGTCTTCACTATCTCCACAGCTGTAAAGTGTAAAGGTCTGAAGGATCCTAATCATCAGCAAACAGTAGGCATTTAATAAGCCACCTATCCCTACCTGGGTCCTATTACAACATAGGGACTACAGTATGGTACCATCAGCTAATGTATGCGCGCAAGCAAGATAATACCAACTAATATGACTATAAGGCTCTGCAGCAGCTGGTATGGGTATGGCTTCAACTTAGAATGCTGTTGCTAATACACTGAGACAGGTTTGATTGCCATATATACTCAATGCTCCGCCATAGCAGTCTTGTAGTCAGCCACTGACCTTTTTGCCCTTGCACTTGGTCTGAGCTCGAACGGTGCAGGCTGGGACATGTATACACCCTTGTTGCAACGATGTCCTGGACTGTTGTTTTTGCAGTGCTCTGGCTTACAACCACCTGCATATGCACACACTGTCAGCTATGCATGTCATGACCATGAATGTGATAGGCTTGCTGTGCTCAGACGTGACAAAAAACAAATTTGATAATTGCTCCTACATTGTAAGACGCATGGCACAGACTTATGCTTTTGAAGGACATGGAGCCCACCTGAATGCACTACACAAGCTGCAGCAGCGGACTTTACCTTGCAAAGCGTCGTAGCACTGACGAATGGTGATGGAGCTGATGACTGCATACGTCGTTGAGTCGGAGTCAGTCTCCGTCTTGTAACATATTCCATTGATGCTGACCTCACCATGCTGCATATCATTTGAGGCGTGGCATGCTCATGCCAGGTTTCTGCTGAGATGCTGTGTATCACTACATGGATGTCGAATTACAAAGATCATTGACAGGTCAGCCTCTGGAGGTTGAGCGCCAGCGGCTGCAAACCAAGATAAGTTGTCCCAACTTGGGCCAGTTGCACGTGGGTAGACTAGCCAACATAGAAGCGTCACTTTGTCCAGATTTGGTCAGTCAATCCTGACCTGCTCCATTGCTGTGTTTTGCCTACATTTGATCTGGCACATACTCATTGCAGCAAGCAGCGGATTGAGCTGCATCCTGCCTCCTACTTACGCTGCCAAGAGGATGTCTCCGAAAAAGACTATACAACAAAGGTCAAGGGCGATGAGTCAGTGGCTTGACTTCTATGGCGACAGGGATCTTGAGCAAGTTGTCCTGACAACGCATCTGCTGACATATTACTGACTGACATATTGCCATGGTGAGAAAGGAATTCCTTCAAGACAAGATTGTCAGCTGTCTCTGTGCCGGGATAAAGCTGATCAGCAAGGAGCAGGCAGAACTCATCAATTCATGCAACCCTTCAGACTCATTACCAGTGTGGCTTGACTGCAAGTGATTAAAGTTTGGCCAGTCTGCCTATGCAAAGATTGGCATGGCTCAACAGGTGTAGCTGTTGCAAGCTTGGCTCTCATGACCCAGCTGGAAAATGTGAATGATGATGTGCTGCGGTGTAGTCGACAAGATTCTAAGCACAGAAGGTGTGACTTGCTGAGGATGGAAGTCAGGTGATCCTGATCAACAGATGCCTGTTCATACTGTTGTGTCGCAGCCCGACGTGCAACTGTGGCTTTCTTAGAGGTACTTGTCAAATGCAGCTCCTTCTGCTGCGGTGTATTTGCCAGAGCGACCGAGCTTGGCGCCTGGCGCTCGGGACTGTAAACTCGGGACTGCAAACTCAGGTCATCTGTGCTCCGAAACCAAATGTGTGACAGCTCAAGCATTCTTATGCCCACACATTATCTTTCACGCTGTTTCGGCATTGCAATTGATTGCATGCCTATGTCAGTGCATCGAGCAGGCGCTGAAATATTATGATATGGATAGTATCTAAAGCATGATGCGTCATGAAATTTGAATGTGCGTCCAATGCCACTTTGTGCACAGCACACTGTATCACTTGCGTAAACTAGAGACCACACAGAGCTGCATGCATGCTGAGGATGATCCATACGCACGTGCATTATAGCAGCAAGAATGCTGAATACCTGCACGTCATGCAACACGTCAGTGCTAAGCATGCCCAGGGTGCTTTGTCTTGCTTTGCAGCAGGCATACAGGTTGCGCCAGCGGCAAAACAACGGGGCAATCCGTGAATTGAACACGGGACCTCTCGCACCCTAAGCGAGAATCATACCACTAGACCAATTGCCCAGAGTGTTGCCTTAGGGTTGCCCTGAATTGGATGACAACCGCCTGATTTGACCGTTCATATTCTGTGGCCTGGTATCCTGCTGCAGATGCGCTGCATGCAAGTCCCGATACTCTTTGCAAGCACGCTGGTTGTGACAATGTGTCCAATGTATAAGCTGTGGGCAACAATCGATGCTTACTCCAGGCATTAGCCCCCTGTGACTCTTACTGTCTTGATGCCCACCTTCCACCCCACACAAGACCCCAACACCGCTAATCGTCGCACACTGAATTGTACAATATTACAGGGCATCAGGTTGCGCGAAGCACGACCATGATCGCTTGCGCACTCATCACACACGTACGAGCAGCTCGATGCCCGTGATGTAAGTGTTGCTGGTAACCCAACCCAGCCGCTCAGTCGAGACCCATTAGCCTAAAAACATGCGCATTAGTGTGTTTTCTTGGTGGCATATCCTGGCATCATCGCACATAGTCCAAGCAAGGGGTGTGTCTCAAGCCCAAGTTGCCTCTCAAAGGCATGCAAACCTGAACTTGGTAGAAAATTATGCAGAACGCAGCAGAATAATAGGCAAGCATTTTATGCACAGTGCTTCATGCACATTGTGGCTGGCCTGGAATCATAGCTAAGCATGAAGCCAGTTCAAGATTCGTACAGGCATGCTCATGAGACACAACAGCGCAGCATGATGTCTTGCAGTGCAGAATGCCTTTTGTTACCCTGATGCAGGCTTGACTGCATTGCCATTTTCAAGGAGCGCAAGCAGTTGCCATGAGTACTTCATGCAGCGTCACATCAGGAGTTGTTAGTAGCTCTGTGACTGCTTACTTTGACAGAATCCAATCCTTTCTGTCATGCTTGATTTTTTGCTAAAGCCTTTGAAAGGCATGCCAGTGCAGCTGGGCAGGCCACCTTGTGAATCCTGCTCTATGATTCAACACAATTGTTGAGTAAAAGCCCATCAGCCTGGGCACAGATGCAGCATCGTGATACGCTGCAGAGCAGAGGCCGCATATATGCAATGGTAGCATGCCTGACCAGCAGTGCACCCCAAGGTGGCTTGTGCAATGCAAGCTGTGTGGCTCAATTCCACGGGGCATGCATCTAAGATAGAGTCTAGCAGGGTCTGCAGCAGCCTTCACAGCTGAACTTGCCAACTTCACCTGAAGGCTACAGGGAACACTCGTTCAATGTTGGTTCTCAACCCTGACTGGCAAGTAGGTGTCATGCTGTGGTGACAGCCTGAACACAGGATATGGCGAAGGGGAATTGCAAACATGCATCCATATCGATAGATGTCCAGAGTAGCAACAAGATGGCATTGCACGCAGGATGCAGTATTGGCGGTACTCACATGCATGACAAAATACATATGCAGCCTTACTCTGGGTCAGCTATGAGTACACAAATGCATCAGCACTTGCTGTAGCTCCGTGGGCCTGCCTTGAAATGGGAAACTATCTAGTTGGCACTTCTGCTTCCTCTGTCATATGGCTCTGTCATCACCCCAGTGGCGCAAGTGCAGCCATTGACAATTGCAAGCTTTGTTCGTGTTGACCACTCAGTACGCATTGAGTGTATGCCATCATGAAGCGCGTTTTGTCGGCCAGTGATTGTCTAGCAGCTGTACTGCAGTCCTTGGGTCGAGGGTTTGCTGAGGGTTATCTGAAAATTTACACTGAATTCGACCAAAACACGAACGAAAACCCAAGTTCGAGAAGGAACATTCCGAAGCTGATAGGGACAGCACAGCTACCAGCGGGTACTACAAAACCGCATACTGTGAATCCAAGACCTTAATCCGACAGGCAAGTAACGACATAGCAATTCAGTTGGTCAGATTGATTGACGTACGTCTCGACAATATGGCAGCAACCGGCACGTCTTCCGGATGTATGCACTCTTCTATACAGTCACGGCCGGTCAGGTGCGGAGTGAACAGCGCCCCTTATAGGTCGCGACACACTTCAAGATCATCGGCCGCTTGCGGTGGCATGACCAGGCCAAACACCAAAAAGTTCTTGCAAGGTTGGCATCGGAAGAGCTTTTGGAACTGTACTTTCGTCAAGCTTGCATCGGCTGTCAGAGTCAAATCTCAGCAATACATGCTTTGAAAGGGCGGAAAGTTTGGCTTGCAGACATGCAACTCCTCATGTTGTCTGCTCTTGCAGGTCAAGCTTCGGTTTCCAGCTCTAGTACACAAACGCAGTCCAGAATGAGAAGCTCAACCCTGGTTCGAGCTGGTTTGGGTGACCGAGCGTCAAGAGTGGCGAAGGGTTATGCGTTCTTCTACGGAGACTCAGCAGGTCAGCTTCTTCTTGCATCTCAAGCACTGCTATCTTGATCAAAAGAATGATCTGCGATCAAGAATGTGACCTATTAAGTGCAGTATTTTAACAACATTAGCACCCCAGCTTTTATGTGTCGACTGCTGTCGCTTTGACTGCAGCCAAATCCCTGGAAGACCCCAGGAAGATGCTGGACCAAGCAGTCTCAGAAATGAGGGAAGACCTGGTCAAGATGCGACAGGCTTCTGCAGAAGTCATGTCAACGCAGAAGATGCTGGAGTCCAAATACAGTCAGGCTCAGGCTTCAGCAGTAAGTTCTCTATCTCTGGCCAGCATGCATGCATCCTCATCCCAGTGCTCATCCAGCTCAGCTCTGCTTGACCACAGACATTCTTGGGGACAGAGAAAATGTGCCGTGCTGCATGTCATGTATTGCATCAATCCATGCAAGTTCAGACCAACCTCAAACATGCTGCATGCTCTCAACTCGGCTGCCTCCTGTGTACTGGAACATTAAGCATCAAAAGTGTCATGCCACACTGCGCACCAACAAACTCCTTGACTGAAGGAGGGCTGGTAAAGAGACCGTGGTGTCCTGCTGTGTACCAATGACATAACCGATTCATCAGCATGTCATCAATTTCTGGCAAATGTGTGGGGACAAGGTAGTAATAATATGCCTTCGTGCAGTACAGATGCTGAAATATGATCAGCATGCATCTGGTCCTGTGCCGACCTGCTGTGACATTGTGTGCATGCTTGGCTTTTGATGCAGCACCAACATTTGCATCATGCATAGATGACAGTCAAGCTCAGTTATAGCATAGCTTGCCCAGACTGTGCTTGATCCTGCAGGACCAGTGGTACAGGAGGGCTCAGCTGGCCCTTGACAAAGGAGAGGAAGAACTGGCCAGAGATGCCCTCAGAAGGAAGAAGAGCTTCTCTGACAATGCAGCCATGCTCAAGAAGCAACTGGACCAACACACCAGAGCCAGCGGCCAACTCATGACCAACATTCGGTCAGTGAAAGTCAACAGTCATGGCGTCACACATGCATCAAGACTGTATTGCTGTATATGGTTGTTGCTTCAGGTTGACTGCGGGACCAGTACTGTTCATGTGTAACTCTGCCATGAGCAGGCCACTATATGCTAAATTGTGACTCACCTCTAACATCTTGGCTTTTGTGCAGAATGATGGAGAACAAGGTGGCAGAAGCAATGAGCAAGAAGGAGACTCTCAAGGCCAGAGCGTTGACTGCAGAAACGACCAAGCAGCTCAATGAGTCCATCACCAGCATGGTGTGTACAACCACTGAATCACTGCTGTGTAAGCAAGAGACTGCAGGAGACATGAGGCTTATCAGCATACTGCATGTCTCAAGCTTTCTCAAGCTTGTGTCACAAACATGACTTCATCTTACTTTTGGTCTGGTCTTGGCTGCTTCTGCGCTCCTCGCCACGTGATGGTCGTAGACAGCACGAGAGTACTGCGCCTCTTGTAAAGCTTTGTGCATGTGGGACAGGTGACTGGGCTAAAGAGCAGTACCAGTGGAAGCCTTGCAGCTTTTGAGCGCATGGAGCAAAAGGTGGTGGCTATGGAGGCTGAAGCTGATGCTGTTGGTCAGGTATGTTATGTTACAAGTCTTGTGTTTTGGTGCGTCTATTTGATGTACACAAAAGCACTCATCCTGCAGCAGATGCTTGTTTGATCACTAATCTCCTGCATTGTGTTGTGACAGTCTATTATCTATCATATGCTGTTAAAACTTGGTTCCACATGTGAGCTGGTTGATCACCCTCTTTCTTGCCTGGCTTGGGATTGATGGCAGCCCCTTGCTGGTTCCTTTTTCAGTTTGTTGTACTCAGGAATTGTCACGCGTCTGAAGCTTATCTGGTGCAAATTTTGCACTCTTGTGTCAACATTATGGTACATGCTGCAGAAAGCAAAATTTTATCACTGCACTTGTGCAGTATTGTGCAGCCTTACTTCACAGGTGCATGGTGTACATCAGCTTATCAACATCTAGTGACAGAAGTCTTGTTGATTGTAGCTTGGTGGTAGCGATGCTTTGGAAGGCAAATTCGCTCTGCTTGAGGGCGGCTTTACTGGCATTGAGGATGACTTCCAGCAAATGAAGAAGGGTATGGTTGATGGTGGCAGGCTGACCGAAAAGCCAAAGGAAAAGCCCACTACCATCTTTTGGACATCATAGTGCTAGTGCTTTGTGGGTATCCTGTTTCTGGCCTTATCAAGCTTACTGTTGCTAGCAGCCATTGCATAGCTCACAACTGGGTATGCAAGAAGAGCGTATCAACAGCATGTACCAACACCTTGTACAATGGTAGTGAGTCTTCCCCTTTCTACCCTTTGTAAGTCTGCAGACTTTAATTGTCTTTATCAATACACTACACTTGACTCTGCTTGAGTTCGAAATGAACGCTGTTGTAAACATGATATACATATTGTTTATCTGAAATCGCAGTAGTGGCATTCGCATCACAGCCAAATCGTCCACTGCTTCGCGGCATAACCGCCAATGCCTTTGCGAATAGGCAAATTTGACCTTCTCAGGCAGGCAACGGCTGCACGCTTGAATTATCAGTCCCCTAGCACAGCTTCAAACGGTTGAACCTTGATGGCCAGTCTTCCACCATTCCCTCTCGTACGGAGCGCGTGAGACCTGCGGTCATGTACCCTGATAACGTTAGGCCTATCTTCTTTACAAAGTCACTTGCATCACATGGGCTCTGCAAGTGCGCCAGAGCGCCGCCGCCGTGACAAATAGCACCTGCCGTCAGGAGTTCAGGTCCGGCTAGAGCGAGTCAGGAATCGGAATCAAGGAAACAGCTGCGGCAGCGTCCCAAGCTGCGTGATCAAATGGCCTAATAAATGAAAGGTATAATGTTAATCTGGCCGTTCAAACGAGCGTACAGTACATTACGTGCTCACCCGAGCATGCCAGTTGTCGGGTGCAGAACAGCCGACAGCCGCGGGAGGGTCAATGCTTCAACGCTGTGGCAAAGACTAATTTGGAGCGTGTGATAACTCGAGCTTCTACATCGGTTTCGTAAGCTGTAACACAGTTAGGCCGCGCTGTATAGGAATCCGGACAGTCTCAGCGTGACATCTTACGCTGTTGAACTTTGCAGTGTTGCAGAGCCCTTTGACATTTGCTCTTTGACCTGTCCGACTTGCTTTGCGCGCTTGCTTCTGATTGCTAGGCTGACAACGTAGCCCGGCGCTCCGTTTGCCTTCCCGTTTATCTTATCTAGTCCTTGTACTCACGTCAAGTTATGAAGGCGGTTGCTGCATTCTTGGCCTTGTTGGTCAGCTTTCAGTGCGCAGCGGGGTACACCGGGTTCATCCGAACCAGCAATGAGAAGTTTGTGGACGACAACTGTCAGGAGTTCGTCCCTCTGGGCATGAACACGTACGGCTGCTCTGCCATGCAAACTGCTGCAGTGTCTGCCCGCGCTTATTTGTATGCATATTTAGCTGCAACGGTACGACAAACTGTGCTGGCGTCCGCCGCAAAATGCATGTCGCTGATGTTGATCCAGCTCTATGAGCGCTAGGCATCTTGCCTTGGTCAGCGTGATGTATCGAGGATGCACAACGTAGCGTCCCCTTAGGCGCCTCTGCAGACAGTTCACTAATACAAGCTAAGACGCTTCCGCTTGGCCTGCAGCTGGTTATTGTTGGAGTCAGTCGTGGGGAGTATCGTTGACCCTCCCACCAACCCTTTTGGTCTGAGCCCTGTTGACTTCACTTTCTCTGTGGCAGCCAACAACAGTCAGACCACTGCGCGTGTGTTTGCTCATGGCATCAACTCCACAGTAGTACTACAGCCTCAGCAAGGTGAGCACTGC
>JAABUP010011252.1_pt1 | contig 10248 bp, 13 predicted proteins | sample 5559201 | NCBI WGS metagenome assembly JAABUP01 (sample SAMN10711887, study PRJNA513373) | rock metagenome | isolation source: Antarctica rocks | place: Antarctica | reverse complement strand
ACCTGGCCGACGCAAGGCGACCGCGTTCGGCTGGCACCCAGCTCCAGCCCCGACATCAGGATACGCGCGCGCGCTGTCACTGCCCGGCGGGCCCCGCCGCGGCGCCCGGCCCCGCGTCCAGCCGCGCCAGGTACTCAGCGATGGCCGCGCCCTCCTCGCGCACATCCACGTCGTAGGCCGCGAGCGGGTCGGTGCGCGCGGCCGCCGCCAGCTCCGCCTCCGCCGCGTGCCTCCGCCTGCGCGCGGGGCCCTAAGTTAGGGCCCCCAAAGACCGTCGCATGCGCAGCGTGCAATGGTAGGGTTGGGTTACAGTCCCAACCCTAGCCCTATCCTGCTGATGTATGCGAGCGCCTGTGGGGATCACAGCCTGCTTGGCGCCTGTGCGGCCTCCGCCGCGCGAGCTGCTGCCCGCCTGCGCATGGGTTCTTGGGCCATGGCATGCGCAGCGTGCAGCAGGCGTCTGCCAGGAAGGGTACTCTGCCTTTCGCCGGCCCCAGCCCCGCTGCACGCCCTCGCTTGGCATGTGGTGGGCGCTTGGGGCAGGGCATACGCTGAGCACGAAGCTCAACACTGGAGCACGGCCGCGCGCGGCCTGACTTACAGACTGACTCTGGGACGCGCCTGCGCTCGGCCTCCCGCTCGCGCTCACGAACATCGCCCTCGCCCGCGCGGCCCGGGCTGGCCCGTTTGGCGCCCGCGCCGCCGCGCCGCCCCGGGCCGCCCGGCGCGGCCCCAGCTTCAGGGTCTGAGGCGGGGTTTCGCCCAATCGACGCCAGCATGCGCGCGAGCGCGGACGCGTCCGGGCTGCTGCCCCCGGCCGCCAGCAGCTCCGCCACGCGATGCAGGCACGGCGCGCCGGCCGCGCCGGCCGGCGCGGCGGCGGCGTGCTCCGCCGCGGCGCGCTGCAGCGCCTCGCGCGCGGCCGCCTCCGGGAAGCCCGCCGCGGTCAGCGCTTCCAGCGGGGGCAGCGCCTGCGGGGAAGCGAGAGCGCTGTCGTGAGCACATCAGGTCTGCCTGGCGGCCGTACTAAGCGGTCGCCGTCCTAAATGCAATGGCTTGGCCATGCAATGTGAGGCCATCTTGGCGGTACACTGCACATGGACCGCACAGTCATGAGGCACCACTTTGCTTGGCAACAGCGCAGTGTGAGACCCCGCATGACCACGCAATTACGAGACGGATCCCGCGGCGACGGAGAGGGCGTGTGTCTGCAAGTGATGACAAGCATGCACAGGGAGCCGGGTGAGGGGGCCGCACGGCGGGCACTTGCGCAGCGGCGGCGCGCATGTACGCCTGCAGCGCGGCGTTGGCCGCCGGGTTCGCCAGCCGGTCCAGCGCGGCCTCCTGAACGTTGCCTGCCTGCGCAGGGTTTGCGCAGGGTGGGCGGCAGCGGCTCTCAGGACCCGCCGTGCACGGTTGCTGGATCAAAGATGCCCCGCATGAACGCTGCCAGAAGGGCTGCTGCCGCTCTTTGTTTTAGTTTAAGGGGCGGCTTGTGCCCATGGCCGTGCATGGGGCAGCAGCAGAAATCAGGTGCGGGGACTTAGAGCTGGACATGGTTGCCACATATCCCCACAGGCAGTCCAGCACAGGCGCGGCGCCGGCCCCGCAATGTAGGAGCCACAAACGGTGACGCTGCGCGCTCGGCGCGGGCGTGGCGGTGACAGGACAGGCGCCACCGAGGCTTGCCTGCCGCAGGGCCTCGGCGGCCAGCGGCCGCGCGTAGCCCAGCGAGGCCAGCCGGTCCAGCGCGGCCATGTCCACGCGCGCGCCCGCCGCCGTCCGCCCGTACCTGCAGCCGCCGAGCCTCTGAGGCACGGTGATGGGAGCGTGCGCGCCGCGCCGCGCAGCGCCCGGTCAGCCGCGCCGGCCGTGGAAGCGCATGCAGACACGCGCGGGGGGCGGGCTTGCACGCGGTCGGAACCGCCTGTGGGTCTCCTTCAGTGCGTGCGGGCAAGACAGCCAACAAGGTGTGCATGCTCACAGTGCTGCGCCCTCTTTGCAACCCACACCGGTGAGTACAACTCAGGGACTTAGTTGCAGGGTACTCAGGCTGTCCACATCTGGCTTCGAGCTCCGCAACAAGCAGCGCATGGACCGTGGCAGCCATGCTGGCCGGGCGCGCACATGACCTGCTCGCGACGCAGCGCGGCCTCGCGCCGCTGCTGCGCGCGGCGCGCGCGCGCGCGCGCGCGCTCGTCCGCCGCAAAGGCGGCGGCCGCGGGCAGGTCGCCGGCGCAGAAGCGCAGCGCGCGGACGGCCTGCAGGCAGCACGCGGCGTTGGGGTCGGGTGTGCGCCCCCACAGTGTGTGCAGTTGCAGCGCTTCGCCCTGGCGAAACAGCAAAGCTGCGTGGGTGCTGACAGGCTGCAAATATGTGGCAGGCCCGTCCAGCACAGCGGCGCATGCTCGCAAGGTGCGCCACACGCACACATAGTAGACGTGCATGCATGGTGAGGTAGTGCACAGTTAAACGCATGCATGACAAGGCGCTGGCTCCGCGCGCGTACGCACCAGTGCAGACTTGAAGCCCATGCCGGCCAGCGTTGCCACTGCGGCATCATCCACCTGCAGCCGCCGCCACTTGCCCTGCGCCGCCTGGCGCCCCGCGCCCCACCCGCCCCTGTGACCAGCTCTCGGCGTGTCTGCCACGTATGCAGCTGCGTGCATGCGGGCATCGCACATTTGTACCATTGGGCACCACGCATAGTGTAAGCACACTATTAAGATGTCTTCTGCCTATCGCCAAGCGCCAATTGACAAGCAGACGCAGTCATTCGGCGTCGAGCTGATGGCAACTCAGGCAGCCTCATGGTGGACGGCAAATTATTAACAAGCGCACGCTCAGAAGCGCACGCTCATGGAGACCCCTGGCGCTCAGGCACACGCCCGCTGCCTGACACGCGCCCGGCGGCGGCCGCACCAGCAGGCGCGCGCGCGCCGCGGGCGCGTCACCGGCGTGGAAGGCTGCCACGCCCTCGAGCAGGTGCAGCCGCACGTACCTGCGGGGCGCGGCGGCTTGCGCTTTTGCCCCAATGCGGTCCACCGTTGCGGTCTGCGCAACCTGTGCGCAGTGATGCAGATATGCCTTGTGTAGTGGCGGGCTGTATGCAGCGAGGCATGCTCCCGTAAGATACCTCCCCGCTTAACTACTCTTCTTGGCCATCCTCCATGACTAGTAGAGTCGAGCAACAGCAGGACGCATATACATGTGAGCCTGCAACTGCCGCGGCAGGGTCCCCCGGCGCCACCGCCACCGCAGACCCGGCAGGCAAACGCGGCGCACACAGGCTGACAGGGGGTGGACAGGAAGGGTTCTAGGGGTAGGGTCAGGGTCATCAGGCGCACGCACGTCGCGAGCTCCGGCTGGAAGTCGCCGTGCAGCGTGCGCAGGCGCTCCATGCCGGGGCCGTGCGCGCGCGTCAGCGCGCGCCGCGCGGCCGCCAGCCGGCCGCGCGCCGCGCCCAGCAGCGCGTGGTCGCCCAGCTTGAAGTAGCACCTGCAGGGCGGTCGCCAGGGAGCTGCTCTAAGGCTTTCACGTGGGCTACTGTGATGGGTGTCAAAATCTTGATGCGTGTTGGTAATTGTGCAAAACCACAGAATGCGCGGACGATGGCATGCCAGCAATCGCCCGAGTCGGCAAGCGCCTGCAGCAGTCATGTGGTAGCCAGCTGGCGCGCGCAGGGGACGAGCATGCGCTTGAGTGTGCTGTGTCGGAATAGCAGCTAGCCATAAAAGTGCGTACCAGAGCGCGGCCATGCGCGCCCGATGCAGCTCCCATGCCCACCCGCATCAGGGCGGGTGCGCGGCCGCGCGTGGGCGCGCGCGCACCAGACGGTGTCGAGCTGCAGAAGGCCCGGGTTGTCGACCAGCGCGAGCACGTCCGGCGGCGCCAGCGCCCACGCCTCCTCCGCCAGCGCCAGCTCCTCCAGGGCGTCGTGGTACGCGCCCTGTCGGGCATCAGGATAAGTTAGGGTAACCCTACCCTTACGCTCCGCCACTCCCACCTCTGTGACTGGCTTTCGCGCCCGCGCCCGCCCCCGCGCGCCGCCCTGCCGTGCACACACGCGCCGGACAGGGAGTGCAGCAAGAGGCATCGCCCTGCTTCCGCGGCACTGCCGCCGGGTCGCGCGGACAGGGACGGGGCCGAGGGCGCATGGCAGCACATTTCCACCTTGCGGCACCGCTTCCTCCTCACGAACAAGTCAGCGCTTCGTCTTGCAGCATGTGTATCTGCACACTGCGCCACCTGCTGCAGCGAGCGCTGCGCGCAGTCGTGCAGCGCGAGGCCGGTGACGAGCGTCTCGCGCGCGGCGGGCGCCAGCGCGAGCGCCTGCCCCGCCTGGTTCTCCAGCTCGAAGTGGTACTGCGAGTCGGACCCCAGGCCCCTGCCGTGCGCGCGCGGGCGCGTTAGTAGCAGCCTTGGCAGTACGGCATACGACAACTCGCATGCTGACTTGTGAGTGGATTGCTGGGGCCGCACCCGGCCGCGCCGCGCTGCGCCATGGCGCGCGCCGCACTGCGGAGCCTGTCCAGGCGCGCCGCTCGCTCCTGCGCACAGTGCGCGGCGTCAGTGTTGTGTGGCGACACCTGAGCGTGAGGACGCATCAGCCTCACACACAGTGACAAGGTGTGTGAGGAGTACTCCCTGGGCCTTTGCCGGCGGGCGTGAACGAAAAATGACGCGCGGGTCTACGTGCAAGTAGTGAGTAAGGAAATGTATTGTATGCAACGACATACATACGTGCCTGGTCAGACAGGGACGCGGCCTCGGCTGCAGCCAGGCCGCCGCTGTTGGCTGCAAGCACAAGTATGCGCGCGCCGGGCGCAATGCCACACTCCAGCAGAGTCTTGGTAGCATCCTGCAAGTCTTCATAGGCCGTGTTAGCAAAGGTCATCTGCTCCTGTCTACACTGCCAGTTATGCAAGGCTGCATGCACTCAGAGTTTGGTCATGCGGCACCTGAAGTTCCCGACCTCCGGCGATGAGCTTGACCTGCAGCCCGCACTGTAGCCCTGCCACACACGTGCTGCAGTGATTTCTTGCCTGGGCCGGAAAGCCGCCGAACGCACGCCACCACCTGGCACAAGCACTTGCAGATGTGGTACTTTACCTGGCTCAGCAGCAACCAGCTGCCTGAGCTCTTGCACAGTGATGCTGAGCGAAGGCACCACCAGCTGCTGCCGTACCGCCCCAACAAGCTCCAACGCTGCAGAATCAGATGGATGCATTTTGTGCTGTGGGATTCCTACACAGTAACACAGGATTGAATTCTTTGGTCACACGATATCGCAGTAGCGCAGGGATTGCTGGGCTTGCCCAGAGCAAAGTAGCCTGTTGCAGTCTGGCCTGTTGCAGTCTGGCCAACCAGTAACCTACTCGGCACCCTAAATGCGTCAGCATCAACTCGAGTTTTGCAGGATTGCGTAGTACAAGCTGAGGATCCTACATTGGCAAGGCTGCAGGCGCATCTACTCTTTGATTGCATTGGCATCTACAAGATCTTCTGTTATAGCTGCGTGCGCTGGTAGTCCTGCCTCATGCCTGCCTCAACCTGGCTGCCACGGGTGCTTGGTATAGTTGGCAGCGGCCAGCTGGGGGCTGGTATTGCACAGGTGGCTGCCGTAAACGGCCTCCAAGTGGTGCTCTGCGATGCTAACGCCAGCGCGCTTTCGCGGGGCGTGGGCGGCATCAAGAGGTGACGCTCTGCCTCTCGCGCGTGTAAACAACTAACGATATCGAGCCTGGGAAGTTGCTCTTCTCATGCCTTGCGCAGTTTTGCCTGACTCGACGCACCAAAGTGCATGGCACCTCTGAACAGTGCACCTGCACGCGGCGTGCAGGAACCTCGGGAGGCTGGTGGACAAGGGAACGCTGAGCGAAGGAGAGGCAAAGGCAGCAACTGAGCGCATATCCACTTCCTGCGACTTGGACGTGAGCGAGCCCGCAAGTCGGTTGCTGCATCGCACACCCACACACTCGTGCGCACTTTGCACATGGGTCTAGTGCGTATCATTAAACTGGGTCACTTGCGCAGGCGCTGAGCAGCTCGGAGTACGTAGTAGAAGCCGTTCCCGAAGACGAGGCGCTGAAGAAGGCGAGCGCCCCTGCACGCCTGAGCAGGCTGCGCTTGAACAGTGGCCATGCTCCGTTACTGAGAGGGTGGCTGACTTGAGGATGTGGGAACGCAGTCAATATTCCGGCAGCTTGACCAGGCGCGCCCCGCAGCCCACCTTTGCCCTGATATCCTGCAGGAGGCTGCAACACTCGTGGCCGCGGTGCCGTGTGCCGCTTGCACCAGGTGATGGGAGGTTGGAAACAAGCAACGCCCCCAACCCCCCTCACCCCCCACCATGTCCACCGTCCTGCGCCAAGACCGCACACCGCCCGCCTTCAGCCTGGGCTATGCAGCCTGGCCGTCGGCGAGCGCGGCGTGCCTGAGAGAACGCTGCGCCTGCACGAACGGCCTGAGCAGGAGCCTGATCTGGACAGGTGGTCAAGCCAGAGGGCATCCTGGCATCCAACACGAGCTCCATCTCCATCACGCGCATTGCGGCCGCCACGCAGCGGCCAGAGCAAGTCGTGCGCGCCATGTTGCATCACGCTCTCCTCCTGCTCGCATCGGATGCCCCTCATGTCCGTCATGGGCATGCCGGCTGCCGCATGCCGCTCGGCATGCCATGTGGCGCAGTCAGCTTGCGTACTATCAAGCTCCTTACCGTGTCAGCAGGGAGGCACTTGCTGCCGCGGGCGCCAAGCAGGCTCCACACAGCAGGCGCCGGCGCAACTCCTGTGATGCCCGAGCCCCACAGTGCGTGACAAGGCAAGCCTGCGCGCATGAAAGCAAAGCGATGTCCTGTTCACACGGAGCGTGAAGTCGCCGCTCGAGCCAGGCATGCAGCTGTTGCGCTGTGCGCGCAAGCCTGTTGCCTGTGGGGCGCAGGTCGGCATGCACTTCATGAATCCTGTCCCAGGTGCACGGGCCTGCCTTCCCTGTGAAGTGCATCCATCACGTGTCCTGGCGATTCCCGTACATGCAGGGTTCTGTGCAATGCGGTGCAATGTTGCCTGCGCCCGGCTCCTGCGCCTAGCCCTGCGCGTGCATGTGGGGTGTGCCTCGCCCCTAGCCCACGCGAAGCTAATCGGCTCGCCGCGGGGCGCCGCGGCAGTCATGCCGCTGGTGGAGATCATCCGCGGCATCGCGACCAGCGACGCGGTGCGCGCACAGCATGCGGACGCAATGCTCCCACTAGCTGGCAAAGGCTTTTCCTATCTGCACTGGTTGCACCAGGCACTGTGCAGTTGGTTGCACGGCTGTGGCAGCCCCCCTGAAGGCTCCCCACTCCCTTTGGCACTGTGATTGCCATGTGAGGCAGCAAAACGCTCAGAGCCGCCCCGGGAAATTGCGGGTCCCAGCGTGCGTCCTGCAGGCACTCTGGGAGTTCCTGTGGGTTTTTGGGGGGACCAAGGGCCTGGCCGAGCACCTGGGCAAGATCATGAGCCTCTCGCTGGTCCGCCCGGGCTTCATTGTGACCCGCATCCTGCTGTGGGGCTTCCTGTAGGTTTTCGGGGCGACCAAGGGCCTGGCCGAGCACCTGGGCAAGACCGTGAGCCTGTCGCTGGACCGCCCGGGCTTCATCGTGAACCGCATCCTGATGCCCATGATCAACGAGGCCTTCTTCGTGCTGATGGAGGCGCGGCCCGCGCCCGCGCCCGCGCCCGCGCCCGCGCCCGCCCGCTCCCGCTTAACTTGTAGCACGTCAATGGCACCCTCGTGCTGCGTGGCGTCCAAAGGCAATGCACAATGTGTGCCACGGATGCAGCAGCACATCACTGGTACCCTCGCGGTGCGTGTCGGAACCCAATTCACAAAGTGCGCCATGGATCCAGCAGGACGTCTTACAGTGCGGTGTAAGTCTGAGTCATGGCCGCCCCGCTTCTCACACGCTTCTCTGCCTGCTTACCTCTGTGGGGCGGCTGTGTCAAAGTCTCATAGAGAAGCGTGCAATGTCTGCACGCGGGTGTGGATGCCGCTGACGACACCGGCGGCGGCCTGCATCTCAGCAGGCATTGCAGGCCGTTCCGCGCACGCGCGCACAGCATCCACACGCCCCCGCACAGTGCCACGCATCAGGGCGTGCAGCACGCGCGCTGCGCGCGCGCTCAGGCGCGCCGGGGCCGCGCAGGGCGTCGGCTCCGCCGAGGACATCGACAAGGGCATGGTGCTGGGCACGGCGCACAAGATGGGCCCGCTGCACCTCGCGGACTTTATCGGCGCGCCCCCCCGCGTGCCCGCGCCGCACCCCCTGCGCGTGCTGCCTGAAACCTACCCCTATCCTATCCCATCAACACCTTCCTGCTCAGCCCGGGGCGCGAGCGCGGACAGCCCGCGCTCGCCCGCAGGCTGCGCGACACGGGCGGCTGAGAGCGGGCGTGTGCTGTGCGTGAGGGCAGCCGCCGGGCCTGCCTGTGGGAGCCAGCCGCGGGGCCAGGTCAGGGGGCAGTCTGGGGCTGGGCTGCAGAGGCGCCTGACTGCGGCTGCCGGTCGGCCGCAGGCCTGGACACGTGCCTGTCCATCATGCGCGTGCTGTCGCTGCAGACCGGGGACCCCAAGTACCGGCCCTGCCCGCTGCTGGTGCGCCCCCGCCGTCCGCACCCTCCGCACAGCACTGGTCAAGGCTCCCCGCTCCGCCGTGTCCCAGGCTTGAGATCGACGGCGGCGCGCGCGGCCATGCCCGGCTTGCTTGCAGCCACCCGCCAGGCATGCCGACCCTAAAACGCAAGAGTGCTTGCTAGCCCGAGCGCGTGTCTGTGTGCACAGCAGACTCGCCGCATGCTTCTCTTCCTCTTCCTTTCATTGATGCCTTCTCGTTCACCGCATGCTTTCTGTCTGTCTTCTTCTCTTTCCCTCATATGCCAGTGGCTGGCCGCCCAGGTGCAATACGTGGATGCGGGCTGGCTGGGCAAGAAGGTGTACAAGGGCGTCTACACGTACGCCAAGCCCTTGGACTGACCGGCTGCGCCGGCCGCTCCTTTTCATCCCCCATGACTTTCTAGGGCTCTGCAGGGTTTCTGCAGCACGCCCAGTCCGTGACTTCCCTGGGTGTGGTGAAGCAGGCGGTGACGCAGCGTGTTGCCTTGAGCACCGCTCTGCCCAGCCAGTACACTGTTGCTGAGGCTGGCCGGCTGTGCCCGAGCTTTGCCCGCATACCTTGCCGCTAAACCAGCACCTACGTGAGTTCTACATGGTCCTAACCCTATTATATGTCAGAAGGCAGGCGTGTCCGGTGCTCATAAGCTGCATGCATGAGCACCCAAGCGCTCCTGCTACTGCTAGCTGCGTGCAGCATGCCCGCATGCTCGCAGGACGCCTGTACTCTGGCATCTGAGAGACCTGGCGCTGCGCAGCAAGCTCCCCACATTTCGCTTGCAAACATGCCTGGCTTGCTGCTGTCCAACGCCTACAAGATGCAAGCCCCAAGCCCTCAGCCGCGCGGATGCATCCGCCGCCCAGGCGCCGAGCGCGCTCATGCGCTCGCTCGCAGCGCTTGCGCCTGGATCGACTCCTCCATGAGCTGCCACCCGCACAGGCACTGTCTGCAAATCCAAGCTGTGCACGCTTATGACAGCAAGCATTGTCTTCATCGGCGCATCCTCTAAGCCCGTAAGGGCGGCCTGAGATGCAGCGCTCTGCTGCGTGGCATGTATGTGCTGAGACCGCTGCATGCGCAACGTGCGGACATGGAGGTCTGCGGGTGGCGCAACAGCCCTGCCGGAGCTGATACAGCACAGCAGCTTCATTGAATCTCTGCACATTGCCGTGACGAGTGAGGACGCCCCACAGGGCAGCACGTGCTGCAAGTACAGCAGCGACAGCTGGGGCGCGCCCGCCGGGACGCGCGCGTGTCCTCCTGGACCGCCAGCGCCAGCGCCTCCACGCCCCGCACCGCTGCGAGCAGGCCGGCCACGTCGGCCGGCGCGGCCGCGCGCGCGCGCGCCTTCGCGGCCCCGCCAAAGCCCTCGCAGCGGGCCTCCACGTCTGCAACGCCCCCTGCTGGCCCTTCCCCAGCGGCGGCGGCTGGGTTGCGGGTGACACCCACCGCAGCACAGGCCGAGCCCGGCCGGGCGACGCCCGCCGATGCAGCCTCGCTGGCGGCGCGCCTGGAGCCGCCCGCCGAGGCGATGGGGCCCACAGGGGCTTGGACGGCGACGCGGCCGGCGCCTGCGTGTCTGCGCCGCGGCGGCGCCG